>ERZ506970.522-NODE-522-length-11691-cov-6.66045_pt1 | contig 11691 bp, 10 predicted proteins | sample MGYA00512890_ERZ506970 | MGnify/ENA metagenome assembly ERZ506970 | reverse complement strand
AGTATGACGACGACGAGGAAGAAGGCAGAAGACAGGTTGTACAGGATTGGCATCATGCTCTATGACATGGATTTCCAAGACCCGAAGAACATCCAGCCTATGTTCTATCGTCCACAAATGAAAGCAGGCGTTATTATTGTTCCACCAATAAATAGTGAGGAGATTTTAAGATGATACTAAAAGCATTATACGATTACTATAACAGATGCGGAAATCTTCCTGCTTCTGGCATGGAGGAAAAAGAAATCGGTTTCGTGATTGTTATTTCTAAAGAAGGAAAATTTGTTCGTTTTGAAGATTGTCGTATAGATAACAAACAGGCAAAGACCTATCTTGTTAAAAAGCATGTAGGCAGATCAAGTGCTGTCGTTGCCAATTACCTATATGATAACAGCTCCTATGTGTTGGGATATGCCGAAAATGCAAAAGCTAAGAAAGATGTAGAAGAACAGACAACGAAACGTTCTGACAAGGAAAGCACTTGTCTTGAAGCCTTTAAAGAGAAAGTTGATTCTATCTACAAGGTTTATCCTGAAAATAATGATTTGGCTGCTATTTGTAAATTCTATCAGCAAAGCAAAGAAGAAATACTTGCATGTATTTCGCAAGATAGTTTATGGGAAGACATCAAGAAGAACTTATCAAAAAAGTACTCAACATTCTCGTTCAGAATCGACGGTGACCTAAAGATTGTAGCCGAGAAAAAAGAATTATTACAATTAGAAAACTCTGAAGACGACAATAAAGGAAACGGCTTTTGTCTGATAACAGGGAATAAAGGAACTACCGTTGATACAACAACGGCAACAATGATTCCAGGAAGTCAAGCGACAGCAAAGCTTGTAGCTTTCCAAGTTAATTCCGGCTACGATTCTTACGGCAAGAAAAAATGTGGGAATGCACCAATTTCAAAGGATGCAGAATTTGCCTATACCACAGCTCTTAATGCTATGCTGCAAAAAGGGTCGCATAACAAGTTTGGTGTAGGCAATCGTACCTTCGTTTTTTGGGCTTCTTCCAATGCCGAGGCAGCAGAACAGACGGAAGAGAGTCTGTTCGACCTATTAGGTTTTGCAGACGAAGAACAGGATGACCCAAATTCAAGAATAGAGCAAGTGCGTAAAGTCTTTACTTCCATTTATTCTGGAACTTTGAAGACTTCATTGGACGACCGCTTCTATATACTTGGACTCGCTCCAAACTCTGCCAGAATTGCCGTTGTGTATTGGTCTGAATGCTCTTTGAAAGAGTTTGCAGAAAAGATTCTTCGTCATTTTGACGACATGGAGATTATAGATACTCGTAAAGACGGGAAACCATATATGGGAATAAAGAGCATACTTGCAGCTGTCACTCTTAACGGAAAGCAATCTGAAGCTACACCTAACCTACCAGAGGCTGTTGTCAAGAGCATCTTTCAAGGAACGCCATATCCATTCACGTTGTTCTCTGCATGCATCCGCAGAATAAGAGCAGAGTCAGGAAATAAAGATAATAACGCTATTCGCATAGCTCGTATGGCAATCATTAAAGCTTATCTTAACAGAATAAATGATAATAATAAAAAGATAAACACTATGTTAGACAAAAGTAACACAAATCAAGGTTACCTCTGCGGTCGCCTCTTTGCAGTATTGGAGAATCTCCAATATGCTGCAAACAAACAAGATTCAATCCGTTCTGGATACATGAATGCAGCATCGTCAACACCATCTGCTGTTTATCCAACGATATTGAAATTGTCGAATAGTCACTACAGTAAGTTGGCTAAAGACAAGAAAGGACTTGCTATGTACTTTGACAATCAGAAAAAAGAGATAATGGCGCAGATTTCTGATTTCCCTGACACTTTGGACTTAAGCGATCAAGGCAGATTCTTCCTTGGTTACTATCATCAAAAGAATCATGAGGAAAATAAAAATACTGAAGATTAATAATATTTAATAATTACAATTATGACTGATTTAAAAAATCGAATCGACTTCGTTTACCTGTTTGATGTACAGGACGGAAACCCCAATGGTGATCCCGATGCAGGAAACCTTCCACGTGTTGACTCAGAAACTGGTATGGGTCTTGTTACTGATATTTGTCTAAAAAGAAAAGTACGCAATTATGTACAGATTGCGAAAATGGGCGAAACACACAACGATATATTGGTTAAGTCAAAGGAAATCTCAGGACAAGAGGTTTTCATCAATGGCGAAATACGCAAGATGTACAAAGAAGAACTTGGCATAGACTTAAAAGTCAAAGAAAAAGCACCGGCCGACAAAGTTGCAGCAGGACGTGAAGCGATGTGTAAGCGTTTCTATGATGTAAGAACTTTTGGAGCAGTTCTTTCTACCGGCCCCAATGCAGGACAAGTAAGAGGAGCTGTCCAAATGACTTTTGCACGTTCAATAGACCCTATTATCCCAGCAGAACATGCATTAACAGTTTGTGCAGCTCGCGATGAAGAGAAATCTTACGATTCACAAGTTGGCATTCAAGGTCGCAAGGCTACAGTTCCTTACGGGCTCTATGTCTGCCATGGCTTTATCTCAGCAAGTCTTGCCAAGCAAACGGGCTTCTCGGAGGAAGACTTGGAGCTATTCTTCGAGGCATTAAAGAACATGTTCGACGTGGACCGTTCTGCTGCACGTGGACTGATGAGCGCACAGAAACTCATCGTGTTCCGTCACGAATCTGTTCTTGGCAATGCTCCAGCCAACAAATTGTTCGACTTGGTGAAAATCAAGAAGAACACGGAAGCCGCACCAAGATCGTTCAGTGACTATGTTGTTTCGATAGACAAGGACTCTGTTCCTAACGGCGTTACCGTTGAAGAATTGATTTAGTATAACATAATGTATACTGAAGATGAAATGCTCATGTTGTCGGGGATACAGCACTTTATGTTCTGTCCCCGACAATGGGCTTTGATACATATCGAACAGCAATGGGCTGAAAACAAACTGACGACAGAAGGTCAGATTCTGCACAAGAACGTAGACAATCCCTTCTATCGTCAGAAAAATGGTGATGTCATCACGCTTCGCTCTCTTCATATTGCCTCAAAAGAATTGGGACTATATGGCATAACGGATGCCGTAGAACTTGTTCCTACTGATTCAGCAGAAGATGCCATTACTCATAACCGATACGAAGGTTACTGGAAACCATACCCTGTGGAATATAAAAGAGGACATCATAAGCCAGATGAAAGGGACGAGGTGCAATTGGCTGCACAGGCAATGTGCATGGAAGAGATGTATGGCATCAACATCCCGTACGGAGCACTATATTACGATGAGGTGAAACGTAGAGAGATTATATCCATTTCTGAATCGTTGAGAAATACCACCATTCATTGTGCCAAGCAAATGCACGAGGTCTTCAAATCCGGTGAATTGCCAAAAGCCAACAAACAGCGTCATTGCAAGAACTGTTCGTTAATAAATATATGTATGCCGGAGATGAATGATTGCGTAAAAGTGTCAACCTATTTAAACAATAACCTATATGAGGATATTACTTAACACATTATACATAACCACACCTGAAGCCTATCTCAGCAAAGACGGGCTTAATGTAGTAGTATCCGTTAAACAAAACGAGATATTCCGTATACCCATCCACAACATTGAACAAATTGTCACCTTTGGATATATGGGCGCAAGTCCTGGTCTTATGAAATTATGCGCTGACAACAATGTCGCCCTAACCTTCCTTTCACCGCAAGGAAGATACATAAGCCGTTCACAAGGTCCGACTAAAGGTAATGTATTGCTAAGAAAAGCCCAATACAAGAATTCGGATGAACCAAACTATGCTTTGCATATCAGCAAACTGTTCATTGGAGGAAAAATACAAAACTATCATAACATCCTACGACGTTTCATCCGTGACAATGGTGAAAACCATGACGTAGAAAGCGTAGCTGAATACTTGCATAAATGCAAACACCGTGTCTTTAATGCGGACAATATAGAAACAGTAAGAGGCATTGAAGGAGAAGCGGCAACAAAGTATTTCGGAGTGTTCTCACACCTGTTGCTGAACCAAAAGGAAGACTTCAAGTTTGAAGGACGAAATCGCAGACCTCCCAAAGACGCGGTCAACGCTATGCTCTCTTTTGTTTATACGTTAATATGCAACGACATAACAGCAGCCCTTGAAACAGTCGGGCTTGATCCTTACGTGGGATTTATGCACACTCTAAGACCTGGCAGACCGTCTCTTGCTTTGGATATGATGGAAGAGCTTAGAGCCTACCTGGGTGACAGGTTGGTATTGTCATTAATAAACAGAAAACAGATATCCATAAAAGACTTTGTCAAGCAAGGAGATGATGGTATAGTCATGACGGACTCTGCAAGAAAAACCATTCTGTCTGCTTGGCAAAACAGAAAAAAGGAACAAATCACACACCCATATTTAAACGAGAAGGTCAGCATTGGTCTTCTTCCATACATTCAGTCTATGTTATTGGCAAGGTTTATAAGAAAGGACATAGACGATTATCCCGTATTTTTAATCAAATAGCTTATGTTCGTACTGATTACCTATGACGTGAATATCACATCCCTGAACGGAGCCAAGCGTTTGCGCAATGTTGCAAAAGCCTGCCTAAACCATGGGAAGAGAGTTCAAAACTCAGTATTTGAATGCGTCTTGACCGAATCGCAATATATTATGCTTAAAAGTCAATTAGAGAACATTATTGACTCATCGCAAGACAGCATCAGATTCTATCTATTAGGCTCAAACTGGAAACGTAAAGTGGAGACTATCGGCAAGAATATGGGGATAGATGTCACTGGAGAACTGATAATCTGATATAAAGGGTGCGAACGTATAGTATTGCATAATGTACAGCGACTTTCGCACTCTTTGAAAATCAAATAGATAGATTTATATACCCATAAGATTCACATAAGTATTCAAAAATTTGCATATTATTCGCAAATAATATACTTTTGTAATATGATATTCAGACATTTGCTGAATATGCGGTCGCACCCTACGTGGGTGCGTGGATTGAAACATGTCATGACACATAATGTGGTCATGGTGATAATGTCGCACCCTACGTGGGTGCGTGGATTGAAACTATACGCCACGACACAAGAAGCGGACCAACGGGACGTCGCACCCTACGTGGGTGCGTGGATTGAAACTCATTACCGCTATTGTAAAAAATGCGGTTGTAAGTCGCACCCTACGTGGGTGCGTGGATTGAAACAGAGTATAGGACGGCACTACCGAGTGTGCCGTTCGTCGCACCCTACGTGGGTGCGTGGATTGAAACGTTATCATCGTAAAGCATACAAGCGTGTGCCCCTGTCGCACCCTACGTGGGTGCGTGGATTGAAACATAGTAGAACGACAAACCATTGCCTTTAGCTATGTCGCACCCTACGTGGGTGCGTGGATTGAAACCGCCAACGGACTGCTCACCAGCTAAAGCAGTGGAAGTCGCACCCTACGTGGGTGCGTGGATTGAAACTATAAAAGGTAACCTCGGTCAATTTATGCGTTTGTCGCACCCTACGTGGGTGCGTGGATTGAAACAAGAAGTACATCATCATCAAGACTAGAAGATGAAGTCGCACCCTACGTGGGTGCGTGGATTGAAACAAACTATTAACTTCGGTGAAGTCAATTACGTTATGAAGTCGCACCCTACGTGGGTGCGTGGATTGAAACCTATTGTAAATACGACACAGTTGAAACGAGGTTCTGTCGCACCCTACGTGGGTGCGTGGATTGAAACAGTACAACGAGTACACAAAAAATTACAAGGAATGTCGCACCCTACGTGGGTGCGTGGATTGAAACAGATCTCAACAACTTAAAAAAACATTTATGGGAGTCGCACCCTACGTGGGTGCGTGGATTGAAACATAGACACTTTGTAAAAGCTCAAGACGTTTCTCAATCGTCGCACCCTACGTGGGTGCGTGGATTGAAACTCCACCAAATGGACCAGTTGTTGAAGTGCCATCACCGTCGCACCCTACGTGGGTGCGTGGATTGAAACAGATGTAGCAGAATTGTTAACATTTTCTCCTGTGTCGCACCCTACGTGGGTGCGTGGATTGAAACAATGTAGAGTACACCATTGGTAGTGTGTTTGATGAGTCGCACCCTACGTGGGTGCGTGGATTGAAACTAAAGGACATACAACTATTGTCACCACTGATACTGTCGCACCCTACGTGGGTGCGTGGATTGAAACTAAGCTTGTTCCAGTTTGCTGTGGTTATATCGGGTCGCACCCTACGTGGGTGCGTGGATTGAAACAATGGCGAATATACCATTGGTAGTGTGTTTGACGTCGCACCCTACGTGGGTGCGTGGATTGAAACAATGGCGAATATACCATTGGTAGTGTGTTTGACGTCGCACCCTACGTGGGTGCGTGGATTGAAACAATGGCGAATATACCATTGGTAGTGTGTTTGACGGTCGCACCCTACGTGGGTGCGTGGATTGAAACATAATCTTGGGTTAGAACATTACTTTTATTCAAAGTCGCACCCTACGTGGGTGCGTGGATTGAAACGTACGGATGATTACTACATGGTTAGTAAGCTCTATGTCGCACCCTACGTGGGTGCGTGGATTGAAACATACAACCCATCTTCGGTTAAAAACCATGTGTCAGTCGCACCCTACGTGGGTGCGTGGATTGAAACAAAAGAACTTGTTTTTAAAAATCCTGCTCACGGAGTCGCACCCTACGTGGGTGCGTGGATTGAAACTTGAAAGCATTTTTGTAAATAGCGTTCGGGTTGCCGTCGCACCCTACGTGGGTGCGTGGATTGAAACAGCTCCGGCAAATAGATGTCTGCAAAATACAGCTTGTCGCACCCTACGTGGGTGCGTGGATTGAAACGATAGGGACGTAAATATAACGGGCGTAGTTGTAGTCGCACCCTACGTGGGTGCGTGGATTGAAACTCAACTCATAGCCTTCAAAGATAACCTTGATGGCGTCGCACCCTACGTGGGTGCGTGGATTGAAACTCCTCGGCGGCCTGGCGTTCCTCTTCTGCCTTGCGTCGCACCCTACGTGGGTGCGTGGATTGAAACAGGCGAAGCTCCTCGCGCTCTCGCTGTGCCGTCTGTCGCACCCTACGTGGGTGCGTGGATTGAAACTGTCTGGATGCTCTCAGCGGGTACGGCGGACGAGTCGCACCCTACGTGGGTGCGTGGATTGAAACTTGCCTACGACAAGGATGGCTGCGGCACAGTTACGTCGCACCCTACGTGGGTGCGTGGATTGAAACTTTATCTTCGTCGTTAATCCATCTTGCCACGGTGTGTCGCACCCTACGTGGGTGCGTGGATTGAAACGTAATCGTGATGTACTGCGGCTTTCTGACGTAGCGTCGCACCCTACGTGGGTGCGTGGATTGAAACCGCACCCTGTACGGTTGCAGCAAGGAGCACTCCGCAGGTCGCACCCTACGTGGGTGCGTGGATTGAAACTGCCTTGCGTGCTTCTTCCTTTGCCTTGACGCTGTCGCACCCTACGTGGGTGCGTGGATTGAAACTCGTAGGGTATTACAATCTCCTGCTCGTCGCCGGTCGCACCCTACGTGGGTGCGTGGATTGAAACTTCGTCGAGTGTAGGGTATAGCGACATCAGCTTGGTCGCACCCTACGTGGGTGCGTGGATTGAAACTGGGCTGATAATAGCGGCTTAAAGTGTGACGGAGGTCGCACCCTACGTGGGTGCGTGGATTGAAACTTGCAGCCGGCAACTATGCAAAAGAACAGCTTCGGTCGCACCCTACGTGGGTGCGTGGATTGAAACTTTTTCGGAGCAAAACGTCCCTCGTCCAAAATTGGTCGCACCCTACGTGGGTGCGTGGATTGAAACACAGCAATACCGTTGCTGAATGATGTGGTTGTCGGTCGCACCCTACGTGGGTGCGTGGATTGAAACACCGTAGATAACTGACTGATAATCAATGTCTCGTCGCACCCTACGTGGGTGCGTGGATTGAAACTTGTACCACTTAGACACCTCGCCGTCGTATTTAGTCGCACCCTACGTGGGTGCGTGGATTGAAACAAAGTTGTCCATATCGGTGTACATCAGACAAATAGTCGCACCCTACGTGGGTGCGTGGATTGAAACGGCAAGACAACAACCGAGGAAGCCGAAGCGAAGGGTCGCACCCTACGTGGGTGCGTGGATTGAAACATGGAGAGGCATGCCGTGCGACGTGCCACCGTGCGTCGCACCCTACGTGGGTGCGTGGATTGAAACAAGACGTTGGGCGCAAGCAACCATACGGATGCGTCGCACCCTACGTGGGTGCGTGGATTGAAACACGCCGGAGAAGGCGGCGGCACACATTGCCAAAGTCGCACCCTACGTGGGTGCGTGGATTGAAACAGCCCTCGACATCACGGTTAAGTCAACAGTGTGAGTCGCACCCTACGTGGGTGCGTGGATTGAAACCGGCTCGCTTGCTTGCCACTGCTTCGCCTCCTTGGTCGCACCCTACGTGGGTGCGTGGATTGAAACGTGGCATAGCCATAAGTCAAATTGACATTATCGAGTCGCACCCTACGTGGGTGCGTGGATTGAAACTAAATATTTGTTAATAATACAGCCAAATACTTTGTCGCACCCTACGTGGGTGCGTGGATTGAAACTTGTTGCTATTTTTCTTGCTGCTGCTGTCTATCGTCGCACCCTACGTGGGTGCGTGGATTGAAACTATGTTGATAATATAGAAATAATCATTATCTTTGGTCACACCCTACGTGGGTGCGTGGATTGAAACTCGTTAATATACTTTTGATAATCGTGTTCACGCGTCGCACCCTACGTGGGTGCGTGGATTGAAACGAATCAATGTCACCGATAGCGACATCAATACTTGTGTCGCACCCTACGTGGGTGCGTGGATTGAAACGTATTCGCATAACCGAAACCCGCATTCGTACCATGTTTTACTAATAGTGACACATAGATTAAAACAATACAAACCAGAAATGTGTAAGCCACAAATGATATGTATTGGATTTTATCGTTGCTGTCTGTAATAATATAGAATTGCCCATAAAGAAAATTGCCATTAAGTTATACGATACTTAATGGCAATTTTTTTATCACTTGTCTGCTTTACGCATAAGGTAGCCGGCGAATATTCTGGCGGCACTCTCCACCTTGGCGGCGCAGGGACGCTTCTTGTAGTATTCGGCGGTGCGTGGTGAGGCGACGTAGGAAGAGTGGGCTTTCTCGTAACCGTTAAGTCCGAGAAGCTCGGCGCAGATGAGGGAGCCGTTCTGGGCTTCCGACTCATGGAGCAACTCCTGCACCACCTTATAGCATGCCGACTTGCCCTCACGGTCGGCACCTTCCGTCTGACCGCAGTCGAGTCCGACGAGGGTGACGATGCCGGAGACGGCACCACACATCATACGCATACGTCCTACTCCACCTCCAAAGCCGGCTGCAATACGCTTGGCAAGCTGGTCGTCAACGCCATAGAGGTCGGCGAAGGCTGCCACTACAGACTGACAACAACCGTAACCCTGCATGAAAAGGTCGACGGAGCGACGGACACGTTGCTCAAGTTCGGGGGTGAGAACGGGAGCTGCATTGAGACTTCCCTCACGGGCGAAGATGGCGCTAAGCTCGGCTTTATACTGCTGGCAGTCCTTGAAGACGATGCCGTGCATGCCGTAGGCTCTGGCTGCCTCGATGTTGTCCTCACGGTCGTCAGCGAAGACGCACTCCTCGGGGCGCAGGTGGAAGCGGCTGCAGAGGATGTCATAAATCTCGCGCTCGGGCTTGACGACGTGTTCCTCAGAAGAGATGACGCGTCCGTCGAGGAGGCTGAAGATGGGGAACTGCTGCATGGTCTGATGTACGCAGCTGCACCAGTTGGTGAGGCCGTAGAGACGATATCCCTCTGCCTTGAGGCTGGTGAGGAGATCGCGCATGCCGGGTATCTCGCCGAGGACGAACTCGGTGTAGTGGGCGCCGAACTGCGCTATCTGCTCCTTCCACTGCGGCATAGCCTCCTGCATGTCGGCTATGATCTGGGGGAAGGTGCGCGATTCGCGGTCGAGCCGCTCATTCCACTTATCGTTCATGAGGTGGTCGTAGAACTGCTCTGACTCGGCGTGTGTGGCGAAGTACTTGTCGATGACAACGAAGTAGTCGTAATCGACAAGCACCTTACCAAAATCGAATATCAAGTTCTTTATCATTTCTTCTTTTCTTTTAAAGCGGATTGCTACGTATAGCTAAATAATCACCCTAAAACATATCTTCCTGTCGGTATCAGGCTGCGCCTACTAATTAATAAATAAAAAATACTAATTAATAATTGTGTCTACTCGTCTGCCTGTTCCTCAAGTGTGTACTGGCTGGATCCGTCGAAGCAGTGGGTGCAGACCTGGCACTTGGGCAGTCCGATGGCTGCGATGAGCTGTTCGATGGTGTTGAACTTCAGAGAGGTGAGACCGAGCTGTGAGCGGATTTCGTCCACCATGCGGTTATACTGCGGAGATCCGGTGGTGGCATACTTCTCGAGGTCCTTGTTGGCGTCGCCTTCGAACTTCTCGATGATGCGACGTGTGATCAGCTCCATGTCGCTCTTCGAGGACGTGAATCCGATGAAGGGGCAGCTGTAGACGAGGGGCGGACAGGCAATGCGCATGTGGCATTCCTTGAGTCCAGCCTGATCGAAGAGCACCTTGACGTTGTCGCGGAGCTGTGTGCCGCGGACGATGGAGTCGTCGCAGAAGAGGACACGCTTGCCGTTGAGCATCGCCTTGTTGGGGATGAGCTTCATCTTTGCCACAAGCGAACGCATCGACTGGTTGGCGGGGGTGAAGGAGCGCGGCCATGTGGGGGTATACTTGGCTATGCAGCGCTGGTAAGGCACGCCCTTTCCGGCTGCATATCCCATAGCCATGCCGGTGCCTGAGTCGGGGATGCCCGAGCAGCAGTCCACCTCCACGTCGTCTGTCTTGGCGAGATTAAATCCGTTTGTGAATCGTGCTTCCTCGACGTTCTTTCCTTCGTACGTGGATGTGGGGAATCCGTAATACACCCAGAGGAAGGAGCACACCTGCATCTTCTTGTTGGCAGGGCGCAGCTGTGTGAGGCTGTCGGCGGTGAGGCTGACAATTTCGCCCGGTCCGACGTTGTAGCACTCCTCGAAGTCGAGGTTAGGGAAAGAAGTGGATTCGCTTGAGGCGGCGTATGCACCGTCCTTCTTACCTATAATAATAGGTGTGCGTCCCCATGCGTCGCGGGCGCAGATAAGCGAGTCTTCGGTAAGAATCATCATGGTGCAGGAGCCCTTGATGGAGTGATAGACGTTCTCGATGCCTTCGCGGAAAGTCTTGCCTTGCGTAATGAGCAAGGCCACAAGCTCTGTCTGATTGGTGGAACTCTGCGAGAGTTCGGCGAAGTGCATGTTCTTGTCGAGCAGCTTCTGTGTAAGCTCCTCAATGTTGACGATCTTTGCCACCGTGCAGATGGCGAAGCGTCCAAGGTGCGAATTGAAGACGATGGGCTGTGCGTCGGTGTCGCTAATCACGCCGATACCCGCCGTGCTGCCCTCAAATCTGTCGAGCGTAGACTCGAACTTGGTGCGGAAGTACGAGCTCTCCAGATTGTGGATGGAGCGTAGATCGGAAGAGCACACGTCTGAACTCCAGTCACTT
>ERZ506970.511-NODE-511-length-11827-cov-15.1321_pt1 | contig 11827 bp, 5 predicted proteins | sample MGYA00512890_ERZ506970 | MGnify/ENA metagenome assembly ERZ506970 | reverse complement strand
CATTCGTCCAACCTATGGTTGGACGAATGAGAGTACTATACTCATTGCCACTTGCAATTAGTACTAAAATTCGTCCAACCAATGGTTGGACGATTGAGAGTACTATACTCATTACCATTTGCAATTAGTACTAAAAATCGTCCAGCCATTGGTTGGACGATTCGTTTTACTAATATGCATAAGTGTTGAGCATGTGCCAAACACCTTTAGAGTACGTAATAACTGAAATAGGTTAGTAGGTATTCAAAGGTTAAGGAGCCATTTTTCGGTTAGTCAATAACACAATTATTGCTATTCGGTAAAGCTCAAAAGCGTAAAAAGCTCCTCCTCAAAGCCCCGTGAAATAAGACTTTGGGGAGGAGCTTTTCAAAAATAAGCCCCTGCTAATCGAAAAAACTGGGTGCTTGTAGAGTAGCTCATGTGCCATTGTACTCATATACACTTGAGTACTATACTCATGTACACTTGAAAATATACTGTCTATTATTGGTGTCCGCTAAAAAAATGGTGTGGATTCATATTGCATTGTAAATCAGTGAATAACGATACTTTTATGGAATAGGGGCTTACCTTTTTCCATTGTGTAATATTGATAGTTTTATATTTGATAAATCCTTGTAATAGTCAAATAGTAAGCCCCTTTAGTTAGCTGCACATGGCTGCAGAAACTATTATTGGCATAAAAGCATGCATGAAATACGATAGCAATCACGTTGTCCATGACAGGTTTTAATGCTTTTGCCCTTTCAGGGCGCGACTGCTACAACACGTGATACCCAGGGTGTCGCTTCGCTTGCCCTGGGCTATGTGCTCCATTGGGCCTTCAGCCCGCACTTGCTAAAATCATAGTGCCCATTTCTATGCTCGTGGTAGAAAGGCTATGTTAGAACCAATGCACAGTCTCGTTGCTAATTACGGTATAGTAGAAGTGTATGTGCAAGTACGGGCTGAAGGCAGCACCGAGGTGGTTGTACCATAAGTGCTTGTGTATAGTAGAAGTGTATGTGCAAGTACGGACTGAAAGCAGCACCGATGTGGTTGTACCATAAGTGCTTGTGTATAGTAGAAGTGTATGTGCAAGTACGGGCTGAAGACCGCCTTCACTCAATCAGGGGCTTTCTTTAGAAAAAATTTGTTAGTACTTAAACGTGCTGCCACCTAAAAACTCACGTAATAACGATGTCGGGGGCAGGCCGCGCGTTGATATGGGTTTTAGGTACATTAAAAACTTACGCAAACGATAGGCTTCAGAATACTCGGGAGCCGACTCGGGCACTTGCTCTAGCAAAGGCAAAGCCTGGTCGCGTAAGGCTGCAAGTTCAAACAGCAAGGCGGTGTTGACCATTTCGTCAGCCTCCTCTTGGAAAGGAAAAATCCAACGTTCTTCACCCCGACGCACCGAAGGCCATTGAGCAATGGTCTCTTGTGCCGTGCGCGCACGATATTTGTAGTCGCGCACTATGCGACGCAACAAGCGGTTGTCGGTGGTGGGTATGTAGTTGTGGTCATCAAGCAATATGGTGGTTAGTGCTGAAGCATAAATTTTAAACTTATGCTTAGCTGGCACGCCTTCAGTTAAACGGGGGTTAAGCGCATGTATGCCTTCGAGAATCAAAATGTCGTGCTCACCTAAACGATAACGATGTCCACTGGGCACACTCTTACCCGTAGGGAAGTCGTAACGGGGTGTCTCTACCTCCTCGCCATGAATCAAAGCATTGATTTGCTCAGTGAGCAAAGGTATGTTCATGGCATCAATGTGCTCAAAGTCATAATTGCCATCAGCATCACGAGGCGTATTGATGCGGTCAACAAAATAGTCGTCGGTCGATATAGGCAAAGGTTTCAAACCGCAGGCCATGAGTTGCACACTTAAGCGTTTGCTAAAGGTGGTTTTTCCACTCGACGAAGGACCAGCTATGAGTATAACCTTTAGGTCGCTATTGGCAGCAATACGGTCGGCCAAGCGCGATATTTTCTTCTCCTGCAAGGCTTCGCTCACATTAATTAATTGGTTGGTATAACCTCGGGAACAGGCATCATTAAACTCGCCTACGGTGGTCACGCCCAAAATTTCGTTCCAACGATGTTGCTCATTGAACACCTCAAACATTTTAGGCTGTTCAACCATAGGTTTCAGTTGCGAGGGATTATTGGGGTCGGGAATGCGCAAGAACAATCCATCGGCAAAGAGCATGATGTCGAACAAATAAATTTGTGAGGTCTTAATAAGCAGTGACCCATAAAAATAGTCGGCAGTATCATCCAGCGTATAATAGGTAGTGTAAAGTTTGCCTATGCCCTCTAATAGTTTTGCCTTACTCTCTAACCCATCTTGTCTAAAACGAGCTATGGCTTGCTCCGTAGGACACGTGATGCGGTGAAAGGGTAAATCGTCTTTAACTATTTGCTGCATACGCTGTTTTAATGCCTCCACCACACTTTGGTCTACCCCCTTACCACCAGGCAGGGTAAGACGGCAATAGTAGCCATTCGACACAGGAGTGTCAATACGCAAACGTGCTTCGGAGCCATAAGTGTCACGTACAGCCTTGTAAAGCACAAAGAACAATGAGCGCGTGTAGGTGCGCAAGCCTGATGGCGAAGAGATGTCAAGAAACTCTACATCCTTATCATTGAAAAACGTAAAGTGCAGTCCCTCCACCTTATTATTCACCTTGGCACTGGTAGGTCCATAAGGCATTTTTAGATCAAGCATTTCATACACCTCTTCCAAATTGAACCCTACTGGCACTTTGTGCGTACGGCCCGTATTTTTACAACGTATGGTGATATTCATTATTCAGAAAAAATTAGATGTAACGTTATTACTTCATAGGACAACGAGCCATGCATCAGCTGTGAACTCCTGCCCCACAAAGAGATTCCAAATATACAGCAAAAAAGACAATATAGGTGTTACAAGCGTGCTAAATAAGTATGTTTTGACCATAAATGCCGCAAAATCAGCACAAAACGTAATAAATTCTGCCTTAAACACTTGTTATTTATAACAAAGTTCGTACCTTTGCATTCGCTACAAGCACCGTGAGGTACACTTGTGGCTCATAATCATATCACTTTATAAATCATACACAATGTACTTAGATTCTGAAAAGAAGAAAGAGATCTTTGGCACATACGGACAGTCTAATTCGGATACTGGTTCAGCTGAGAGCCAGGTAGCCTTGTTTTCTTACCGTATTGCCCACTTGACGGAGCACATGAAGCAAAACCGTAAAGATCATACGACTGAACGCTCACTCGTTAAGATGGTAGGTAAGCGCCGCGCGCTCCTTAACTACCTCAAGCGCAAGGACATTGAGCGTTATCGTGCTATCGTTAAGAAGCTCGGCTTGCGTAAGTAATACGTGCCTTGATTCTGAAACGACAGAAAAGCTTACATCCCGCATAACACCCTACGTGTTACGCGGGATTTTTTGTATATGATAGTCATTCATTAAAAAAAGCCCATGTTCACTTTTCTTTTTTTGCTTCCGCTAAAACTCAAAAGAGCCTAAAAAGAATTTTCGTTTTTGATGGTAATTTTGAACAACCTTGAAAGGGCAAAAGCGTTGATACACCCTACACCCTTTAGTAATGGCAGTTTGATGATTTAAAACAGATGATTTAAACATGACGAGCAAACACCATTTAGTTTTAGTACGAGTGAACTACCGCTAAGCTAAAGACTTAGCGGCTTCGGAGATAGTTATGCCTCCTCGCTTTTCCTGCTTCTTCCTGCCATTGCTTTTTAGGACACGAGGTCGGTCATCCACAAGAGGAGAATGTAATTCTTATTACTTAATTCTGATGGACATTTTTGACTATAAAACGAATAAATTGCGTAGAATTTTATAATAGCTTGCTATCATTAAGGATTATCCGTTAAAAGTTGCACAAGTTATTTTTTGCATATTACTAAATGCTTAAAAGGGGGCTCTGCCAAGTTGTTTTATTTGCGTTTCACGCTTGGAGTTAGTTATGAATTACCATGAATGAGTCATGAATTACTCCTTTCTGGGTTTTGGTTGACGCATGACGCATTGACTAATTCTTACCCCAATAATCACAAAACAGATGACATAAAAAAGATCGTAGCAAAATTGCAAACAACCTTGTTACGACCTTAGTTAGAGAGTGGAATTAGATAATTATTTCATATTATCCCACATGTCATTTTTGCTTTCTCCCCAAAAGGGGTTCTCTTTCTTGTTAGAAAGACCATCACTACCACCTGTATCTTCATCTTCAAATATACCCAAAGATGTGGGAGCTGATGCTGCAAGCATGCCTTCAACATTAAACCGTAAAGAGGTTGTTTGAGGCATTCTATAAGTTTTTTTCATTATGATTTTATTTTTTCTATTACTTGATGTAAACCTTCTCACCATTAGCCTTTACGAATACGCCATGTGCAGGATAGAGCACGCGACGACCATTAAGGTCATAGTAAACAATGTTCTCAGCGTTACCAACAACTGCATTGTTAATGCTGGTAGAAGTACCACCAAAGTTGAATACCTTCATGTTAGAAGCTGTAGCAGTAGTTGAGCTCATGTAAGCCTTGTTAGCAGCGATTGTACGGTCGGTTTCAGAAGTAATCTTGTACATACCGATACCCTGAGCACCCTTCTTCAAGATGTAAGCCGTAGCGTTAGCTGCAATTGTAGTAGGAACAAGTGTACCCGTCAAGGCTGAAGAAATAGCCTCTGTAGTATTGTCTGTGTTAATGGTAAAGTTGTAAGAACCCTCGTTACCCACAAGGATTACGGGTGTGTTTGCGGGGATTACACCATTCTCAATAGCACTTAAAGTAACTTCATTTTCACCATCAGCTGCGATGTAAGCTTTCACTTCACCATTCACTGTTACAGCGCAAGGCAAGTTCAAAGTTGCATAACGTGCAGCAGAGATGGCAACAGGAATTTCAGCTACTTCCTGAACAAGGAAATTGTTGTTTGCATTGGGATCATTTTGTGAATTTATTTCTGTAAAATCGTCCTTGATGCAAGCTGTACCGCGATTAGCACGCGACAGGTCTGTATAAGTAACCAATGAAACTGCATGTTCCTTATTCACAGCATCCTTTGTAAAGATGTCGAAAGCACCTGCATTTGCATTATCCGTAGCAGTTACGTGCATTGTATATCCCTCAGCGGCTTTACTCATGCACTTACCTGAATTGGCTGCAATAATTTTGTAGAGGTCTGTCTGACCCGCTGCAGTTAACTGTTGAAAACGCCAAAGGGTAGGCATAATGTTTGCTTCTTTAACAGCAGCAATCAGTTTGTTTTCGCCACCACTTGTTTGGCTCTTGTAGTTTTCGGTAATGAACTTGTCTGTTTGCGTAGCATTGCTGATCGTGTAATACTTACCAGCAGCGGGAGCTACACGCGCAGCCAAAAGTGCATCGTCGGTTGCCTTAGCTACGGTAGACTTTTCAGTGGCAGCATTAAATGCAGCCTCTGCAGCAGTGATAGCCTCTGCATTGTAGTCACCAATACATGTACCAGCATGTTTCTTTGCTACCTGCAAGCTTAATGCAAGTGCATTATCCCAAGCTGTTTTAATGTCCTCAGTTGCGTAGATGAGTTTGAAAGCAGAAGCATCTGATTCTTTTTCCCAACGTACAACGCCATTGCCATATATTTTATATTGCGTCCAATCACACATATGCAATGCGTTAACCAAGGTAGAACCACTCGTGTAATTGCAGTTCGCATCATAGATACGGCAGTAACCGAAGCCATAGTTTGCAGCATCAATCGTAAATTCACCTGCATTCGCTTCTTCAACGAGAGCAAATTCTCGGTCGTTCTCTGTAGGAATAGCACCTACATACTTTTTGTAATAGTTGCTGTAAATTTTGTATTTACCAGCTGAAGCCGTTTTGATGGTAAAGAGGTAGCGATAGCTATCTTTTGCTGAACCTGAGCCAAGGAAACCACCTTTGTCACCTGTTCTTTTAATTTCCTTTGCATAAACATAGAGTGAATGCTTTTGGTTGCCAAGCAGCACCTCTGTTCCATCTTGAATTTGACTTGTTGAAATTGCTGATGAATTAAATGTAGTGATGGCAGTATTTACAGCATTTACATCCTCTTGTGTAGCAGTTGTATTGTCCTTATACTGGTTGTATACCTCTTGCAAAGCATTGTAAGCTTCTGTTGAACAATAGAAGGGCTTACCTTTATATTCTGCATTTTTGTCCAATACAGACTTGGCTGAGCTCAAAGCAGCGGTGAGGCTTTTAAGGTAGTTTGTGCTACCTTCTGCAATAACGTAAACCTTCGTCTCGTATGCGTTGAGTGTACCTACAACCAATTGGTTCTCGATTTGGTTATCAGTGTCTGCCCAAATATCGTGGCAGTTGTAGGCTTTGCCTGCTTGCAAATAAAGGTCGGTGAGGTTCAAAGTAGGACCTGTAATGGCTGAACCACCACGGTTGGTAACAGAAACAGCCATGCGTCCACCTTCCAAGTCTTTCACGTAAACGTCGTAACCTGTGTTAGAATAGTTGGTCCGTCCTGTTGAAAGAGATTCCATATATTCAGCCTGCTGACCCAACTTATCTTGGTTAATAGCAAGAATTTCAGCATTGGTCAAGGTCTTGATATCAGCATCTGTAATCAATGACTTAGGAACTGTTACACCGCTATTTGCTTCGCCCTGAGGAGTCTCACGAAGGTCGCAAGTCAAAGCCAAGGGGCTTGCAAACATACACCACAATGACATTTGTGAACGCGCTTGTGCTTCGTTCAAACCTGTAATTGTACCACCATTTGATTGATGATTTGCTGTATTGTTGCTCGGACCACCCAAACCATGAAGACCGATACACATCATGTCGAGGTCGTTGAAGCGGTTTACACCTGCATACATCCATAAACGACGTACGGCATCAACACCACCAATTACGCCAGGGCGTGAGCTGTTACCAATCCAGTCTTCACGAGCATCACTTGTTGCACGCCAGCTTGAGCCACCCACTTCGGCACCCCAAGTCCAGGGTTGATTCTGACCCCATTCGCAAATGTTGAATACGAAGGGAACTTTATTCTCGGTCTTGCGCTTCTTATTGAGTGCAGCAATCACCTTACCCATCTGTGAGTAGCTGATTTTGGCACTTGCCTGATGGTTGCAGAAGTCATACTTAAGCATGTCTACGCCCCAAGAGTCGAACAATTTAATGTGCTGTTCTTCGTATCCGAAAGAACCTGGTTGATAATTTTCGCAGGTCATAGAACCCGCATCACTGTAGATGCCAACCTTCAACTTGTCGTTAATTTTCTTCAAGTCTTCCTTCAAGCCGCTGATGCCTTTGGGGAATTTATTAGCATCGTAGTTCAAGGCATTCTTGTCTGTGGTATTTACAGCCCAAGCATCGTCCAATACGATTGTGTTGAAACCTGCTTTAATCAAACCGTGCTTTTCCAAGCCCTTTGCAATTTCAACCATCTTTTCGTGGCTAATAGAGCGCGCAAACCAGTTCCATGTCAACCAAGCCATCATAGGTGTGGGCGACTGCATGTGCTTATCAACAATGAGGCGAACCTTAGTAGAGGTTTCTTCTTCAGAATCGCCTGCCTTAGTCTTAACGGTATAAACGTATTCGCCTTCAGTGGTAGGAGCAGTACCTGAAACATACTTATATCTGTTACCAACCGTAAGGCGGTCTTCTTTAAGTTCAAAGCCAGGGAGGTCAGTGCCAAAGTCAACACTGGTTACAGTTTCGCCTTGGTTGGGCACCAATTTGTGAATGAATGGAGCACCAGGAAGTGCATACATCAATGTGGCACAAGGCATAGAACCTGCTGTAGGATCGATAATCTGCCAAGCAGAATTGCTATCATCTGCACTCCAGAGGTTAAGTACTTTATTATGGCTAATACCACCCGTAAAGTTCAACGAAGCAGATGATGATGTGGGGTCAGCAATTTCGCCAGGAATAATGGCTACGGTTTCGTCAGAGAGACAATAAAGCTGCCAAGTCTTTGCCTCACTAATGTTGGTAGTGTATCGCACATTACTCTGTGAAGTGTTATCCACGCCACTACCATTATTGGTCGAAGTATAGTAGAGATAGCAATTAGCCGAAAGGTCGTAGATGTAATATTTGCCAAGATTTTTAGCATCTTCAATAAAGATGAACTTATCTGCTTCGCCACGTGTGGTAGTGTGGTGAAGGTCATTGTTAATCATCTTGATGTAAGCTTGGGGCATGTGCAAGAGGTAAGAATACTTCACCTCAGCGTCTACGCTTTCGGTAGGATTGAAGAATTGCACAAACTTAAAGTCAACCTGATAGTTGGCATTATCAATGGTTACCTTAGCTGCGCAACCATTGCCAACGTTCACTTTTACATCGCTTGCTTGAGGGTCGCCTTCGATGGATATCGACTGACTACCTTGTGCGTTCAGTCCTGTAAATGTTTGTCCGTTGATGGTAACAGAGGCAGTGCTGGGCATACCATCGCTAAAGAGTGTGTATTTGTGTGTTACACCAACCTCCTTAAAGAACCATCTGGAACCAGCATCTTTATTACCAGGGTCTTGATAAATACCTAATGTGACATTACCGTCTACAGGGTTGGAGGTTCCAGGACCATATAACCAGTTCAAGTATTTGGCTGCTACACCCGTGGTGTTGTAGGGCTGAATTTGATAGGCTCCACCATTGATTTCAGTGAATTTGTAAATGGCAGCTTCCTGCTTTTCTTCAGTCAACTGCACAAAGCCTGTCTGATTGTCATACGAAGCCTTCTTCGTATAGCTCACCCACTTCTGTGCTGTGATGTTGTAGATGTAGTAAGAACCCGTTTCTGTGCCTGCGTAGAATGCAAACGTGGCATAATTTGCCGAAGTCTGCGTAGGCGATGTGGTGGCATTGCAATAGTAGCCGTTGCCATTAACCATTGTGTAGCTATGCTCGGGCGTTCCATTTTTGGGGAGAGTTGTGCTCACCTCAATACCAGCCAAGGCATTTAATGCTGATGCTAGCATAAATACCGCAAGTAAGATTTTATTCATATAAATTTATTAAAAAATTATTATTCAATGGTGTAAGATCTCAGTTGTTGGCTTCAACTTAGTTCCGTATTTTGATAACGAAAGGAAAGTTTTATCACACCCTTCCCCAAAGTTTGGTTATAGGTTGTAATTGCTTGTAACTGTTGATTTTAACTATACGTTAGGATGATTATGTATCATATTTTAGGTTAAGAAATAATCCCCAGTACAAAGGTACAGTTTTTTTCCCCCCCTTCCATATGATTTTTATTAAAAAAATACAAAAGCTGTGCATTCACGCTCAAATAGAAGAATCAAATGTTAGCATATTGACATTGATGATGTTTTTCCCCTTCTATTTTTCTCTTACAAATAGGAAGTTGAAAATCCCCAAAATCTGCGTTAATTTATGGAGTTATAAATTTTTCTTTGCGCTTCGTGCTTGGAGGTAGTCATAAATTAGGTATAACAAACTATTTATGTGCTATGCTATGGGGAAAGGAATAGTCATAAATACCTCCTGGGGTTGGGCTGGCGCGTGAAATGCCATTTATTTGACATCAAATGGCGTGGAAAAATTTGGCGGATTTTGAACACCCTACCTGAAAGGGCAAAAGCATTAAGACATCGCACAATCATTGAGCAAAATATACATACATCTGATTCCACATTAAGACAACAATTGAATACTATACTCAAGTGCCTTTGAGTACTATGCTCAAGTGCCATTGAGTACTATGCTCAAGTGCCTTTGAGTACTATACTCAAGTGCCATTGAGTACTATACTCAAGTGCCATTGAATACTATGCTCAAGTGCCATTGAATACTATGCTATCTATGGAATAGAATGCTATCTATGGATTAGATTATGGGTACATGAGATCATTTTTTTACTGAAAACAAGCTATTTCATAGCCCCCAAAAATGATGTAGCTATATAAAATAGACGCATTTTTTATAAACTATATAACTTTAATTTGCATTATTTGCACAAATATATACCTTTTATCCCTGCATTCTCTTCTTTACACCCCAATAGGCCATCCTTTATTCCCATTATATTACTATCAAATTACGTCATTGCGTCTATTTAAGAAGTCAATATTTCCGAAAAAATGGCATTTAAATTTCAACCTGTCAACCCTTTAACCTTTTAACTGGTTTACTAATTCCACCAACGCATATTAGGTTGCTAAATTAAATCTGTGTATCAAGCGCCATTTTATACACATTTGTGGTGCGCTGCACAAAGCCAAGGCTTTGATAAAGAAGGTTCGCTGCAACGCGTTCTGGCCGCGAAGTAAGATTGACCGACTGCAGCGCCTCACTACGCGCTATGGCAATAAGATGACGCAACAAAGGACGCGAAAGACCAAGTCCGCGCCACTGCTTATCAATCACCACATCTTCAATCCATGCCTTACGTCCCGTAGGTTGCTGACACACACACAAAGTGGCCATGCCTATAGGATTAGGCAAATCAGTCAATGCGCAAAGCTGCTGCGTGCCAGGTTCAGGCACGCAAGCATAAAGCAACACCACGTGTGACAAGGCATTATGCTCTGCCGAGAGGCTACGCAATTCATCGAGTGTTAACGCATGGGCTGATGAGCTAAGCTGCTGAAGCAAATGGTTGACTGCCGTAAGCAGCTGGGGTGTACACATGGTTTCAGTAAGTCGCACCATATGGCATCGCTGGCGCGTGGCAAGCAATTCGCTGATGGTTTGACCATAATAAGGATGTTGCAATTGGGGCGCAATCTCAGCTAAAGGCTCAAGCACAAACAAGCGTTCGGCTATGTGTGGATGCGGAAGGGTTAATTGTGGGGTATGTATCTGCACATCGGCATAAAATAGTAAGTCGATGTCAATAATGCGATCATAATGCACCCCATTATGACTCTTTAGCGTACGCCCCATTTCGTGTTCAATTTGCTGTGTACGCAATAGCACCTCATCCACAGCCAGTTCTGTTTGCACCTCAATAGCTGAATTTAAGAAAGCATTAGCCGACTTAAAGCCCACTGGCAATGTTTCAATAGGGGTAGCAGTCTTCACTACCCGGCCTATGCGCTCAGCTATAAGCTGCGTAGCACGTTCTATGTTTTCTTGTAAGCTTCCTAAATTTGTACCAAGGGCTAAATAAAGTGTTTTAATCATGATTCAAAGTCTCAACTTTTGCTAAAGAATTTTGTAACATTACGCGTTGGCGGAATTAGTAAACAAGTTGACAAGTTAACGGGTTAACAGGTAAAAATGCCCTCTGAGATATTTCTACGTAGAGAGTGCTAATGCTATAAAAATCAGATTTGGGCTTTTAGTGGTCATACACAAGCACATAAAACGCTCATGGAGCTTTCCTGGACTTGCAAAAATAATTCTGAACACTTAGTTGGCATACACCAATTTATCACAAAGATGTATTTGATAAGTTATGAATTTCATCATCCGTTAATCCAGTAACCTTCTTGATATTGTCTATTGACATGTTCATGGCAAGCAACTCGCGAGCTATGGTTAAGGCCTTTTCTGAAGCTCCTTCAGCAAGCCCTTCTGCACGTCCTTCAGCATGCCCTTCCGCATGTCCTTTAGCACGTCCTTCTGCAAGCCCTTCTGCAAGCCCTTCAGCATGTCCTTCAGCACGTCCTTCTGCAAGCCCTTCAGCACGTCCTTCTTCCTTTGCTGTGTCCAATGAGTTTTTGATGTCACGGTAAGCTTTCAAACTGTCCTCGTATGCCTTTAGTTCTTTTTTATCAAAGCGGGCTATCTCGGCTTGTGAAAACAAACGATTGAACACCTCATTTCGCAAATACG
>ERZ506970.498-NODE-498-length-12032-cov-9.68014_pt1 | contig 12032 bp, 9 predicted proteins | sample MGYA00512890_ERZ506970 | MGnify/ENA metagenome assembly ERZ506970 | reverse complement strand
TTTTAACACAAAAAAGCTCTCAAAAATTTGGTGATGTCTTAGGAATCATGGTTGTGATCAGTCTGACAAATTACTCTTTCTTTTATTTTGAAGCGCTTCAGAGTGGTTGGGTTCTGATTACGGTTGCAAAGGTAGTAACCAGCGGAAGCGATGTCAAGTGTTTTGCGTGGAATAAACATTGTTTAACAAAGAAAGATTCTATTTGAAATGTTGCTTCTATAAGTCTTCCTAATTTTGCCGTCGAAACCTAAGAGAAGGCACAAGAACTATAAAGAATATACATTATAATAATACGATATAGATTAATATATACTTGATTCTTTTACAGTTAACACTTAAAACACACAACCATGAAAAACACACATCAGGCTGCCACTGCGGTGGCAGCCACTTATTACGATTCGGTTCCTAACCGTCGTCTCAGCGCACATTTCTCTTTGCGCGAGTTCGTAATGTCGGCAGCAGCCGTGCGACACAACTTGCCCAACCTTCCCGACGCCGACACGGAGCGCCGTCTGAAGGCGTTGTGCGACAATGTGCTTGAGCCTCTGCGCCGCCGTTTCGGCAGGATTCTCATCACGAGCGGCTATCGCTCGCCAAAGGTGAACGCCCTTGTGGGTGGCGTCCCCACCTCGCAACACGTACGAGGCGAGGCTGCCGACCTCTTCATTCCCTCCAACGAAGTAGGCGAAAGGATGTTCGCATACATCCAAGCCAACCTACCCTTCGACCAACTAATCTTCGAGCGCAACCGCAAGTCGGGCACCCGCTGGCTGCACGTCAGTTACTGCGAAGACCGCAAATGCCGACATCAGGCGTTCAGGCTCGAGTTTTGAATTACAGCAGACAAGGCAAACCTATGAGGCTATGGCGTCTCGCCGTAGATACGCAGTTTGTGTTTTTTTGTTTTTTCCGCTTATGGGCGCGTGCTGAGCACAAATAAAAGGCTTTACGTTAGGTTGTCGAGAACTGGTTCTCGTAAGACCTAATGTAAAGCCTTTTATTAAAATCTTTAGTTACATTTGCAGGAACTCTCCGAGATGAATGTGCTTTATTCCGTCAACATTGCTTCCGCTTGTCCATTCGTCAAGACTAACCACATATTTCGGATAGTTGTCGGCAATACTCTGCAGGTTGCCGAATTCGCGCTGACGTGTGGCTTCATCATTCATCAGATATGATGATTGGATGTATACCACTTCATCGTTCTTGCGAGCCACGAAGTCCACTTCACGTCCACCTGCCAGCTGCCCGGTGAACACCTCGTATTGTTTATTGGCAAGATGCAGGTAGATGGCATTCTCCATTAGTTTATGAATGTCACTCTGCATGTTGAATCCGAAATGACAGTTGCGCAGACCGAGATCTTCGAAATAATACTTGTCACCAATCTCAAATGTCTTCAGCCCGTTCACATCTATTCGGCGTACCTTATTGATAAGATACGCATTCTGCAGTGATCTGAGGTAATTTATCACTTGCAGCGGAGAGATGTTCACGCGCTGCGACTTGAGATAACGGCTGATATTGTTGGCTGAGAAAAGATTGCCCACGTTGTCAGCTGTATATAATGCGAGTGTTTCCAGAAAGTCCACATTGCGTATGTTCTCACGCCTTACCACATCCTTGAGCATAATTGTGGAGTAGACATTGCGCAGATATTCAAATACGATGTCGCGCTGCAATGGCAGGTTGCTCAGATAAGGCAGTCCGCCGAAAGTAAGAAAGTCGCGCAGGGTCTGTGTGGATGGTGTCAGACGGTTAAACTCCATAAACTCCTTATATGAAAGGCTGTGTATATGAAATTCGATGTATCTGCCGGAAAGATACGTTGAGAGCTCGCTCGACAACATTGTGGCATTGCTACCAGTAATGAAAATGTCGCAAGCGTCCTGGGCTTGAAGGCTGCGCAGCGTGTGCTCAAATCCATTTATGTCCTGCACCTCATCAATGAAAAGATAGTTGGCACAGCCCTCTTTCAGGTGTTCCGTCACATAAGCGGTAAGTTCCTCATTAGTACGTATAAAGGCAAATTCCTCCAATTCTTTGTTTATACATATAGTATTGCAGTTGCTATGTGTATGCTCTATGTGCTCTTGTATCTGCCTAAGTATGCAACTCTTTCCGACACGTCGTTGACCTGTCAGCACCTTTATTATGTTCTTGTCTATGAACGGGGTTATCCGTTCCGTATAGTCTTGACGGTTAATAAGCTTTATCATAAGGCAGTTTTTTATTAGTTATACTTAAAACTTTATGCAAATATACCTATTTTATTAAGTATACCAAACAAAACTCAATCAAAACACTGTTTTATTAGTTATACTTAACAAAATACACGTCTTCCTGTCCACCATGCAAATATGGATTTAACGCAAGCTGCGAGTACTTGGAGATATTCATTTTAGTTTTTTAATTGCAATAGACTTATAATTCGAAAATTTTATCTATATTTGCAATTGTTCACAGGTTGCGTACTGCATGAAAGAGTGAATGTAGCAGAACTTGTTACAGGTCTTAATGAATTCATAAAAACAATAAGAAATGAAGAAATATATTCTTGTTTTGGCGTCAATAGTATTATTGACTGATATATTTGTTTGTATGGTCAAGTATAATCAAACAGCTGACAATGCTAAAACCTATTTCGCAAATTTGATTGAACAACAGCGTATCGTTGCTCAAAAACAGGTGGATAGCATTTTTACACACAAACATACAGATGTCTTCCCTATTTATTCAAGATGTAAGCCACATTACATAATAGGGAGCATCAAAAAATCAAATAGTAGTATGTTTGAGAATTTTATGGATGTTGCATATACGGAACCTAAATTACCTGCTGACGTGAAATCAACTTACCATGTAGAATTAGAAGATGGTTATAGAGGCTCCATCGAAGATGTTAAATCAGAAATAAGATTATACAATCGTGATAACGAAGGAGCTCAAACAGGCATACAAAGTGCAAACCTGAAAGGCCTTTGGCAGACAGGGTGGGGATTAGGTGTCAGAGAAAATTGGACTGGAGGTACCGAGGGTAGAAGAATTGTTGAATATGTAATCACTCCATATGCAGTTTCTTTTCGCAGCGAGAGTAACTATGTAAAAGGCTATTTTTCAATTGAAGACATATTGGATGCAGCCTATAAATTTTACACTAAGAATGATCAATCTGATTACAAAAGAAGTTTAGTTTCTAATGTAGGACCATTCATTAATAAACCATACATAGACAATTCTTTTTTTTCTTTAGAAGAAGATACAAAAGGAATTCCTTTTCTGTCTGGCATAAGTATGTATGCAGATTACGGCACGTATATGTATACAGACCTCTATTATGTTTTTATTAAGGCGTATGGAAGAAAATGTTATGAACTAGTTCAGAACAAGGATTTTATTAACAACAAGAAAGAGCAATACATTGTCAATAAAAAGAATATGATAGTGATGTGGGGATTACTCTCTATTAGTTTACTAACAATTATTTGTCTTATTTGTTCGTATTTGATTTACAAAGATTTAAAAGAAAGTAAGCAAACGCTGTTAAAGCGAATCTTATCTAAATGTAATCCAAAGGAATACGTAAAGAATTATGATGGACACTTGTTGGATATTGCAAATAATATCTATCGTCAGGCCATTGTTACCGACGTAAATAATGATTAAGAGATAATGAAGCTGGCATCCCTTGCGGAGTCCGGTTTGGGGATTGTGTTGATTTCTAAAAGCGATATTCGTTCATTGAAAAAGAAGTGTAACCCAAAACGCTTTATGAAGCCATATAATCCGGAAAAGGTCGCAATCGCAAATGAGTTATATACAAAACTAAATCAAGAGAAACTTTCTTGTGCGGAATATTTTGACATTAAAAAAAAGTTGATTCTTCTTTATGAAGGGGAAGAAACAAAAAATTCAAGGATTAGTTTTCCACAGATGCAATTTAAAGGTGGAGACAAATTTATCATTATTATTTTAATCATTGCATCTATTATCTATTATGCAAAACGGTGCGTCGGAGATTATAAACTCGATAATTTTGAATTAAATAATAGCACAGTAAACACTTTTAAGAAAACTGATTATGAATCAAATGCACAGACAGTTGATAAGGCAAGGTATTTTAGTAATAGTCTAAATACAGGTGATACCCCATATGTTAAGCTTTACGGAAAGAATTATAGTTGTTCTAATAATCAGTGTTCAGGAATTAAAGTAACAGCCCCTAAAGAATCCGATATTGTTGTTGTTATTAAACGCAATAATAAGGATGGAAAAGTTATTTCACATGGCTATATTAAAGCCCATGAAACATATCAATTTGATATACCTTCTGGAACTTATCAAATATTCTTTTATTATGGTAACGGTTGGAATCCCGATAAAGAGATGGGTGATGGAATCAGAGGTGGTTTTGTCAAGGATGAAGTCTTTTCGAAGGATAAACCTCAGAAAATAAATAATGCTGTATTGTCATATGTTCTGCAACTTCAGAAAAATGGCAATTTTAGTACGCAAAGCAGTAATAGAAGTGAGATGTTTTAGCGTTATAATAGGTAGTGTAAACAGAACTGTGTCACGGCTCTGTTTACACTACCCTAGCGGATGTTTGGTATCGAATGCTATTCGTCATAGAAGTCACTAAGTGGCCTAATCTTGGCTCGATAAGAATTAATCTTTTGTTTAAGATTAGGATCCTTTGGAATTGGATATTCTACACTGTTATCGAATTTATAGACAGCATAATATGGCGACGTTTCTGGATTAAATCCGCATTTAATTAGAGATTCCTTAGACCAAATCTGAAAGCTGCCTTTTGATTGTAATCTAAATAAATGAGCATCTGTTCCATTCGTATGAATTAAAATGTATTATATTCTTTCAAATCCGTATGTTACAAGAATTGACCCTTTTGATTCGCCAACTCTATTATAGCATATACCGGTTTTAATCATATGCTCTTTCAGCTCTGAACGCGCATGGTTTACAAGAACCATTACTTCTTCAGGATTCTCTTCCATTCGACGCTTCATTCCCTCAAAGTTACCTTGGTTGTTGAGAAATTCGCGCCTTCTTTGGCTCAAATCCAGATATTCTCTGTTCATCTCACAGCCAACAAAATGTCTATCTAACAAATTGGCTGCTATACCTGTGGTTGAACTTCCAGAAAAAGGATCAAGAATCCGGTCTCCAACTTTTGTTGATGCTAGAATGGTGCGATATAATAAGCGAAGTGGTTTTTGAGTTGGATGTTTGCCAAATTTCTTTTCCCAACTGCCAGCTGCGGATATCTTCCACACATCTTGCATCGCTTTCCCTCCGTTTAGCCGTGTAAGTTCTTCTTTATTAAACGTATAATCATTGCACCGCTTTCGAGTCGCCCATATAATATACTCTGCGCAGAAATTGAGACGTTTATCTGATAATGTTTCTGGCGGGTCTGGTTTTTGCCAAACTACAAAGTTTATTATCTTAAAGTCTAACACCTCAAGACACTTTTCAATTGAGAATATATTATGATACGTTCCGCAAATCCATATTGTGCCATTATCTTTAAGAAGGTTACAACATGACGAGAGCCATTTCTTGTTAAATGCATCAATCTCATTTTTGGAACGTACCCTATCCCATTGTCCTTTGTCAAACTTAATAAACTGACCATTTATATTTATTCCATTGCCTGTGGACAAGAAATACGGAGGATCAGCAAATATCATGTCGAAAGAACTACTAAGATCTCTGAGTATTTCCAGACTATCACCTTGATATAATTCAAAGTTTTCTTTCTTATAATATGGTAGCAACATAATTACACTACAAGTTCTTGAGAATGAAGAATATCAAGTTCCTCATTTCTTTTTGAAATATACCATCTAAAATCATCTGTGAGAATAGCCTCGTCTATGGATGTTTTGAAAGTGACACTTCTAATGAATGCCATATCTTTAGCCACTAACCCATCTTTAATGCGTATGTGACCATTGTCATCAATCATTATAATGTTGGAGTCAAACAATTTATGATGATTTTGACATAACCATAGTCCATTGTTGCCATTAATAGCATGCGCAAACTTCTCTTCATCACTTAAGTTGTTTGAATGAGAAATTTGAGACACGCCCCAGATATGTGCGCCTTGTATAATCTCCGATATCTCACAATTACACAAAGCACAACGCTTATACCCGATTCGGTTATATAGGTTGTACAAATATGAAGCAGAACGCAATTTTGCTCTTTCTGATTCGTCTGCTGGCTGATGTTTGTCGAGGAAGAGAGTTGTATAATATAGTGAAATATTACCAAGGCTTTCTATCGTATTGATAGAAGCTTGAGGCAATTTCTTCAGATCCTGCTCACAAATATTATAAAGTTCTACGGGTCTGTCTGCAATATGCGATATCGCAATAGCCATAAGGGTCGATTCATATTTGCTTGCTCCAAAAGTCTTAGCGTATATTTGGATTGCATCAGAAGACTTCGATACATAAGAGGAGTTATTCGATGAATTTCCTCCTTGATTATCTCTTCGATCAATTATTAGGTCATCAACATTATTATAAGCCGTTATCGGTTGGTGATAGTATTGTTCAATATTCAGGAATCGTACACCTGCAGTCATCAGCAATTTATATATGAACAGATGATAGTCCGTAAATGCATTGCCGTTATGAGGCATAAAATAATAGCAAAGTTGTTTATTGAGCCTTGTATCTGCATAAAATAGATTTATAGCAGAAGGGACACTTTGCAAACTGGAATTTCTTCCTTCGATACTAACCTCAGAGAGAGAAATGTAGTAGATTACACCTTCATATTCTACATACACAAGACGTCCTTTGTTGTAAGTAGATTTATCCTTTACAATTCTATATTTATTTTGCCCTGTTACTTTTTGACAAATGTCGGTTAGAATGGCATCAGTCAATATCGCATCAAAAAGGCCTGGAGTCTTTTGAGCATTAGGACGATATGTAATGGTAGCTATCATATCAATAATTTGTTATTAGTACTTCTCTTCTATTATTGTAACGCCCCTGAGGTACGTCTATGTCGATTACTCGATAATTATGTTCTTCTGCCCATCCCGCAACTTCTTGATTATAAAAGTCGTTAACGTGTAGTACATAAGAGAGCATAAAGTGTGAACCTCGTTCATGTATTTGATCGAAGAACTCACATAGGTTGCGTTCATGTCTAATTGTCCAGCCTTCAAAACCTCTTTTCCCATCGTTATAGACACCAAGGGTAGAACGATAAGGGGGATCAGCATATACAAAAGTTTCAGGTGTTACCCTGTCGATTAACTGTTCAAAACTAACGTTGGTATATACAACATTTTTATTCCTTGAGCATCTTGCAAAAGAAATGAATTTTGATAGCAAAAATTCATTAAACCACCTTGAGCCTGCTGGGTTATTAAAACCGTGATTTGTATTAAATCGTATTTGCTGTTGAAAGCCATAGAGAATCAATGTGTAAAGCATTCTTGGATCACGCTTCTCTATAGGGGTTTCATTGTATTTTTCTCTTAATGCTAGATAGCCTTCTTTATTGTCTGGCGCAAGACTGTACTTATTTATTAGTCTTGAGACATACATAAGATACGAATATACATCTGTCCTAAATGACTCAATAAGCCCTTTTACAAATGGATTTATATCGTTATAAATTGTTTCGTTTGAAGGAATATTTATACCGACATTAAAACCTCCACCAAACACATCAATAAGTGTGTTAAATGGCTGTGCTGGTAAATGTTGTTTTATAATATCAATCATTTTAGATTTGCTGCCCGTGTAGTTCAATGGAGATTCAACAACAACGCTCTCGGTAGGTTTCTTTTCAATGTAGAATAGGTATTCTACATGACCTTCCTTACCCTGACATTTAGTGTTGTTGTATTTTTTGTAATCAATTGACAGACAAGTATAAGTATTCTCGAATCCATATCTTTTAAGAGTAGATTCAATAAAATCCTTCGACATTAATCCGTCATTATTATAGCTCAAAATAATATGTCTTGCCCTGGTCTCAGCAATAATTTTGTCGAACAAAATATGTACATGATACATTTTTGACCAATCTGAACGCATTGGACCTGTTGGACGTGAGCCAGTCACCTTGCTGATAGTTGGGTTATCATCTAATACTAAAGTTTCAAGTAAGTGATATTGTGTGCCATATTGATTTTGAGTATATGGGGGGTCAAGATACAGAATGTCACAGTTTACATCAGCAATTATATCTTCAATTTTATTATTGAAAATATCCACATGCTGGCATTGTCCTGCAATGGCATCAATTCGACTAAAGATGATTGGTTTTAGGGCACGGCTATCCCAATGTTTTAGATATGCTCCATATACACCTGCTGTATTGGAAACATCAGATACCGATTCCAAAAGACATGCAATCAAATATATGTACTCATGATTAGTAATTTTGTTTTTATTTCGCCATTCTTCAATTTGCTGACGAAAGTAATCTATCCTACCTGCGTTTGAAGCAGAGAAGTACATTCGTTCAGAACCTCCTGGAGAATAATTTTTGTACATAAATCCTTGTACAGTTTCCTCATTACCATTAAGATAATCAAAAGGGTTAAAACCGAGTAGATCAAAGTGACATTCGTTAGCAAGCAATTTTCCAGAAGCAAAAGTTGACGAACATTTAAGAGAATCATTGATAATAATATGGTCATAGGTGGTTTTGACTGCATCAGCTACTGCACCCATACCACAAAACGCATCAAAGAAAACATAATTTCTCTGAAGCAATCCCTTCTCATTCAGTAACTGAATAATAGGCTCTGTAAGACTTTCTTTACTGCCAAGATATCTCATATTAATCTTTCTCTGTTGCGTTTAGAAGGTAGGCTACATCTACGTCAAGTAGTTTTGCAATCTTATCAAGTGTATTCAAATCTGGTTGAACAGTATTCTTACACCACTTGCTTACTGTACAAGTAGATTTGCCAAGTTGCTCTGAAAGCCATCTGCCAGTCTTGTCCTTTTCAACAAGAACTACTTTGATTCTATTTAAGTTTGCCATGTAATTACAATTTATATAAATATAATTCTATCGCAAATTTATTAAAATAATCTGAAATAACCAATCTCTCCTAATTAAATTGATAGGATAAATCATGTCTTCATGTCTTCTTGTCTAAAAAACAGTCTTCGTGTCCACCATGCAAATATTGTCAGGCAGGGCTTTTGCAGCAGACTTTTTATCTGCTGATTCTTCTCAGCCCCCATAATGCTGAGAAAAGCATTGCTATGCCTGAAACCCAGGAGATGGCAGCACAGGCTATGATGCCGAGCTGCTGTGTAAAACCGGCTACGACGAATGTCAGGAACGACACTGCGGCTACTGTCAGGGCGTATGGCAACTGCGAAGACACATGGTGAACGTGCTTGCATTCGGCGCCTGCCGATGCCATGATGGTGGTGTCGGATATCGGAGACACATGGTCGCCGCAGACTGCACCTGCCATGCAGGCTGAGATGGAGATGATGCGGAGCGGTGCGGCAACAGGGAATACGGCGATGCAGATAGGGATGAGTATGCCGAATGTTCCCCAAGAGGTGCCGGTGGCAAAGGCGAGCAACGCTGCAACGATGAATATGATTGCCGGCAGCAGCATCTGCAGTCCAGAGGCAGTGCTTGCCACAACGCCCGATACGTATTCGGCAGCGCCAAGAGAGTCGGTCATACTCTTCAGTGTCCATGCAAGGGTGAGAATCAGTATGGCAGGAACCATTGCTTCGAAGCCTTTGATAAGACAGCTCATGGCATTGTCGAACTTCAGTGTGCGGCGTGCTACGAACATCGCTATGGTGAGAATCAACGCTGCAAGCGATCCGATAACCAGTCCGACAGAAGCGTTGCTTGCTGCAAACGCATCCACGAAGTTGTGGTAGCAAGTGCTTGTTGCGTCGAAATATCCTCCCGAGTAAACCATGCCAGCCATGCAGAACACGATGAGCATAAGAATAGGCACTACAAGGTCGGCAACCGAACCGTTTGTCGATGCCGGCTTATTGCTGTCTTGCTTTGCACCGACGCCATGTTCTACGATTTGCAGCTTAGTGTCAATCACCTCGTCCACCTGACCGCCAGTGCGCTCGTACCATTCCTGCAGACGTGCGTCGTACTTGCTCATTGCCTTGAAGTCGAATCCGGACAACACAATCATGAATATGAAGATGATTGTGAAGAATGCGTAGAAATTGAACGGTATAGCCTGGCAGAACAACGCCAGACCATTCTCACCGCCCGACACGAATCCCGAAACGGCTGCCGCCCAGCTCGATATGGGCGATATGATGCAGACCGGAGCTGCGGTGGAGTCGATAAGGTAAGCAAGTTTTTCTTTTGTCACGCCATGGCGCACGGTTATCGGACGCATCACCGAACCTACGGTGAGACAGTTGAAATAGTCGTCGATGAAGATGAGCAGACCGAGAATGATGGTTGCAATCTGTGCTCCTATCTTTGTCTTGATGTGCTTGGAAGCCCAGCGTCCGAAGGCTGCTGATCCGCCAGCCTTGTTCATTAGCGACACGATAGAACCCAGAACGACGAGGAACACGATGATGCCCACGTTCCAAGGGTCGGACAGGCATGAGATAAGGCCATAATGCTTGGCGTCAGTCCCCGTTCCGACGGTGTCGTTGAGCAGATGGGTCAGGAATCCTTCAAGACCAGTGCCCATTGACATGCTATATAGTATGGCACCGAGCACGATGCCTATGAACAACGATGAATACACCTCCTTGGTCTTCAGAGCCAGCCCAATGGCCACGACGGGAGGAAGAAGAGACCAAATGGTCCCGATGAAATTGAAATCCATAATCTTTTTACCCCTTGATGTTTTTCGTTTTGCAAAGTTAAGGCTTTTATGTTGAAAGCGGCAAGGGTGGGAAGCGAAAAAATCACCCTTTGTATCGTTTGCGGGACGGTTCGGGTAGGTACAAAAAAAAAGGACGACACGAATCACTCGCACCGGCCTCTCAAAGAATAATGTTAAGAATGTTTGATTTTAACTAATGCTACCATTTCGAATCAACAACTTGATTCCGGCAAAATTGCAATAGCTTCAAAATCTAATAACATAATCTTTACCTTAAAATCTATCAAACTACTAACCTAATGAAAAAACATTGCATTCTCTCGAACACGATGCAAAGTTAATAATTTGTGTGCGAGGACACAAGTTTTTCAGCACTTTTTTTTCAATAAATGTAATAAATTGACATACATCAACCACCTTTGCTGTCATATTGCCATTCCTCTTTTCTGCCTTAAACAAGACATAAAAATGGGGCAGAATAACAAAATGAAAACAAACAGGGCGGAAATTGCTTGCAGCACGGAATATTATCTTTATCTTTGCGCATATAATAGGTATTGAACTTTCATAAGTTCAGTAAGGTATTCATCTAAAAACTAACGTTACAATGGAAAACTACGAATGGGCTAAGGAAATGAATTGCGCCGTGACAGTCTGCGATGCTGAGGGCGTTATCATCTACATGAACGACAAGTCGCGCGAGACATACAAGAAGGAGGGCGACCTCATCGGCAAGAATCTCATGGGATGCCACTCGGAGCGTTCGCGCGAAATAATCCGCCACCTGCTTGAAACGGGTGGCAGCAACAGCTACACCATCGAGAAGCAGGGCGTGCACAAGGTTATATATCAGACGGCATGGAAGAAGAACGGAAAGGTTGCGGGTATCGTTGAGATTTCAATGGTTACGCCAGCCGACATGCCGCATTATGTAAGAGGATAAATAGCGGCTGGCAACCGCCAGCCGCCATAGCCTCCTATGTTTGCCTCGTCTGCTTGTGAATTACAATAAGCTTCGGGTTCCGCGAAGCGGGACCTATATCATGAAACCCACTGCAAGCTGCGAAGCAGCGCCGCTGTGGGTACGTGCGATACCTCCACCCCATATAGTTCCCCGAAGGGTAGGGTGTTCAAAATCCGCAATTTTTTCTGCACGATTTTTGACCCAATAAAC
>ERZ506970.486-NODE-486-length-12210-cov-11.922_pt1 | contig 12210 bp, 12 predicted proteins | sample MGYA00512890_ERZ506970 | MGnify/ENA metagenome assembly ERZ506970 | reverse complement strand
CTGTTCTACGGGAAGCGTGGCGGATTCTAGCATTGCAAAAGTACAAAGTTATTTTTCAATCGAACAAGTGTGTGACAGAATATTTTCACATAAATACCTCCAACCCATTTATTTCAAACACGCACACATCTCTCAGTTGCCAGATTTCATTGCTATCCAGCAATTTCATTCTTCGCGTACCTTTGTAGAAGTCGTAGCGAAAGAGGAAGAGGATTTTCTGATTTGTAATTTTATCAATATAAAAGTTTAATCCTCCCTTGTATTCTACGCAAGGGAGGATTTATTTTAGACTAAAAAGATTCAAACTCTTCTTCAATATCTTCAATCGAAGGCAAACAGCTTCGCAAATCCTTGGATAAAGTTTGGCCAAATTTGTAATTTGAATTTGTTAATTGCGCAACCGATTGTTGCGTTATTGGTTGGACATCTACATTAATTTCTTGTGATAATTGCGCAACTGACGGTTGCGCATTTGCAGATGTACTCATTTTACACATGGTGAGTTCCTTATTATACTCATTGTAGAACTGCATCATGTACTGCATATTGCGAATAGAAAAACCTTTGATGTCGGTATACTCATTCTTCAAATCATTAGCAAGACGCTGCAAAGTTTTTTTGCCCCACCCATCTTTGATTTTGCTTGTAAAAAACACGGAAGCGGGGGGGGGGAAGCTCCGTGCCTTTTGTAATAAACGAAAAGTTCCGCTGACAATTCCTCTTCCGAGCAGAAGTGAACATAAAAAGCATGGTATAATCATCTATTTCAGATGAGCGTACCATGCTCTTTATTCTTTCAAACAATCTTATTTTTTGTCCAAAAGTCCATCAAATGTTTTGATCAGTGCAAATGGGTCTGCATAGAAAGACTTTGAGTCAAGTTCCTTGATAACGGGTTTCATTACAGGAAAATCCTTGAAGACCAATTTGAGTTCTGCTCTCCAACCAACCGCTGCACTCATCCAAAAAGCGCGAGCTACATCTTCTTTCTTTAACTTGAAGTAGAGCATACCTCCCGTACCTGTTAGTTGAAGGGTCTTAGTGTTGGTCTGCGTGGAAATGTTGTGAACATATCCCGTGACGTTCTTACCTTCATAAACTACCTGCAAAAACACAGGGTCGCTATAAGGTTTCGGATTCTTGTTCCACACATTGGGTAACGCTTTTTGCGCTTTCAAAGCCTCAAAGGTGTACCATTCCTGGCTTTTGTCATCGTAAACACGAAGATTTTTCACCTCTGTGGATTTGTAGGTTTTCTTTTCCCCCTTGGCGTCTTTCACCTTAATAGAGTTTGCATCATCAACAGAGAACAAGGTTCTGGTAGTACCTTTCACGACCTTGCCATCTGTAAGTCTGACTTCTACTTTGGTCTGTGCTTGTGCAAAGGCGCAGAACAAACAAGCAAGAAGCATAAATAGAGTTTTTCTCATATCATAAAAATTAGTAGTTAAACATGTATTTGCAAATATATAGATATATTTCTACCCCCCCCCAAAAAAAAATAATATTTTTTGCCACAGATTTTTCCTCTTCATCGCCCGAGTCACCCGTAATCAGATTGATGCCGAATTGGTCTACCAACTTCTGGTAGTCAAAGCAATAGCTGCGTGCCGATTGAGAGAGTTTTGCCGGGTTGCCATGCTTGTCCTGCTTGGCAGATTTCTTTAGAAGAAATATCCATACATTTTTAGAATTTTTGAATTATCTTTCATGTTTCATTTTTTTTGTTATAAAGTAATTGAATATCAGTCATTTCAAAAAGTGAAACATACGACTTTAATGTTTCTTTTTTAGTTTCATGTTTCATTTTTAAAAACACTGAGGGAGCGCTTTCACGCTCCCTCAGTGTTTTTGTTTGGGAAAAGTCTCGAATTTTTATCGGACACCAATGTTATCAAAAAGGAACGGAATAGCCTAGGTTTTAGCGTGATAATGACGAAGTTCTGAGTACTCCGTTCGCAGTTTACACATTCATCTATTTACAACGTATGTATTTATCTGTTCGCAAGGGGAAAAACTCTATCTACACAGAGAGAAGAATTTGCGTGCCCAAAAGAAAGGCTGTATCTTCGCGCCGAAAAGGCGAAGTAAGAAAACTATTCTCGCGCTGCATTGGAAGGAAGGAAAGAATTTAAAAAGGAATAATCATTATAAAAGTGGCACCCTCGCACTTAACTTTTTCCTTGCTGAGCAGTATATTAGGTAGATATGACACACGCAGAGTTTGAACATATGATTCCCCACCTGCGCCCACTCATGGTCAGAGTGGGACGCGACTTCTTTGGCAATGTCGAAGATGCTGAGGATGTGGCACAAGATAGTCTGATTCGATTGTGGACTTACTGCGAGAAGCTCAACGCTCAGCGCAACCTGGAGGCACTAGCCGTCATGGTGGCCAAGAACGTCTGCGTGGAACGCTATCACAAACTTGGGCAAATACCCACCTCGCCTCTGGAAGAATCGCTCGCGCCATGCACCACTGAAGCCGATGCTCCACTTCTAGCCCAAGAGACGATGCAACGTATCGACCATGCCATGCGCCAACTCTCGCCTCGCGAACAGTCGCTTTTCAAAGCACGCCACATTGACGATAAGAGCGTGGACGAGATTGCAGCCGAAGCACATCTGCCCAAGCCCTCGGTAAAGAGCATGATATCCATGGCAAAAGCCAAACTTAAAAGACTGATTGACAATGAAAAATAAAAAAACTCTACTCAGCGACGAAGCGTTATACCAGCAGATGCTGAAAGAGCTTACACCTGGCGCACGCGAATATGATCGCTTGCTCGCGAGACGTCATCACGCCCAACGTCGTCGGTGCTGGCCTGCCATCGTTCGTTATGCAGCGGCTTGCGTGGTATGCGTGATCTGTGGTACATGGGCTGCGTGGCATTTTACAAACAATATGTCTCAAGAGTCCACTACCGTCATGCATCTAAGTGGGCCGAGGAAACTTTCCCCGGCAATAGTTCAAAAGGTTTCTTTGACTACTTCCGAAGCCCCGCAACTACTACCGCAGAAGGCGCCCTCGCCCCAGCACAAACAGACAGTAATTAAAGTAACTTCCCCGAAAGAGGCCAATGAGGTGTCCATAGTCAAGGAGCAACCGCTCGAAATGACTGCCAGCACTGACTCCATATCCTCCAACGAAAGACAACAAATTCAAGAACAAATAGAAAACGCCCTATTGGAGTTGCAACTCATTGATACCGTAATCAACTATGCATTAACTTATCAAGACATCAACACATTATGAAACGCATTCTCATCCTCCTCGCTCTTGCATGCGCATCAGCCATGCAACTTCGGGCACAGTTTTTTCACGAAGCGTACAAGGAGCTAAGTTCTGCCCCACGAGCCCAACTCATCAACACGGAAGAGATTCAAGGACACGACGACCTCGACTCCCTATGCTATTTACGCGCATATACATTCCGTATGCCTTATTCTAGCAAGAACGATAAAAACAAAATCGACAAGCTGATAGAGCGCATCCAATCGCAGTTCGAAAGCGCTAGCAAGAATTTGAATTCCTACTGCTCCATAGCTCCACTAAGCAAGGGGAGTCAAATAAAATCGCGCCGCGTAGCCCACTTCTTCAAAAAAGACGAACAAGAGTTTATTATTGGCGGCCCGGGACGGTGCTACATGTCCATGCGTTGTCAAGATACAGGTAATCCCTCGTATCGCACCGCCGAGGGCATGGAATGGTGGCTCTACAAAGAGGGACGAAAAGAAGAAGTGAGATTCAAAGTATTCATCCTTCATGGTCTCATGGGAAAGAGCCTCAGCAGCACACCCACTATTAACTTTGGAAGTGCGTATACCGTGTTCGACACCAACATCAAAATACTCCAAAAACTCACCCACTGGTCCGACCAGCGGAAAGAGGCTCAAGAGTTGCTCTCTGTCACCATCAACAAGTACCTCATTAACACGCTGCAACTCAAGCTCGATGCTTCGCAGTATGTCACTCTTTTCCACACTTTCAATAATGTGCCAGGCTATTATGCCTGCATTATTCGCAACCAGCGCGACAAGGAGTATATGCCCCTTTCCAAGCTAGCCAACATTTATCCTAAACTCAACGTGTTCTGCGTCACTTGGACAGAACACGGCGACGCCGAATGCCGAAAGAAAGCTGAAGAGACTTCCTCGCCCTGTTACTTCATGCTTGAGGTCTGTCTAGACGACTAGAGAGGAACTTCACGTCTATCTAATGATCTCATCCCATTAAGGGATTACGTATGCGAGTGTGCAGCTGCAATAAGGTTACACACTCGCCTTTTTTAAAAAGTTTTCCGCCATGTATAAAATACTCTTTATATTGCTATTGTCTACATTTTTCTCAGTATCCTCCGCCCAGAATATAGTGTTGACGGGTGAAGTAATCAATCCAATTACCAACGAAGGACTACATGAAGCCGTTGTAAAGGTAATGAATGCAGCCAACGATAGCGTTTTGGCATCAACCAAGGCTAAGCTCAACATGATTGTGGAGGAAAGAAATGGCAACTCAACGGCATACCTCGACAAGAATAGTGGTGCCGTTTTTAATCTCAAAATATCTTCGGTATATCAAGACGTAGTGCTAATAGTTAGTGCATCGGGCTACGATAGCGTAAAGAAAAATATACGTATAGATTCGGAGAAGAAACGCATCGATGTGGGAACGATTAATCTCCTTCCCGCTATGAAGCAGCGTAATCTTAATGAAGCAACAGTTACAGCCACCAAGATAAAAATGTACTATAAAGGCGATACTTTGGTGTATAATGCCGATGCCTTTAATATACTCAAGAATGAATCACTACGTAAGTTAGTGTTACAGTTGCCCAATACCAAGATTGAAGAGGGGGTAATCTACGTTAATGGCAAACCTATTGAGAGTTTGCTGTTCAGTGGAAAAGACTTTTTCAATGGCAACATTGATGCTGCACTCGACCGCCTGCCAGCCTACATTGTGAGCAAGCTAAAGGTGTACGACAAACAAGGAGAACTGAGCGAATTGACGGGACGAGACATGCACGATAAGCAATATGTGATGGACGTACATTTGAAGCGTGAATACCTTGGCACCTGGATGGCCAAACTTGAAGCTGATGTTGCCACTGAAAAGTTGTGGGGCGGACAAAGCTTCTTGATGCGTATGGACGACAGACAAATGCTTAGCATTGATGCAGACGTCAATAACTTCAATGAAGAACGTAAAATGGTAGAAATAGGCAACATGGTTAATAGCTATCCAACGGGAAGGCATAAAAATAAAGTAGCGAATATTGAGTATTTTTTTGAGCCTAATAGCACGTGGCGATTTAGCAGCAACGCCTCAGTACAGCAAAAAGAGCAAAAGACCCATACGTGGACGAATACGGAAACATACCTCACGCCCGATAACCTCATGGCGAAGAATAAAACCTTCGTTTCAGATAAAGACACGCGTATTAACGCTTATGCCGCCCTTCGCGCCAGACAAACGAAGAAGTGGCAGAGCGAACTGAAGTTTGACTTTACTTTTGACAATATGCGCAATGCACAAGATGCCCTTACACTTGCCTTTTGGAAAAGGGGAGATCAGGATTGGCATACTTGGGAGGTGGATAGCATTTGGAATAATGTAACGCGCTTGTCGTCAGACGACATGCTTTACACGCTACTCAATCCTACACTACAAAAGCAAAAAACGTTTACTTACAAGCCCGAGTGGAAAACATCATTGGTTTTAGGTGGCAATCCCTTTAATATAGACTTGCAAGTAAATCACAACAATCAGCAAAACGACCTATATAATAATTATAAGTTAGACTATCTGAGCACACAAGACAACGACCACCGTCGCATCTATAATAATCATACGGAGCACAATACGACGGTTGATGTCACGATAGATTATGGCTACAAGTACTTTAAAAACGATAAATATGATGGTGTATTTACCCCTTACGTAGCCTTTAACCATACCTACGGCAACTTATCACACCCTTACTATCGTTTGGAACGTATGCAAGAGTGGTCAGATGCATTGGATTGGACAAAAGGTTCGTTAGGCATATTGCCCGATGGCGAATGGCAAGCCATTTGTTTTGACAATGAAAACAGCTATTATAGCAAAGAAAAGAAACAAACGGGTAGTGTCGGTATGCGTCTTTCGCACAAGCTGACAGGACTAAAGCGTGGCAATATTCAATTTGATGCTGACTTGGGTATCGTGCTTCAATACAAGCATTTGGACTATCAGCGTAACGAGCAATCTTACGATATAGATCGCCATGCCTATTCATTCCGTCCCACGCTCACCATGGAGTATAAGTCGAAAGGGAAACATAAGTGGTCGCCCGAACTCCGAATTAACTACACAAGTGAACACCAACTGCCCAACCTACTTAACATGCTTCAGATAGAAGACAATGCCGATCCGCTCAACCTCTTCCGTGGTAATGCTTCACTTCAAGGCATATACGCCCACCAGTTGGCTTTCCGCTATGGCATGAATCAGCGCAAAAGCGGGCATAGCACTTATATTTCAATACAATATACGCGCACGCATAACGACATTGTAGCATCATCTATCTACAATGCCGAGAACGGTGGACGCATCTACGAAATGGTTAACACCAATCGCACGCATGCAGCCAATGGCGATGTAGGGTATAGTTTGCCTCTCGATAAGAATCAAAGATTCTATATCACCTTTTCGGTGCGCGGCAACTATCGTCAGAACGCAGATATGTCACAACTTAGTGCAGCAAACGAAAAGGGTGGCTTATTGCAGCAATACGGAGTAACCCCCAATGTAACACTTCGTGGAACAGTAGGCAATAAATTCCGCTTTTCAGGCCGTTGGAATACAGCGTTTAGCACTATTAAGCAAAGTAGTATGGACACACACTATCGCGAAACGAGGTTGGCAGCCGACTTTAGTTGGGATTTGCCTTGGAAACTCCAATTAGCTTCAGACTTTTGTGCCAACATCTACAATGGCTTTGCCGATGCCTCTATCAACAAAGAGCATTGTCAGTGGAATGCTTCTTTGACTCGCTGTTTTTTGTCTGACAAATTATCAGTTCGCTTAATAGCTCATGGCATACTTACACCCAAAAACAATATTTATTCAAGCATCAATGCCATAAGTCGCGTAGAATCTTACACAGACATCCTGCCACGCTATTTTATGCTGAGTCTTATTTATAATTTGGAATGGACACAAAAGAGCAAAAACAAAAGAGAATAAAATTTTTACTTTCATAATAGGAGTAGCACCTACACATTTTCGTAACAAAAACATCAAACATTCGCAATAAACGTGCTCTACTTTTGCACCAATAAATAACGAATAGTTGTTAATCACAATACTCCGTTAAATTTTGGCGTTTCTTATCCCGAACTCGCGTTATAAGATAGGCTGCACCTCAGCAAAAATCTCAAGCAAGCTTGGCTTTTTGCATTCGGTTTGCACTATCTTTGGTATTGAAGAGGGAGTGTAGCGAGCTACACGACCGATGAAAGGTCAAAAAGCGGTCAAAAAGAAAGGTAAAGATTGAATTTAGAAGAGATAAAAGTTTAAATATAATCTTCGTCAGAAAAGTTTAGACAACTTCACTATGGTCATCATTACTCTTTACAGACTTTAAAACAAAATGTTTCATAACCCGTGAAGGAGAGTGTCATTGCTTGGAATAAGTGATGCTGCAGAAAGCATAGGATTTAGAACTTGCGGAGTAAAAATTACAGGGGAGCAGTTGGTTAATGAAGCCATGTTGCCATGCATTTTGTATTGGAACAACAGAACAATTTAGAAAGCAAACCGAAAGAAGTAATCTTGAGTGTTTTCCAAACAGGAGCTACATCTGGAGATGTGTACTTTTGAAAGTATTCTTGTATAAATTCCTCCTTGGAACGTTTCAATTCTTTCTTTATTTGATATAGGTTTTCGCGGAAACAGTTCTGTCTTACTACGATAGAAAAATCAGTGAACCAAAAAGCTCCATGTGCCAAAGCCACATGATGAATAACCTTTGAACGAAATGCTATTTCAATACTCTGTATAGCACCAAAGAGAATATGACGTAGCCCTTTGTCTCAGTTCATAAACGTATATAAAAACGAAGTTCCGCCCTGGTTCGCTGTTCTAATGGGAAGCGTGGCGGAATCTATCACTGCAAAAGTACGAAGTTCTTTTCAAAGCTACAATCTCAGCCCAAGTAAATTCACATAAACACCTCCATACCATTAATTTCAAACACGCACACATCTCTCAGTTGCTGGATTTCATTGCTATCCAACAGTTTCCATTTATCCAATCGTTTCAGCCCAATACTAAAGAAAAACGTAATCCAAGAGCGTCAGCAATTTTCAAGAATGTAGAAAGTTGCATATCAGTTTGCCCCTTTTCTAATGCCGATATATACTCACGCTTTTTACCTATTCGTTCTGCCAAATACTTTTGGGTAATATGCTGTTTTTTACGTTCATCTTTAAGCAATTCTGCATAATACCATGCTTTAGCTTTGGCATCAAACTCTTTGTGTTCAACACTTTTCTCACTGCCATATTTTTCGTTTAGGACATCATCGAATCTGCGCAATGACGCTAATTTATTTTCATTAAGTTTCAACATATAACTATTCCTCCATATATTTCATTAAGATACTCTCAGCAGTTCTCACTTCTGCTTTATATTGCTTAGAATCTTTCTTCAAAAAAGAGTTGAGGACAAGAACACGATGTGCTTAAATAAAGTTATCATGATCTATGGCAAGCATTATTGAGCGGTATTCGTTATGACCGATAGAAATACGAAGTTCATAGAAGTCTGTATTCTCTAAACTTTTTACAAAATTCTTATTGACAATGTGTTGCGTTCGAATCATATTAAAAGCATAATCATACTTTTCTTGTGTACGCTCATCTAAGTTATCATAGAACTCGTCAAACTCTCTAGAGAAGATAAATTCTCTTATGGTTTCCATACAGCAAAGATAATAAATTTATTCTGTAAATATAAATCCTTGGAATATATTCCTTACATAAATACCTCCATACCATTGATTTCAAACACGCACACATCTCTCAGCTGTAGGATTTCATTACTATCCAACAATTTCATTCTTCGCGTGCCTTTGTAGAAGTCGTAGCGAAGAGATATGCAGCGGTGCCAAGATTGGATTTCACCCGAACGCGTCCATAGTTTGAGATCTACGGGTTCAGGAGATTGGAGCATACGTTTGAGCGTGGTGATATGAATAGCGTGGGGCATTAGTCGAAAGTATTGTTGTAAACCTGGTTAAAGATATTATGTAAGCGAGGAATGGTGAAAGGCACCTGCTTGCGAAGCGGTTTCCACTTGAACTTCACATGGTTGTTCGCATTGGTGGCATCAGAAAGTTCACTTTCGATTTCAGTGATAAGAATGGAACTGCCCACAGGGATTTCAGGAGAGATTGAGTAGAGTTTGTGAGACTGCAAAGCCTGTGTAAGATGACGGGCAAAGGAATAGGAAAGCGAGGACGTCTCGCTCTCATATTCAATCTCCGTATTATCATCGTATGCAGAAGATTGTCCACAACATACGGCAAAGCTGCGGTCAAAGGATACCTTGCGCTTGGTTTTGGCAGTGAGATACAAGGTATCACTCATATTGAACTCAATTCTGAAAGTTGAGCGTGAGCGTGAGAACTTCATAGGTCAAGAAGAACGTAAAAGTACGTTTACCACGAAAGAGCGTAACAGACAAGAGTTTGCCACTTACCCCTTGGGGCAAGTAACCCAAAAGTTCCTCCTCGTTGATGTCCTCGTAACATAGACCAAACTGTTGGGCAGCAATGGGAGAATCTGATATGGTGAGCGTTTCGGGCGTGTCCTTGTCAACGCGTTGGATAACATACTGCGTGGCACACTGCCCCGTTTCACCGGGAAGAACGATGTACTGCAAATCAAGCTGAAAGCCATGTGGCACCAAACGCGCCGCGTGTGTGGTGAGGAAATGCGATTGCAGGAACAACTCGCAGTTCGTCCTTAGCATTTGCAGTTTACAGAAAACCAGAGTAAACTCGCCCAAAGTATAATCGATGCGGTCCACCTGCATACGGAAACTGCACGTGGCATGCACCAGCTGCTTTGCCTCCATGTAGTTCTCAATAATGCTTCTGTCACGTCACGAGATAGCCGAAGCAAGGCGCTTGCCACCGCCCCACATCTAAGCCCTCCCCATGTAGTCCACTTTTCCCACTCCTCCACACCCAAGCGCACGAAAAAGCCGCCATGCGCACAGCAAGAGAGCCAATACGCACGGTGGCTGAAAGAAAGGATTGCCCGAAAGGGTGGGCTTAACCTATATGATAACCATTCCATGGTAAATTTTTAATATTGGGACATTCAATTTTTTTCCCGATGTAATTTACTAGGTTTGTTATTTGGCACTTATCCATTTTATAATATCCTCTTTTTGCCTGTTCATATATACTATATGCAAGAGTTTCTGATCTTTTGTTTCCTCTTTCTATTAATTCTCCAAATGTTGCATCTTCGTATTCTTGTGTGCCTATGCCACCATTTACAATAAGACTTCCGTGTCTATACATTTTTATTGCATCCCAATAACAATCTTTTGCAATTTGCTGTAAGCCACATATATCTGCATAATAGTAGCTCATATATTTGTCTGCCATGAATTGTATTTCGGGATTAACGCCAGGTCCAAAAATAGATAGAAAATCTTGCTTGTAATGATAAATTAAGTCAGCTCGTATAGAAAGGTAATTGATTTTATCTATCATTTTAGGCACAATTATATTAGATGGGGTTTCTGGAACTTCACTATCTATATAATAGATCATTCGAGACACGTATAGATACAAATATTTTAAGATTTCAAATCCGTTTAATGAAAGGACGCTATCTATTTTCATTAGCCATTCCCTGCCTAATAGATGTTGCACCTCATGTAATGCATCAGTACATCCTCTTAATGCTGTTGGATTATTCCAATATATATTAGGACAAGAAAAAACATGTAACAATGATCGTTGCAAGAACGTAAGTCCTATGTCATATTTTTTTGACATGCAATATGCAATCCCCAGTTTAGAGCAAACATATGGATGCCAACAATCAACATATTTATTAATTATAGGATCAAAATCATAGGCTTTGCTTATAATATACTCTCTGAACGTTTTATAATGTTGAATCTCTGCTTTTTCACGTATACGCTTTTTATAGCATTGATCCATATCAGTTTTAAATTCTTTGATAATCAAAGAATCATTTAAGGATTTACTCCTATCCAAGAAATGCAATGATTTTGCAGATGTACTACAAATCTTATAATAGGACTCTTTTATCAGCTCTATAGTAAGGGCTAATTCCTCATTTAATAATTGGGACTTTTTGAGTAGATCCCTATATTCTTCTAATTTCTCAATGGTAAATTTAGTTCCAGACTTTGAAAGATAACTTTCAAAACCTGGAACTAAATTAATCAAATAAGATATTTGGGTAATATTGTCCATATCAATGTGAAAATGGAATATAGTTATCGTTCATATATTTCCCTACACGAAGCTGTTGAAAAACATTTTTGGATATTTCGTAATTAAAAGATGGAATATTTTCGATCATATATCCCGTAATGAGGCCAATTGCTTGTGTCTGACTTTGTCCTGCCAATGTCAAACCTAGCCAAAATAGAGAACATTTATCATTCAAATATTCAAAAAGATAAGTAAACTCTAGTTCTTCAAGGGCCTTTTTGTCATTTTCTGCTTTAGTTGCAAGCCTTTTTAGCTTATTAAAACATACAGTCCCAACATAATCATCTCCTCTTGAATTCAACCAATGTAAGAGATTGTCGTGAACTTTTGTTAGGGCTGTCAAGCTATACATTTTCTGAGATTCAAGAAGACTCGAATTTAAATCGTTGAAATGTGGAAGCGTCCCATCCTCATACTCTTTATATAAGGTTTCCATAGTATAAGCTCTATACATAATATTGAGAACTATTTTGTGAGGATATTCCTCACTACTATAACGAGAAAACCACTTTTGGATATTTTCCACAGCTTCTTTGTATGAGGAGTTCAAATCAATCATAGTGTAAAAGTTTTATATTTATGTGCAAATATAGGCTTTTTGTTATTATACAATCATTCTTTATAATCAATAGTCCGTTAATTCTAGCGTAACTAATTGAAAATGAGATATTTATTTAAT
>ERZ506970.482-NODE-482-length-12267-cov-16.0708_pt1 | contig 12267 bp, 8 predicted proteins | sample MGYA00512890_ERZ506970 | MGnify/ENA metagenome assembly ERZ506970 | reverse complement strand
CTTTAACATAATAAGTGGTGTAAAGCATACTTACTTGTTAACCTGTCAACTTGTTAACCCGTTAACCTGAAATTCCGCCAACGGGTAGTTACTATTAAAGTTTTTTGGTCGCAGTTTTTCAAAGGCCTTTGTATTGACTTTTTCATAAAAGCCATGTTTGTGTAATAATTTTAGGCACAAATATGGCTTTTTGTCGTATCATATAACACTCACTTTATGTAATAACTCTATTTTCTTTAATCTATTAACATTAATTATTACCCCCCCCCGATAAATTTAGCTCTTATTGTATAATTTTGCAGTGTGAAAGACAATGGAAATGTTGAAGTAAGCAGAAGAAAATACGTGATGAAGCTTTCACAAAATAGTTGAAGTAAAATACTAATTAATTATAAAATAATCAGTTTAACTATGAAAAGGTTTACTTTCCTTTTTGCTTTGCTTACGCTTTTAGCAAGCATAAGCACAACGAAAGCTCAGACACCTACTGCCACGCCTATCACGGACGCTGAGGTGCCAACGGGCTACTATTTCATAGCCAGCACCGCTGCTGCTGCCTATGATATTACATCTCCTTACATCGCTGCCAATGGTAATGGAGCTATGAAATTAGTTGCACAAACTGCTGTTACCACCGATGTTTCAAACAGCAAAGTTGGTTTGTGGTATATTCAAAAAACGGGTACTACAAGCAACAACAAGGCCTCATATAGCATTAAGAGTGTCGAAGTTTCTACTTATTGGGCATCAAATCCTAATTGTCCGTTAGGCAATGGAGCAGGTGTTTACAACATTGTTCAAGCCGACGACCAAAGCGGTTACTATTTTAGCGGAAACGGCGGTGGCATCAGTAATCCCGCTTATGTAAATGCCACATCTGCTACAGCTTTTGAACGCAACAATAGCGGTTCATACAACAAGTGGAAACTCATCCCTGCAGGTGTAAAAGATGTTACTTTGGCTTATACTGCTGGTAGCCGTACATTTAATGTTACACAATTAGGAGCTATAGGCAAGCAAATCTCTACGGCGGTTGATTTCTATAAAGACATCACTCCCGCTACCATTACAGTAACCGATGATGCAGATACTTATGCCGTAACTGCTACTGCCAACTTCCCATTCGTAGAGGGCAAATGGTACAAAGTTAAATTGCGTTGGAAGAACCCCAACGACAATAAGAACGACATGGCAAATAACGTTTACACATATCGTTCGCTCACATGGGATGGTGTATGGAACTCACACATCAACACGCGTGATGTTGTTACTGAGAGCAACTATGCGCTATGGTCGTTTAAGCTAAAAGAAGGCACTGCCAACCAAGTGTATATGTGCAACGCTATAAACAATGGCAACGCTTATGTGCGCATTGACAACACAAATGATAACGGTAAAGCCTACATGAGCCCTACGGGTACTGCCTTTATCTGCAAAAAGGGTAACACGGAGGATGGTTACACAAACGGTTTCCGCTTGCAAGACCTCAACGTAGAAAATGCCAACCTCAACGACATTAGTGGAGAACTTGGCTATTGGAATAATGGCGATAGTAAAACAGACGCTGGTTCAACCTTTACGCTTTATGAACCAACTGATCAGCCTCAAGCAGTAACAGTTAATACCCTCGTAGCTACAAATAGCGCAACCAACGAAGCTTTCACTATTAACGATTTAAGCGAAACTATCCTTACTACTACTGCAGGAAATGATAAAGTAGCTCCATTCAATGCCAATGCTTTCTTCCAAACATCTAATGTTTTGTATATTACTAATGGCAACAAAATTACTCTCAACTATACATCTACTGCTCCTTACCCCCTATCAGGCGATGATACCAAGCACTGGATGGTTATTCGCTCACGTTATGACAGCGACACCGACCGCTACCTCAAGGCAAAAGACGATGGCAAAATCCAGTCACGCAGCAACTCTTTAGACCGTAATTCGCTCAGTGCTATCAGAAGTTTCAATGAGATTGATGCTAACAAATGGGCCATTATCCCCGCAGACATTAGCTTCAATACATTCTACTTGGTAAACAAGGCATACGATGGCAAAAAGGCCTATCTTTCAGCACAAACTCAGGGCACCGAAGTCGAGATGTCGAGCACAAATGCAACTGCTTTTTATCTACAACCACAGCCCACATTCGATGGCATCACAGGTGGTTTTACCATCCAACCCGATGCAAGCAACACTCACGCAGTAGGCGATCACGGAAATGGTAACCTTAACTATTGGTGTAATCGTGGTCAGTCTGAACTTAACGACAATGGTTCTATCTTCCGTGTGGCAGACCTCTTAGCCGATTGTAAGACTATTGCTACCAACAACACCAATACACAATATGTAGGCGACATTGCAACTTCAGCCAACACCACATTGGGCGAGCAAACCTCGGTTGAAGGTTTCTTTACTAAGTATGATGAATTGGCTGCTGCAGGTACTCTTTACTCTGCTCCTGCACAAGACAAACTCTACCGCATCACCTTTACTCGTGGCAATGTATCGCCCGCACTCACCAATGCCAATGCAAGTGCCGACGGCACAATTAACCAAGGTTCGGGTTCAACTCCCGATGAGCGCCGCGTAACATATGTAGCACAAACTAACAGCACCCCATCAGCTATCGTACGTTTTGTTCCCGTTAGTGGCGAAGATGGTTCATACCTCATTCAAGATGTCAATTCACAACTCTACTATGGTAGCAAGAACGTCAACAGCGATGGCGATGGCAAACTCTATGCAGTAAAAGACCCACAATGGGCAGGCCACTATGTTGTAGCCAATAGCATTAATGGCACGCTCACCAACGTAGGACTTAAGAACGCCCAAACTACCAACATCACCGAGCAATACCTATGGTGCCGCGGTGAAAATGAGAACACCATTCTCTCAAATTATAACTATGTATACTTCCATAGCCCATATAATGGCAATGCCGAAATAGGCGACCAAAACTCAATTGAGGCAGGTTGCGTTGTTAAAATTCAAGAGGTAACATCATATCCTCTCACCATCTCAGCGGCTCAGTACGCTTCGCTTTGCTTACCATTTAGCGTAACACTTCCCGAAGGAGTTACTGCCCACAAAGTAACTGCCGTAACAGGTGATAGCAAGGAACTTACGCTCGAAAGCATTGGCAACATTATCCCCGCCGACGAACCCGTTATTCTGCAAGGTGCTGCTACTGACTACACCCTTACGGTTAATGCCAACAAAGGCACTAAGAGTAGCGATAACATCCTCACTGGTGCATCGGTTAAGCGCACTGGCATAACCGACACTTACTATGCTCTTGGTTACAAGGCTCTCACAGCTGATGCCACCGAAAAGACAGCAGGCTTTTACAAGGTAAGCACAGGCAGCATGCCTGCTAATAAGGCATACTTGCTCAAGAACAACATCCCCGCATCGGCACAAGCAGCCATGATGTTCAGTTTCAACTTTGGCGGAAATATCACTGGCATAGATCATGCCATTGCAACTGAAGATGCTGAAAACGACGTGTACTACGATCTCAATGGTCGCCGCGTGCTTTACCCCACTCGCGGCATCTACGTAAAGGGCAATGGAAAAAAAGTTTTTATTAAATAAGGAAATAAACGAAACTAATGTTATGAAAAAAAATTATATTGCTCCCCGAATAACCCCCTATGCACTACTTTGGGAAAATGGTGTTGCCCTCAACATATTATCGGGCGGTAAAGACACACCAACCCTTGATTCTGACGACGAGATTCTTTCAAACAAAAAGGAAAACATTATTTGGAAGGATAATGGCAATGGTGGTATGTGGGATGGTATGAACGATTAACCTCGTCAAATACTCCTCATTCATCTCAATGAAAGTTCATTGAGCTTTTATAAAAGACACGCGCAGACCAGACACTAATGTCATGGTTTGCGCGTGTTGTTTTTGGTGTCGTCTGTAAGTAATTTTCTCCGCTTTCCTCGTTATTGGATTTCTGTTGTTCCTCGTTGGTTGGTCTCTTTTTCCTTTTTAAGCAGAGCATTTGTCATCTTGTTAATTTCCTCAATAGTAATGCGCTTGCGGATTGTAACAAACAGACTATGGTCAAATATGGGAATATGGGTATATTCTGTCAAACCACAAAAGTATTTCTCTCGTATCATCTCGATTGTCTCTACATCCGAAACATAGGTTGAAGAGGGAGCGTAGCGGGCCACGTGACCGATGAAACCTATATTTATGGGCGAAAGAGTGCGCCAAGGCATATTGACTCATTCTAAATTTATTACTCAAGTTTTGGATTTAGCAAGGGCGGGCTGAATCCGAACTTCAGTTATTATATAAAACCCGTTGGCGGAATTTCAGGTTAACGGGTTAAAAAGTAAGTATGCTTTACACCACTTATTATGTTAAAGCCAGAATGACAAGAAACTTAAAAAGCTTGGCAAACTTACTTGTTAACCCGTTAACTTGTCAACTTGTTTACTAATTCCGCCAACGCGTGACACATATAAAAAGTTTGTTGCAAGATAACCAACCTTTCCATCTAAAAACAAACTTATTCCGTAATACAGATAAAAGAGGCTTATAAGGCTGCACATAAGCCTTATGAGTCTCTTTTAGTTTAGTTGTAGATATATTCTTAAAAATTAAAACATATACAATCATGAAAAAGCTTTTGATTCTTTTATTGGTGCTTGGAGGTGCTATGAACCTACAAGCACAAAAGTTTGCACTGGTCGACATGGAATACATCTTGAGTAACATTCCTGCTTACGAGCGTGCCAATGAACAGCTAAATCAAACCTCTAAGTCGTGGCAGGCTGAAGTGGAGGCACTTAACAACAAAGCTCAAACGCTCTACAAAAATTATCAAAATGAGAGCGTATTTTTGAGCGATGCACAAAAGAAAGAACGCGAAAAGGCCATCGTTGATAAAGAGAAAGAGGCCGCTGACTTAAAAAAGAAGTATTTTGGTCCTGAAGGTGAACTCTATAAAAAGCGTCAGAGCCTGATAGAACCTATTCAAGACGAAATTTATAATGCGGTGAAGAGTATAGCCACAACACGTGGCTTTCAACTGATTCTTGATCGTGCCTCTGACAACGGCATTATTTTTGCCTCGCCCAGTATCGACATTAGCAACGAAGTGTTGTCAAAGTTAGGCTATGCACAATAACACATGGCTATAGCTGAGAGTATGATATCATAATACGGGTTGATGGGTAATTTAGTTAACGGGTTAACAGGTAAGTTAGTCAAGGTTTTTAGCTCCTCACCATTAAGACTTTTACATAATAGGTTGTGTGTAGCATACTTATCCGTCAACCCGTTAACTTGTCAACCCGTCAACAGGATAACAGGTTAACCTGTAATTCTGCCAATGGGTATCATAACATATAAAAAAGAAGGCCGTGCGAATCACTTCGGGCGGCCTTCATACAAAATGAAATGAATTACTATTACATATGTGAATAGTAATGACTTGCAGGGCTACCTACTTCCCCGCAAGTGGGTGTAAGAGAGGGGGAAAATTGTGCGTTAACCCCTCTCTTCATTCGTTACGTAATGTGGTGAGAGGAGCGTTAGTCCTCATCCACATTCGTCCAATTATCGCTGCTCCAGCCTCTTTCGTCAGAAAGAATGCTAGTAGCGTTTTTGTCCTTGTTTACTTCAACTGAGCTAAGTGAAGCCGCGAGCATAGCATCTTCAATGAACAGATTGATGCACTGGCTATTGGGCTGAATATATGTTTTTTTCATTGTTGCTATAGTTTTTTTTGAACTTTACGTTGATGGGTTACTTTACAAACTTCTTACCATTCATAATGTAGATGCCACCCTTAACAGGAGCTACTACGCGGCGACCTGTGAGGTCAAATACAGGAGCATTGTTAGCAGCGTTGTCAACCATAGTTTTGTCAATGGCTGTAACGTTACCGCCAAAGTTCATTACCAATGCGCTGCTGCTGAGTGCACTTGCGTTGATATAAGCTTTGTTGGCGGGGATGGAATTAAGTGCTGTTGCAGGTACAAAGAAACCTATGCTGTTTGCATCGTCCTTACCAAATACCAAGTAGCTGGCATGGTTGTCGTTTTCGCCCGATGTGAGCACAATGCCAGTGTTTGTACCCGTAATGTCGTTAGCACCTTCAGCCAAGGCTGTAGCCTCGCCAATGGTTAAAGTAGCCTTGTCGGCATCACCCACAAGCACAAAACCATTGTTGGCAGGAACGCTCTCAACATTTGTCATGTTAAGTGCCGATTGGTCATCGCTCAATTTTCCAACATAAGCCTTAGCACCCTCAATGCTCTTTACATCGTAAGGCAGATATACTGAGGTGTATTTGCTATCGCCCACTTGAGCAAGTGATATTTCAACATCTGTGGCAGGAATAACATACCATTCACTGGCTGTAGCATCATTACTCCAACCTACCATGTGTGTACCACTATCAGCAGCATGCAAATAGCTAAAATTAGTATTAGACACGGCATCGAAGAATGTGAAGGTCTTTCCTGCGTGTGAAATAACGTAGCCACCCTTACTATCATAATTTTCATCACCTAATTGAATATTGCTACTTTGTGTAGCTTTGCCAAAGGTGAGACCATTTATTTTAATGCGATAGCGTCCTTCAACAACAGCTGGACAGATGTAAACTACTGAGGCAACACTTTTGCTATCGGTGGTGCTGATAATCTTACTGGTAACTTCGGCAGCATTGTTGCTGAGGCATAGGTATTTTTTATGGTTCTTGTTATACAAACGATAATATTTGCCTACCTCCATGGTTGGTGATGTTTCGTTAATCTTTATGTTTTCATCACCTAAGGCATCCTTTTGGTTGTCGGTTGCGCCTTCAGCGGTAGCGGCAGCATAGGCATTATTAAATGCTGCAAGGTTATCTGCATTACTTAGATATGAACTGCTACCAATAGCATCTTCGGGAGCATCAGCATCATTAATAGCCTTAATTACCTTAGCATATTTAACGGCATATACACCAAAGTCTTGCACATGCATGGTTGAGCCTTCATCGGCACTGGTCCATGTTTTAAGGTCGGTTTGGTGGTTTAAATAGTTTGTGTTATCTTTTGTAAGGCAGAAGCCCAGTTTTTTAGTCGTGGCATTATTGGCATTCGATGCTTTAATCTGGAAAACCTCGCCTTCATCGCTCAATTTTCCAACGCCATCCAACACAAGTGCCTTGTTAGTGGCTTTGTTATAAAGTTTGAAACCCTTAGCAATGCTTCCTACAAATGTCCACTTATAATAGTCGTCGAGTTTGGGGGTATTCGTTTTGCTAATAGTAGGCAAGCTGATGCTGGCATCATCGGCTGCTTTCCATAATATGTTGCCTTGGTTATTGTGCATGTCAATGGCATACCAATGAGCTGTTGAGGCATCGTAGGTGTCAGCAAACTCAAATACTGGCGAACAATTTACGGTATAGGTGGTACCATCAAGTGTTGATGTTCCAACTGTAAAATAGGTAATGGGACAGTCGGGAATAGTTACATCATTCTTGTTGATAGTAGCGGTGGTTGTTGCAACTTGTTGGCCATTATAGGTGTAATTAAAGGTAAAGTCTACGTCATTAATATCTACAAATGTCCAAGTAGAGTTACCATCACTTGCTTGGTAGAACCCCATGTTGTTACTAACACCGCCATGCCAGTTCCAGCTAAGGTTGTCATTGTTGCCGTCAACGCCTTCAGGGAAAATGTCGTAACGTTGTGTTTGGTTGTTTTCCAACTTAATTTTCCATTGCTTGGCTTCATCCTTACTATCTGTAAAGATAACCTTGCTGTTACCTGCTGTCATATCGGTGTAGGTAACGTACTTGTTGTTGGTAGTGCAGAACAAATAATATTTACCCTCTTCAGAGCCACCATAAATTTTGAAAGTAGCTCCGTCAGCCTTCGTTTGCGTTGAGCCGATATAAATTCCGTTTAATTTACAAAAGTACCCATTGGCAGGATTTTTAATGTAAAACTCATGCGACTCAGTATCGGTTGAAACCGTAAAGGTTCCAGCCAAAGCACTTGTCGCACTTGCAGCTAATAGCGCAAGCAAAAAGTAATTTTTCATCATGTTATTTTTTTGATTTATTATGTTAATGCTTTTCGTAGCAATGGGTGCTTAACAAATGATTTTATACGCGTGAATAGTAGGCATCGCGTAAATATCTGTTAATCACGTTGCAAATGTAAGCTATAATACAAAACAAACCAAACAGGGGGGGGTAAAAAACGTTAAATGATTAAATAAACTTTGTTTTTGTTGCTTATGGATGAATTTTGAAGGCAATTTTATGATAACATCCTTACAAAGATAGTGCAAGGTGAGTGCAAAGCATCAAGTTTGCTTGAATGCATTGCACTCACCGCTGCCTATTTTATTCAAAAAACAAAAACGCATGGGATACAGAGAAGGAAACTCTGTATACCCATGCGTTTTCACCCAATAATTTATGCTTTAAGGGGAAATTTTATTCTGATGTTGGGATTTGTATGTTATTGGAGGTGTTTTTTCTTTGCGAACATACAAATAGCACATTAGAATAATTTATTCACTTTTTCAGAATAAATAGCCCCCCTTATATATTCTTCAGTGTAACGAGTGCGGCTTCAACGGTAGGCACATCATTAATAATCATGCGCCGATGTCCACGATTCTCATCAAGTTTGCAACGCTGATATGAATTTGTGGCAAAGTTAATAATGCGTTCAAAAGTGTCGCTTTGATAAAAGGCACTCTCTGTGTTACGCACAAAGTAAAGCGTCATGCGTCTGTTTTTTAGTGTCAAGCGTTCTGCTCCTAACTGGCGTCCAATGGCACGCAGCGGCACAATGCGTAGCAGTTCTTCACCCTCAGGCGGTAGCGGACCAAAGCGATCCTCCATGCGATGGCGGAAGTCTGCAATTTGCTCTTCGGTAGATAACGAGTCAAGTTCACGGTAGAGCAGCATGCGCTCTGTAGCTCCAGGCACATACGTTTCGGGAAAATATGCGTGCAAGTCGCACTCTACTGTACAATCATCAACAAAGCGTTCGCCACTGAGGTGCCCTGTCTTTTTCAACTCATCAGCGTAAAGGTCGGCAAACTCGTCATTCTTAAGCTCGGTTACCGCCTCGGCTAATATCTTTTGGTAAGTTTCGTAACCCAAATCGGCAATAAAGCCACTTTGCTCAGAGCCTAACAAATTGCCCGCACCACGAATGTCAAGATCTTGCATGGCAATGTGTATGCCCGAACCTAAGTCTGAAAAGTTTTCTATAGCCTCTAATCGTCGGCGCGATTCATCGGGCAATAAAGCCAAGGGGGGAGCTAATAGGTAGCAAAAGGCTTTGCGAGAACCACGACCCACACGTCCGCGCATTTGGTGCAAGTCTGACAAACCAAAGTGGTGAGCCGCATCAATAATAATGGTGTTTGCGTTGGGCACATCAATGCCATTTTCAACTATGGTAGTCGAAATGAGTACGTCGTAGTCATAATTAACGAATCCCATAATTACCTTTTCAAGTTGGTCGGGAGGCATTTGCCCATGACCGATGGCAATGCGAGCATCGGGCACATATTTATGAACCAAGTTTTGCAGGTTAGGCAAGGCTGCTACGCGGTTGGTCACAATGTACACCTGGCCGTTACGGCTCATTTCAAAGTTGACGGCTTCGGCTATCACCTCGTGACTAAAGGTGTGAATCTCCGTTTGTATAGGTCGACGGTTAGGCGGGGGTGTTTGAATAACACTAAAGTCGCGTGCACCCATAAGTGAAAATTGAAGGGTGCGGGGTATAGGAGTGGCCGACATGGTGAGCGTGTCAACGTTTACTTTGAGTTGGCGCAACTTCTCTTTTACAGCTACACCAAACTTTTGTTCCTCGTCAATAATGAGTAAGCCTAAGTCGTGCCATTTCACACTTTTACCTATAAGTTTGTGCGTTCCCACCACAATGTTAATTTTACCCTCGGCCAAGTCCTTGAGCAAAGCTTTGGTTTGTGCTGTTGAGCGAGCACGTGTAAGGTAGTCAACCCTTACGGGGAAGTCTTTCAGTCGGTTGGCAAACGTTTTGTAATGTTGCAAGGCCAACACTGTAGTTGGCACCAACACGGCCACTTGCTTGTTGTCAGCAGCGGCCTTTATGGCGGCTCGAATGGCAATTTCAGTTTTGCCAAATCCTACATCGCCACACACCAAGCGATCCATAGGCTTGGCGCTTTCCATGTCCTTTTTCACCTCTTGCGTCACGCGCAGTTGGTCGGGAGTGTCTTCATACACAAAACTGGCCTCCAACTCGTGTTGCATAAATGAGTCAGGACTGAAGGCAAAGCCTTTCTCTTCTTTACGTTGTGAGTAAAGACGTATAAGGTCGCGGGCAATGTCCTTAATCTTCTTTTTAGTGCGCTCCTTCAACTTTTCCCAGGCTCCTGTGCCTAAGTTGCTAATGCGCGGAGCTTCACCGTCTTTGCCTTTATATTTTGAAACTTTGTGCAGCGAATGAATGCTCACATACACAGCATCATCGTTTTTGTAAGTGAGCTTTATCATCTCCTGCATCGCACCATCGGCTCCAGGCATACGCACCAATCCCGCAAAGCGCCCCACACCATGGTCAATGTGCACTACGTAGTCGCCTGGCTCAAATTGCATCAGCTCTTTAAGCGACAAGGCCATCTTAGCATCGCGTGCATGGTCGCTCTTTAAATTATATTTGTGAAAGCGGTCAAATATTTGGTGGTCGGTAAATAAACACACTTTTAGGTCAGCATCACTAAATCCACCATGCAGTGTACGCTCTATGGGGACGAACAGTTGAGAGGCTGTGTTCATCTCTTCAAATATGCTTTGCAAACGTTCTGTTTGCTTAGCACTGTCGGCCAATATGTACACTTCATAGCCATCGGCTTTCAATTGGCGCAAGTTCTGACGCAAAAGTTCAAAGTTCTTGTGATAGAGTGGCTGTGGCGTAGTGTTAAAGTGTATCACGGTCTGCGCTGTGCCCAAGGGCTGTGCTCCTATGTTAACACGCTGCAATGAGGCTACACCGCGTAGGAAGTTTTCACCCGTAATGAGCATGAGTTCTTTTTTCAAACGCTCTTGTTGGGCTTGTTCCTCCATCTCTGATGTTGGAGCTAACTCCTGTTGCGCTTGACGAGCAAAGCCTTCTTCATAAATGCGGTCAATGGCATCATGCACAAAACCTAAGTCTTTTACTACTAATAGGGTGTCATGGGGCAAATAGTCTGTTGCCGATACCAAGGCACCTTGCGCTTCACCTTGTTCAGTATCGGGCACAATGCTTATATCTTCCTTATAGTCTTTTGACAATTGGGTTTGCACTTCAAAGGTGCGTATGCTTTCTACATCATCGCCAAAAAAGTCGACACGATATGGAAACTCTGACGCAAATGAGTAAATATCGAGTATGGAGCCACGCACGGCAAATTCACCAGGTTCATACACATAGTCTTTGCGCACAAAGCCCACCTCTAACAAGCGTTTGGTGAGCGCCATAAGGTCATACGTTCCACCTTGATGCAAGTTGATGGTGCGTGCCACCATGTTTTGTGGTGGGGCAACGCGTTCTGACAAAGCTGCAGGAAAGCTTACTATGTATAGCGGTCCGCTTTTTGCTCCATCTTTTTTACCTTCAGTTGACTTTAAGGCCGACAACTTGTTTAAAACTTCGGTGCGTAATATTTCATTGGCAGCATCGCGTTGTGCATATTTCACAGCTCGACGATAGGTGGATGGATAAAACAACACCCTTTCATCGTCAAGCAATTGCGTCAAATCATGATAAAAATATCCCGCCTCTTCTTCATCATTTAAAATAAAAAGGAAGGGACGAGCTATAGGTACATTGCGTTCGCTCAAAGCAGCAAAAGCCACAGGGGCAGCCGAACCTTGCAGTCCTTGCACATGTGTCAAAGCTGTTTCACGGTTGCTCAAAATCTTTGCCAAGGCACCTATTTGTGGGTGCTTTGCAATTCTTTTTAAGAGTTCAGGTAATTGCATACTGCAAAGTTATTCTTTTCTCATTTCTCAGAATCATTTACTTCTTGTTTTTTTCTTCTGTAGTGTAACATCTCTCATTATCTATTATAGTTCATATACTCAAATGGCAATATACTCAAGTGGCAATGAGTACCCGTTGGCGGAATTTGAGGTTAACGGGTAAACAAGTTGACAGGTTAACAAGTAAGTATGCTTTACACCACTTATTATGTTAAAGCCAAAATGACAAGAAACTTAAAAAGCTTGGCAAACTTACCTGTTA
>ERZ506970.479-NODE-479-length-12352-cov-7.06847_pt1 | contig 12352 bp, 9 predicted proteins | sample MGYA00512890_ERZ506970 | MGnify/ENA metagenome assembly ERZ506970 | reverse complement strand
AAAATAAAAAATGTTGCAAACTAATGATTAAAAATCATTAATTTGCAACAGCCCCTGCAATTAATATAATTTTATTTAGATAAAAATTATATATTTAGAATATTTTAATCTAAATTTACTAGATTGAAATAATTTGAGATTGGAATTAATGCAGCTCCAAGTATACTTGAACGTTCATTTAAATTAGAACACAATATATTAAGAGGATAATTCTTAAAAAATATATTTTTTTGTATATTTTTTTTAATATCTTGCTTATATTTATCAATGTATTTAGCTAAATTTCCACTAATTATTATATTATTAATATCAAAAGTTAAAAGAATATTACTTAAGCCAATACTAAAAAAATTAATATAATTTTCAATAAAATTTTTATTAAGGTCTTTATCAAAAAGTGAAGAAAATTCTTTAATATTAGTTTTATTCAATTCTTCTTCTATTGCAGTTTCTGAAACATAAAGTTCCCAACATCCATTATTTCCACAATTACATTTTTTTCCAAAGTAATCAATTGAAATATGACCAAATTCTCCACATAAATTATTATTTCCATGATGTAATTTAGAATTTATATATACTCCAGCACCTATACCACTTCCAATAGAAATAACTACAAAATTTTCATATTCTTGAGCTCTTCCAAGGATTTTTTCACTATAAATACAAGCATTCGCATCATTTTCTAAGTAGATTTTTTTATTATATTTTCTAAATATATCAGTTAAGGTTATATTATTTAAATTAAGATTAATTCCATCAAGAATTTTTAATTCTTTATTATCAACTATACCAGGAAATGAAATACCTATTCCTAGTATTTTTTGTTTTATTTCTTCTTCAATCTCTGAATAAAATTCAACAAAAAGGGAATTTAAAATTTCAGTAAAAGATTTATTAGTAAATTCTAAATTTAAAATAGTTTTTTCTTTTTTTATCTTACCAAGTAAATCAATTAGAATAAAACTGATTTTTTTTAATTCGATTTGTATTCCTATAGAATAAAGACTTTCTGTATTTAAAAAGAAAGATACAGAGGAACGACCAGAAATATGTGTAATTTCATCTGATTGTAAAATTATTTTTTTCTTTAAAAAGTCATCCACTAATCTTTTAGAAGTAGGGTAAGTTAATTTTAATGCTTTACTGACTTGTGAGATTGTAAAATTTTTATTTTTATATATAAAATTTAAAAAATCTAAATCATTCCTTTTTTTTTGTTCTAATTGGTACATTAATTCACCTCAATTATTTATATCATTTTTTAATGATATAACTTTTTTATATAAAAGTCAAATTTTTATATTTTTAAAATGATTTTTATAATAAATAATATTATTTTGTGTTTTATAATGACTTTATATGATTTAAAATAAAATATATTGACAAAATAAAAAATAAAATATATAATTAATTTAAAATAATTTAAAATGATTTTAAAAACTTTTAAAAGGAGGGTTTATATGGAATTTTTTAAAGGAATTGATAAAGTAAAATACGAAGGTGTAAAAACAAATAATTTATTAGCATTTGCTCATTATAATCCTGAAGAAGTAATATTAGGAAAAAAGATGAAAGATCACCTTAAATTTGCAATGTCATATTGGCATACATTAACAGGAGAGGGAACAGATCCATTTGGAAATGCAACTATGGATAGAGAGTGGAATGAGTATACTCCAATGGAAAAAGCAAAAGCTAGAGTAAAAGCTGGTTTTGAATTTATGGAAAAATTAGGACTTGAATATTTCTGTTTTCATGATAAAGATATAGCTCCAGAAGCTGAAACATTAGAAGAATATCATAGAAATTTAGATGAAATAGTTGATTTAATAGAAGAAGAAATGAAAAGAACAGGAATTAAATTACTTTGGGGAACATCAAATATGTTTAGTCATCCAAGATTTATGCATGGAGCTGCAACAAGTTGTAATGCAGATGTATTTGCTTATGCAGCAGCTCAAACTAAAAAAGCTTTAGAAATTACTAAAAGATTAAATGGAACAGGTTATGTATTTTGGGGTGGAAGAGAAGGGTATGAAACTTTATTAAATACTGATATGGAATTAGAATTAGATAACCTTGCAAGATTTTTGCAAATGGCAGTAGATTATGCTAAAAAAATAGGATTTGAAGGACAATTTTTCATAGAGCCAAAACCAAAAGAGCCAACAAAACATCAATATGATTTTGATACTACAACAGTACTTGGATTCTTAAGAAAATATAATTTAGATAAATATTTTAAAATGAATATAGAAGCAAATCATGCTACATTAGCTGGACATACTTTCCAACATGAGTTATGTACAGCAAGAATTAATGGTGTATTTGGAAGTATAGATGCCAACCAAGGAGATATGTTATTAGGATGGGATACAGACCAATTTCCAACAAATGTATATGATGCAGTTTTAGCTATGTATGAAACACTTTTAGCTGGTGGATTTAAAGAAGGAGGATTAAATTTTGATGCTAAAGTAAGAAGAGGTTCTTTTGAACCAAAAGATTTATTCTATGCGTATATTTCAGGAATGGATACTTTTGCTAAAGGATTAAAAGTTGCAGCGAAATTAATTGAAGATGGAACTTTTGAGGAAATTAAAGCTGAAAGATATAGTTCATATACAACTGGTATAGGAAAACAAATTGTTAATGGAGAAGTTGGATTTGAAGAGCTTTCAAAATATGCTTTAACAAATGGAGTTAAGAAAAATTCTTCTGGAAGACAAGAGATGTTAGAAAATATTTTAAACAGATACATTTATGAATAATCAATGAGGTAAGTTTATGTATATAGGAATTGATTTAGGAACATCAGCAGTAAAATTATTATTGATGAGTTCAGAAGGAAAAGTTATAAGGACAGTTTCTAAAGAATATCCACTTTTATTTCCTAAAGAAAATTGGATAGAACAAAATCCAGATGATTGGATAGAAAAAACATTTGAAGCTTTTTCTGAATTCACAAAAGAGGAACTTTCAGCAGTAAAAGCAATAAGCTTTAGTGGACAAATGCATGGGTCAGTTTTTTTAGATATTGAAGATAAAGTTATTAGACCAGCTTTATTATGGTGCGATCAAAGAACTGTAGAAGAATGTAAAAATTTAAATGAGAAATTTGGATTAAAATTAGTAGAGTTAACGGGGAATATAGCTATAACAGGATTTACTGCTCCTAAAATTTTATGGTTAAAAAATAATGAACCAGAAAATTTTAAAAAGATTAATAAAATTATGTTGCCAAAAGATTATTTAGCTTTTAAACTTAGTGGAGTTTATTCTACAGATGTTTCAGATGCTTCAGGAACATTATTACTAGATGTAAAAAATAGAAAATGGTGTCAAGAATTATTAGAAACTTTAAATATTACTGAGGCACAACTACCTAAGTTATTTGAATCATATGAGTGTATAGGTACAATAAAAAAAGAGATAGCAGAAAAATATGGATTCAATAAAAATGTAAAAATAATAGCTGGTGGAGGAGATCAAGCTACAGGAGCTGTAGGAGTAGGAGTTGTAAAAGACGGAGTATTATCAGTAGCTTTAGGAACATCAGGAGTTGTTTTTGCAAATAGTTCTTCTTATAAGGTTGATAATGAAGCAAGATTACATTCTTTTTGCCATGCTAATGGAGGATACCATCAAATGGGGGTTATGTTATCTGCAGCTGGAGCTTTAAAATGGTGGATAGAAGGAATAAATAAATCTAAAGATTATACACAATTTGTGGAAGAAGAAGCAGGGAAAAGTAAATATGATGAAAAACTTTTATTTTTACCATATCTAACTGGAGAAAGAACTCCATATAATGATCCTGATGCAAGAGGAGCATTTGTTGGATTAAATATTCAACATGAAAGAGCAGATATGACAAGAAGTGTACTTGAAGGTATAACTTTTGGACTAAAAGACTCTTTAGAATTAATTAAAGCTACAGGTGTTTATACAGATGTGGCAAGAGTTAGTGGTGGAGGAGCAAAAAGTAATTTTTGGAAACAAATGATAGCAGATATATTTAATTTAAAAGTAGAGACTATTAATTCAACTGAAGGCCCTGCTTTTGGAGCAGCAATTTTAGCAGCTGTAGGAGATGGATGTTTTAGTTCTGTAGATGAAGCTTGTGAGAAGTTAATTCAAGTTATTGATATAAAATATCCAAATTCTGAAAATAAAAATTTTTATGAAGATAAGTATAAAAAATTTAAAAAATCATATTTTTTATTAAAAGAGATTTATAATTAAAATATTTAGGAGGATTATTATGAAGCAAAAACCGACATTTTTACAAGCAATTATTCCTATAATATCAATGGTTTTATTACTAGGAATAGGATATGGAGTTTATGGATTGAGAGCTGAAATATTAATGTTAATTTCAGCAGGAATAGCAGGAATAATTGCACTTAAATTAGGCTACACTTGGGAAGATATGATGGATTCAATTGTAGGAAAATTATCAAAAACTATGCCAGCTATTTTAATCTTAATTATAGTGGGTGTTTTAATAGGAAGTTGGATGATTGGAGGAACAATTCCTATGATGGTTTATTATGGATTGAAAATAATTGATCCTAAATTTATTGTTATTACTTCATTCTTTGTAACTTCATTTGTTTCTATTTGTACTGGAACTTCATGGGGTTCAGCAGGAACAATAGGAGTTGCTTTAATGGGAGTAGCTGCTGGAATGGGAATGCCATTACCTATAGTTGCTGGAGCAATTGTATCTGGAGCATATTTTGGAGATAAAATGTCACCATTATCAGATACTACAAATTTAGCTCCAATAGCTGCTGGAACTACTTTGTATGAACATATACAACATATGCTTTATACAACTGGACCTGCATTCATATTATCTTCAATTGTATATATATTAGTAGGATTAAAAATGCCTGTTTCTGATATTGCAACTCCAGAAAAAGTAGAAATCATATTAAAAACTTTAAATAATATGTTTAACTGGAACCCTCTTATAATTTTACCTCCAATAATCGTTTTATATGGTTCTATTAAAAAGAAACCAACTATTCCAGTAATGCTTTTATCAAGTTGCATTGCACTATTTAATTCGGTTGTTTTTCAAGGATTTACTTTAGGGCAAGCTTTTGAATCAACAATTAGTGGATTTAATATTTCAATGATTAATGGTATTGATACAACTAATATTATCGCTGATATTCCTAAATTATTAAATAGAGGTGGAATGAATTCAATGTTAGGAACTGTATTAATAGCATTTTGTGCTTATGGATTTGCAGGTATTATAGCAGTTAATGGATCTTTAGATATAGTTTTAGAAAGATTAATGAGAGGAGTTAAATCTACTGGAAATTTAATTTTAATAACTTTAATTTCGTGTTTTACAGCAGTTTGTGTAACATCAAATGGACAATTATCTATTTTAATTCCAGGTGAGATGTTAAAAAATAGTTATATTTCAAGAAAACTTCATCCTAAAAATTTATCTAGATCTTTAGAAGATGGAGCAACTGTTATTGAACCTTTAGTTCCTTGGACAGCAGCAGGAGTATATATGGCTACAACATTAGGTGTTCCTACATTAGAATATTTACCATGGGCTATTCTATGTTATTCAGGTTGGATTTTTGCTTTAATATGGGGTTATACAGGAAAATTTATAGCAAAATTAGATGAAGAGCATCCAATTTATCAAGAATACTTAAAAGAACATAAGTTACAAAAATAATGGTGAGAAGAATGGAAAATTTTAATGAAATAATTAATAGATATAATACTAATAGTTGCAAATGGGATGAATGTAAAGAAAAATGTGGAAAAGATGTATTACAGTTAGCCGTTGCTGATATGGACTTTAAATCTCCAAAAGAAATTTTAGAAAAAATGTTTGAGATAGTTAAACATGGCATATTTGGATATACTATGTTACCAAAAACATATTTTGATTCAATTGTTAACTGGTATTCAAAAAGATATAATTGGGATATAAAAAAAGAATGGATTTTATATTCTCCAAGAGTAGGAATAGGAGTTAGTCTTATTATAAAAAATATGACAGAAATAGGAGATAGTATTATAATGCTAACTCCTGCATATCCACCTTTAAAAGATGCTATTGTAAAAAATAACAGAAAATTAATTGAGGTTCCTCTAATATTAGAAAATAATAAATATGTTATAGACTTTAAAAATTTAGAAAAATCTATTGAAAAAAATACAAAAATTTTTCTTTTATGTAATCCACATAATCCTACAGGAAGAGTTTTTAATAAATTAGAATTAGAAAAAATAGTAGATTTTTGTGATAAGAATAATTTACTAATAGTTTCTGATGAAATCCATTGTGATTTAATATTTAATCCTAATAAACATATACCAATTGGAATGTTAGAAAAAGCTAAAGAAAGAAGTATTATCTGTAGTTCAATTACAAAAACATTTAATGTTCCTGGAGTAATTACTTCAAATTTAATAATTCCAAATTTTGAAATTAGAGAACATATGAAAAAAATATTAGATGTAGCAATGATACATAATCCTAATATATTTGCAGCTGGAATTACAGAAGTAGCATATAATGAATGTGAATATTGGTTAGAAGAAGTAATAAACTATATTTTTAATAATAGACTATTTTTGAAAAAATATTTAGAAGTAAATTTTCCAAAATTAAAACTTATTGATGCTGAAGGGACATACTTAGCATGGATTGATTTTAGAAAATTAGGATTAGATGATAAAGAGTTAGAAAGTCTATTTATTAATAAATGTAATGTTAATGTTTATATAGGAGAACATTTTGGCGAAGTTGGAAAAGGCTTTATAAGAGTTAATTTAGCTACTCCTAAAGAAAATATAGAAAAATTTTTAAAAAGTATAGAAAAAATATATAACTAAAAAATTTAATTAAAAAGAATTGTTGCAAATTAATGATTAAAATCATTAGTTTGCAACACTTTTTTTAGTAAAAAAATAGAATAGAATTTAAATAATTTTAGGTATTTAATATATTTTTGGTAGTGTAAAAAATTTTGTGTAAATAAAAATTTAAAACTTCTCTTGATTATTAGTTAATTATGTCGCATAATTATATTAATATCAAGGAGGTTTTTTATGTCTATTTTACCTAAAGAAACTATTAGAGAAATTATTAAGTCTCAAAATTTTAAATCTGCTAATGATATCCATTCTTTTCTTAAAGATATCATGAAAGATTTCATTCAAGAATCTCTTGAAATTGAACTAGATTCTCAACTTGGCTATGAGAAAAATGATAAAAATTTCATTTCTGACAATTCTAGAAAAGGTTATTCTAAAAAGAAAGTTAAATCTTCTTTAGGAGAAATTGAACTTGATATCCCACGTGATAGAAATGCTGAGTTTGAACCTCACATTGTACCTAAGTATTCGCGTGATATTTCTAACTTAGAAGAGAAAATTATTTCTATGTATGGACTTGGTATGGTTACTAGAGATATTAGCAAACATATCAATGAAATTTATGGAATTGATGTTTCTGCTGAAATGGTAAGCAAGATTACTGATAAATTAATTCCTAGCATTGAAAAATGGAAAACTAGAACCTTAGAAGATATTTATTATTTTGTATTTCTTGATGCTATTCACTTTTCTGTAAGAGAAGATAAATCAACAGTAAAGAAAGCAGCCTATGTTGTACTAGGAGTGGATCAGGAAGGAAAAAAAGATATATTGGGAATCTATATTGGAGCTAATGAAAGTTCAAAGTTTTGGCTAATGGTATTAAATGATTTAAAAAGCAGAGGAGTAAAAGATATATTAATAACTTGTGTAGATGGTTTAACAGGGTTTAAAGAAGCAATACAAGCAGTTTATCCTCAAACAGATATTCAAAGATGTATAGTTCATCAAATTAGATATACACTAACTTATGTAAGTTACAAAGATAAAAAAGAATTTAGCAAAGATTTAAAAACAATTTATACAGCGCCAAATGAAGAAGCGGGTTATTTAGCTTTACAAGAAGTGAAGGAAAAGTGGGAAAAGAAATATCCGTACTCATTGAGAAGTTGGGAGAATAACTGGAATGAGTTAAAGACATTTTTTAAATTTAGCCCAGAAGTAAAAAGAATAATGTACACAACAAATGTAATAGAAAATTTAAATAGAATTTTTAGAAAAGCAACAAAAACAAGAAATAGCTTTCCAACAGATATGGCGTTAATGAAGATATTATACTTATGTACAATGAATTTAACAGAAAAATGGAAATTAGGATATGCAAGAGACTGGTACTTAATTAGAGGACAATTGGCAATAGAATATGAAGAGAGACTGAAAAACATCTAAGTTCTTCAGTCTCTACTAACTAGGTTAATTTCTAATAATCAAGAGAGTAAATACACAAAATTAATTACACTCTCTTTATTTTCTTTAGCTTTTTATTTGAAATTATTTAAATTGTAATATTTTTAAAAATAGCTGCTTTCTATATAAAATAAATAAAGATAATTTATAATATAATTAATTGAAAATTCTTGAATTATTGGAGATTCAAATTCTTTATAATTTGAACTAGAAACTAGTAAAGTAATTTCATTATTATAATTAGAATCTTGTTTTGAAGATATATATATTGTTTTTATTTGTTTTTTTCTTAATATTCTTTTAATCCTATTAATTTGAAAATTATTATTTGAAAAGCTTATAATAACAACTAAATCATCTGGTTTTATTTGAGTAATTATATTATTTTGCGAAGAAATTGTCAAAGGACATATTGTATTTTTTCCTAATCTCATAAATTTTTCACTTATATTTTGAGCAAGAATATTTGAAAAAGATGTTCCAAAGAAAAAAATCTTTTTAGCTTCTTTAATCCAAAATATTGCGTTTTTAATTTTTTCTATATCATTGGCTTGGCTAGTTTCCTTCATTGCTTTAAATAAGTCAGTTATATAAGATTCATTTAATGTTCTTTGGTTTGTAGGTTTTACAATTTCTTTTTCCTCTAAAAAATTGTTGTATATTCTACATTCTTCTTTTAATGTTTTAAAATCACTACCATTAATTCTTCTACAAAATCTAGAAATAGTAGATGTTGATGTATTACATCTTTGAGCTAGTTCTTTTATAGAAAGGTCTGGAATAATTTTATGATTATCCAAAATAAAATTAGCTATAATTACTTCTATTTTAGGAAAAAGTTCATTATTATCTCGACATTTTTTTAAATTTGAAAAAAAAGAATACATATAAATCTCCTAGTTATTCATGTTTTAAAAATTCTCTCATCTCTATCTTTAATAAATTTGCCCTATTTCCATAAATAATTTGAATTCCATTTTCAACTAAAACAGCTCCACTAGCACCTAAAGATTTTTCAAAAATTTTCAAGTCATTAACTTTTGAATTATCTTCTAAAGTTAATCTAAGTCTTGTAAAACAAGCATCTACCTTTTTGATATTCTCTTCTCCACCAACTGCTTCTATTATTTCTTTTAGTAATTTGGTTGAAATATTTTTATTTACACTAACCTCTTCAAAATTTTCTTCATTACCAGTTTCAAAATTTTCTTCTCTTCCTGGAGTTTTTAAATTTCTTTTTTCTATATATATTTTAAAAGTAAAATAATATAATATAAAATATATAGGTCCTACTATTAAAAGATAATACCAATGAGATCCTTTATCTGAGTTTAGTATACCATTAAATATAAATGAAAGTAAAGGTCCTCCAAAACTAGATGGCCCTGGAATATTTATTTCTAAAATATAAGTTAAAATATATGCTATTCCAGCATAAAAAGAGTGAATTATAAATAACATTGGAGCTATAAATAAGAATGAAAATTCTAATGGTTCTGTAATTCCCATTAAAGCACATGGTAACACTGCTGCTGTCATTAAAGCAGCTACTTTCTTTTTATTTTTTGGTAATGATGTTTTATAAATAGCTAATGCAGCTCCAGGTAAACCAAACATAGCAAATAAAACTTTTCCATTCATTACGAATCTTGTAATATTTATATCAAATTTAGCTGTTGGTGAACTTAACATTGCATTATATATATTTACTGCACCTTCTACCATAACTCCATCTATATTTAAATATCCTCCTAATTGAGTAAAAAAGAATGGAAGATAAATAAAATGGTGTAATCCAAATGGAAGAAGTAATCTTTCAGATAATCCATATATAAAAGCTCCACTAGCACCTATTGAATTAATTATATCAGAAGATTTAATTAACAAATGTTGAATAGGTGGAAAAATAAAAGCTAAAATAATTCCTAAAATACTTGAAAAAATAATTGAAAGTGCTGGTATTGATCTAGTTCCATTAAAGATAGATAATATTGCTGGTAACTGTATTTTATAGAATTTATTATGGATATGTGCTATTAAGAATCCAACTAAAATTCCACCAAAAACACCTGTATCTAAAGTTAATACTCCTAATATTTGTTTTTGACCTATTAATAAATTTTTAGGATCTAAATTTCCTGTATAAATAAGGAAATTTCCTAATATTGTATTCATTGTCATATATCCTAAAAAACCACTAAGAGCTGCTGTTGCCTTTTCACTTTTTACAAAACCATAAGCTATACAAATTGCAAATATTACTGGAATATTATTATTTACCACATTTCCTGCATCTTTTAAAATATTAAAAAATATAGTTAAATTTTTTAAAAAAGGAAATAGTTCTAATATTTTTGGATTTGTAAAACCACTTCCAATTCCAACTAAAATTCCTGCTATTGGTAATATTAAAACAGGAGCCATTAATACTTTTCCCAATTTTTGAAATTCACTAAATAATCTATTTTTATCCATTTTTCCCCCTAAATTAATAAGATTTTTTTTCTAATCTTGGCCAATATTCTCCATTAGCTTCAATAAAGTCATCTAAAATAGCTTTAGCAATATTTGTTGATGGAATTGTTTTATTTATTGCTATTGCTTGAAGAGCTTTATCATAAGAATTCTCAAAATATGCATCTACAGCTAATTTTTCTGAAGCAGCTTGATTTTCTATTAAACCTTTATAAAAAGTTGAAATAGGCTTTCTTGAAATTGCTTCAGGTCCCCAGCTTCTTAAGTAAGCAGGAACTTCTACCATTACATCTGATGGTAAATTAGGTATTGCTCCATTATTTTCTACAATAACTAAATATCTATACCCTTTGTTATAAGCAATAGAAGCTGCTGCATCTACTATAAAATCTCCAAAAACAGTAAATTCTTGTATTGGGCTTTTATATTCAGATGGATTTGCTAAATATTTTTGATATTCTTCTATCATCTCTTTCTCTCTACCATTGATCACCATATCAGCTCTTGTATAACTAGGGTCCATTTTTTTTACAACATCAGATGAATATAAATAATATTGTAAATAACTATTTGGTAAATATTCAGGATAATCCTTTATTATTTCAGCATATTGTTTCCAAGTTTTTTGCCAATCCTTGTCTTTATGATGTTTATCACTACATGCTGTCATTCCATTTTCTAAAATTAATTTTCTTAATTCTGGTAATCTATCCTTTCCTGTTTTATCATATAATGCTGTAAACCAACCAAAGTGATTAAGTCCAAAATATTCAGGGTCTAATTCTGTCCAATCTTTTAGCCCTAGCATTTTACTATATGATAATAAAATTGCAACTGGCATATCGCAGATATTTAAAATTCTTTCATTTCCAAATTCTCTTCTTGTTGCTTCTGCTACTACAGCAGCTGGATTTGAATAATTTAAAATCCAACAATTAGGTGAATATTTTTTTGCTTGTCTTATAATTTCTATAACAGCTGGAATTGATCTAATTCCATAAGAAATTGATCCTCCTGGCCCACAAGTTTCTTGTCCTACAACACCATATTTTAATGGAATTTTTTCATCACAGCTTCTCATCTTTAGACCACCTTGTCTTATTTGAGCAAAGACAAAATCAACATCAGTAAAAGCTTCTTTATAATCAGAGGTACTTATTACTTCTAAATTTTCATATGCTTCTTCTATAAACTGAGTCATAATCGATTTTACCATATTCATTCTCTCTTCATCGATATCAAAGAGAATCAATTTTTTTAATGGAAACTCTTCTTTTTTTTGTAATAAACTTTGGATTATTCCAGGAGTATGAGTACTTCCTGCTCCTACAATTACAACTGTATTTTTTTTCATTTTTTCCTCCTACTATTTTTTATTTTTTTATATTTTTATAATAGCATAAAAAAAATTTACACGTCTAAAATTTTCATTTTTTGAAAATTTTATTTTTATATGACCGTTTAATAAACTGAAATTCTTTATTTATAATAAAAAAAGCTGAGTAGCATTAAAAAAATGCTTTACTCAGCTCTCTTTTTTTGT
>ERZ506970.470-NODE-470-length-12542-cov-7.49315_pt1 | contig 12542 bp, 11 predicted proteins | sample MGYA00512890_ERZ506970 | MGnify/ENA metagenome assembly ERZ506970 | reverse complement strand
CCAGCAGAGAAGAAGTTCTTCTCCTGACATTCTATCTTGTCGATGGTCTTCTCACGAACAAACTCCAGATTGAAGGTTACGTCGCGGTCAGACGGCGAAAGACGATGTGCCTTCTCGTAAGCGATAATCGACTTGGTGATGTTTCCAAGACGATAATAGCAGTTGCCCAAGTTATAATACAACTCTACGCTCTCGCCCACTTTCAGCAAGTCAGAATAATCCTTCGAAGCCTGCAGATAATTGCCCTTGGCATATTCCTTATCTGCATCAACCTTGGTAATTGCAACCTTAGCTGGAGCAGCTGTTGCTGTAGTCGCAGCAAAGAGAAGCGTGATGAGAGCAAGGAGCACAGGCGCTGCCACCTTCTTCTTAGCTGTCTTTATAGTATTCTCAATGTCCATTATTGCAATCATAGCAGATTCGTATGTCTTGTTCATGTTACCGGCAGGGTCGCCTGGCGAATAACGCTCAAACTCGCATTCATCCAAAGCATGCACGAATTTTTCTGTTGTCTCCTTCTGCACGTTTCGTGCTTCGAAAGCCTCAACCACATTTTCGCGAGAAAGACTCTCCACCGGCATATTCATACGGTCACCCACGTAGCCCCACAAAGCACGGAGCACTTCATCATAGAACTCGCCTGAACGGCCTGCCTTCATAAGACGGTAAGCTGTCTTAAGGCGCTTGGTTGCCACCTTTGTGGCACGCTTCTGCTTAGACGCCACGATATTGGCGCTGTCAAGAGCACGCTTGCGGAACACAACAAGAACGGCAACGAACACTACGAACGGGAGAACCAGCCAAAGCCAGTAACTACCGCTTCCCACAAACGAGGTGTAAACGCCGACCACGTCTTCGTCACTCGTCTTTATCGGCTTAATATCCTTCGGCTGATCAGAGAAATCGTCCACGGTGGTCTTATTACCGTCACCCTTCTCAATCTTCACCTGCAAGGGCTGGGTCTTTATTGTCTTGTAGCTATTAGTAGATGTATCGTAGTAAGTAAGCGATACGGCTGGAATGGTATAGTCGCCTCGGTTGCGGGGCACGACAAGATAGTCGTAAATCATATTACCCTCTATACCGTTGGCTGTAAGCTTGGTCTTGTCAGACACCTTCGGGTCGTAACGATCGAAGTCTTTCGGGAAATCAACCACCGGCTGCTTAATAAGCTTAAGATTGCCGATTCCGCCTACTACCACACGGAGAGTAAGAGGCTCACCTTCCTTGACCGTCTTATGATTGAGCTGGGCAGAGATTGTGAAGTGTCCCACACCACCTGAGAAATCGACAGGGCGTTTGGGAAGAGGATCCACCTGGATGTCTATTCCAGGAGCCACAATATTGCGCTTCACCTCTACATAACCTGAACCACCATTAAAGAATGCTTCAAACGGGTCCACAGAATTGTTTCGCTGCACCACGATTCCCTTGAATGTGATGCTTGGTATGGAGAGCTTGCCGGTCATCTGCGGGAACATTACATACTGGCTCCATGTTACGCAACGATAATTCTTGCCGTTAACTTTCTCAAGATGGAAACTCTTCTGCTGAGGAAGCGGCACTTCCTGCGTATGGAATCCCTTCAAGTCAGGCATCTTGCCGTCCAAAGAAGTAAGGTCTACAAGAGTATAAACCTTATACGTAAGAAGCACTGGTTCCTGCTCGCAAACACGACGTTTGCTGGCGCTAACCTTCACAAAGAGATCATTAGCACTAATCTTGCCTGAAGAACTCATCCTTGGCTCGGCATCTTCGTGCATCTGCGGAGCACCATTGCCATGACGAGAGCCCGCTCCGACTTTGATGGTTACATGATGCGAAGCTATTGTCTTGCCTCCGACACGTGCCTTAGCTCCTGAGACAGTATATGTTCCTGGCTTATCGGCATATAATGTGTATGTGAATGTTATGGAAGACGAACGGCTGGTATGTCCGTTCACAATCTGATAGCTCGACTGCTGCGATGTGTACGGACCTGCTATAACCTCAAGACCGGAAGGAATGGATCCAGCCCTGAAGTCATCCACGTCGTCCGTATTGATGGTAAACGACAGTCTGAAGTTTTCTCCCGCAGATACCTTGGAAGGTGCCGACACAGAGATAACCTGCGCATTGACGGTCAATACGCACACCATTACAAAGAGAAGCAATATATATGCCTTTTTCATTCTATTCTTTATTCACGTTTACAGCACAAATGCCTAATATGTTATTGATTTTTTTCGTTTACCAGTTCTTGTCCAGCTTCTTGCTCTTCTGACGCCTCATGGCTTCCTTTATGCGACGCTGCGTCTGTTGCTCGTTCTGCATGGCAGCATTAAGCAGTTGTTCGGCGTTATCCTTACTCATACGCTCCTGGCTATTCTGCTTCTGCTGTTCATTCTTATTCTGGTTCTGATCCTTCTTGTTGTCTTCTTTCTTCTTTTCCTTATCTTTGTTTTGTTGATTCTTCTTATTCTGATTCTTATTCTTGTTTTGATTTTTCTTCTCCAACCTCTTACACAAAGCAAGGTTATATCGCGTTTCGTCATCCGAAGGATTGTTTCGCAGACTTTCCTTATACGCCTTTATGGCATCGCCATACAGCTTGTTGCTCTGACATACATATCCGATATTATGATATATCTTTGCCTTTCTCATCCTTGCCTTCTCCACTCTTGCAGCCTTCTCAAACTGCTGAACGGCAGCCGAGTCTTTCTTCTGCATCATAAGCGCACAGCCAAGGTTGTAGAGGGCTTGAGGATTCTCAGGATTTACAGAGAGCGACTTTCTGTACTCCGCCTCAGCCTTCACAAAGTTCTGCTGGTGGAAATGTCTGTTTCCATAGCGTATATATTGGCGGTCTGCCTGCGCCAAGGACATTAGCGATGTCATGGCAAACAACACCAGGAATAATAATCTGTTCATCTTCGGTTGTATTCTTATTTTTTATATTCTCCTCTTTCTAAAGAGACGCACATTTCTCCATCGTGGATTCTTCACCTCAAGGATGCATGCATCCAAAACCAAGAACAATAAAGCCAAGAGGGCGAAAATCTGGAATTGCTCGGCGTAATTGCTGTATGTAGCGCCACCTGTTTCTCCCTTCTGAAGCTTTGATAATTCTGAGTTGAGCTTTTCCTGAGCGTCGTTTGAATTGTCAACATGTATGTATGTTCCGCTTCCTGCTTTTGCCACTGCACGACACATTTCCTCGTTGAGGGCAGACATTACCACCTGACCGTTGTTGTCCTTCAGGTATTCTCCTCCACCCACAGGTATGGGAGCACCCTTAGGATCACCGACACCAAGGATAAAGACATTTATGCCTTTCTTGGCTGCGGCTTTTGCTGCCTCTTCCGCACCACCTTCATGATCTTCGCCATCGGTTATGAGGATTATGGCTCTTCCTACTTTCTGCTGTTGCGTGAAACTGCTTGCCGAAAGATTGATGGCACGAGCGATGTCGGTACCTTGAGTGGCGATAAGTGAAGGGTCAAGATTTTGTAAGAACATCTTGGCTGACACATAATCATTTGTTATCGGAAGCTGTACAAAGGCATCACCGGCAAATACCACAATACCTATCTTGTCATCCGTGAAATGGTCAACCAGATTCTCAACAAGCATCTTGCTCTTATCCAATCGCGAAGGCACAACGTCTTGCGCCAACATTGAGTTACTGATATCTATGGCTATAATGGTCTCGATGCCCTGTCGCTTGTCATCAGCCACCTTTGCTCCCATCTGCGGACGAGCAAGGACAACTATGATAAGCGCCACCACTGCCATTAAAATCCAGAACTTACATGCCAGTCGAGCCGATGAGGCGTCTGGCATGAGGCTCTTCAACAATTCCTTGTCTCCTATCTTACGCAGCTTGCGATGTCGGCGCCACAGACCATAATACCTCAATACCACGAGACATGGCACGAGGCACAACAGCCAAAGATAAGAAGGGTCTTCAAACTTAAACATGTTTAAACTATTCCTTTAAGGTATTCTACGTAACACAGTCACTCTGAGTAAGATTTCAGAGAGAAGAAGAACGAAAGCCGCTAATGCGAACGGTATATATGCCTCATAACGCTTTGAAAAACGCTTTACGTCCATCTTTGTTTTCTCTAACTGGTCGATGTCTTTATAAATCTGCGAAAGCTCACGGTTGTTGGTGGCGCGGTAAGCGCTACCGTCTGTAGTCGCAGCAATATCAGCCAAAGTCTTGGTATCGATTTCCACGGGCATATTGACATACTGTACGCCACCCGCAACTGGTACTGGATAAGGTGCCACCTTGTTGGTACCGACAGCAATCGTATACACTCTTATACCCATGCTCTTGGCTATCTCCGCACTTGTCATCGGCGAGATGTCGCCCATGTTATTGCTACCATCAGTAAGAAGGATTATCACCTTACTCTTAGCCTTCGAACTCTTCAGTCGCGAAACAGCATTGGCAAGTCCCATACCTATGGCAGTACCGTCGGAAATGATGCCACGCGCAGCAATATCCGTACGCACTGATCCCAACAAGCTCAAGAGCGAGGCATGGTCGGTAGTCATAGGACATTGCGTGAACGACTCTCCGGCAAATATGGTCAGACCTATGTTGTCATTGGGACGTCCGGCAATAAACTCAGCAGCTACATTCTTCGCTGCCTCCAGACGGTTGGGCTTTAGGTCCTCAGCCAACATTGAAGTCGATACGTCCATAGCCATCATTATGTCTATGCCCTCCACCGACTTGTTGTCCCAAGCGTTATGGGTTTGCGGACGTGCCAACACGCATACCAATGCCACAAAGCAAAGGCATCGCAACACTATCGGCAAATGCACAATCCTTTGACGCCAACTCTTCGGTGCAAAGCGGTAAGCCTCTGTGCTCGAAACACGCATAGTTGGTTCGCTCTTCTTACGAAAAAGCAGAAACCAGACAACGTAGGGCACAAGCAGCAAGAGAAGTGCGAAGTATTCTTTATTAGCAAATTCCATTATTTCCTTTTTCTTACATATCCATATTCTTATGCATCATCCTGCTAAAGTGTAAGCAGGTATACATGATAAGCAATATATATCACGAGAACTGTTGCCAAAATCGCACAACACCATATTAATGTCTTGATGGTTATGCGGTTCTTTCGTGTCTTGATGTCATCGTCGCTCAGCTTCGGCACGATGCGCTCCTCCTGCGGTTGTTCGTCATGCTTGGTCTGGTCGATGTATTGTATGGCATTCACGAGGTTCATATCCTTCTCACCCAAGAGCGATGAATACTTGGCAAACTTCACGAGGTCTGCGGTAGCAAAAAGCTCACGCAATTCGTCTATCATCGTATCGTCACCAGCCGTCTTCAACTGTTCGATTATCTCCGAGCTGGTCATCTCCATGGCATTGAATCCGAAGCGTTCTCTGATATACTTTCTCAACGTTTCGGTCAAGTGTGTATAATACAGCTTCTGCTCCTCTGCCGTATTGAAGCTCTCACTCTTGAGGCGTGTCATCTCATTAAGGGCTTTCTGATGTGCAGGTATCTTCTTCACCACACGTACTCTCACCACGATGGGCTTGTTCTGCTTAAGACGCAGAATAAGATAAGCGAGGAAGGCTGATACAAGCATCACCAATACTCCAAGCCAGTAGAGCGGACTCCATTCTGACCACATGAAAGGGTTGTCCTGTACATCCTTAGGAGGAAAGAACTTTTCGGGATGAAGCGTGTCCACCTCACATTCCAGCACCTTAAGCGCCAGCTGATTGGAAGCATACACCTTGCCGTCCACCTTTACCTTCATACCCGGAATGGCATACAGTTTTCCGTCGAAGCTTGTAAGAGTGAATGTCTTGCTGACAGTAAGTTGGTCGTCTGACTCAGATCGATTCTCAGGACTTGTCTCCACTACTTCCACTCCAGGCACCATCTGCTGGGCACGCTTAAAACGCGGGAAGGTAACATTGGCTCCCTTGCGTGCCATAACCTCTACCGTCAGGTGAGCCTGCTGTCCTATAAGGATTGACACAGAATCAATCTTCGACACCACGCTTGCCTGTTGTGCAGCGGCAGCAACAAAGGAGAATACCAATATGTATGATAATAATAGTAAGCGTCTCATTACATCATGCGTTTTGTCAGTTTCTTGAGGCGAAGAGATGCATCATCGCCTTAACATAATCATCGTCAGTTGCCACAGACACCCAATCGACATTGGCTCGCGACAACGTGTCTTTCAGCATCTGCTGTCGCTCTATCCAATAACGGGCATGCGCTGCTCTCACTTTCTTACTGCTCGTATCGACATACATCTCATGACCCGACTCAGCGTCAACCACCTTAACCAATCCGACATCCGGCAGAGCTTTCGCCCACTTGTCATACACTTGTATGGCCATAACGTCGTGCTTGTTATTGGCTATCTGCATCTGTTTGAAGAAGTCATGCCTGTCATAGAAGTCGCTCAGCACGAACGCCGTCGTGCGGCGCTTCATCACTCTGGTAAAGAACTCCATTGCTCCTCCAATGTCTGTCTTGCGACTCTCGGGCTTGAAGTCTAACATTTCGCGGATGATATAAAGAATGTGCTTGCGTCCCTTCTTTGGCGGGATATACTTCTCAATACGGTCCGAGAAGAACACCACTCCAATCTTGTCATTATTCTGTATGGCGCTATATGCGATAGTGGCAGCAATCTCTGTAGCCATTTCTGACTTCATACGGCTACGCGTACCGAAATCCAACGATCCCGATACATCCACAAGGAGCATCACAGTAAGCTCGCGTTCCTCCTCAAAAACCTTCACATAAGGTTTGCGGAATCGCGCCGTGACATTCCAGTCAATGTCACGCACATCGTCGCCGAACTGGTACTCACGCACTTCAGCGAACGCCATTCCTCTTCCCTTGAAAGCGGAATGATACTGACCGGCGAAGATGTTCTGGCTCAGGCCCCTTGTCTTTATCTCTATCTTACGGACCTTTTTTAATATCTCAGACGTTTCCAATTCTATAACGATTTCTGAATTCTATAACGATTTCTGAATGTAATAGCTTATACAACAGCTATTCGGAGAGTTGTTAGGGCACCTCTACCTTGTTGATAATCTTCGAAACAATCTCCTCGCTGGTGACATTGCTTGCCTCTGCCTCGTATGACAATCCTATACGGTGACGCATAACATCATGGGCCACAGCGCGAACGTCCTCAGGCACCACATATCCACGACGCTTAATGAAGGCATAAGCGCGGGCTGCCTTAGCAAGGCTGATGCTGGCACGAGGCGAACCTCCGAAAGTAATAAGATCTTTAAGTTCTCCAAGACCGTACTTCTCAGGATAACGTGATGCGAAGACGATGTCAGCAATATACTGCTCTATCTTCTCGTCGATATACACTTCCTCTACAACAGCACGAGCCTTAAGAATCTCCTCCGCTGTTGTCACAGGCAGGATGTTCTTCTTCTCACCACGCAGATTCTCGCGGATTATGAGCTTCTCCTCCTCCAAAGAAGGATAGCTGATTACCACTTTGAGCATGAAACGGTCTACCTGAGCCTCAGGCAACTGGTAAGTTCCCTCCTGCTCTATCGGGTTCTGCGTAGCCATAACGAGGAACGGGTTGGGCAGACTGAATGTCTCGTCACCAATAGTCACCTGATGCTCCTGCATAGCCTCGAGCAAAGCACTCTGCACCTTAGCAGGGGCACGGTTGATCTCATCTGCAAGTACGAAGTTAGCAAATACCGGTCCCTTCTTCACGTGGAAGTTCTCGTCCTTCTGTGAGTATACAAGCGTACCTATAACGTCAGCCGGCAAGAGGTCTGGAGTAAACTGTATGCGGCTGTAATCGGCGTCAATAAGTTGAGCAAGGGTCTTTATGGCAAGGGTCTTTGCCAATCCCGGCACACCTTCCAAAAGGATGTGACCGTCACTAAGCAAAGATATCAGCAATGACTCTACAAGATGTTTCTGACCGACAATCACCTGGTTCATGCCTGTCACAAGATTGGTTACGAAACTGCTCTGCTGCTCTATGCGAGCATTCAGCTGTCGAATATCAATAGATTCTGACATTTCTTATTCTGTTTATTATATGTTTATATTTCGATACTAAGAGGCAATCTTCCGCCTCGTTTCGAAGCACAAAATTACTGAATTATTAGCGTAGAGCATAAATCTTGCATCTAAAATATATTAAAATGTCACATGTTTTTACCTATCACAAAGCTTATTCTGCTATTTTAAGGCCAAAATGACGAGTCATCTCTTCATACACACGTTGTACGGGGAATCCCATTACGTTGTAATAGCTACCGCGGATGCCTTCCACACCCACATATCCAATCCATTCCTGAATGCCATAAGCACCTGCCTTATCGAAAGGTTTGTAGCGCTCAACATAATAGTCAATCTCGCTGTCGCGAAGCTGTCTGAACGTCACCTCAGTAGCTACAGAGAAGCTGCGACATTCCGTTGCTGTAGCAAGACATACACCAGTAACGACCTTGTGTGTTCTGCCACTAATAGTACGCAGCATGCGCCTCGCATCTGCAGCATCCTTTGGCTTGCCGAGAATTTCATCGTCCACCACTACAATGGTGTCTGCAGTAATGAGAAGTTCGTCTTCTCCAACCGTATATGCCTCATGCTTCTTCACAGCAAGGTGCTCTGCCACTTCCTCCTTTGGCATCGTAGCAGGATAGCTCTCGTCAATACCGTTAATTACGTTCACACTAAAGTCTACGCCCAACCCTTTCAGAAGTTCCTGACGACGTGGCGAATGACTTGCCAATACTATTTTCATTGTAAATTTATTTTATTCTTTTATATATTCCTTTTCTCTTATTCAGGCATTACCATCCGAATGCCACAGCTTCGTCCATCCACAGACCTTTAGCTCTCAACACCTGTTCTATGATGTCGCGTCCTACGCCATAGCCTCCACAGCGGTCGCTCACATAACGGCTTATGCTCTTTATGTCTGTGCATGCATCCTTCGGACAACAGGCACAACCCACTCTACGCATAAGCTGATAGTCAGGAATGTCATCACCGACATAGATTACTTCCTCGTCCTTCAGTCCGTATCGCTCCACCAAGTCGTCATAAGCCACCATCTTATCACTTGCTTTCATATAAATATCGCGCACGCCAAGACCGCTGTAACGCAATCTTACAGCGTTGGTATTACCGCCGGTTATAATCGCTATATGCAATCCCTGACGTACCGCCAGCTGTATGGCATAGCCGTCCTTGATATTCACCGTACGAAGAGGCTCTCCCTCGGAAGAGAGCGTTATGGTTTCAGCCGAAAGCACACCGTCAACGTCAAAGACCACGGCTCTCACCTTTTTCAAATCATAATCTATCATTTCTATTCTATATTATATTAATGTATAGCATTCATGTATGCTGTATATATTCCATTGTGGAATTATAAAATACAAATATACACAAAATATACCATCTATAACATAGATGTATCAATTATTATTTGTACTTTTGCTTGGCTCTTAAACCTAACATACATAAACAACAATAAAAAATCTAAAATGAAACAGTTAAACAATATCAGACAATTCTCTGTTATCCTGTTATTATTATCGCTGTTGCCATTATGCGTACAGGCGCAGACAACGGAATCAAAAGAATACACTATCGTTAATAACGTTGACGATCTTTCGGATGGCGATCATATCATTATTGTGTCCAAGTATTCTACGGCAATGATCGGAAAAGTAAACACAAACAGCAATAGTCAGCGTCTTTTATCTACGGAGATAACTCTAAATGCAGACAAGACTCTTGCATACACAAACTCTGACGCTGCTTGTTTTACGTTAGTGAAAACAAACGATAAATTCAACTTCTGCAGCAATGAAGGGAAATACATCAATAATGTTTCAGAAGAAGGAAGTAGCAAAGACATCAATCTTTGTGATAAGATTTCAGAAACTACACAAGCTACGATATCATTTACTCCAAATTATGGTGACGCCAGAATCTTATTTGAAAAGAATCATCCTAAATACTTGAATTACGTACAAGCCTCAAGATGGTTTGGATTTATAGAGTCACCGAGTTTGGGAGGACCAGACGTTGTATACATATATAAGTTATCTTCAGAAATAATGACAAAGTCAAAGACGAGAATATCATTCGGAGAAGATGCCAAGAATACATACGACGTAACCTACGGAACAACAGACTTCGCCTCTCCTAAAGCCAATGTATATGCTGACAACACAATTATTTCTGATGCCGAAATCTCATATACAAGTAGCAACACGGACATAGCTACAGTGGACAACGACGGCAAAGTCACCATAAATAACACTAACAAATACGGCGAGACAACAATTACTGCCACCTACTCAGGTGACGACAACCACTACCCTTGCAGCGCCTCATACACAATCAAGGTAAATGAAAAACAAAAGATTGCGACAAAACTTTCTTTCGAAGAAGGTATTGACCGTCAGACAATCGTGGTGAAAGTGAACGAGGAAAACAAATTTACCGGTGCAAAGGCAATATTGTCTCCTGTAGAAAACGGCGAAATCACTTACAGTAGCAGCAATGATAACGTGGCAACAGTAGACAACGAAGGCAATATACACTTAAACAAAATTGGCGAGACTGTAATATCCGCAAACTTTGCCGGCAACGAAACCTATGCTGCAAGCTCTACATTCTATCGTCTGCAATATAGAGGAGAAAGTATAGTATTCGCTTCAAAATTCGATTCATTTAGGGAACTCGGTACATTATCATACATAAAAAAATAAAGACGCTAATTTTATAGATTCACTATCAAATTCTTATAAATGGTACATCGAACAAGGGCGCAAAACAAGAGCTAAGAATGGCATACTTGAGGTAAAGAGCCAATGTGTTGTTAAATCCCCAAAGATAGAAGCCCCTAACGGATATACGGTTAAAGTATTATACTATCAAGCTAAATCAGACCCCATGAGATTAGCAATAGAAGTTAACAGAATAGAAATAAAAACAAAATCCAATAAATATGGTACACTAGACACAAAGGAGGGTACAGGATATATAGTAACGGGAGAGATTGACTCTTCAACCGCATTCGCAATTAATCCTTCTCCAAGTGCATACATCAGCAGAATACAGATTGACATCAACCCAATATTCAACATCACTCTGAAAGAATCTGCGGATAACAGTCAGATTATATATGCGCATAAGGGAGAAATAATAAATGCCCAACTTGAACGAACATTAGTAGCAGATAAGTGGAATACGTTCTGCATTCCCTTCAATCTAAGCGTAGCTGACGGAAAACTATGCGACGTTGAAGCGGAAGTCCGCGAATACGACCGTATAGAGGGTGATGTCTTGATGTTTAAAGAGTCAAAAGAGATTGTCGCCGGACGCCCTTATCTTATCAGACCTAAAGGTAAAGACATAAACTTGGAACGATTCTTCAATAGCGTCAGACTTACCGGACCTGAACTTGAGAAAAGTGGAGACGAATCATTCTACATGATTGGAACATACAGCAACAGAACGTTCAGCGAGGAAGAGAGCAGCCAATACTTGTTCCTTAACGCTAACGCTGAATTCAAGCATCCCAAGCCAGGAACAACTATGAAGGGTATGAGAGCATACTTCTACTGTGCACCGGATGTTCATGCAAGCCAGATAAAAGTAGGCTTCTCAGAAAACTCTACAGACATCAAGGACATAGAGCAAAACAACATACAAGCCAACTCACAAAGAATCTATACGATAAACGGCACATACGTTGGAACAGACAAATCCGCACTTCCTAAAGGAATTTATATTATTGGCGGAAAGAAATACATAAAGTAATTCTAAACTCAAAATCGGTCATTAGCATTTCTCGCATTTATAAGCAATGAGAAATTCTAATGACCGATTTTTTATTTTGCAAGCCTTGCCATAAACGGGGCTATAATTTCTGCAGCCTGCTCAAGGTACTTTCTGTCTGTATCGTTAAAAGTGGAGAGTTCTGTACTGTCAATATCTATCTCTCCTACAACAACTCCTTCAGAAAATAAAGGAACTACAATCTCAGATTTTGACAACGACGAACACGCTATATGACCAGGAAACTCTTCCACGTCGTTTACCACAAGACTGCGCCCCTCCTTCCATGCCGAACCGCAAACGCCACGTCCATACTTAATCCGTGTGCATGCAGGAGTGCCCTGAAACGGACCAAGAATAAGTTCATTACCATCAACAATGTAAAAACCAACCCAAAAGTATTCTTTAGGAAAAGCCACCTTCATCACAGCAGCACAATTAGCCAATACGCTTATAGCATTGTCATCAGCACAAGCAAATGTCATTATCTGGGCAAGAAGATCACGATATCTTGCTTCTTTATCCATAATTTTTATTTTTTAGTTAAACAAAAAAAGGTCTCCAAAGTCGTTTGACTCTGAAGACCTCAAGTAAAAGAAGGCAGCCACCTACTCTCCCGCATTGCATTGCAGTACCATCGGCGCAAACGGGTTTAACTTCTCTGTTCGGAATGGGAAGAGGTGGGACACCGCCGCAATAACCGCCTAAA
>ERZ506970.422-NODE-422-length-13570-cov-7.1963_pt1 | contig 13570 bp, 10 predicted proteins | sample MGYA00512890_ERZ506970 | MGnify/ENA metagenome assembly ERZ506970 | reverse complement strand
TGATTGATTAAGAATACTATTGATACTGTCGGCAAGATATTTGCCGGCATTATACGTAGGCATGATGACTGATACTAAGTCTTCTTTATTCATATTATTCTATATGTTTATTTATAATAACGCCACGTAACATGGATTATTGTTATGATTGCTAAAAATATTTTAAAAAAGATATTGCCCCTCTTTATTGACCAAGATGTATGCTTTCTCCTTATCTATCTTCTGCTATTTTCCAAGGAAGAATCGTGCAGTTATCATATTCTTTTTCAGCAGGTTTACAATTACCCAAGATAGGAATCCACATATCGTGAAACCTAAGATAATCAGAACTTCTTCGTTATAGGATGGAACTATGAATCTCAATAATTTAACAGTGTAGTCCATCAGCGTTAGATGGCAAGTGTATATGCCCAGTGATAGTATTCCGACTTCTTGGATGAATTTGTTTAATCTATTGCTGCTGTCCAATGCTTTGCGTGCAACGCCCACAATAACCAGAACGGCTAGTATAGCGGTGACTCCTCTGTATGCGTATTGCAGCAATGAAGTTGGACAATGTGGAATCCTTGGCATCCAGACTGGTAATTCATGCATGTTCCAGAACCATGCTAATACAGCCCATAGTAGCCCCAGGCAAATCATAGAAGATTTATTGGTAAGCTGTAATTTGTTGAATCTACGTATTACATATCCTAGAAAGTAAAACAGATAATAGTAAGCCAGGAATTGAAAGCCGAAAACTCAGAGGTTGAGTCCAACCATGATGCCTAATAGCAGAAGGCAGGTGATGCCAATGGGTATAATCTCATCCATGTGATATTTCGCTGCAATTTTCTGATTTAGTATAAAGATGACTTTTATCCAAAAGAGAACCCATAAAAACCAAAAATAAGAATCTGGTGCTATGATGATTCTGCTTAAATTTCCAATGGAATAATCTGCGGAAATGACATAGCGTAATAGCGACCATGAAAGGTAAGGAACCATCAATTGGTTAAATCTTCGTTTACACAAAGACCCTACGTTTATGGTTTTTGATGTGTTGGAAAATGCGAACCAGCCACTGATAGCCATGAAGGCTGGCATATGGAATGAATAAATGAGATTCCACAAGTGGTTTTGGAAACAGGCATCTCCCAGAGAAGATTGAATGGCATGTCCTAATACTACTAGTATCATGAGCCACCCCTTTAAGGAATCAATCCAAATTAATCTTTTCTTATCTGACATAATTTTATTTTTTGAATTTAGATATATATCATATTTATAATAAAGAAACGATTCTTTATATCTTTTATTGTTTATTTAGAGGAGAAAAAGGAAAATTCATTTTGTTGTTTTAAAGAAAAGTCGTACTTTTGCACAAAAAATATGTATAGTAGAAAATTTTATCTTTCTTTTATGTTGGCTCTATCAGTTTTTTTATGTTCTGATACTCCAAATGTCTTGGCAAGAAAAAAAATGCCAAAATATAAACTCGTATTTCATGACGAGTTCAATTCCAAGGATGGTAAGCTGGATACTACAATATGGAGCCGTGCACCTCGTGCAGCAAATATGTGGGCAAAATGGAATAGTAATTCTCCAGAAGTAATCCGAATAAAAAACGGCAAATTGATTTGTAGGGCGATTCCTAACCCAAGTCTCAGTGATACTGCCACTATGTTAACTGGTGCTATCAATACAAAGAATAAGTTCTATGTAAAGTATGGTCGTATTGAAGTTCGCATGAAAACCAATGGCAAGCGGGGAAATTTTCCTGCAGCATGGATGCGTCCTCAGATTGATGGAAATCCTTATCAATATGGAGAAATTGATATCATTGAATATTTCGGAAACGAAGGGATTGCCCGTCAAACGATTCTTTCACATCGAAGTACGATGATGAATAAGAAGGATCAGCAAACGGCTTTCCTTTATAAGAATATTGATTGTACCAAATGGCATGTTTATGCGATAGAATGGACACCTACTGCCATAGCAACATTTATTGATGGAGTTCAGACAGGATGTTATCCTAAAAGTTCTGATAAAGTAAAACTTGCAGAAGGACAATGGTCGTTTGACAGACCTTTCTATCTTATCCTTAACCAAAGTCTGGGTTACGGGAATTGGCATGCCCCTGATACGGATGATACTTATGAAACGTATTTTGATTGGGTTAGAGTATATCAGAAAGAGTAAGGGAACGCTTCATAGGCGTTCCCTTATATCTATTCTGTAAGTATTTTCTTGAGTGTAGCTGCAATTCTTGTCAGATATAAAATACCATTATATGCCAATGGATGCGAGATGTATGTTTTTGTGTATAAGGCGAGAAGACGCAGTTCCATTTTCTTTTTCTTTCTTCTCATTTTCGCATTTCTTGATGCCGAGGTATTTCTAACTCTTACATAATATATCGCATCTGATGCTGCTATGTTTACTGTTTTAATCTTGCAGGAGAGTTGAAACATGAAAAAAGAATCTTCTCCATGGGTGATGTCCTCCTTGAAGCGATGAGCCCCAATGATGCTACGTGGAATCAACTTGCAGCATGAACTTGAAAGAAAGCTTCGATTCTTTACAATATGATGTCTTTCCTCAGGTTTGTATGACTTGTAAGCTGTAGACAGATAATGATATGTTTCAGCCTTGGAGGAATCATTAAATGCGATAACATTTGCTTCCGTTATCCCTTCTGGAGTGACATCCTTTAATAAGGCTTGCAGATAGCATGGGCTTATGAAGTCATCATCGTCAATGAAACTGACATATTTTCCTTGGGCCTTTTCTATTCCGATGTTTCTTGCCCGTGACACCCCATTAACGTTAGAGTATAATAATTCTATAGAGTATGAATAATCCTTTATTCTTTCTTTTATTAGAGAAAAATAAGGCTCTTTTGTGCCATTGAGAACTATCAGCACTTCATAACTGTCTTTATTTAGTGTCTGTTGTTCCAAACAATCAAGACACTCCCAAAGGTATTCTTTGGGAGTGTATGTTGGGATGATAACGCTGATATCTGGATTCATTGTATTTTATTTTGCGTATTCAATTTCTATTCCACCAATCTCTGCTGCTATTTGTGAGTAGGATGAAGCAACACTGCCTATGATTTTTCTTGTCTTGCTGAGACAAAACAAATCTACCACTGCAAATTTCATTCCTTCCAAGGAATTGCGGTCTGTATCATCCATCAGGGTAATGATGCGGTTCGGATACTTTGATTTCAGACTTTCCTTTACTTCATCATCATCGCTGGCTACATAGAACTTTGTATTGGCGTTCTTCTTGATTTCTGCATCCATCATGTTGGTAAAGTTCTCTAATGGAGAGGATTGAATGGAAACCACATTATCTGTTCTGCGGATATGTACACCGATGGTTCGCTCAGAAAAGCTAGCCACAACCTCGTCTATTCTGCGCTGGATATCATTCTGTGGGATGAACATCCCCTGGATGGTATATTTTGTACACATAGGATAACACGAGATGAGGAGGAGCGAGCGTGAATAGCTCATTTTCAATTTGCTGTATATCTCGCCATCTCGGTAGATACTGAAGTTAAACACGGTTTTCTCAAACATTGTTTGCAGCAGGGGCCATCTTATCAGATAGTCCTTGTTGCCATTGATGTTGTATAGCCATTGCTTGTTCTCTATCAGTTTCACATCTTCTTGTGGAATCGGTTTGAAAAGTTCGCAATAATCTGCTTTTAAGCCCAGGCTGTTATTCCAGTAAATGACAGAAGGGCAATGGTAGCTCTTTGCCACAGCCACTCCTGTGGCAATGGCACGTAAGCGATTACAAAGTCCTCCTGTTGGTATGATTTTAACTTCCATGTTCGTTATCGATGTTGTTATACTTTTATTTCTTAATAGTCTTTCTGATGGCGTCTAAGAAACCATGACCATATTTGGTATCTGGCTCCACATAGTTGCCTTCTCCCCATTCATTCCATGAGCGGAGGAAAAGTATCTTTCTCTGCTCAGGCTTGTTCTTGATGAGCTGCAGTGCATCTTCTATATGATGCTCGAAGTTTTCAGGAGTTGCATTCACGTAGATGCCTTCATGCTTACCGGCTCTTGGAGTACGGTCCCACTGTGGGAAAAGGGTAGGGAACACGTTGTCCCAATTGTCTTCTGGTGAAAAGAAATGCTTCATCACCTTTGGATAATCGTACTTCAGTGCCGGCATGAAAGGGAATGCCTTCTGCATGGCTTTTCTTGCAATACGCCAATACTTACCTTGGTACATCATCTCTGCTCTACCTTTACCCATCGGATTGATACCATCGAAACCTAATTCCAGGAATGAGTTGTAGATGTCGGCACTGCTTTCGAGGTTTGGCATCACACGACTGATGGTGCCATCTTCGTTTCTCTTGACCGTTGTTGTAGAAGCACACATAGCAACGAAGAAGATGCCTTTCAACCCATTCTCCTTTGCCATCTTTCTCCAGAGTTCCATGAAGTGGCGCACATCCTTGAAGTGATATGGATCGAAAATCAGAAACAGTGGCTTGCCATCTACCGTGATGTAACGATGGTCTTTGAATGCTTTGAGCACATAGTTGAAATGGGCAATGTAGTCTTCATCGCCAGGATACAATTGCTCACAGATCATCTGGTTGCCACCTTTATTCTTCCATGTATTTGTTTTCCAGTCATGGTTTGCCCATGCAAGGCAGAATGGAAAATCTGGTTTGCCGGAATTGAGAACCTCATCGAATGGGCGCTGTAACAGGCGTTTGCCGTTACCCATCCAGTAATGCCAGTAGCAGAATCCTTCTACACCAGCTTCACGTGCCAACTGAGCCTGTTGTTCTCGGGTCTCAGGCAGACGAAGGTCATAGAAGCCCAAATCAGCTGGTATTCTTGGCTGGTAGTGTCCATGAAATACAGGACGGGCTTTGGCTACGTTGGTCCATTCCGTAAAACCTGGTCCCCACACATTGTCGTTTTCAGGGATTGGATGAAACTGTGGCAAATAATATGCTATAACTCTTGCTTCCATTTATATGTTCTTTTATTAATATTCTATTTTATTATTTTATTTAATTAAGTATGATCATCATTCCTAATCCGTAATGTGGAATGCTCACGTAGAGCAGGAGAAGGGAGATGATTACCACAAGACTGATGCCTATCCACTTCTGTTTGAAAGTGTATAATATATATGTGTAGAGCAGGATATTCACGATGCAATACAGCTGGCTGGTTCGCAAAGCCAATACCGGCAAAAAGGCAAACGCTGAATACAGGGATAATCCTATTGCAGATGTCTTGAGCAATATCGGGAAATTACTGCATAGTTTTGTCAGCGTATTCTTAAAGAGAAACAGGTAATAAAACAGCAAAATCGACATGAGATGCAGTGGATCGAATATATTGATGTCTACCGTCATTTTTCCTTTTTCCACAGCAGCCTGGTAGATAGCTATTTTGTTGCCGATGAGTGGAAGTGATGGATTCATCAGAATACTACCTCCGGCATAATATACTATATATCCCAGCGGAATGGCGCAAAGAAACAGAATGGTTGTCTTCTTGTTGAATGGCTTGTTGTTGAGAAACAAGGCGGGAAGGAGCATTAATGAAGAATAATGTATCAACGATCCTCCAAGCAAAAGTAAAAAGGCAATTTTCTTTTTGTTCTCTGCTATGAGAGGGAGTGCGCAAAGGAAGATTCCTGATACAACTCCTGCTCTTATCTGAGTAAGCTCGTGCATTACATAATAGAAACTGATGTAGCACAACAGTGGAACAAAATAGAATTCGCTCATCTTTCTGAAGGCAAACATTTTTAGAGACACTCCGAATATTGCATAGAGCAAGAACAGAATGTGTACATTGTTGGTAAAGAGTCCTAAAATGTAAGATATGAGTAGAAAGGATGGCTCGATCATCTCGTCGGTACCATTCTTAAAATAATTCTGGAATGTATATTCGTAATTTTCCGAGTCAGGGTCCAAACCAATTTCTCGAAATCCTGCCACAAAAATCAGCACAAGACCTATCAGGAAGAATAAAGGCTTCTGATACTTCCTGATATAGTCTTCCAAGTAACAAAGTATAGCAATGATTAGAAATATTGCCAATAAGATGTAACCCATATTGCTTTATTTTTTTAATTTTCTATTTACTAACTCTTTGATGAGACTTCGCTCTTTTTTTGAAATGCCCACTGCATATAATAGGATGGATATGCTTACTGCAGAAACGGCAAACGACAAGAGGAGCAGAAGAATCCTGTTGGTATGCAATCCTTCAACGCAATACACTATCAGCGTAGTTGTCGAAATAATCAGAATGCCCGGTAACACTAGTCTCGCCAGATATTTACTGACGGTTAAATCTGAAATACTTGTTTGCAGCATCAGTAATCTGATGATATGTGCCAAAACGCAAAGTCCAATCATTGTAATGAACACATAGTAAGATGGCATACCTAACTTGAATAAGCCCCAACTGACAGGCAGGCAAAGTATCGTCATGCTTTCAACATACATGCTATATTTGCGGATGTTGCCTGTAGCCTGTATGATGGTGGTAATCGGATTGTGTAACGCCATGCATATTGTATATATTGCATAGAGACGGGCAAACAAGACCATGGTAGGTGTACATTCTCCTAACCAAAGTGTGAGCAACGTCTCTGCTTCGAAGATGAATGGGATGAGAACCATAGACAGCAAATAGAGTATTGCCTTGCTGCTAGCAAAAAAAAGCTGCTCTAGATATCCATTCTCGTTCGACGAGTATGCTTTGATCATCGCAGGTCGGAAAGCAATGACCACACTATTTGTGAGCGTGTTGATGGCATTGTATATCTGATTGGCGATTCCAAAGGCTGCATTAATGATTGGTCCGAAGAACACATTCAGAATAATGGTACTTCCTTGAGTCATGCCTACACCTGCCAAAGCTCCATAGAATGACCAGCCGGAGAAAGAGAAAAGCTCCTTGTATAGGATCTTCTTCTTTACAATGGTATATTTGCATTCCGGATACTTTCTCCTGGCAATGATAACATAAAGCAACATAACCATGAATGCTTCGAGCATTAATGCTGCTCCATAATACACCAAATCGTCTCCACCTGTCATACCGATGCTATAGGCAATGAGAAGTTTGACGATACAGTCGATGGTAGAAATCAGAGCATAATATCCCATATTCTCATTGGCAAAGACCGCTCCGATGAATGGTATCTGCAGGAGGGTGAATATGAAAGAGAACAGAGAAAACTGAAGAATCCATTGTGCCGCTTCCATACGTTCCACAGGAATGGTGAGTTGTGTAGATATCAACCAGGGACCAACAATCTCAAAGAGAATAAAGAGTACAAGAGCTATCATCATGACGATGTTGAGGCTCACGGAGAAAATCTCCTTTAATCGTTCCTGTTCTCCTTTGCCCATTGCGAATGAGTAGAAGCGTTGAGTGGATAGGGCAAGTACACTGCTAATGCATGTGCTTGCTGTCACCACGCCTGCCACGGCATTGAAGATGCCGTAGTCTTCTGTGCCAAGTCCTGCCAATACCCAACGTACTGTATAGAGATTGACGAAGGTGATAATAAGCATTCTAGCGAATAGCACCAATGTATTGGATGCTATTCGCTTAGAACGGTTTTGTATGTCTTTGTTTTTTTCTGACATGATTTATTTCTTTTCACCAAAGATAATCTTTCTGATAGAATAAATGGTTATAACCATGAATGTCATGATGCACATTCCCAAGACAAACAGCATTCTCTTAGGACCTGCTGGCTTCAGAGGTACAGAAGCACTCTGGAGTGTGGTAAACGCTGGAGTCTGGAGTGTAAGCTTGGCACGGGCTTGCTGCACCTGTCCCTGCAATGCTGTATAGTTGTTGTAGAGCAACTGCATCTCGTTTTCCAAATCATTTTCCTTGAGCTTGTAGGATTCCAGAATCACATCATTGTTGGCATCCGCATAGCTTCCGTAGGTCTGTCTCACCTTCTCGTATTTGCTTTTGGCATCCGCACAGAGTTTCTGATAATACTCTAAGTCCTTGCGGGCTTTGCGGGTTCTATATTCTGTGATGAACTGTTGTAAGCGTGATTGTACCGTATCTGTCAAAGTAGCACAAATCAGTGGATCCTGATCTTCTACTGAAATTGAAATCACATAGTTTTTCTTGTCTACCGAACAGGAAACTTTGCTGGCAATACTACGGGCAATTTCATCCTGTTTCTTAGTCAATCTGAAAGGATTTACCAGATTGTTGGCATGGGCTGTTGTATCCTTATTTGCAAACCAGGATTTTACTGTATTCATCGTTTTTGACCACCATGGTGATTGCTGCTTGGTGGCAAGATAATCATAATAAGTGGTATTGATTGTTCCATCAAGTGATATCACTTTTACATTGAACAAACTTGTAAGGAAATCATTTGAATCAATCAAGTCTGGATACAATTCTGGGAAGATGGCATCTCCATTAGAAGAAGAACCTCCGATATCAAATCCAAAAGATGACGCAAGATCGCCTAAAGAGCTAGAATTAAAACTAGATAATTCTGGTGCAAGCTTTGCGGTGCTGTTGTAATATCTTGGTACGCATAAAATGAGCAGACAAGAGATTACAATAACTACCGGCAATGTTATGAAGTATAGTTTTCTATGTTGCCACATTGCTTTCACAATTGCCACAACATCTATCTGTTTGATATTTTCGTCCTTATTTTCCATTTTATTCTTTTTTATTCTTAAACGTCTTGCAAAAGTACTTCTTTTTTCTTAATCTACCAAATATTATTGGATGTTTCTAACTTTGTGGATGGATTATTCTACAACAGCCCCCATATCTTTTATCTTTCCTCCCACGAACACCATGTAGATACCATGGAGTTGAGTGCCGGATGCCTGGCGGATTACGGTCTCATCACTGGTGTAATGAAGCAGTTGCTGTTGGGCTTGCTCAATGACTTTTGTCACTTCTGCATCTGTGGCACCTTTCTTGAGATATTTCAACTCCAGGATATAACTGTGTTGTAACGTTGGATACTTCTTCGTATCTGCTAGAAGAAAGAAGTCACAATAACCGTGAGATACCTCTACTTCAGGATGCACAATAAAGAGCTTGCTGATGTGAAGATAGGCATTGAAATAGCCTTGTATATTGCGCTCTCCTTGTATGCCGTCTCTTATGCCACTGTCATTGTAGTATTGTTCTGCCAAATATTTGAATAAGGGTTCCCATTCTCCTGCAGATGCTGCATTGCGAAACATTGCCCCTAGTTTGGTAAGATCAATCCAATGCTCACTCTGGTATTGCTCCAAGAGAAAATCGTAGTATAACTTCCTGATGGTATTGTTCGGAATAACCAGATGGATACCATCTAGGTCTGTTCCGCCAATGGTCAGCATTCCATAATAATACAACAAGCTGATAAAATTGTCTGGATTTATTGTCTCTTCTGCTGGAAAGGATTCTTGAATCGTGGCATTGACATATCCCTTCTGAGCTATGTCGATAAGTACACTCTTTCGGTCTCCATCCAATCTGTCTAGCCTAACTAGGTTTTTCAGCTTGGCATAGTCGGTACGACAGCTTGGGTCTGCCATCTCCTTAGGAGCTTTGCCTGCTGTGATGAAATAGTTGAGATAGTAGAGAACCATATTGCTGTTGAACATCCTCGAATCTATATCAAACCTGTCTTCAGCAAAGCAGTAATTATCATACCATGGCTTCATGTCTGCAATGATTTCATCTACTCTTGCTTTGCCGTCAATGGTGTTTCCCTTATCGTCTTTGCTAGGTTGAATCAGCCCAACAGACTGATAATAGACTATCATTTCCCGGACATCCTCTTCGCTGAACCCTAACATCATGTTAAAGGCCGGATGCAAACTGATATTGGTTGCAATGTTAAATCCACTAGTCAGATCGTTAAGTGTAATCGGGCTGACTCCCATAAATAGGATACGCTCAAAGTTTGGCTTGAAAATCTTGAATGCGCTGCGATAAAATCCACTGCTATGAGTCATGTTATGATATACATCTTCTCCTTGTTCATTAAGAACCGTATTGGTGAAATTGTCATATTCGTCAATAATCAGGTAGAGATGATATCCACGTTCTTTTGCCTCTGCAGACAGAAGATTAATCTTGTCCTTTGATGTCTTTGCTTCTAATGCCCATTTTACGGTTTCTGCACTATAATATTTCCCGTATTTTTGGATAAACATATCTAGTTGTCCGCAACAATAGGTGTTGAAATCGTCTTCCAGATGATTCGTCTGTCCAAGTACTTGGGAAAAGTCATATTGCAAAATCTGAAACTGACCTTTTAAGGGTTGTGGATGTTCACTAATCCATGTTCCTTCAAACTCTTGATCCAGTTCCTTATTCTCACAGTCATAATAGTCGGCAATCATCGATAGAAAGATGCTCTTGCCGAATCTACGTGGGCGGATGAGAAACAGAAAATTTGATATTTTTTCCAACTGAGGTATGTACATGGTTTTATCTACGTAATACTTGTTGTTATTACGTACCATTCTGAAATCAGACATACCTATAGGTGGTCTTTTGATTCCTTTATTTTCTAACATACGCTCATTTTTAAGTTTATAAATGTTATATCTTATGCCATGGCAGAAGCCTTGAAAACTAGGCTCTGCCATGACTAAATGATATTTTCTGTTATTTGCTTAAGTTGGCTATCGTTGCAATCATGGCAGCGATACTACTCATGCTGGTACCGAGGCTCATGGTCTCTGCTACGCTCATCTTACGCTTCAGCTTAGATGGGATAACAATCTCACAGCCAGGCTGTACTTTGGCTCCATGACCTACCTTTGCCACCTTGCCGTTCATATAGATGATGTAAGCCTTGCTCTTCTGGGCATCGCTGGCAAAGCCACCAGCCTCATCGATGTATGACTTTACGCTTCTGCCTTTTTCGTAAGCCACAGTGTTAGCATACATCACGGCACCATTGATCTTCACGGTTCCATTGTACTGAGGAACAACCAGGCGGTCGCCTTCACGCAGAATCATGTCAGCATCACTGCCTGGGTTCTTCAAGGCTTCTGCCAAGTCGATACCGATAGGGTACTCATCTGGAACATTGAACTTTTCGAGTTCTGCACTCTGTGCTCCCTTTGCTACATCCTGCAAGTTGCTGCCATTGCTGCTGGCTGCCAACTGGAGAAGGTTCTTCTGCTGCTGTTCACGCTGCATCTTAAGAACGGCTCTCATGCGCTCCTTTTCTGTTTCATTGGCTTTTCTGATGAGTCGGGCACCCTTGATGTATGCCTGCTCTGTAGCACCGCCAGATTTTGCAAAGAGGTCGCTGAGACGGGCGTTGCGGCGAGTCAGGGTATAAGAACCGCTAAACATCACTTCACCTTCTATCTTTACGTTCTTCTGCTCGGCATAGCCAGGGCTCTTGCGAATCATTACCTCATCGAATGGCATCAGTACGAATCCTGGAGTTCCATCTACTACGAATCCATCTTTCAATGAAAGAGTGAATGTCTGGGCAATGACGCTATCTGGCTGCAATGCCTTGTTATCTGCTACTCGTCGGCTTACGCTTACATTCACCATTGATGCCTTGTCAGTCAATCCGCCAGCCTGCAGAACGAAGTCTTCGATGGTCTCGTTGTCTGCATACTGATAGGTACCTGGATACTGCACCTCGCCACGAATGGTGATGGTGCGCTCCTGAATCTTGTCCTGACGGGTAGGGATGAAGAGCACATCGTTTTCCTTCAATGGGATGTCAGGTACCTTGCCATCCATGATGCCTGCGATGTCTACGGCAATCACTTCCAGGGTGCGGTCCTTCTTCATGCGGTGCATCACGGCACGGTTGGTGAATGCATCTTCTGTCATTCCCTCGGCATGCTCAACAAGGGTGCGTACACTGTTTACCTGTTCGCCAAGGTTGTACATACCTGGACGGAACACGGCTCCCTTCACCTCTACGGTGTTGGCATAGCGTGGAAGAATGGAATCTACGCTGATAGAGTCGCCATCATCTACACGGAAGCTGGAGAAGTCGAACTCTCCTACATTATATACGGCATATTCCCTGCCTGTCTTGCGGTTTACACGAACCGATTTTTTGTAGGCATCACCCGTGAAACCACCGGAATATTTGAGGATAGAGTTAACACTCTCGTTCTTCTTCATCTCGTAAATCATAGGGCGCTTTACCTTACCCGTTACGGTTACGAGGCAGTCGTATGGTCCAACTACGATAACATCATTGTCACTCAGGCGAACGTTGCCTGTCAACTTACCATTGAGAATGTAGTCGTAGATATCAACCACGGTAACGAGTCGGTTGTTGCGATATACCTTGATGTTACGCAGGGTTCCGAGGTCGTTGGTTCCACCTGCCATGTAGAGAGCATGGAATACAGTGGCGAAGGCTGATAGGGTATAGGTGCCCGGTGCCTTTACCTCACCCATCACGTTGACCATGATGGTCTTGGTCTGGCCCACTGTGAGCTTCACTCTGCTGGAGCGATAACGGCTTCCCAAGGTGCCGCGGAGTCGGGCATTAGCCTGGGCTACGGTAAGTCCGCTTACGTTCACCGGGCCATAACCTTCGATGGTTACCTCGCCATCAGGAGAAACTGTGCTCTGGATGGTTTTCTGTGAAGCGCCATAGATATCGATGATGACTGCATCGCCAGGACCCAGACGATAGTTCTGAGGAGTAGCGATGTTCATGTTTGGCTCGAAGCTCAACTCCTTGTTGTTGAAGATGTCTCTACCGAATACTTTCTTGCGAGCCTGGTTGCGCTCTGCGAGCAGCTGCTTGAACAAAAGGGTAGAGTCTGGGACAATACCATTCAGCTCATTCTGAAAATCCATGTATTCCTCATCGTTGTTATCGTAGGTATGACGATAATTAGCGTCTTTCTCTGCCGATACACGATAGTTGCTATAGTTCTGAGATTCCTGACTGATTCCACTGCCGTAATCTTTACGAGTCTTGCCATTGTTGGTGCGCAGGCGAGAGGCATCCTTGCCGGCTACTTCGGTAGAAGCTCCGGTTACGCCACCCTGTTTCATCTGTCGTTCGTACTTGTCTCGAACTCGACGAATCTGCGAGATGTCGACGCCTTTCTGCATCAGTTTGGTCACAATCTGTGCATTGCTAGTACCGCGTTCGTGCTCCTTGGCCACGAAACTCATCACCTGCACATCGCTCATGCTTGATGACTGAGCCATGACGGGACCGGCTGTCAATGCCAATAATAATACGAGAATGAATTGCTTTTTCATCTGATATGTTATGTTCTTATTTTTATTCCTTTTAATATATATATAACTCGTTAGTACGAATTTTGTTGCAAAGATACTAAAAAAAATGCGGATAAAATAGTGTTTTAGTAGAAAATAAGGAAAAAGGGGAGAAAAAAAGCCTTGGCCGCATCCGGAGATGCAACCAAGGCCCAATTTATTTATAATCTAAAAGTATTCAGATTAGATCTGCTCGCTCCAGTCCTCCTGGCTCTTACGAACGTAAGTCTGGTAACGGAGCTTAGCCATCTTCTCTGCCTGAGAGAAGAGCTCATCAGCCTCCTTAGGGA
>ERZ506970.410-NODE-410-length-13819-cov-5.64945_pt1 | contig 13819 bp, 16 predicted proteins | sample MGYA00512890_ERZ506970 | MGnify/ENA metagenome assembly ERZ506970 | reverse complement strand
GCTGCGGAGAATGAGTTAAAAAAAAGTACGGAAAAGCATCAAACAACCATCGCCCAAAAAGGCGATACCGCTTCTGCAGCAAGAATGCAAAACAAAAAAGGCTGCTACTCTCACGAGCAACAGCCTAAAGAAATAAAACGGAAAAAAATAAATAAACTTTTAAAACCTATAATAATGGAAACAAAACTATCTAGAAAAATGGCAGCCCATGCCACCGGTATAGAGTACAGCCTGCGGGAAGTTCTCTGCGCCAATACAGACCGTGTCGAAGGCATCGGAGAAGTCGGTGCGGTTCTCCAGCCTATCCTCATCAGTCTCCACAAGCTTCTCACCTCGCTTATCCTTGCCGTTGTTGTAGCAGCCAGCAGACTCAATAGAGATGATGAGGTCATCGTTGTTGTCCTCGTTGATGAGGATCATGTGGTTGGCCTTGCCTTTGAACATGCGATTGATGAGCTCTTGCTTCATGAGGTGCTTCCACGGCTTGCCGATATAGACCTCTGTGACTAACCATCCATTTTTGCGGAGAATGCGAGAAATGATCTGATAGAAGTCCTCAGTATGGGTAGCATAGGAGTTGCCCACGAAGGTAGCATCATAGTAGAATATGACTCGCTTGCTCTTGAGATACTTGTAGTAGTCGCAGAAGTCCTGCGTGAGTTCCGGAAGCTTGCGCTCATACTTCACGTAGAAGGATTTGAGGATGCGAAGCTTCTGGTCTGAACCCACCTGGCCAGTCACGAGACAGTTGATGTTGGCGTTGGCATCGCAGCCAATGATTAGCGGTAAACCGTCCTCAATGTCGCCATCGGTTCGGCAATCGACCTTGTCTTTTCGCTTGTCGAACTTATACTGCAGGTTGTCCAGGAATGACGTGTTCGGTGCAGTGTAGAAGTTTCTATCCTCATCGAGACCCGAATAGAATCCGTCTTGCGCAATGCCCACGTGCATGCACATGATGCTAGTCTGGAACGTCATCTTAGGGAGGTCTCGCTTCATCTGCTTGATGAAGTCCTCACCCAACACTGCGAGGTTCTGAATGCTGGAGCATCGTGAATAGACAAGCGCATAGGAGCGCAGAGACTTAAGAATCTTCTCATACTTCTGCACTTCCTTCATGTAGTAGTCATATCTCTCAGGGTGAGCAGCCAGCTTGTTGCGGATGCTATGCAGATGAACTATGACTGTCTCCATGGTAGCTACCAACTCCTTGTCCTGCTTTTTCTCCCAGCTCATGAACCAGGAACCTTTTTTGGTTGCAGAGGTATCTGAAGTAATTGTCAGACCATGGTGGAGGCAGCAATCACCGAATAACTGCTTGTTGCCTCGGTTTGCCGGCAGCGTCTCATTGTTCAGTTGCTCCCAATCAATAAATTTCGCCTCGTCGATGAAGACATGGTCGAGAGAGAGTGAGTTGGAAGTACCGCTTCGGTCTTGAGAGATGATGTTGAGGTAGCTGCCATTGTAGAAGGCTACGGTGTTCTCCCAGTTCATTGGCTGAAAGTGCGGATCCTGCCAGTGCAGCGCCTTCCAAGGCTTCTTCCCTACGATGTAGTGGACGTCACGCTTGTATCCCCACTCCTCCAGGTGTACCAGAGCAGAGGGGAGGATGTTGGTCTGACATCGCTTGACGGATGGCGCCACCATGCCAAGGCATGAGCCTGGCATGTGCTGGACCGCATAGAGGATGCGCCCTGCCTCCACGACACCTTTTCCGGTTCCTCGACCCCATTCGCAGACCAGCGTCTTGGGCATGAGCTGTAGGGCGCGCGACTGCATGTCGTTGAAGAATAACTCCTTAGGTCTTGCTGCTGTCATCATCTGGTGGAAGCTCTTCGAAGTCGGCATCCTCGATGTCCGGCATCGAGTAGCGTTTCTCCATTTTCTTGATTTTTGCGCGAAGATTTGGAATCTTCTGCAAACCTATGACCGTAGGATCATCTGTCATGTGGAACTCAACAGGGACAATCTTGTCAAATGCAAGCTCAGGCTCATCAGGCGTGTCGGTGCGGTTGTTCTTGATGCGGTTCTTCTGCATCACTGCCAGTGCCCGGAAGTCGCCAGCAGCCTTGGCAGCCTTGCGGTCCTCGTCAATCTCCTGGTTGACCTTCCATCGCCAAAACTCCTTAGATGCCGCATTGAGGTTGCCGAGCATGAGCTGGCAGAGATGGATATCATCGTATGCTTGAGCATCTGAGATGCCGAACATCGCCTTATCCTGGTCCACCATCTCACGGACAGAATAGCGGGGATAGCGGAGCCAAAATGCGTAGCATCCCCGAAGTCGCTCCACCCTCGCCTTGACGATAGCAGAGAGGTGGAGATCTTGAAGTTCATCCTCGTTTAGAGGCATGTACTTCATGTAATCGTCAACATTAATTGGAAGACTCATAGCTAACTGAGGTTGGCAACAATCTGAGATAGCTGAGACATGACTGACTGATAAGCACCAGGTGAGCCGACATTGGCGAGTGCTATGTTGTTGGTACGCAACTCATTAGCGGTTTCCGCTAAACCTCTGAGATAGCGCCTGCGATAAGGAGAGCGCGGCTCCTGAAGCTCCATCTGCAGCGCCATGGACTCCTCCGGATCTAAATCCATGAGGATGGGAACCTGCTCCACCGGAGTCATTGTTTTGGCAAGGTCATAGACCGCCTGCAGATAGGTCTCACTCTCCTCTAGATAAGGATATTGTTGTCGAATCATCTATCAGATTATTGAGCATTGATTGGATATCGTGATAGACACCTCTGTCGCAAGAGATGAACGTGCATTCAGCACGGTCACCATAGGTCTGGTTCTGAGATGTAATCACGGAGACTAGCCACTGAGCGTTAGCGACAAGCATCACCTTGGAGTGATTGAGCGTTAGGCGAACCTCGTCAAAAGCCTCTGTCATTAAGGCTTTTAGCTTAAAAGTTTTACTTGAAGCTTTAACGTCAGCGACTAACACTGAGTGGTGAATCAACCCTCGCTTGCGAAGGTTGACAACACCACAAAGGAAGGCATCGGAAGTAGAGAAGGTGGTGACGGTTATGTCTGCCGGACCCGTCTGCTCCAGAATCCATCCCAACAAGCCAAGGGCGTGCAGCCCTTGACCTAGGAAGACCTGCGAGCTACTCTCCTGGAGTGGCTTCAGGACTTGCTGTATCTGCTTCGCCCTCATCTGTCACCTCCTCTTCTGCGCTCTCCGGCTGCTCTGGCTTCTCAGCCTGCTCCTCGCTCTCTGCCTGCTGCTCAATGTTGATGCCAGCCTGCTGAAGCTTCGCAATGGTATCAGCGGTTATCTCTGCCTTGGCAGTGATGAGGAGCTGCACACGCTCATTGACCTTAGCTCGCAAGGCATCAGCCTTGTCGGTGTTGCCTGCCTCCATCAATCCGATGAGCGGGTCAAGGTTCTTGGTGATGTAGGAGCGAGCATTGCCAATTTGCTTGGAGGTGATGGCAGCATCAGACTGCTTCTCTTCCTGCTGTGCCTCGGCATCAGCCGGGTTGGCATGGTCATACACTTCCATGCCCTGCTTGTAGGCATAGTACTCCTCCTTAAGAGTGACAAGCATCTTGCGGAAGTCTTCGTTGGCAGCGTTGAGACTCTCGTAGCGATCGCAAGCCTGGTCAAAAGCCTTGCAAGCTTCAAAGTGCTCTTTGATTTTCTTCCAAAGGGCTGCGTTGGCATCCCAGATCTGCTGAATATTCTCAGGGAGTTTGTCGTGATCAGCTCGCTTGCCTCTGGCGATGATGGCTGAAGGACCGATGGAATCGGTGATTTCTGCCTCTGTCACTGGGAGGTGAGGAATATCTGCTGCCGCTTCGATGTCCGCCTGCTCTGCCTTGTCAACTGCTGCCTGCAGAACTGGAGTGACAACTTCATCGAACTTGCGAACTTCGTCAAGTGACAAGCCCTTCATGCGATATTTGAGGTGTTTGTTCAACTCATACTGCAGCTTCTTCAGATTATGTTGCGGACGCATCATAATCTGCTGATAGAGGTGTCTGTTGTTGGTAATCTGAAGGAGGAGCATTGCGCCCTCACGGATATTGTCGTCAGTGTGTTCGCTGTCGAACCACGCCTTGACCTTGTTGGTGAATGTTATATCGTTCATTTTGTTTTGTAAAAAAAAAGCAGGGCGAGCTACTACTAGCTTCGCCCTGCCAAATTCAATGAGATATGAAAAAAGGAATTAGAGTATCCTATATCTAGCGACTCTCACCTGCTGCTACTGCTGTCTTCAGCTTGCAAGTCTCACCGCTGAAGGTACCCTCTTCTGTGACGATGTCACCATAATAGAAAGGTGGCATGGTGTCGCAGGCAACAGAGATCTCCAAAGTGGTGTTTGCCTCGTCGGTGACGGAGGCACCGGTAGTAGCTGAAGGAGTGACAGACACATGGAAGGCATCGTCACCGAACTGACGGACCTTGCCGTTGCGCTGAGGAACGAGGAAGATGCAGTCATCGTTGAGGAGGATGGATGCAAGAGCCTGCTGCTCCTCTTCGGTACCAGGAAGTACCAGAGTCGCCTTGTTGTTCATGGTCTTGCTGCCTTCCTCGCCCTGAGCTTCCGGAGCGATGCTGCTCTTGTCAGGAAGGAACTCGACCTTGATCCACTTCTTGTCAGCGGCCAAGGTGTGTGAATCCTTGATGACAAGATAGTCTTTGAGCGCAGCTGCGCTCTCCTTCTGTGGCTCAGCCATTGCGGTGATGAATGCGCGACGAATCAGCCAGCCGTAGGCGCGAGTACCTGGCAGTCGCTTGACACCAGGGCAGCGCAGAACGTCCTCATAGAGGTTCGCTGCCTCTGCACATGTTTTCTTTGCCATATATATATAATGTATAGTTATTGTATCAGACGCTACCCCTATGCAGTAGGGATAACGTCATAACCTGCCAGCATACGCTCCTTGGAGATTGACTCATACTGGCAACCGAAGAACATGGTAGCGACGAAGTCGAGGAGGAAGTGAGAACGGAGACTCTTTTCAATCTCGAAGTTACACTTCTCGCCTTCGGTAGCGATACCGACAAGCATATTATTTTTCGGTGTGATGAGCTTGAAGCCATCCGGAACGCAAGAGAGACCCACGATTTCGCACTTCTGGTCGCCATCGATGTAGGTCTTGTTGAACTCCTTGTTGTAGTTGAGGTGACCGTATGTGTTGCGATATGCACGCTCATAGAGCGTCTTGCTCTTCTTATTGCAGAAGAGGATGGTCTTCTCACCTCTCAGCTTCTCGTCAGCGGCATCGATGAACTCCTCAATGACATCAACCGCATTCTCAGCGGTCATGGCTGTAGTCTTGAAGAGGTTGCCCTTGCTTGTTGCAAGGTTGCCGGCCAGAACCTCCGCATCAGCGATGGTTTTGAAGCCGTTGTACAGCTGAGCGGTTTTATTGCCATTATCGTCGCGCTTCGCTGTAAAGATGCTGTTGCGGAATGCTTCGCCCAGCAACTTGAAGAGGTACATAGCCACCAATTTGGTGATAGGTGTGTTTTTGAGGGCATCGCCCTGCACTGCAGCAGAGCCGTAGATGCTCTGAACAACTGAAACAGGGTTGAACTCCTTGACGCCAGAACCTAAGAAGGTCTCCAGCTTGCGGCCAACAATCTTCACCTGCTCGTCATCGATGCGGGTGTAAGAGAAAGGGCCAATTTCAAATGCACCTGCGAGTTCGCCTACCTCCTCAACGTAGCGAACACCCTTGCGCAGCTGCATGTACTTCGTTACTTCTTCAAGCGCCAAGACTGGCATCTGAAGAATATCCTTGCGATAAGTGATGAAGCTCCTTGAGAGCTCCTCGGGTGTGATTTCAATTTTTTTAGGCTCTGCCATTATTAGATATCACATAATGCGTTGTAGCAGTCGCGAGGAGAAGCCTGAGGTGCGCTTGTAGGCTCATCCACGGTCTCTGCACCTGGTGCGCCCTTCAAGTCCTCGATCTCCTTAGTCTTGTTTTCGATAGTCTTGTCTTTCTCGGCTATCTGAGCTTCGAGGTTTTTGACCTTCTGCTCAGCTGTGTCGAGAGCAGTTGACTTCTCCTCGAAGTCCTTCTGCTTCTGAACAAGGCTATCCTCGATTTTCTGCATTTCTGCATCGGTGAGAGTAATCTTCTCATCGGTAACTTCAAAATCATCCTTGCGGTCAAGGATGGTCTGAAGGTTGAGGAATTTCTTCTTCATGTTTGAAATTGTATTGTTATTCGTGAACATATCCTTAAGAGAGGCGAATGCCTTCTCCAGGAATGTTTTTGACGGCTCGTCGTTAGCGGTCACTCCCTTAAGTGGAGGAAGACCGAGGTCTGAGCAGTAGGCGTTAGTGAATCTCTTTGCGAGATTAGTCTGACGCTTCTCGTCTTCCTCGTCCAGGTCCCTGACCTCATCAACCAACCCCATCTCCAATGCCTGCTGTGGACTCAGCCAATTTCCCTTGTCCATCTGTGCCAGGAATTCATCGCTTGTCTTGCCCGATTTTTGAGCATAGACGGAGGCAATGACCTTGTCGATGGTGTCGAGACCATCACGCTGCTTCTGCCAATCCTTGATGATTTCATCGAGTTTTGCCTTGTTTGCAGACTCCCAGACTGCGACACCTGTCGAAGCATTGTGAATGAGCATGGTACTGCCGACGGACATATCAACATGTTTGGCTCCCATGCAGAGAACTGTAGCGATGGAAGCTGTCATGCCGAGGATATGGACGTTGACATGACCATGGTCCTTGATGAGCTGATAGATGGTCAATCCCTCATCGACGTAGCCACCAGGCGAGGAGACTGCTATATCAACCTCCTCGTCTGGGTGAGCGTCAAGGTAAGCCTTGACATCCTTGGAGCGAGTACCGTAGTTGCCAGTCCACCAATCGTAGCCGGCTCCAATGGTACCGCATATCATCATACCATATTTCATGAGCTTTGTTTTTTGTGCAAAGATAATCGGCAATTGCCGATTTTAAAAACACGGAAACTATGCTATTTTCGGTGCTTTTCGCTTCGCAACCCATGATATCGTCACCTCTATCAGCGTTGATGAGGAGTAAGAATCTGGATGGACATCACTCTCTGTGATGACAGGATATGGTCTCTCTCCTGTACCGATGAGATATTTTCGGCTCTCAAGGTCTGTCACGAGGTATGCGTATGGAATCTTGCTAACCACGTCCTCTTCACAAGTTTTGATTGTCAGCTTATGCGTGTAGATGCGCTCGCCATCCTCCAACTTGTCTGTTATCTCCAGCTTCGCTGGCTTCTGACACTTGACTTCCTTCCAAGGTATGCTATCAGGAAGCTCAAAGGTTCTGTTATGAAGAAGTGTCGTGAACGGAAGTTCCGTAATAGGAACTCGCTGCACCTTGCAGATATAACTTAGTCTCTTCATATATATATAATGTATAAAAGTGAATATTGTGCGCATCTGTTCGCATGCGTTCGCAGGTGTGCGTGTCTGAACATATTAGGGTAGATGGTAGATGAGAATTTTTGCCTAAAAATCCTCTTTTTTACATCTTTTATGACTAAATAGATTTATCCCATGCTTCTGGTAACTTTTTAGCATGCGGTACCACTTCATGCGGACGGTCTCTGCATACTCTACATCAATGCCATGCATGCAGCACCATGAGCGGAATGCAGTCATCTTCTTGCATGAGGTATCTGACAGGTCTCCAAGCTCCTTCCACAAATTCATGCGGAAGAGATCACTGATGCTCTCAGCGAGTGCCTGCTTTGCAGACTCAGACATATAATTGTATGTCTCCGGATTCTTGTACTTAGAAGCAGGAATGCAAATGCCTATCATTTCCTCTGTCGGCTGCTCTGGATTGATGTTGCCAGGTCTCTTGGAAGTGAATCTGCGGAGTACCGCATTCTCGTTGCTGTTGGCCGGGAACTCTACAGGGTCACCGAAGGAATTTTGAAGCCATTGGCGCAGATATGGCTCCACTTTGATGTAAACTAAGAATTTGCTCATATTTTTTATTTTAAAAACTATGCAAAGTTACAAAAAAGAAATCAAACTCTCCCAAAAACATGGGAGAAAATGCCCGAAATGAGAGGAAAAAACATTTTTTTTTTCGAGCAACCCATTTTTGCCATATTCATTTGTGGCAATTGTGGCAAAAATGATAAGTGCTTGTTTATTAATATTATAGTCTTTTTCTTATTGACACAAATATATATAATCATTGCCACATTGCCACAACCATTGCCACACTTTTGCTTTCGTTGCCACAAATTGCCACAATATTGCTACACGGCATTTGCTCTGTAACTATCTGATAATCAGCGTTGCCACAATTGCCACAAATGCCACAAGCAAAATAAGGTCGTGCGTATCTGAGGCAATAGCTCACACACATATATACACCTATTGTAAAAAAAAGCCCCTGGAAGACTATCGTCTCCCAAGGGCTCTACACGGATATGATCAAATTAAAAACAAAATTTCTACAGAGGCAATGGGCCATAGCCTGCCTCTTCCAGTTCCTTGTCGGTCATGACTGCAGGATCTTTGGACTCACCTTCTGTCTCGGTGTCGAGGTCAATGCCATATCTGTTAGAGACCATGGTATAGTCGAAGCAGAGCGGCCTATCCTTATAATATATCTTCTGTCGGCCAGTAACATTGCCATGGGCATCCACCTTCTCTATGGTCTCCGGTATGCCACCAGGGTTGAACTTGATGAAGCGCTCCGGGTTCTTGGTTGCCCCGTAGAAGTCTGCACCTATCTGAAGGTAGTGTAGGAGTGACTCCTTCGGCAGAAGGTTCTCGTCCATCTGCCTGCCTAACTTGCGATAGACTGCCATGGTGATGTCCTTGCGAATCATGAGGATGCTCTTCGGCATCGCCCAGTTGTCAATCTTGACCTTATTGGTGGTCAATGCGCCCACTACCTTAATCTTGAAGTCCTGGTCCTTCTTCAGCTCACCCATCTGCACTGCAGCATTGATGATATTCCAGAAGCCAGCGACCTCGTCGGTGGTGTTACACATTGCATTCTGATTTTTTATGCCTCTCACTACTACCTGAAGGAGATCCTCGTAGGTATATGGGAAGTCGATGTAGTCTCTTATTGCCAGGTATGCGGCCACTGGTACCTTCCAGTTGGTCATGATGCGGTCAAGGATGCTCTCATTCTCCAGTCTGCTCTCGAGGTCTTCAGATGCTTTCTTCCAGGCAATGCCGAAGGCTGCCTTAAACTGCTCTCGATGCTTCAGCAGTTGGAGTGTGATGTGGGTTGCACCTATCTGGCGGAATCTTTCGAGCTCCTCGAAGTTTTGCTTCTCTTCTTTTGTATGCTCACCCTTGTCAAAGGTGAGATAGATGAGTCTTGAGAAGAGGGCGATGTCCGCAGTCGGCATCTCCTGTCCTGTCAGGATGATGCCGGAATCAACCTTAGCCTGCACCAGCTTCTTGTCTTTGTCCATGTTCATCTTGGTTCGGCCAATACCGTTCCATAAGTCCTTCAGCCACTCTACCTTGTTCTGAGCGATGGAGTTCTTATATTCATCGATGTGTACCAGGGCATCGCTGACGCCTCCGACATAGTCGGAGAGTGCCGGCATGGAAGCGTTTGTGATGGAAAGCGGCTCATACTTGGTTTCGTACTTGTAGAAGAAGTTCATGAGCGTTGCAGCGAACTCAGTTTTACCGCAGCCCTTAGGGCCGAAGGCATTGAGAAGCGGGAAGGAACGACTCTTGCCGATGACAATGTCACGGAAGAGGGTCGCTATATAGAAGCATAGGCCCACCTTGGCGTTGTCACCGAAGACCTGCACCACCTTGGCGAAGAAATCGCTCTGTGATGTAGGGTTATCCACCATCTTCTCATGCCGGAATTTCTTTTCACTCACATACAACTCTCGACTATCCTTATTGAGTTTGCTCATGGCAGGCAGGTAGAACTTGCCTGCGGTCAAGCGCAGAATGCCCATGTCGTCGATAGGAAGCCAGCTGCCATCCTCGATGGCACCATTGCAGAAGGCATAGAAGCCTTCGCGCTGCCAGCCTAGCTGCTTGATTGGGTCTGCAGTCTCAGTTACCTTGCCCAGGTACCCGAGCAGCTTGATGAGCTGCTCATCCTTGGCCATCCAAATGTAATCGCCTATACCGAATAGGCGCTTGCGCAGGGTAGAACTGGAAGTGATCTCATCCATGTTCAGCTCAATGAGGCGTGAAGGCTCCTCACTGTTATTCTTAATCTCGAAGAGGCGAACCGGGTTGAAATCATCACGAATATGAAAGAGAGGTTTCAACTTGAAGTTGGACCACTGAATCTCATCGCCCTCCTTGTTTGTACCCCAATAGCTGTTGTCATGCTCTGTGAATCCAAACTCACGAAGCATCTTGATGTCACCCTTGCGCTCCTTCTCCTGTTTGGCGCTCAGTTCCGACTCCTTCGCTCGCTTCAATGTGTCCTTCCATTCTCGGCTATGCTTATACACAGTGCATAAGCCGGTCAGATAGCTTGTGCGCAGGTCTTCGTCACGGATCATCATCAGCAGGGAGCAGATATCAGCGATAGCCTTCAGGCGGTCCTCTGTTGTCATCTGCTCGATATCATCAGCGGTTGGCCAATATCTTCTGCGGCAGAACCAATAGATGAACTCCTCTTCCTTCATCTGCTGGAAATGCGCCTTATCCACAATCCAGGAGTCCGGATCCTCTTTCTTTGGCGCAGGGTAATCAATAGGAATTTCACGGACATTGACCGTGAATCCGGCTGCCAATGCCTCTCGACCATTAGCGAAGACATTGGCGGTACCTGCAGGCCACTCGTTGCCTGGCTTCAGCGTATCTGCATCCGGAATAAATGTGACCGTATGGCTGATGTGATAGAGTTGCTTCAGCTGGTTCTCTGTCCACGCTCCACCGAGTGAGGCTACTGTATTGAGGATTTCAATCGATTGAAGCTTAACAACATCAGGTGCGCCCTCTACCAGGTAGAATTTATTTTTCTGTCTCGCCTCCTTTTGGGCGAAATTGATGCCGAAAACAGACTTGTCCTTAGCATACACCAGGCTATTCTTCAGGTTGAGATACTTGCATATATCCTTATCATCGGACATAGTTCTGGCCGTGAAGCCAATCACATTGCTCATCTTGTCATAGATAGGTATGGTGTAGCGGTCACGAAGCATGGCATACTGGCCACGCTCTCCAACCCCGATGAGACCGACCTGCTCCAGGAGGTCGAAGTCAAGCCCCTTTCGCTTCGCCCAAGCAATAAATCCTTCTCGAGGAGCGTAACCGATGCCGAACCTCTCGATAGCGTCTGCTCCCCATCTTTTGCGGACGGTATCTCTTGCCTTGTTTGCAGCTGGATTGACCTCATGTATGCACTGCACATAATACTCTTGCGCATAGCTGAGTATTATCTGCAGAGACTCCTTCTCCTTCTGCTTCTCCTCATCCTCCTTGCTAAGCTTGTAATCGTCATCAATGTCCTCATTGAGATACTTTTTTGCAAGCTCCTTGCAGGCGATAGGAAAAGGGAGATCATTCTTCAGCTTGCGGTAGAGGCTTATCACATTACCTCCGGAATGGCATCCACCATAGCACTTCCATGTGTTGGTACCGGTGTCAACGAAGAATGAAGGAGTGTTCTCTTTGTGGAATGGGCAACATGCCCATAGCTTTCCACCCCGCTCCCTGCTGAAGGTTATACCTTCATCGATTGCGACGTCTCGAATTGAGACGTCGCTTATAATTCTGTCAATGTTCTCTTGTTTGATCATATCTTTATTTTTTGTTTCGGCAAAATTACTTTTTTCTTATGATGTAAAAAAGTACTTGCTTCATATCCTCAACTAATGCGCCTTCTGCTTGTAGAAGGAGCATTTAGTCTCTGCCATCCATGTCTCGAAGTCAGTATGACTGACGCTCGTATCTCTGTACAGTTGTCTGAATGTGTTGCGCCAAAATTGGCATCTATTGCCATTATTGCGTTTGCACGTATTGTGACATTCAGTTATAATCTTTTTCGCTCTGCTCATAGTTCAATATCTAGATAATTCATACGTTCGCGGTTTCTCATCCATAAGCTTTCATTCACTCTGAACTTTCGGCCTATCTGGAAGCATTCACCGTTATCTAACCACCATAATTCCTTGCCATCCTCCAATATTGCAACTGCTAGAATGCCATATTCGTCATTGACAATGTCTAATGACTTGAAGTCAATGACAGCAAGTTTCAATACACCTAATATTCTACTCAATAGTTTATACTTGTTCATAAACAATATACATACTCCATAATACTTGTACTCCACATACACTCTGAACTTGCTGCACCAGGAGCCATTGATGCAGTTGACCTTATATCTGCATAGTTGGCATATCATAGATTGAGCTTATGAACGACTCTGATGAGGTCTCTTGTTGAACTGAGATTGAGACGCTTTGTCATTTTGCGAAGCTGAGCAGCTACCGTATTGACTGATTTGCCAAGCTTCTTGGCGATATCTCTTGCCACATACCCTGTTGCGTATAGTTTTGCCACCTCCAACTCCTTCGGGAAAAATGGAGACTTAATCTTAGGACAACAGACAATTCCCTCAGATGGACAGATGCCTCTCAGAGGACAATTGACCTTCTCTATGTTGAAGAAGCCATTGTCGATGTCATACTGTAGGGTGTCGTTAGAACCAAGATTGCATCTGATGAAGCGGTCGGTGATGAGGAACTTGTGATAGAGCTTGTTTGGCTTACTCTTGATGTTCTCATCATATAGATGCTTGTACGCATCAGGATAGACTCGCTCTATCATGCCGGCAACTTCCTTGATAAGGTCTGTCTGACTCATGTCATAGCGTAGCATGTCACCTGCTTCACCATAAAAATAAACTTCGCCTTGCGAAGATACGAAAAATTCTACTAGCTTTTCCATAATTGTTCTTTTATAACTGTTGATACTACCAAGAGATCTCTTGCATTAAAGAGACTCTTGCCTGATAACTTCTGCTGGATTGTATTATAGCGGAAGTCATAATGAACTATCAGATAATTCATCAACTCACTCTTCTCCTTCTTGGAGAGTGCAGCATAGTAATCTTGCACTACTATTGCGGTATTTTTTGGCTTTTTTTCTTGCATATCTCGGATTTTATCACTAAATTTGTGGGCAAATATACGATGAAATTTTGTATTTTCCTACAATTTTGGGAGAAATCTCCCATTATTGTGAGAAAATTAACTGTTATTAAAAGAATATAGTACATGTTTAACGGAAATTTAGTAATTAAATTGATGAATGAACGCAACGTCCACGTTGGTGAATTCATGAAGTTCGTGTTCGGGAGAAAGTCTCACACTCCTAGCACCTGGTTCAAGGATAGAGTCTTCATAGATACTCGATACCTTGAGAGATTATCGGAGTACTTCTCAATACCGATAAGTGATTTCTTCCTCACTGACGAAGAATATAAAGAGAAGCAAGAGAATGGTGGCAAGGGTGTCCATCACATTAGCAACTCTGTTGTCAATGTGAATTCAAGCCCAGATGTCATGTTAGGTATTATCAATAACCAACGAATCAATCTCGAACAGAATGCGCAAGAGATTGCATGGCTTCGCAACCAGGTTGAAACCTTGCAGGAAACTATCAAGGCGCTTTCTTCAAAGAAATAACAGAACAACAAGAACTCACAAAAGTCTGATTAATAGACTTTTGCGAGTTCGAAAACTCGGTGAAAACTCGGTGAATTATAGCTAGAAACTAGATATTGGCTTATTGGTAATCAATGACTTATGAGTTTCAATATACAGTAATAAAGTCCAGTAATCCCGACTATTCACCAAAAAGTGGGACTTATGAACATAAAAGACC
>ERZ506970.389-NODE-389-length-14099-cov-15.8718_pt1 | contig 14099 bp, 8 predicted proteins | sample MGYA00512890_ERZ506970 | MGnify/ENA metagenome assembly ERZ506970 | reverse complement strand
TAACATAATAAGTGGTGTAAAGCATACTTACTTGTTAACCTGTCAACTTGTTAACCCGTTAACCTGAAATTCCGCCAACGGGTATTGTATAGAATATGTTTACCTATATTCGTTCAATACATAGATAACTTAATAAATAAAAAAGCTTATTTCATTTTGCTGACCAATAAAATTAACGTAATTTTGTTCGCAAAATCATAGCATGAAGAAACTACGTATTTTTTTGTAGTAGTTGATTGCATCCTTAATGTAGTAAAAGCGCTTTGTAAAAAAAGCGTGTAATCAGAAATGAAAAAAATGTTTAAAGACAATATGGAGAATACATCCATCAATAAAAATGAGCAAGAAGATGAAATGAGGCTTGTGCCCCTCATGAAACTTTGCTATTACCAATTCATAAACAATTGGGGGTGGTTTGCGCTATCTACCATTCTGTGTATGTGTATAGGTTGGTATTATCAACAGCGCCAACCACGCATATATGAACGTAGGGCAATAATGCTTATTGAGGACGCCAACACAGGTACAACTGGCAGTTTTACACGTTCATCGCGTCGCAATAGTGGTATGAATAACTTACTGGAACTCAATGGAGTAAGTGTGGGCGATAACTTGAAGAATGAAATATTCATTCTGTCTTCAAAGCGTCTTATGCAGCGTGTAGTGAGCAAGCTAAATGCCGATGTTGATTACACGCTGAAAGAGAACCTACATAATGTCACCTTGTATGGCAACGCTTTGCCTTTTCAAGTACTCTTTCAAAATAAATATACGGGAAAATTCGCGCAACAATTTGACGTGAAGAAGAAAAGTGCTAACTCCGTAACACTGCAAGGAATGCATGATAGTAATGGCAACGAAAAGCCAGCTATTGAAGTTCCTTTAGGCAAAATGGTGCAAACACCTTATGGCCTATTATGCGTGGTGCGCGGTCAAGCCTTCGAAGCGTGGGACGATACCCCCATTAGTGTAACTCGTGTATCGAATGATGCAGCAGCCAATAGGTTCATGGGTGAACTCACAGCCAGTGAGTATGACAAAGAGACATCGCTCATTGTTCTCAGCTGTAAAGATGCGAACTCCGATCGTGCTGATGCTATCTTGGCCACACTTTATGACACATATAAAGAGGACGTGGTTGAAAACAAAAATCGGGTGGCTTGTAACACGGCCAAGTTCATTGATGAGCGTATACAAATTATAGGTCGTGAACTGAGCAATGTTGAGAGTCAATTGGCTTCGTTTAAAAAACGTAATCAGTTGGTCGACTTCAGTCAAACATCGCAGGCAGTACTTACAGAAACCAGTACTGCACGCCAACAAAGTTTGCAAGCCGAAACCCAATTGAATGTGGCACGTTACTTGGATGAGTACCTACATAAACATAGCAACAATCACGACCTTATACCAGCGCTCAACGTAGGCGATATGTCGTTTAACACGCAAATAGCGTCCTACAATGACCAAATGAACAAGCGTAACCAAATAGCGGCTAACACCAATGAGTCGCAGAGCGTGTTGCGCGAAATGGATCGTCAGTTGGCACAAATGCGTCAAGCCATAGCCTCGTCATTGCGTAGCTATGTAAACTCGCTTGAACTCCGTTTGCGCGATGCACGTGCTAACGAGGCACAGCTGTCGGGGCGTATAGCTGGAGCTCCCGATCAAGAAAAGCAGGGGCTTGACATACAGCGTCAGCAATCGCTTAAAGAGGCTCTCTACACCTATTTGCTCAATAAACGTGAAGAGGTAGCTTTGCAACAGGCCATTAATGAGGCCAATGTGCGATTGGTTGAAGGGCCTATTGGCGGAAATCGTGTTAGTCCGCGTAGCATGGATATTATGTTAATCAGTTTGCTCATAGGTCTGCTCATTCCGTCACTTGTGTTGTGGATACGTTCTGCACTTGATGTTACGGTTCATAGTCGTAAGGATGTAGATGATGCAACAAGCATCCCTATATTGGGTGAAGTGCCTCACATGGGACATTGCAATGATAAATCAATTATAACCGATTTGCCAAGTGATGACCCTGTGGTAGAAGCCTTCCGCATATTGCGTTTCAGTTTAGGGTATATGCGCCATGATACGAAAGTGATTATGACCACATCGGCCACACCAGGCCAAGGCAAGAGTTTCGTTGCACGCAATATGGCCACTATATTGTCTATGGCAGGCAAGCGAGTGTTAGTTATTGATGCCGATGTGCGCAAGCACAACTTGAGTTTAAACTATGGTCATACTTTTGGATTAACCAACTATTTGGCTGACGAGCATATCCAATTGTCTGAATTTGTAAAAGTGAATGGCTTAGGCAATGGTGTTGATTTCTTGCCAGCAGGAAATACGCCTCCTAACCCATCAGAGTTGTTGATGTCTGATCGTTTAGAAAAGCTCATCGATGCGATGCGTCAGCAGTATGATTACATCATTATAGACTCTACACCTATGTTCGCGGTAGCCGATGCAAACATAGTGAATCGTGTAGCCGACATGACCTTGTTCGTGATTCGCGTAGGTGTGCAGAATCGTGATTTTTTGCCCGAACTTGACAATATGTACAAGAGCAAACGTTTGCATAACTTATGTGTAGTGGTGAACGATGCAGATGTTAAGAATGGACGTTATGGCTGTGGCTATGGTTATGGCTATGGTTATGGCTATAGCCGTGAAAATAAAAGCAAAAAAAATAGGGTGAAGCGCATCCTAAAGCGTATAAAGAAATAACACGTTGGCGGAATTTCAGGTTAACGGGTTAACAAGTTGGCAAGTTAACAAGTAGGTATGCTTTACACCACTTATTATGTTAAAGCCAGAATGACAAGAAACTTAAAAAGCTTGGCAAACTTACCTGTTAACCCGTAAACTTGTCAACTTGTTTACTAATTCCGCCAACGCGTAAGAAATAGTTAAATTATTCGCTATACACCAAAGGCAAAACATTTGATGAATGAGTATGTATGATTTGTTATTCATATACTCGTTATTCAAATGTTTTGTTTTTTATATAAGAGTTGTCTAAACTATTGAATGTATAATACAGACCAAGCCCTTGCGTTATAGATAGAGTGTGTACGTTTTATTCTTTTTATGATGAAACCGTTGGGCGTTTTGAATGAAGCATATACGAGTTAGACCCCCCAAGGAAAATTGAGCCTATGTGCGGCTTCGCTTGCCCAGAGCTACGTGCACCACGGACCTTTTAGGCCATTTGGGGTAAATCTGGAACTTATAAAAAAAATGAAGTCAATGTTAGCAGCATAACCATAATAGTGCTAACTTTACACCCACGAAAAAAAGAGATAATATACACCCATAAAGAATGAAAATCATCATAGCAGGAGCAGGCGCAGTGGGAACACACTTGGCTAAGCTCCTTTCGCGCGAGAATCATGACATAACACTCATTGATGAATCGCCCGAAAAACTTGAAGATCTTTCTTCAAACTTCGACATACTCACCCTGCCGTTTCCGCCCACATCCATTTCAGCGCTAAAACAAGCTGAGGTGGGAAAGGCTGATTTGTTCATAGGCGTAACCCCCGATGAGGCACATAACATGACGGCATGTATGTTGGCTTATAACTTAGGTGCAAAAAAAACAGTGGCCCGTGTTGATAACTACGAATACACCTTGCCCCAACACCGTGAGTTTTTTAAGTCAGTAGGCATAGGCTCTATTATTTATCCTGAAATGTTGGCAGGGCAGGAGATTCTGCACAACATAAAGCGTAGTTGGATACGTCAATGGTGGGAGGTGCAAAATGGTGCACTCATATTGTTAGGCGTAAAGGTGCGTAGCAATGCACAAATACTTAATCAACCACTTAAAGATTTGTGTGGCCCCGATTCACCTTATCACATTGTGGCTGTGAAGCGTGGCGACGATACTGTTATACCACATGGTGCCGACAGTTTGCGTGCTCTTGATGTCGTGTACTTTATGACAACTCCCAAGTATGTTAACTATATACGTGACTTGGCAGGTAAAGAGGAATATCCCGATGTGTCGAACGTATTCATCATGGGCGGGGGTAGTACGGCCGTACACTTGGCCAATGCGATGCCCGACTATATGCATTGCAAAATCATTGAGAGCGATGCCCGACGTGCCGAACGACTGAATGAAGTTGTGACCAACCGACATGCCATGATAATACATGGTGATGGACGTGACCTTGCCTTGCTTGAAGAGGAAGGCATACGCAAAGCGCAAGCCTTTTGTGCCTTGACTGAAAACTCCGAAACAAATATTTTGGCCTGCTTAGCGGCCAAACGATTAGGGGTGCGCAAAACGGTGGCGATGGTTGAAAATACTGACTACATAGGTATGGCCGAAAGTCTGGATATTGGAACCATCATCAACAAAAAAACATTTGCTGCCAGCCATATATACCAAATGATGCTGAAGGCCGACATCACATCAGTAAAGAGCTTAACTGTGGCCAATGCCGATGTGGCAGAATTTAGTGTGTCGAATGAGGCAAAAATATGTCGCAAACAAGTGAAAGACCTTGATTTGCCTAACAACGTAACCTTGGGCGGATTGGTACGTGGAGGCACAGGATGTCTCATTAATGGCTCTACACTCATTCAGCCTGGCGATAAGGTAGTGGCTTTTTGCCTAAGTGGAGGTATAAAAAAATTAGAGAAATTCTTTAAATAACGATATACATGGATATAGTAGAACGCTTTCTTAAATACGTAAGCTTTGACACGCAAAGTGCTGAGGATGCAGACACAACCCCCAGCACAGCTAAACAATTAAAGTTAGCTGAATACTTACGCGATGAGTTGACTCACATTGGCATGACTGAGGTCGAAATGGATGAAAATGGTTACGTTTATGCCACACTGCCAGCTAACACAGATAAGGTTGTGCCAACTATAGGCTTTATATCACACATGGACACCAGTCCTGATTGTTCGGGAGCCAACATTCGTCCGCGCATTGTGAAGCATTACGATGGGGGCGATATTGTGTTAGATGCTGAGGCAGGACTTGTAACCTCGCCATCAAAGTTTCCAGAATTGCTCGATCATGTGGGTGAAGACATTATTGTGACCGATGGACACACTTTGCTCGGTGCTGATGATAAGGCGGGCATAGCCGAAATAGTACAAGCAATGGTTTACTTGATGGAGCACCCTGAAATTAAGCATGGACGTGTGCGTGTAGGCTTTAACCCTGATGAAGAAATAGGTTTAGGCGCTCACAAGTTCGATGTTGAAAAGTTTGGCTGCGAATGGGGTTATACCATGGATGGCGGTGAACTGGGTGAACTGGAATATGAAAACTTTAATGCTGCCAGTGCAAAAATTGAAGTGAAAGGCGTAAGTGTACACCCTGGTTATGCTAAGGGCAAGATGATAAATGCTGCACGTGTGGCCGCTGAGTTCGCTGCACAAATGCCTGTTACCGAAACTCCTGAGCAAACAGTTGAGTTTGAAGGATTTTATCATTTGTTGGGCATTGAGGGGAATGTTGAACATGCTACGCTTTCGTACATTATTCGTGACCACAACCGTGAGCGCTTTGAACGTCGCAAGCAGTTTGTAATGAAGGCTACCGAATGGATGAATGAACGTTATGGCAGTGGGGTAGTGACGGCTGTTATTAACGACCAATACTACAATATGCGCGAAAAGATTGAGCCTGTGCCTCACGTAGTAGACATTGTGCTTGCTGCTATGAAGGAGTGTGGCATACCCTCAAAGGTGCGTGCTATTCGTGGTGGAACTGATGGTGCTCAGTTGTCATTCAAGGGTTTACCTTGTCCTAACATCTTTGCGGGTGGCTTAAATTTCCATGGCCCGCATGAGTTCTTGCCTATTCCATCGTTACAAAAGGCTTCAGCATTAGTAGTAAAAATTATAGAACTGACAGCCCAACGTTAATGTGGCTATAAACGCAATTTTTTGAATGATGAGTGCTTTATTGGGTTTTACAATGAAGCACTCATTTGCGTATAGACTCTTTGCTAACGCGAAGGTAGGCTGCACCTCGGCAATAAAAATGAAAGTCTTTCAGCCTTTCATTTTGTATTGCGCTCGGTTTGCACTACTTTGCTAACGCGAAGGTAGGCTGCACCTCGGCAATAAAAATGAAAGTCTTTCAGCCTTTCATTTTGTATTGCGCTCGGTTTGCACTACCTTTGCAGTCAAATTAAGTAAATGTCATGACTGATAATACAACAAATCACAATAATCCGAATGAAGAGAGCATGGTGGTGAACGGCCGCAAACTCTCTATTGAGGAGTATCTTGACCAAGACGAGAAGAAAGATTTGCTGCGCTTGCTCACCGCTGGCTCAGTGGATGATGGTAAGTCAACGCTTATAGGACGCTTGCTTTTCGACTCTAAAAAATTGTATGAAGACCAACTCTCGGCTCTTGAACGTGACTCTCAACGTGTAGGAAATGCTGGCGCTGGACAAATTGACTATGCCTTGCTGTGTGATGGCTTAAAGGCTGAACGCGAACAAGGTATTACGATTGATGTGGCTTATCGCTACTTCTCAACTAATAAGCGTAAGTTTATTATTGCCGACACTCCGGGACACGAACAGTATACACGTAACATGATTACGGGTGGGTCGACAGCTAACTTGGCCATTATTTTGGTGGATGCTCGCACGGGTGTTATTACACAAACGCGCCGTCACACCTTCCTTTGTTCATTGCTGGGCATCAAACACTTGGTGCTGGCTGTTAACAAAATGGACTTGGTGGACTTTGATGAAAAGGTGTACAACAAAATAGTGGCAGACTTTGAAGCGTTTATCAAGACATTCGACATACCTGATGTTCGTTGCATTCCACTTTCAGCTTTACAAGGTGACAACGTAGTGGAGCGCAGTGAGCGCACACCTTGGTATGATGGCCCCGCTCTGCTCGAATTCCTCGAAACAGTACACATAGGCAATGATCATAATCTGAAGGATTTCCGTTATCCCGTGCAGTATGTGTTGCGCCCCGACTTAGACTTCCGCGGCTTCTGTGGTAAAATAGCAAGTGGCGTAGTGCGTAAGGGTGATGAGGTGATGGCTTTGCCCTCAGGCAAACGTAGCCATGTAAAGCGCATTGTAACCTACGATGGCGACTTAGATTATGCTTTTCCCCCTCAGTGCGTAACGTTGCAGTTGGAGGACGAAATTGACATATCACGTGGCGAAATGCTTGTTCACCCCGACAATGTGCCTAATGTGGGTCGTCACTTTGAGGCTATGTTGGTGTGGATGGATGAACAACCCATGGATGTGAGCAAATCATTCTATTTGAAGCAGACAACCAACACCACTCGTTGTCGCATTGATCATTTTGACTATAAGGTAGATGTTAATACGCTCGAAAAGAGTGATGTTGACCACTTAGAGCTGAATGAAATAGGGCGTGCCGTGATTGTAACCTCTAAGGAACTCTTCTTCGACGCTTACAAAGACAACAAACCAACGGGCGCTTTCATCTTGATAGACCCTATTACCAACAATACATCGTGTGTGGGCATGATTATTGGCCCTGTGGCCGAGGAAAAGCTCCACTCAGACGATGCATTGCCCACTCTTGACTTACCTAAATTGGGTATTACCCCCGAGCACTATGATGCCATTGACAAGGCGGTGAAGGAACTGAACCGACAAGGCATTGAAGTGCGTGTGAAACGATAAACACGTGTGCAAATGTGCAAATGTGTAGGTGTGCAGGCTCTTGATGCACATCTACACATCTGTGTATTTGCACTTTTTTGAAAGAGAAAGTAGCTTACCGCTGCACTTTTACGACATCCGTACATTTACATTACATATGAAAGCCCTAAAAGAAAGAATCCTTCGTGATGGAAAATGCTTTGAAGGAGGCATTTTAAAAGTTGACAATTTTATTAACCACCAAATGGACCCCATCTTGATGAAGTCTATGGCGGTAGAGTTTGTACGTCGCTTTGCCAGTACTGACATCAACAAAATTATAACAGTTGAGGCCAGCGGCATTGCTCCTGCCATTATGGTAGGCTATTTACTCGAACTGCCCGTGGTTTTTGCAAAAAAGAAAACACCCAGCACAATGGAGAATATGCTGGCTACAAAGGTGTTCTCGTTTACCAAGCAACGCTCGTATGATGTGTGTGTGAGTAGCGACTACCTTTGCAAAGGCGATAAGGTGTTGTTTATTGATGACTTCTTGGCCAATGGTAATGCAGCGAAAGGCATTATTGACTTAGTAAAACAAGCTGGTGCCGAAATTAAAGGTATGGGCTTTTTAATTGAAAAGGCTTTTCAACATGGTGGCGATGAATTGCGTAACATGGGCATTCATGTTGAGTCGCTTGCCATTATTGAAAGTCTTGACAATTGCGAAATTAAAATAAAGGACGATGGCTACAACAGATAAAAATACTACCATCGATGCTGAACGCAATGCACGCACGGGACTTATTTACGGGTTAAATGATCGTCCACCCTTGCGTGAAACCATCTTTGCTGCTTTACAACATTTATTGGCCATTTTTGTGGCTATCGTTACTCCACCGCTTATTATAGCAGGAGCCTTGGGACTTGACACCGAAACTACCAGCTTTTTGGTGAGCATGTCGCTCATGGTGTCGGGTGTAGCTACATTCATTCAATGCAAACGATTGGGTAGCATAGGTTGTGGCTTACTCTGCATTCAAGGCACAAGTTTTTCATTCATTGGTCCTATCATTTCAGCAGGTTTAGCTGGAGGTTTACCCGCCATATTTGGTGCTACTGTGGCAGGTTCGGTAGTTGAGATGTTTGTGAGTCGAGTGCTGAAGTATGCACGTCGCATCATTACACCACTTGTTAGTGGCATTGTGGTAACACTCATAGGCATGAGTCTCATAAAGGTAGGCATCGTAGCTTGTGGTGGTGGTGACATGAAAGCCCCCAACTTTGGCTCGTTTGAAAATGTGGGCATTGCGGCTTTGGTGCTTGTACTCATCATTATTTTCAACCGCAGCAATAATCGCTATTTGCGCATGGGCTCCATTGTTATAGGTTTAGCAGTGGGCTATGCCTTATCGTGGTGGCTGGGTATGGTCGATTTTGGATCAGTGCAAAGTTATGGCGGCTTTAATTATCCCAACCCCTTTAAGTATGGATTGAAGTTTGACATATCATCCATTATAGGTTTAGGGTTGGTTTATCTCATCACTTCAATTGAAGCTTATGGCGACATAACGGCCAACTCACTCATATCGGGTGAGCCTGTTGAGGGCGACACCTTTATGAAACGTGCTGAAGGGGGCATCTTGGCCGATGGTTTTAACTCAATGTTAGCAGGCTTGGCCTTTTCATCATTTCCCAACAGCATATTCGCGCAAAACAATGGCATGATTCAGCTAACGGGTGTTGCCAGTCGTTATGTGGGCTATTTCATTGCGGCCATGTTGGTGTTGTTAGGCATATTCCCCGCAGTGGGTATCGTATTTTCGCTCATGCCATCCCCCGTGTTGGGCGGTGCAACATTGCTGATGTTTGGCACAGTGGCGGCAGCAGGCATACGCATCATAGCCTCGCAAACCATTAATCGCAAGGCAACCTTAGTGATGGCTATTAGTTTTTCACTGGGGTTGAGTGTTGAAATGGTTCCTGAAATATTGAGTCAATTGCCCGAAACCATGCGTAACATCTTCTCATCGGGCATAACAACGGGTGGCTTAGCAGCCATTATCTCAAACTTGGTTATTCGCATAAAAGAGTAGAAATCCGTCAACCCGTCAACTAAAATACCGGTCAACTAAATAGTATAGGAGTGCTTGCCAAGCAATATGCAAGGCAAGCACTCCTTGCTTTTTAATTTTTCAAATATGTAAACGATAACGCGTTAAAACAACGCTCTATATTTTTGCTCACTACTATATTTTCGCTAAATTTGCAGCAATATTGAATCATCAAATACTTACCACGATATGATTTTGTTTTTTACAACTCCGCAGAAGAGCATCATCGCTACACAAGTAGACCATGAACTCTCTCAAAACGAAGTGGAAGAACTGTGCTGGCTTTATGGTGGCGCTCAGCTTGAAAAAGCAAGCGAACTGAAAGGCTGGTTTGTAGGCCCGCGCCGTGAAATGATTACTCCTTGGAGTACCAATGCCGTAGAGATTACACAAAATATGAATCTCCGCGGCATTGCGCGTATTGAGGAGTACTTTCCTGTTAAAAGCGAAAAGGCAGAACATGATCCTATGTTGCAGCGCATGTATGATGGCTTGAATCAAGACATCTTCACTGTAAACATTCAGCCCGCTCCCATAGAGTACATTTCAGACCTCGAAACCTATAATGAGCAAGAGGGACTTGCACTTTCGCCTGCTGAAATTGAGTATCTGCATGGTGTTGAGAAACAGTTAGGACGTCAGCTTACTGACTCTGAAGTGTTTGGCTTTGCACAAATTAACTCAGAACACTGTCGCCACAAAATATTTGGTGGCTCGTTTGTTATTGATGGCAAGGAAATGCCTTCGTCGCTCTTTGCCATGATTAAGAAAACAACACAAGAGAATCCGCACAAAATCATTTCTGCTTACAAGGACAACGTAGCTTTTGCACAAGGTCCTGTAGTAGAACAGTTTGCACCAGCCGACCATTCTACAAGCGATTGGTTCCGTGTAAAGGATATTGAAAGCGTAATATCTATTAAGGCCGAAACACACAACTTCCCTACAACGGTTGAACCCTTTAATGGTGCATCAACAGGTACAGGTGGTGAAATTCGCGACCGTATGGGTGGTGGCGTAGGTTCATGGCCTATAGCTGGTACGGCTGTTTATATGACTGCTTACCCCCGCCTTGATGGTGGACGCGAGTGGGAAGACATCCTGCCCGTGCGTAAATGGTTGTATCAAACCCCTGAGCAAATATTGATTAAGGCTTCAAATGGTGCCTCTGACTTTGGTAATAAGTTTGGACAACCCCTCATTGCAGGTTCTGTATTAACCTTTGAACACCAAGAAAATGGTGAAAAATATGGTTACGACAAAGTGATTATGCTTGCAGGAGGTGTGGGCTATGGCACTAAGCGCGACTGCTTGAAGGGTACACCTCAAAAGGGTAACAAGGTGGTTGTTGTAGGTGGCGATAACTATCGTATTGGCTTGGGCGGTGGCTCAGTAAGTTCGGTTGATACAGGTCGTTACTCATCAGGCATTGAGTTGAACGCTGTGCAGCGTGCTAACCCTGAAATGCAGAAACGTGCTAATAATTTAGTTCGTGCCCTTTGCGAAGAGGATGTAAACCCCGTAGTCAGCATTCACGACCATGGTTCAGCAGGTCACGTTAACTGTTTGTCAGAGTTGGTTGAGGAGTGTGGTGGACAAATTGATATGACCAAGCTCCCTATTGGTGATCCCACTTTGTCGGCCAAGGAAATCATTGCCAATGAGAGCCAAGAGCGTATGGGCTTGCTTATTCAAGAGGAACACATTGAACACGTACGTCAAATAGCAGAGCGTGAGCGTGCACCGATGTATGTGGTAGGTGAAACAACTGGTGATGCCCACTTCTCATTTGTACAAGGTGATGGTAAGCGTCCTTTTGACCTCGATGTAGCGCAAATGTTTGGTCATTCACCTAAAACCGTTATGGTGGATGAAACGGTTGAGCGTAAATACAAGGATGTAACTTATGATGTTACTCACCTTGATGACTACATAAATCGTGTGCTTCAGTTGGAGGCTGTTGCTTGTAAGGACTGGTTGACCAACAAGGTTGACCGCTCAGTAACAGGCAAGGTAGCACATCAGCAAACGCAAGGCGAATTGCAATTACCCTTGTCTGACTGTGGCGTTGTAGCACTTGACTACCGTGGCAAGAAGGGTATTGCCACCGCACTCGGTCATGCTCCTCAAGCTGGCTTAGCTAATCCAGCAGCAGGTTCTGTGCTCTCAGTTGCCGAATCATTGACCAACATTGTGTGGGCTCCTTTGGCTGAAGGACTTGATAGCGTATCACTTTCGGCTAACTGGATGTGGCCTTGCCGTAGCCAAAAGGGTGAAGATGCCCGTTTGTATCAAGGCGTTGAGGCTTTGAGCGACTTCTGCTGTGCACTCGAAATAAATGTGCCAACAGGTAAGGACTCACTTTCGCTCTCACAACAATATCCTAATGGCGAGAAGATCATTTCACCGGGAACCGTCATAGTAAGTGCAGGTGGCGAGGTAAGCGACGTGCGTAAGGTAGTTTCGCCTGTTATGGTGAATGACAAAAAGAGCACCTTCTATCACATCGACTTCTCATTCGACGAATTGCGTTTGGGAGGTTCTGCCTTTGCTCAGAGCCAAGGTTATGTAGGTAGTGATGTGCCTACGGTAAAGAACCCTGACTACTTCCGCGATGCGTTTAACGCCATTCAGTCACTTGTTAACAAGGGCTTAATCATGGCAGGTCATGACATTTCAGCAGGTGGCCTTATCACAACATTGCTCGAAATGACCTTTGCTAACACCGATGGTGGTATAGATGTCAACCTCGACAAGTTTAAGACCGATGACCTTGTGCGTGTACTCTTTGCCGAGAATCCAGGTGTTGTAGTACAGGTAGCTGATAAGCATAAAAAAGAATTCAAGGAAATTCTTGACGAAGCAGGTGTGGGTTACGTTAAATTAGGCACTCCTGCTGATGAACGCCAGATAATGGTTACTTTAGGTGATGCCACTTATCAGTTTGGCATTGACTACTTGCGCGATGTGTGGTATGAAACATCTTACTTGCTCGATACCAAGCAAAGCATGCATGGTTGTGCCAAGAAACGCTATGAGAATTACAAGCAGCAACCGCTTGAATACCACATACACCCAGAGTTTACTGGCAAATTGAAGCAATTTGGTCTTGACCCCGATCGTCGTAAACCCTCGGGCATTAAGGCTGCCATCATTCGCGAAAAAGGCACCAATGGTGAGCGTGAAATGGCTTATGCCCTCTACCTGGCAGGTTTTGATGTGAAGGATGTGATGATGACCGACCTTATTAGTGGTCGTGAAACATTAGATGAAGTCAACATGATAGTGTTCTGTGGTGGCTTCTCAAACTCCGATGTATTGGGTTCAGCCAAAGGTTGGGCAGGTGCCTTCCTTTATAATCCTAAGGCAAAAGAGGCACTCGACCGCTTCTATGCACGTGAAGACACCCTTTCATTAGGTGTATGCAATGGTTGCCAATTGATGGTAGAACTCAATCTTATCAACCCCGATCATAAGAAGCGTGCTCACATGCTTCATAATGATTCGCACAAGTTTGAGAGTGCTTTCTTGGGTGTAACCGTTCCCACTAACCGCAGCGTAATGTTTGGCTCATTGTCAGGCGACAAGTTAGGCATATGGGTAGCACATGGTGAAGGCAAGTTTGATCTTCCTTACCCTGAGGATGACTACAATGTAGTGCTTAAGTACTCTTATGACGAATATCCTGGCAACCCCAATGGCTCGTCATATAGTGTAGCAGGTATTGCCAGTGCCGATGGTCGCCATTTGGCCATGATGCCTCACTTAGAGCGTGCCTTCTTCCCCTGGCAAACAGCTTATTACCCTGCTAACCGTTTGGCAGACGATATCACTCCGTGGATGGAAGCCTTTGTCAATGCGCGCAAGTGGGTTGAGGCTCATAAAGCATAAATAATGTATGAATAGCATAAACGTTACATTTAATAGGTAATGAATGCTTATTTAAAAGCAGCATTTGTTTACTCATATAGAGTGGCAAATGCTGCTTTCCTTTATTACTATGTGGTGTATATTTATACAAATAAGTAGCTCCAATATAAGTAGGTGTTCAAAATCATTTTAATTATTGCTTCTATATAACAAAGTTCAAAAAACCTTGCTACAGGCATCTGAATTCAAGGTGAATGCGATAACTGACGCTCTTTTGTTATTATCTCAACTTGTTTGCAATTCTGGCAAAGGAAACTGTCCAGTAAAAGTCTAAAGCACATTGTAATAATGCTTTTGCCCTTACAGGGCGCGACTGCTCCGACACGTGATACCCAGGGTGTCGCTACGCTTGCCCTGGGCTATGTGCTCCATTGGGCCTTCAGCCCGTACTTGCACATACACTTCTACTATACCGTAATTAGCAACGAGA
>ERZ506970.345-NODE-345-length-15202-cov-19.587_pt1 | contig 15202 bp, 12 predicted proteins | sample MGYA00512890_ERZ506970 | MGnify/ENA metagenome assembly ERZ506970 | reverse complement strand
TTACCATTAGCATCCTTGATGCTCTGAAGTTCTGCTCCGAGAGATGAAATCTCAACGGTGAGCTGATCGTTTTTAATCTGTTCCATAGTTACAAATGTTTATTGTTTAGTTTATATTTCTGATTCTATTTTGTTTGTATTCTTAATTCTATTTTGCAGTTCGTAGCTTGCTGATATCATGCAAAGATTATGCAAGGAACCTGCAAGGAACCTGCAGAGATAATGCAAAGATATTGCAAAGGTACTATTTATTTTCGTAAAGAACAAGAAATGTGGAGTTTTTCTCTGTGTATGGAAGATATTTATCCGATTTTGTTAGTTTATCTCGAAAATTTGCAGTACTTTTGCAAGCCAATAGAAATAGAAACATATTAATATATAATTATAGATAGAAACATATCATATATAAAAAGTATAATAAGGTATAGGAAAAAACTTAGTAATTAGTAAAAAGCATTTTAATTAAAAATGACAAGCAGTAATAAAGTGAAAGGCTTTGGCAGTAATAAAGTGAAAGGCTTTGCGGCGGGCGTTGTAGCTGCCGTGTGTTATGGTACCAATCCTCTGGGTACGTTGGTGCTCTATGGTGACGGATTCAATTCCAGTTCGGTGCTCATCTATCGCTATCTCCTGGCGGTCTTGATGTTTGCCGTGGTGATGCTGTTCCGCAAGGAGAGTTTCAAGGTGAAGTGGGGACACATGATTCGTCTTGCCACGCTGGGCTGTATGTTCTCCCTCTCGTCGGCTACGCTCTACGTCAGTTTCCACTACATGGCGGCGGGAATAGCCAGCACCATCCTCTTCGTCTATCCCATCATGACGGCGATACTGATGACGGTGTTCTTCCATGAGAAGGTGACGTGGACCACCACGCTCGCCATTCTGCTGGCAGTATCGGGAGTGGGCTTGCTCTATCAGGGCGACGGTAACGACAAGTTGAGCACGGCTGGTTTTGCGCTGGTGATGTGTTCGTCGCTGCTTTATTCGCTCTACATCATCTCGGTGAACCAGTGGAAGAATCCGGGCATGTCGAACATCAAGTTCACGTTCTACATCCTGGTGTTCGGACTCATCACGATGCTCGTCTATTCGTTCATTGCAGGCGAGAAGATTCAGATGCTGCAAACTCCGGTGCAATGGGCTTATGCCGCCCAGCTTGCATTGTTGCCAACGGTATTGTCGCTTTTCTTCATGACCATCTCCATCAATCTCATCGGCAGCACGCCAGCCGCCATCATGGGAGCCTTGGAGCCTGTAACGGCGGTAATCATCGGCGTCTGCATTTTCGGCGAGAGTTTCTCCCTTCAGCTTGCCATCGGCATCCTCGCCATCCTTGCAGGTGTAACGATAATCATTGCCAGGAAGAAATAAGATAGCGTTCCGCTACCAATGCTCATCAGGGGAGGATGAAGATAGGCTGGCAATAAACGAATCAAGGCTGCCTCCGCAATGAAATCGGAGACAGCCTTGCAAGATTGAATTATAATCTTACCCTTTATTCTTCTTTATTTGGTTAAGGATTCAGACAATGAATGATGCTTTTGCCCTTACAGGGCGCATTGCTGATTCCTTGTTTACCCAGGGCGATGCCCTGGGCTAGGTGCTTCTGCCCTTTCAGGGCGTGTGGAGCAAACTTGCGAAACTTCAATTATCTCAGAATATCCTTCAGCGCAAAGTTGGCGAGGATGCTGGTGCTCTGGCTCAGCATGCGGATGAACTCCTGCGCCGAGTTCTTCATGTACGCATCCTTCAGGATGTGGATGCAGCCATCCATCTCGTTGTCGGCAGCATCTATCGGAATCGCTCTCATGCCTTTCTCCAGGATGGTGGTGGATTCTGAAAGAACCGTTACCAGGTTGCTGCGATGCAAGAGGTCGAAGATGATGTTCACATTATTCACCTCTACCATGATCTTGAAGTCGAGATCCTTGCCCTCTATCAGGTAATCGAAGGCGTTGCGAGCCTGCAGCCCCTTGCATGGAAGGATGAGGTCGTAGCGCTCCAGCTCTGAGAGCCTGATGGAGGAAAGACGTGCCAGGGGATGGTTCTCGTTCACGATTGCCGCCAGACGGTTGCTGAAGATGGCACGGCTGTCAATCGCCTTGTCTGTCTTGATTGGCTTGAAGGCAAGCACAAGGTCGAGCTCACGCTTCTTCAATCCATCCATCAGCTCCTGCATCGAACGGTACTGGATGTTCAGCTTCACGTGAGGATAAGCATGGAGGAAGGCGATGAGCGTTTCTGCCATGATGTTGCTGAAGGAGTAGGTGACGCCGATGTTCAGTTCGCCGGTGAGCATCTCCTTCAGGTCGTTCATGTGGTCAACGCATGCCATGGTGCAGTTTACGGCATTCTGGGCATAGGGAAGAAGCTCCTTTCCTGCCTCGGTGAGATAAACCTCGTGCGAGTTACGTTCGAAGAGCGGCAAGCCTATTTCCTGTTCCAGATGCGAAATCTGCTGCGAGAGGGTACTCTGCGTGATGTAGAGCTTGCGCGATGCCTCCGAGAAATTGAGCGTCTCGGCTACCTTCAGAAAATATTTGAGTTGTCGTATTTCCATTTTCCTTTTTTCACTAGTCTTATAATTACGCGTGCAAAGATAAAACTTTTATTTTAATTAGCCCTGCTTTCGGGCAAAATAATCAGATAAATCCTGTAATCTGTGAGAGATGAAAAACAATCTTACTTGATTTCCACTTCGTGCAGATCCACGAATTCGCCATTCTTCTTCTTTCTCTCCACCAGCATGTTGAGCAGCTTGCGCTTGCGGTTGTCGGCGATGAAGCGGCGGAAGAATACATTAGGAATGGCTACACCCAGGGCGATGCAGATGATGGCGAGCGATGCCTTGATCAGGTTGTTCATTCCCACGGTTACCTCGCCTACCACGCCGTGCATGTCGATGAAGGCAAACAGGGCACGATACATCAAGACTCCAGGTACCATAGGGATGACGCTAGGAATGGTGATGCACTGGTGAGGTGTGTGGAACCAGTGGCGGGCCTTGATGACGATGACGCTGATGAGCGCAGAACCGGCAAGCGAACCGATGCTCAAGCCCATGTCGAGACCGATGTTGCCGTTGGATGGACCCAGGTTGACGAAGTTGCGGAAGCAAACGGCGATGATGCCGCCCACAGCCACAACTGGCAACAGGCGTCTAGGAATGCTGAAGATGGTAGAGAAGCCCATCGCCGATACGGCTGCTGCGATGGCGAACTCCCAGTATTCGTGGTGAGGAGTCATCGTAAGATCCTTCACGAAGTTGTCGATGTGGCAAACCTGGATGGCGAAAGCGATACCGAACGCCATCGCGAAGATCATCAACAGGGTGTTCAGGGCACGAACCATTCCCACCTCAATATATCCGTCGAGCATATCGCACACAAAGTTGATGAGTGGAACTCCCGGCACGATGAAGAGGGCACACGCCATCAGCGGATGCCAAGGGGTATCTGAATGCATGAAGGCTGGAAGCGCTTCGGCAATCGATGGGTTGAGCGAAAGGAATGAGGTCAACCAGGCTATCAGAGTGGCTACGAAAGCCGAAATACCGATGGCTACATAGTTGTTGCAGCCCTTGGTTGGCAAGAACATTCTCAGGCGGAAACCCAGAATGGCTGCAAGCGAACAGAAGAAGAAGGCTGGCCAGTCGCAACCGAACTGGATGCAGAATCCGCCGCAGGCAAAACCGCCGCCGATGGCTACCTGCCAAGGGGTGAAGCTGCGTGGGGTGGCCTTGATGTCGTTCAGAGCCTGCTCATACTGTTCGAGCGAATAGTTATCCTTGATGGCCTTCCAGGTGAGCTTACTTACCTGGGAAATAGAGGTGAGGTTGATACCGTGCTTCTCGCATCGCTGGAACTTGGAGAAGGAATGCTCCTCGTCGCTATAGTTTACCATCAGCACGTTCCAGTTGATGTAAAGGTGCATGTATCGCTCGTCGAGACCGAGGAAAGCTGCTGCACGCTTCATGGTTCGCATGATGCGGGATGTGTCGGCAGCACTCTCCATGAGAATGCTACCGGTACGTAATAATAAGTCGAGTTTTCTTCTGAGTTCTGATTCTGCTATTTCCTTGCAGTTGCAGTTATCTTCTACGCAAGCGCAGGTTTTCAATTCTTTTTCTGTCATATATGTTTATCCGAATACAAAAATAATAATCTGAATGGTTACAATTCTGAGGAACATGGCGAATGGATATACATTCGCATAGCCTACTGTTGGCGCATCAGCCGAAGTCTGCTCACGTACGTAAGCCAGGGCAGATGGGTTGGTGTTGGCACCTGCCAATACGCCGAGTAATGTATAATAATTGATGTGGAACACGAGCTTGCCGATGATGCCGCCCAGAATGATTGGTATCATGGTGATGGCGATGCCGTAGAGTATCCAGGTCAGTCCGCTTTCTGATGCTACGGTCTGGATAAACTGTTCGCCTGTGCCGAGACCTACGCAAGCCAGGAAGATGCAGATGCCGATTTCGCGCAGCATCAGGTTGGCTGAAATGGTATTGTAGGTAACGAGGTTGTATTTCGGTCCGAAATAACCTATCAGGATGGCTACTACCAGAGGGCCGCCGGTAAGTCCGAGACGCAGATTCTCGTTGATGCCTGGGATGAAGAACGGAATGTTTGCTACGATACAACCCAGCATGATGCCTAGGAAGATTGGGATGAGGTTAGGGTAGTTCAGACGCTTCATCTGGTTACCCAGCACCTTCTCGGTATGAGCGATGGCGAGCTCCTTGCCCACTACGGTTACGCGGTCGCCCAACTGGAGTTTCAGGTCTGGGGTTGCGATGAGGTCTACACCATTTCTGTTTACGCGGGTAATGTTGGCGCCAAGGTTGCTTCTAATCTGCAACTGGCTGATGCTCTTTCCGTTGATACCCGGTTTGGTAATCAGAATTCGGCGGTTGATGAGCTCGCTGCTGAATTCCTCATCCTTTACGTCAACCTTCTCGCCGAGCAGGGCGATGATAGGTTCTTCTACGGTAGGATGAGCTACAATCTGCAGAATGTCGCCCTCTTCTATCACGGTCTGTCCGTTAACCACCTCGTCCTGGCGTTCGCCGTTATTACGGATAATCTTGGAAACCATGAAGTCGCGCTTCAGCAGATAGCGAATCTGCTTGACTGTATCTTTGAAGACCATCTGGTTAGAAACCTTTACGGCGAAGGTGTTCAGGGTCATCGCCTCAAGATGTCCCTTGCCTCGCTTTGCTTCATCCTCTTCCTTCTGCTTGTCTACGCGTAGCGCGAACCTTAGTATAATGAAGCTGAGGATAACGCCGAGCACACCCATAGGATAGGCGATGGCATAGCCGGCTGCGATGGATGGGGCGTCGATGTGGCGCAGGTCGCTGAATGCCTGCTGGGCTGCACCCAGTCCAGGAGTGTTGGTTACAGCACCCGAAAGGATACCTGCCATAGAGGTGATGGATGTTCCCGAAAATGAGAAGATGACTAAGGTAGTAATGATACTCAGGGCCACAACAATCATGCTGAGCAGGTTGAGACTCTTGCCGCCGTTCTTGAACGAAGCGAAGAAGCCCGGGCCTACCTCCAGACCGATAGAGTAGACAAAGAGGATCAAGCCAAATTCCTTGAGGAAGTGGAGCAGATGCTCGTCAAGGTTGAGAGAGAAATGTCCAAAGATAAGACCGATGAACAGAATCCAAGCCAAGCCCAGGGAAACACCTTTTACTCTGAGCTTACCTAAACACAAACCCAAGGCGATGACCAGCGAAAGAATCATCACAGAGTGGGCTACTCCGCCTCCCCAAAGGTCTGGGAAGCCATAAAATAGATTTTTTAAAATCTCCATTTTTCTTTATCTATTAATGTAAATACTGAATTTTCAAAAACATTCTTTCTTATCGATTTCTGAAATCGATTGCAAAGGTATAGATAAAAACGAAAGCAAAACTCGTTTTATATTTAAAAGCTGCGAATGCGGCTATAAGCGTTTTCTATAACGAAAATAGGCTCTGCGGGCTTTTCTTTTCTCTTTCTTATGCATTTCTAGCCCTTTCTATGCTCATTATATCAGTTTTTTTTCGTAATTTTGCAACCGGATTATTATAAATTGGAAAGAATATGCTGAATATTGATGAAATAAAAGATAAGAGAATTGCCGTGCTCCTTTCGGGGGGCGTCGACAGTTCGGTTGTGGTTTGGGAGTTTGCCCAGCTGGGTCTGCATCCTGATTGCTTCTACATCAAGATTGGTCCTGAGGAGAAAGAGGAGTGGGACTGCTCTTCGGAGGAGGACCTGGAGATGGCTACGGCTGTGGCTAGGAAGTATGGGTGCAAGCTGCAAGTGGTTGACTGCCATCATGAATATTGGAACGAGGTAACCCGTTATACGATGGAGAAGGTGAAGGCTGGTTTTACGCCTAATCCGGACGTGATGTGCAACCGCCTGATTAAGTTTGGTGCCTTCGATGAGAAGATGGGTCACAACTACGACCTCATCGCCACGGGTCATTATGCGCAGACCGAAACGGATGAAAATGGCGACAAATGGCTTGTCACGAGTCCTGATCCTGTGAAAGACCAGACCGATTTCCTGGCTCAGATAGAGAGCTGGCAATTGAAAAAAGCGATTTTCCCTATCGGCCATCATATCAAGAATGAGGTTCGCGAGATAGCCGAAGAGGAGCATCTGATAAATGCCAAGCGCAAGGACAGCCAGGGAATCTGCTTCCTGGGACAGATTAATTATAATGATTATATCCGCCGTTATCTGGGCGAAAAGCCGGGCGATGTCATAGAGATGGAGACGGGCAAGCGCATAGGCGAGCACAAGGGTTTGTGGTTTCATACCATCGGCCAGCGCAAGGGCTTGGGCTTTGGCGGCGGTCCCTGGTTCGTGATTAAGAAGGATGTAGAGAACAACATCCTGTATGTGAGTCATGGTTATGATCCGCAGTCGGCATACAAGAAGGATTTTCCTCTCCACGATTTCCATTTTCTTACGCGCGAGGTAGCTATGCAGAAGGTAACTTTCAAGATTCGTCATACGCCGGAGTATCATCCTGCTACGATAGAAAAACTGGAAGACGGCCGCTGGATGATTCTTTCAGAAGAGGCGATTCATGGTGTGGCTCCCGGCCAGTTCTGTGTAGTTTATGATGAGCATCATCATCGTTGCTATGGATCGGGCGAGATTACGGTATAAATATTTTAAATTGAAAAAAAGGATGAGTCATCAATCTGATATTTTGATGATTCATCCCTTTTTGTTTTATCTGTTTTTACCCTTCCCCGATAATGCTGTCCAGCAACTCCTGGCAGGCATCTTCGAGAAGCGTGATGACGAGCTCGAAGTCGCTATAGTCGCCATAATACGGATCGGGAACGGTGGTGTATTCGCGATGATGGGTCAGAAAATCGGCCATGCGCACTACTTTCTTCCTATCAGACTCTGAAGAAGTCATGGAGGTAATGGCACGGTAGTTTTCGTTGTCCATTACCACGATGGTTTCGAAACGGGCGAAGTCTGACTTCTGGAACTGGCGGGCATGGCTGTTGAAATTGTAGCCATGCTCGGCGCCACATTTGCGCATGCGGCTGTCGGGCAACTGACCTATGTGCCAGCTCCCGATGCCCGCAGAATCGATTTCAAACTCATCCTGAAGCCCTGCTTTTTCAACAAGACTCTTCATGATTCCCTCGGCTGCCGGAGAGCGGCAGATGTTGCCCAGGCAGATGAATAATACAGTATGTTTACCTTTCTTTGTCATGTTGCTAACTTTTTTTGTTTGCAAAGTTAGCATAAATCTCTGTATTATGCAAGATTTTTCTTCATTTTTCTTCCCACAAAGTTCCAGGCAGGCATCTTCTTCAGGGTGCTGCGGATAGGCTGAATGTCCCAGAGCAGGAAGATGATGAGCACGCCGATGCCGATGAGACAGGTTAGTCCGTAGAGCTCGCGGATGCTGATCATCAGCAGGTTGCCGGCATCATAAGGCAGTCCGCGCGACATGTTTTCTGCCATCTGATGGCGAAGTCCGTAGCTGTAGAGTCCGGAGCACATCGCCGAAACAGGGCCGTTGCGGATGATGCCTGCCATCGTCAGTCCCATGAAGAAATGCTCAAACGGCATCAGCTCTTCCAGATAGATGGTCAACATGCAGAAGAAAATGGCGTTGCCGATGCTTCTGAGGAAGATGGGCAGATAGAGTGCCTCGATGTTGAGTCCCGGGTCGATGAGGAAATACATCATTACGGGATAACATACCATCGTTGCCACGCCTATCGTGAGCAGTCGGGTATATTTCTGATGGAGCACCTTGCACCAGAACAGGCAGAAGAGGCATCCGGCGATGGCCCCCACCCATTCTACGAAGTTGAGCACATTGGTGGTAAACGTGCCGAAATGAAGCACGCCGCCCGTAAAGGCAGTCTGCAACACCTTTGGCGTACTGCCCATGAACTCTACGAAGGCGAAGAGGATGAGTAGCGGGATGAGCCGTTTATACTTCCATGCTGCTGGGGCGATGTAAGGGTGACGGATGTGAAGCATGCGCTGGATGCAGAAATATCCTGTAAAAATAAAGAGTACTACATCCATCTGCATAATCTTCGAATCGAGCCAGTTGTAATGCTCGCCGTAGGTGAAGAAGAAGATGAACTCCAGCATCCATGCCGACCAGAGAATGCACCCCAGATAATCGAGGCTGATAAAGGGCAGGGGCTTCATGAAGTGGAAGTCGTGGGTGGTGATATACAAGATGAGTGCTACCAGCAGCAGGGCGCCTGTCATCGTCCAGTTGATGATGCGCCAATCCTGATATATATAAATAAGGTGTTCGGTAACCCAAGGCGAGAGGAACATATTTCCCAGCACGATGCAGTAGAGCAGGGGGAAGAAGATGGTAAAATCGCGCTTGGAGGTCATCCATAGCTGGATGGTACTCATACACTCGAAGGTGCCGCAGAGTTTGAAGAAACCTGCGATGTAGGCGAGAATGCACATCACGGGAACCGAATCGGTCCACATGATGAGAAAATTGCAAGCCGCCACTACCAACGCCGCATTCAGCAGAAGCTGGCGGTTGGTAAAATGGAACTTCATCTTGAAGAGGAAGGGGAATGGCATCGCCACGCCCACCACGTTGAACATGATGATCATGAGCACGTCTTCTCTCATCAAACTGTACTCGCCCATTACCTGGCTCATGGCTCCTCCATAAATTCCGCCCGACATCAGGAAGATGAAGGCGAAGAGGAGATAAATCCAAGGCTGCAACCGGCGAGGAATATATCCGTTGAACGAAGGGACGCGGAAGGGTCCCTGTAACATAGGAGGTCCTGGCATTTTTTCAATTAATAATTTATAATTTATAGCACATTCTTTCTATAGTTTATAGAACATTCTATTTGAGGCGAACCTTGGTTTCCACGTTCAGTCCGGCACGGAGCAGGGCTACCTGTTTTGGGTCGTTATCGCGGGTGAGGGCGATGCGAACCGGTACGCGTTGCTCTACCTTAACGAAGTTGCCGGTGGCATTATCTACCGGAATCATGGAGTAGGCGTTGCCGGCAGCTGCTGAGAGCGCCTCTACCTTGCCGTGGAATACTACACCCGGAATGGCATCGGCTGTAAAATCTACCGCCTTGCCCACCTGGATGCCGTCCATCTGGGTTTCACGATAGTTGGCTACTACCCATACATCGTTGTCATCCACGATGCGTGCCAACATCTGTCCTGGCTGAACCAGCTGTCCCTCGTGGATATCTTTCCTTCCCATCACGCCGTCGCAGGTAGCCACGATTACGGTATAAGAAAGGTTCAGACGAGCCAGATTGAGCTGCGCCTCAGCCACACTCTCGCCGGCACGCGAACCGCCCAGCTGATGGGTCTGTACGTTGCGAACCGAGGCGGCACTTGCCTTCCGGCTGCTTGCCTGCTCATAACGTGCCTTGGCTCCCAGATAGCGGGCGTAGGCATTATCATATTGTTGGCGGGTTACCGCATCCTTCTTCATCAGGGCTGCAAAACGGTCGAAATCCTGCTTGGCGTTCATCATGTCTACACGTGCCTCTTCGATACCTGCCGAAGCCGTCTGCACGTTGGTAGTGGTGGTTCCCATGCTGGCTGATACAACCGAAGAACCTGCCTTAGAACCGCGCAGACCAGCCTCTGCCTGAGCCACATGCAGGCGGAATTCTGAATCTTCGATAATGACGAGTGTATCGCCCTTCTTCACGTGCTGATAGTCGGAGAAACGTATTTCCTTGATAAATCCTGAAGCGCGCGTGTTGATAGGCGTAATGTGGCGGTTCACCTGGGCATCATCGGTATAAGCCACGTCGCTACCATGATAAAAATGGCAGAAGCACCAGCCGATGGCTCCTATAAAACAGAGGATGATAACTACATTATATATTCTCTTGATAATCTTCTTATTCATAATTTATGTTTGTTTTATTGTTTGAAAAAGAGCAGACGAATTCTTCGTTCTTCACTCTTCACTTCCTAAATTTCTCCTGCTACGTATTTCATGCGGTAATAAGCGTATACGATGTTGATGCGGGCATCTACCTCGTTCAGTTCGGCGTTGAGCTTCAGGTTCGATGCATCCACCATGTCGGTTACCAGCGCCAGCTGACTGAGATAGCGGGCGTTCATCACCTCGTAGTTCTGCTGCGCCAGTTCTACGCTCTTGCGTTGCGTTTCCAGTTCTACGTAGGTTTGCTGATATTGCACGTAGGCAGCCTGTACGCTATTGTTCAGTTGTTCTGCCTGCAGGGCATGGCTTTCCTTTGCCTGTCGGGTTTCTACGGCAGCCTGTCTGATGCGCTTGTTGCTCTTGAAGAGCGAACTGAGGCTGTATTTCACGCCTACGCCCACATACCATACGTTCAGATTCTTGTCTATCGGCGGCAACTCGAAGAGGATAGGTCCGTCAAAATTCTCGGCAGCCACCAGCGCCACTTTCGGCAGCAGGTCGCTCTTGGCAATTTTCTCCTTCTGTTCCGCTATCCTGATGGCGTTGCTGCTCTGTTCCAGCAAGGGCGAGTTCATCGTGCTTGCCGTCTGCCAGTAAGCTTCTCCATCCTTGGCGTAAGCCTTGTCTGCAATCGTAGCGTCCGGAATAATCTGCATCTCCTGTTCCCCTTTATCTTCCTGGTTCATGCCGAGCGTATTCAGGAGCTGGTGGTTCAGGATACTGCGGTTGTTGTGTAGCGAAGTGAGTCCCAGTTTCAGGCTCTCCATCTGCAGTTCGTATCGGGTGATGTCGTTCTTGAGCGCCATTCCCTGGGTTTGTTTTGCCTTGATGTCGTCGATAAGCTGGCGGGTGAGCTCGATGTTTTTTTCATATACCTTGATACGGTTGTCTATCTTGTAGAGGTCCAGATACTGTCCCAGGGCGATGAAGCGAGCCTGCTGACGGGTGAGTTTCACGCCCACCTCTGCCTGCTGCTTGCCCAGTTCGGCGAGGCGGATACCTGCGTTGATGGCGCCACCAGTATAAACCACCTGCTGTGCCTGGAAGGCGAAATTATTGCCGAAGTGGGGCGATTTCAAACCTTGGGCGTTACTGAAGTCGCGGTCGGTCATCAGGGCGTTTCCGATGTAACTGAAGGAGAGGGATGCATCGAGGTCGGGCAGTTTCTTGCTTTTAGCCGATTCGATACCGATGCTGGCAGCTTCTACGCCCGATTTCGAGGTTCGTAGCGACTTGCTGTTTTCTTCGATTCTTTCGAAGAGTTGGGCGATGGTCATCCTGGTTTGAGCCACAGCCCATAGAGAGCCTCCCCAGATGAGAAGGCCTGCAATCATCATTTTCTTTATCATTCAAAAAATCTGTTTTTTATTATTCTTTAAAAATTCCGTTATCTCATGAAATCGGGTGCAAAGGTACGGCGATTTTGGCGAATATCCGTTTTAAATTTTTCGTGCCGCATGGATTTTTTCGGAACAAAAGTTCTTTTTTCTCACATTATTTCCGTATATTTGCACGCAAAAAGCGAATAAAAGGTATTTATGATAGAATTATCAGAACTGAACAGTTATCAGGAGGCCAGTCTTTTCTGCTCCGATTTGAGCGAGTGGCAGGAGGGTCCGCAGGTATTGACCTATGGAGCCATTCTCCTTTGCCGCAAGGGCAGGGCCGTGCTGAATGTGAATTATAAGGATTGGGATCTCTATGAGGGAGCCGTCATCACCCTGTTTCCTAATGATGTGGTAGAGGTGAAGAAGATAGAGCCTTCCGCTTCCTGCGAGGGGGATACTTGTGCCGGAATGAATGCTTCTGCCTTCGAAGTGGAGATGCTGAAATATAATCCATCTCTGCTGCGCGAAGCCAGTCTGCAGCTGGAACAGACGGTTTATTCTGCCCTGCGCGAGGACCGATGCCGGCAGAATTCGCCTGTGGTTACCCATATCATCGACAGCATGTTTGCCCTCCTCAGGCTCTATTTCGAGCAGCACGACTGTACCTGCATCTCGCAGCTGGTACTCTATCAGCTCAAGGCCTTCTTCATAGGGTTCCACGAATATCTGCAACGCAATCCGCAGAACTGCCCCGACGAGGTGAAATCTTACAGGGTGAGGGAACTCTTCAACCGCTTCATGATGCTCATGGAACGCGATTACAAGAAGTCGAGAGATGTCAACTATTATGCCGAGCAGATGAACATCACCTCCAAGTATCTTTCGAATATCGTGAGACAGGTAACGGGGCATACACCCAAAATCATCATCGACCAGTATGTGGTGCTCCAGCTGAAGATGCAGCTCAAGCGCTCCGCCCAGAGCATCAAGGAGATGGCATGGGAATATCATTTTGCTGATGCCAGCTTCTTCTGCCGCTATTTCAAGAAACATACCGGAATGACGCCGCAGCAGGTGAGAGAATGAATACAGTAATTATAACATAAAAATTTTCAAAACATGACAACAACACTTATCATATTGGTTATTACGGTAGCCCTATTCATCTGGGGCAGGGTGAGGGCCGACATCGTGGCGCTTACCGCCCTGGCTGCACTCCTGGTTCTGGGTATCCTGACGCCTGCCGAGGCGCTGGCGGGCTTCTCTTCGCCCATCGTCATCATGATGATAGGACTCTTCGTGGTGGGTGGAGCTATCATGCAGACCGGACTTGCCAAGCTTACGGGCAATAAACTCATGGCGCTCTCGCGCGGCAACGAAACCATCACCTTCCTGCTCGTAATGCTCGTAACCTCCTTTATCGGCGCCTTCGTGAGCAATACCGGAACGGTGGCCCTTATGATGCCTATCATTATGAGCATAGCTGCGGGCTCGGGCATGCAGTCGTCGCGTTTCCTCATGCCGCTCGCCTTTGCCGGAAGTCTGGGTGGAATGCTTACCCTCATCGGTACGCCGCCCAACCTGGTTATCGATGAAGTATTGACCGAGGGCGGTTATCAGCCGCTTGCCTTCTTCAGCTTCTTCCCTGTGGGCATCATCGTCATCGCCATCGGCATCATCGTGCTCATGCCGCTCAGCAAAATCTTCCTCAGCAGGAAACAGAGCGGAAAGAAGAAGAAAACCAAGTCGCTCGACGACCTGGTGGATGAATACCGCCTGCTCGACAATCTGCATCGCTACATCGTGCCAAGCAACCGGACTTCTGCCGCCAAGGATGAAAACGGCGAGCCGATGAACATCGTGGGAAAGACCCTGAAGGAACTCAGCATCCAGAAGAAATATGGAGTGAGTATCATCGAGATTAGAAACGAGAAGAAATCGAGACTCGGACTGGTGCAGGACGTAAACCAGAACATGGCGAAGAGCAGCAGTACCATTCAGGAGCACGACATACTATATATAATAGGTGACGAGCAGAAGATGCAGCGCTTTGCCCAGGATTACGGACTGAGGAGGATGAAGGACGTGAAGATTGATTTCTACGACCTGGGACTGACGGAAATCGTTGTGATGCCTACCTCCAACTTCGCCGGTCTGCGCATCGGCGAGGCCAACCTGCGCAAGCGATTCGGCATCAACGTGCTGGGTGTGAAGCGAGGCGGAGGCTCATCTTCTTCTGAGGGTGGCAGAGGCGGCAACGAATACATCACGGATAATCTGATAGCCACCAAGCTGCACGTGGGCGACATGCTGCTGGTGCAGGGCGAATGGACCAACCTGGCGCATCTTACTGCCGATAATACCAACTGGGTGGTGCTGGATCAGCCGGAGAAGGCTGCCGACAAGGTTCTGCTGGATTACAAGGCGCCTGTGGCTGCTGCCATCATGCTGCTGATGATAGCCATGATGGTGTTCGATTTCATCCCGGTGGCTCCGGTTACGGCGGTCATCATCGCCGGACTGCTCACCGTCTTTGCCGGATGTTTCCGCAACGTAGAGGCAGCCTACAAGACCATCAACTGGGAGAGTATCGTGCTGATAGCCGCCATGATGCCGATGTCTACGGCGCTTGAGAAGACGGGTGCTTCTGCCTTGGTATCTCAGGGGCTGGTTGAGAGTTTGGGTTCGATGGGACCTACGGCTCTCTTGGCAGGCATCTACTTCACCACTTCTCTGATGACGATGTTTATCAGCAATACTGCCACGGCTGTGCTGATGGCTCCTATTGCCCTGGTGGCGGCCCAGCAGGTAGGTGTGAGTCCTTATTCCTTCCTCTTTGCGGTTACGTTGGGTGCCAGCATGTGCTTTGCCTCTCCGTTCTCCACGCCTCCTAATGCGCTGGTGATGAAGGCGGGTGGCTATACGTTTATGGATTACGTGAAGGTAGGTTTGCCTCTGCAGATTATCATCGGCGTTGTGATGACCTTCGTTCTTCCGCTTCTTTTTCCTTACTAAGGATTTTTGATATCAATATAAAAGCCCCCGATGTTTTTCCCGCATTGGGGGCTCTTTTTTTATCGGGTTAAATCATGCCTTTTTATTTTCCCAATTAGGGAGATTTTTTTCTCCAACTGGGCAAGTAATTTTGCGCGCTTTCTGAATCACGATGCAAAGATACGAAATCCCGTTTTGTCAGTTGTGCGATAGCGTGCGATAGCGGAACATTTTTCTCCAATCTCTTTTCTTCGTGTTCACGGAAGTTGGGACAGATGTTTTCAGCGATGTTGGACAGTTGTTCCTTATGATAGCCCGAATCGGCAACAAGATAGGTCTTCATACGGCATGATTTCTCCTAATTAAGGTCGGAATGCTGAAAAATAGCCCCATTTATCTCCACTTCGAGTATCGGGAAGA
>ERZ506970.326-NODE-326-length-15619-cov-16.728_pt1 | contig 15619 bp, 11 predicted proteins | sample MGYA00512890_ERZ506970 | MGnify/ENA metagenome assembly ERZ506970 | reverse complement strand
GGTAAAAGTCTAAAGCACATTGTAATGCTTTTGCCCTTTCAGGGCGCGACTGCTCCAACACGTGATACCCAGGGTGTCGCTTCGCTTGCCCTGGGCTCCGTGCTCCATTGGGCCTTCAGCCCGCACTTGCACACACGCTTCTACTACACTACAATTAGTAACGAGGCTGTGCATTGGTTCTAACATAGCCTCTCAACCACGAGCATAGAAGGTGTCGCTTCGCTTGCCCTGAGCTAAATGTTTATGGGACTTTCAGCCGCCTTTGCTCGAGACTTGAGTCAATAAAACAAAGACTTGCCTACGTTCTGCCACCACGTTTAAACGTGGCAGGTGAACGTAGGCAAGTCTTTGTTTTGTGTTTGAGAGGGAACCGCTACTTCTTTAAATAATCGTCAAAGTAGCGTGTAATGCGTTCATGCAAGTGTACCATGTCGTGACCCATCATATTATGGCCATCGCCAGGATAAACAAAGTAATCGGGTTGGGTGCCAGCATCCTCACACGCACGAAGGAATGAAAGGCTGTGTTGCATAACACAAGTGGGGTCATTATAACCTACTATGATTTGTAAACGTCCCTTTAAGTTCTTAGCCTTGTTCAGCAATGAACTGGAGGCGTAACCCTCAGGATTCTCCTGCGGAGTGTCCATGTAACGCTCGCCATACATTACCTCATAGAACTTCCAATCGATAACAGGACCACCTGCAACACCTACCTTGAACACTTCAGGATAAGAGCACATTAAATTGGTCGTCATAAAGCCACCAAATGACCATCCGTGTACACCAATGCGGTCGGCATCAACATAGGGCAAAGACTTCAAATACTTTACACCCTCAAGCTGGTCCTTCATTTCAATGTCGCCCAAATGACGATGGGTGCAGCTTTCAAACTCAAATCCGCGGTTCTCTGAGCCACGATTATCTACCACAAAGACTACATATCCACGTTGGGCCATATATACCTCCCAAGGACGTGTAAGATAGTTCCACGCGGCTTCTACATTATGTGCATGGGGACCACCATACACATACACCACAGTGGGATACTTTTTAGCGGGGTCAAAATCAACGGGCTTTACCAAACGATAGTAAAGGTCAGTTTGGCCATCGGCGGCCTTAATAGTGCCACTGGTTATTTGAGGCACGTTATAATCCTTCCACGGATTGCCATCGGCATGTAACTTGGTTACTGCAGGCTTTGTGGTTGCCACTAAGTCATATTGACGGAAGGTGGTGGGTGATGACCAACGATCGCTCAAGTACCTACCATTGGCTGACAACTGTGCATAGTGTGTGCCTTGACCATTGTCGAGCAATTGCACCTTGCCGTTGGCTACATTTACGCTAAAGTTGCTGTACTGTATGGGGTTATTTTGATTGCTTTGGTAAATAATGCTCTTGGCTGAGGTATTAAAGCCTAACACGTTGATTACCTCAAACTTACCCTTGGTCAGTTGCTTGAGCTGTTTGCCATTAACATCGAACAAGTAGAGGTGGTTGTAACCATCACGACGTGACTGCATAATGAATTTGCTATCATCCCAAGGCAAAAAGGCTATGGGGTTGCAAGGCTCTACATAGCGTTTGTTCTCTTCGGTGTAAAGCACAGCCTTACGTGCACCTGTTTGGGCATCGTAGCTGACGAGTTCGGCCTTGTCTTGTGTGCGAGGCAACTCAAACATGTAGATGGTCTTTTCGTCAGGACTCCAAGCGATATTGGTAAAATAGCGGTCGGTAGGGTCACCTGCTTGTAAATATACCACCTTGCCTGTGGCAGGATTGAACACGCCCACCGTTACCTTATGACTGGTCATGCCTGCCATGGGATACTTTTCGGGAGCTAATTGCGCTACACGATGTGAAATGTCGACCAAGGGATAATCTGTCACCATGGATTGATCCATGCGGTAGAAGGCCAATAAATGGCCTTTAGGACTCCAAAAGGTACCCTTACGAATGCCAAACTCATCGCGGTGAACAGATAGGCCATACTGCAATTCGCGTGTTCCATCGGTGCTTACTTGCAAGTTTTTGCCATCAGCCGTACGCACATACAAGTTCCAACCTTTAACATAAGCCTCAGCCTTTGAAGCAAAACAAAAGTCTTGTGCAGACTCTCCCTCGGTGCGAGGAGCGGTCCACACGGCCTTTTTCTGTTTCCAGTCGTAAAGCACGTGCTCTTTGTGGGTGCTGACAAATACTTGGGTTTTGTTGGCATAGGGGAATTGGGCATAGAGCAGGTTATACACCTTGCCCACCTTAGCCGTATCAATGGCGGCATTTATTTGTTGGGTAGTGAATAACACTTGTGCCTTTTCTTTTACCCCCTTGTCGTTGGCAAGGGTGGTTACCTCGTCTACATCTAACTTCAGTAAGCGATCGCCCCAAAAGGCTGTGCCATAATAACGGGGCATAATGTTGGCATAATTGTTGCCGCCCCACATCAAGTCTTCCAGCGTAAAGCTCTTCTTGTTTTGTGCCATAGCGGTGGTGCCAATGAGCAGCGCAAAGGCTGCCACGATGATTGATTTTAATTTCATTATTATAAAGATACAATATATATACCTACTTAAAGTTCAGACCGCGTGCTTCGCCTATCATGAGAGCCGCGGTCTGAACTTTTATTTTTTTAGTGTGTGAGCCTTCAAAATGGGTTTCTTACCTACTCCATTACTATTGCTCCACCAAGAACTTATCCTTTGTTGTTATAGCCACCCTTCTTTTTAAAGCCGCCTTCGCGCTTACCGCCAAAGCTGCCCTTCTTTTTAAAGCCACCTTCACGACTCTTAAAGCCGCCTTCGCGTTTACCGCCAAAGCCTTCTTTGCGGAATCCACCTTCGCGTTTAGGTTTGCGTGGTGCACGTGTTTGTTCAAACTCGCGGTGCTTTTTGCGTAAAATGCGATATTGTTGGTCTAATTCATCATCGCCTTCAAAGGGTGAGTTTTCCTCTTCGTTCAAGCGTTTTTTAAACTCATCACGTTGGGTTTTGAAGCGACGTTGATCGCTCATCAAGCGGCGTTCTTCATCGGTCTTCACCTTGCCACCTTCCGCACGGAAATCGCTAAGTCTACCACTAAAGAGTTGATACTTGCGGAAGTCGCAATCGAGTTTACCATTGAATATTTGCGTCTTCAAGCTGGGACGCAGACCTAAGTTTTCAAACAATTCGGCCTTGGATGATATAATCCAAGCTTCGCCTCCTTGGAACTCATTTTTCAACACCTTGCCAATGCTCTGGTACAGACCTAAAATGTCGGGCGGTGTTAAACGCTCACCATAGGGCGGATTGGTAACGATAATGCTCTTTTCCTTAGGTGCGGTAAATTTGCGAAAGTCTTGTGCCTCAATGGTTACAATGTCGGCTACCCCAGCACTACGCACATTTTTCATAGCGATGTCTACGGTAGGCACATTAATGTCATAACCATAAATGTGGTGAGTAAAGGCACGCTCTTGCGAATCGTCGTCATAAATCTCTTGTAGCAAATCAGCATCAAAGTCTTTCCACTTTTCAAAGCCAAACGATTTGCGGAACACACCCGGATAAATGTTACGTGCTATCAAAGCAGCCTCTACCAAGAAGGTGCCCGAACCACAGAAGGGGTCAATAAAGTCGCATTCGCCTTGCCAGCCCGTCAACTTTATCAAACCAGCGGCTAACACCTCGTTAATAGGAGCCTCAACCGTAGCCACACGATAGCCACGTAGGTGGAGCGAATCGCCCGATGAGTCAAGCGAGAGGGTGCAATCATCTTCAGCAATGTGAATGTTCAGCTTCACATCAGGATTGGTGATGCGTATGTTAGGACGTTCGCCCGTAGTGTCACGAAAATAGTCAACAATGGCATCCTTTACCTTGTAAGCCACAAACTTTGAGTGACGGAACTCTTCAGAGAATACTACTGAGTCAACAGCAAAAGTAGTGTTCACATCGAGGTATTGGCTCCAATCTATTTGGCGCACGGCATTGTACACATCGTCAGCACCTTTGGCCTTGAAGTGTTTAATGGGTTTGAGCACACGTATGGCTGTGCGCAGACAAAAGTTGGCACGATACATCATGGCCTTGTCGCCAGTGAATGACACCATGCGACGACCTATTTGTACGTTGTTTGCACCGAGTTCAGTGAGTTCTTGTGCCAATACCTCTTCAAGTCCCTGAAAGGTTTTGGCTATGAGTTCAAATTCTTGCATAAAGCTTTGCTATTGTGCGAATGAGTATGTGTGAGCGGTGAGAAGGTTGTAAACGTGGGTGTGCGCGTGAAGGGTCAACGAGGAGTTACACTTTTTCGCCTGCGGCAACATCGTGTGTCACCCATTTATTGGCACCTATCACAGCTCCTTGTCCTATAGTGATGCGACCTAACACTGTAGCGTTTGAATAAACTATCACATTGTCTTGTAGTATGGGGTGTCGCGGATTGTTCTTTACAGGATTGCCATTTTGGTCAAGCGGAAAGCTCTTGGCACCCAATGTTACGCCTTGGTAGAGTTTTACATTGCGCCCTATAATGCAAGTGGCGCCTATCACTACACCCGTTCCGTGGTCAATGGTAAAGTATTCACCTATCTGAGCGCCTGGGTGTATATCAATGCCCGTTTCGCTATGTGCTAATTCGGTAATGATGCGCGGAATGAGTGGCACATCTAAGCGATACAGTTCGTGCGCAATGCGATAGCAAGTTAAAGCCCGTATGGCAGGATAACAGCTGATTACCTCGCCATAATTTTGCGCAGCAGGATCACCCAAGTAAGCAGCCTCAACATCGGTGGCTAAAGTGCGACGCACCTGTGGCAACATGCTAATGAGTGTGGCTGCTATGGCCTCGGCCTTAGCATGGTAATCAACGCAACAAGCGCCACGATTTTCCTCCTCTTGTTGCCCAAAACAAAGTCCCGCCTGTATTTGTGCAGTTAGCAAGGCAAAGAGGCGTTCCACCTCCATACCTATGTGGTAGCGCACCGTCACGGCATTGAGCGTACTCCGACCATAGTAACCAGGAAAAAGCACGGCACGACACAAGCCTATTATCTCTTCAAGCGCTGCCGACGAGGGTAAGGGGTCGCCATGCCGATGCTGATGAAATAGGCCCTTCATCTTACTTGTGTCTGAAAGGTCTTCAACCGTTTGCTGTAGCAAATGGGTATAGCTTTCGGGAGGATTCATAGGAACTTGTTGGGTTAATAATTATACAAGTAGGTATTCAAAATTAGTTGATATAATCATGGTCAGAATGAGTTGATTTGCCTTGGCACATTCTTTCGCCCATAAACATAGATTTCATCGGTCACGTAGCCCGCTACGTTCTCTCTTCAACCTTTGTTTCTGAACGATATACTGCACCAACTCATATCAACTAATTTTGAATACCTACTTAGATGGGGCAAAGTTACGAAAAACTTTTTGTAACGCATGGCATTTGCTTGGCTTATCACAACTGCTTTTGTCAACTCTATTTAACGAAATGTGCGGTAATTCGTTATTAAAATCGGTATTACCGCAAATAGTACCGCTTTACCACATGCTCTGTAACATAAAAGCGCGAAATTTGCATTGCTTTTTTAAGGCGAACACATTACAACACAGACAATCAAAACAATTAAAATATAACAACTACACACAACGATGAGAAAAAAAATTACCTCATTAGCTTTGCTGCTCATGTGCTGCGTTTTCAGTGCATTGGCGCAAAAGGTGGCCGAAACGCCAACTCCTTACTCAGAACTTACCAATGGTGAATACTTGGTACTCATTAACTCTGACAAAACAAGCGAAAATGGTAACTTTCTGTTCAGCAAAAACAATCAGCCTTATGTTGACTACAAAACAAAAGGTACAGGTTTGATTGGCTCTACTCTTACAGATAACGACAAGGCTTACATCTGGACAGTTAACAAGTCGGATGCTGGCGTTACCATTACTAATAAGTCAACTGGTAAGGCTCTTTCTGGTAAAGACAGAGAACAAGCTACCATGAATCTTGGCAATGCTACTACTTACAAGGTTACTGAAAGTGGTGATGCTATTGTTTTGTCGGTTGATGGAACTTATTGGGATTGGGGTAAAAAAAATTACACAGCCTACATCGTCAACAACATTCCCGATAACTACGATGGTAACACAAGCGAGACATTCTTGGGCACATATGGTAAATATGAAAATAATGATATCAGCAATCACGCTGAAATAGCCAAGTTCAAGTTCTACAAACTTGCTCCCTTCACTGAAGTTACATACAACTACGTATATGATGGCCAAACACGCTTCACAGCTAAAGTAAATGCCACGGTAGGCCAGGCCTTCCCCGACCCTACCATCAGCTTCACATTGCCTGACTACGTTTCATTTTCAAGCATCAAACCCGAAGGCACCTACCAAGAAGGCACCAGCTTTGACTTGCCCTTGAATATCAATCTGCCTTTCGAAACAAGTACTGATGAGAATCCCTACTATTATTACTTGGTAAACGATGGCGATGTACGCACTATGATTTATGGTAAGTCTGGCAACAATGATCTCCTCTTCCGCAGTGAGGCACAAGCTGAAAACTTAAACGATGCACGTAACGACCTTTGGTTCATAAAGGGTAATCCCTTTGATGGTTTCCAATTTACAAATGTAGGCACAGGACACATTGCAAAGTCAAATTCTGCATTTCATAGATATGTTTCTTTCTACGGAATGGCCGGCAACATAGACACTTGGAACGTTTATAAAATCAGCGACACCACATTTGGTATTACTTCTGATGCAAGAGCTTGGACATTCAATGGCAACGCTATCAACTTCTCAGACCCTGCTACTGACGATGCTCATGCCTTCCAGTTCACTCCTGCCACCATCACTTTACCTCTTCACGAGTCTGTAGCCGACAATGCTTTCTTTGCCACTACTTGCTTGCCTTACAACGTTGAGATTGCTGATGGCGAAGCATCTAAAACTGAAGTTTATGCAGGTGTACTCAATACAGACAAAACTGAATTGAATATGCAAAACATCGGCTCTTTCATTCCTGCCAACCAAGGGGTTGTTCTTAAGAACGAAAATGCTTCTGAAGTTACACTCAACCTTAACACATCAACAAATGTAGCCGATTTTAGCAACGACTTGCAAGGCACTACTACCGAAATCAGCACTGAGGGCATTTTGTCATTTGGCCGCGCCAATGGTACGGGCAATGTTGGTTTCTTCCGTTCTGGAAACGCTACTCTTCCTGCCAACCGCGCTTACATCAAGTTAAGCAATGAAAGCATTCAATCTTTGGCCATGAACTTTGGCACTGTTACGGGCATCAACAATGCTACTAACTCTTCTGCCGTTAAGAGTAATGCTCCTATCTACGACCTCAGCGGTCGCCGTGTGTTCAACACCGTTAAGGGCGGTCTCTATATTCAACAGGGTCGCAAATTCATTGCTAAATAACAACACAAAAATATTTAAACGCACAATCATGAAAAAAACTTATATACAGCCTACCGCCATGGCCATTGCCTTTAGCAGCGAAAATGATGTGGCTAAAAGCACTATGCTCGTTGGCAGTAATGTTACACAAACTGATGATTGGAGCAATCCTCGCATTTGGAATGACGAGGAATGGGAAGAGGAAGAGGAATAATCTTCTGCTTCTACACGCTTCTCATTACATCTTTTGATTCAAACGAAGCCTCACACAACGTTTCTTTATGTGTGAGGCTTTGTCTTTTTTATAGACAAGGTAGGCGGCACCTCAGCAATAAAAATGAAAGACTTTCAGCCTTTCATTTTGTATTGCTCTCGGTTTGCACTACCTTTGTCCCCATGAACGTAAAAATAGACCCATCATGGGCAACTCAATTGCAAAATGAGTTTGATGCCCCTTACTTTAAACAACTGACTGACTTTGTACGTACTGAGTATGCACAAGGGCCTTGTTATCCACCAGGACCCGAAATTTTTAATGCTTTCAACCTTTGTCCTTTTAACAAGGTAAAGGTGGTTATCATCGGACAAGACCCTTACCACGGACCTGGACAGGCTGAAGGGCTTTGTTTTTCGGTGAAGGATGGGGTGCGTATGCCTCCCTCATTGGTCAATATATTTAAAGAGATTCAAAGCGACACAGGACGCCCTATGCCTACATCGGGCAGTCTGCGACGCTGGGCTGAACAAGGGGTGCTACTGCTCAATGCTACCCTTACGGTGCGCGAACACCAAGCTGCCTCACATGCGGGCCATGGATGGGAAACGTTTACTGATGCCGTTATTCGTCAGCTATCTGCTCAACGCAACCACTTGGTGTTTATTCTGTGGGGAAGCTATGCACAAAAAAAAGGACAAGTAATTGACCGCTCACGCCACCTCGTGCTTTGTTCTGCTCACCCCTCTCCCCTTTCGGCTTATCATGGTTTCTTTGGCAATCATCACTTTACACGCTGCAATGACTACTTATTGCAACATGGCGAACAACCCATTAGCTGGTAAGCCACATTACACATTACCACAACACTTCTAAACATATACTACTCTACATGCGAATTCCTCCTATCATACAAGTGGGCGACGTGCTCTTGTCGTCCGACATACTTACCGAATGCTTTTGTTGTGACCTTGATGCTTGTAAAGGTCAATGTTGTGTTGAGGGCGACAGCGGTGCCCCCCTTACACTTGACGAGGTGGGCCATCTTGAAGAGGTGCTCGATGAGGTTTGGCCTGAATTGAGTGCCTCTGCTCAAGCTACCATCGACCGTCAAGGTGTGGCCTACACCGATAGCGAAGGTGACCTTGTAACCAGCATTGTGAATGGCAAAGACTGTGTGTTTACTTGCTACAACCAAGCTGGCTGCTGCTTCTGTGCTACCGACAAGGCTTATCGTGAAGGACGCACAGCCTGGTGTAAACCCATATCGTGTGCCCTCTACCCTATTCGCGAAAAGCAATTTAGCAACGGCACAGTTGGACTGCAATACCATCGTTGGAGCGTGTGCCATGCTGCCGTTAAAAAGGGACGCGAATTGCAACTCCCCATCTATAAGTTTTTAAAGGACCCTCTTATTCGCCGCTTTGGTGCTGCTTGGTACGATGAACTATGTCAAGTGGCTGAACAAGTGCTTTCTGAAGAGTGCTAACAATTTAGTTGACGGGTTAACAGGTTAACAAGTTAACGGGTAAGTTAGTTGACGAGTAACAATAGGCTTAGTAGGCCATTTAAATAGCGTTTAAACAGCGTTTGCCCCCATAGCAAATGTGGCTGTAGCCTTGCAGTAAGGTTACAGCCACATTTGTTATAGGAGTTATTTTCCCCCAAAAGGGATGTTACGTTATTTTTGTTCAAAGGTGGTTTTGTCAATAAAGTAACGCGGACGTCGCTTTACTTCGGTATAAATTTTGCCCACATACTCACCTATGATGCCACAAGCCAATAATATGGCACCCCCTATAAACCATATACTGACCAACTGCGATGTCCATCCCGCAATGGCTCTGCCCTCTACATACGACACTATGCCATAAACTATGGCACACAACGATATGACCATAAAGGATAAACCTAAATAGGTTATAAACTGCAACGGACGTACCGAAAACGAGGTGATGCCATCAACAGCAAAGGCTAACATCTTGCGCAAAGGATACTTTGACTCTCCTGCAAAGCGCTCTGCACGATCGTAATACACCATGGCTGTGTTAAAGCCCAAGGTAGTTACCATACCGCGCAAAAACAAGTTGCGCTCAGGATACTGCATCAAGGCTTGCAAAGCACGCTGTGAGAGCAACCTAAAGTCGGCATGGTTGTACACCACCTGTGCCCCCATTAGGTGCATGATGCGGTAAAAGCCTTGTGCCGTACTGCGCTTAAACCATGTATCGGTGGTACGCTCCCGACGCACCCCATACACCACGTCAATGCCCTGATTAAAGTAATCAACCATTTGCTCTATAGCAGCCACATCGTCTTGCAAGTCGGCATCAATACTCACAGCAGCATGGCTGTGTGTGGCAGCCCATTCAAGTCCTGCCCACAAGGCTTGTTGGTGTCCTGCGTTATGAGCCAGCGACAAGCCCTTTACACGCTCATCTTGCTGCGCATATTGTGCTATGAGCGACCACGTGTGGTCGGTGCTACCATCATTCACATACACTATGCAGCCGTCAGTTATTTTACCCACAGCCTGCAAATGGTCGAGCATTGAGGTGAGGCGCTGCGTGGTTTCAGGCAACACCGCCTCTTCATTGTAACAAGGAACTATGATTGAAAGTGTCATGATTATTTTTTTATACAACACGTTGGCGAAATTAGTTAACAGGTCTGTTACTTTTTGAAAGGTAAGAAATTTAAAAAAACTTGACAAACTTACCCGTTAACTTGTCAACTACTTCCGCCTACGCGTAAAAACAAACCTTACCAGCACAAAGTTAACTGGCACTGCTATAGCAAATACAGGCAAAGGTGCCCATGCTGAGGGTACACCTAACCACAAAAACACATTGAGCAATACCATGTGTAACACATAGTTCACGCCATGTGCGCCCCCCATGCCCACCAACTTGCGCCACGAGGGAGCTATGCGAAAGGTGAACCAAGCTGTTAAGTAAAAGTTTACCACAAAACTCAACACATAACCCAAGGTATAGGCCACATTCAGCGGCATCACCCAGCGCAACAGCAAGTAAAGACCATAATGCAGGGCCGTGGCAAAGCCTCCTACTAACACAAAACGTAAGGCTTGTCCAGCTGTTTTACCTTTAGTTTTTGACATCGAAGCGATAGAGTTTGAGCCATTTGTGGTCGTCACAGCTCATGTGATTAAAATCTCTTACCAACGTTACTTGATAGTGTGGATAACGTTTACTAAAGTCGCATATCTCGTCATTGCCCACAATGAGTAGTCCTTGCTGTGGATGAATTGCTTCGAAGGGAGCTACGCGGTCACCTAAATAATAATTAATGGTGAAGGGATGCAAAGGGTTGCCTGGCGTTACATCGGTGCGGAAGGAATAAATTTGTCCCACAGGCTGCTGCTGTGCTATATAGTCGGCCATCCACTTATCGCTCTTGGTGTTGAGTACCATGGGTTGATAAATGCAGTCAAGCGATATGTAAATGGCCATGATCATATAAAACACAGGCACCCACATGGCACGTTCAGCACGTTGCCTTACGTAATGCAACGCTCCGAACAAGGTGATAAAGAAGGCCACATAATGCAACACATTTAGCGGTGTAGTACGCAAAGCTGTCAACATGGCCACATTTTGTGCTGCATGCTTACCCTGGCCTAACAACGACTCAGGCACAACCCCCACACGCACCGCCACAAAACTCACACAGAGTAACAACGACAAGGTTGCCATCGTTAGTCCAAAGGCACTCACCACCTTGCGGTGATGCGCACGCAACCATATAAGCAATTCGGCTATGTAATAGGCCACAAAGGGGTAAACGGGCAGCAAATAAACACTGCGTTTGCTCTTGGGTATGCAATAAAACACAAATATCACCACCGCGCTGAGCAGCGCAAAGAGCCGTGCATCATTCATGCTACCAATGCCTTGCTTTAAGCGAGTACATGCACCGCTCCACTTATTGACTAAAGCGTGGTTAGCGGGTATCACCTTGCGCCAATTTACCACAAAGAGCGACATGAGCAGCAACAAGGTGTAAGGCACAAAGCCTGTTATGAGGGTAAGTACATTATAAGGCCAAGGGTTCACATGGCTCTCATAGGTCATTTTGCCCAACAGACGCAACACATTCTCTTCATACACCAAGTCAAGAAAACGCTGTCCACCCTGTGCATAGGCTGCCACATACCACGCAGCAGGTAGCACACAACTCAGCACACCTACCACAGCCATGCGCCACAACACGGGCCAAAAGCCACGACCACGCACCCAAGCAAACACCGCCACTACTAAGCACGGCAAGGCGGCTCCTACGGGTCCCTTGCTGAGCAAAGCCCCACTTAAGCACAATATGCCCCACACAGGTAAGCCATGCATGCCACGTTCTACCCAAGCGTAGAGTTGGTAAAGGGCCAACACCATCATGCAGGTGAGTACCATGTCTACACGACATGCCACTCCTGCACGGTGCACTTCAAAACTGGTGAGCGTAATGAGTGCCATGTACCAAGCCACCATTTCACCCCTGCGGTGGGCAAAGAAGCGAAAACCTGCCACTACCATTGCTATCAGTGCCAAGGCCGATGGCAAACGTGATGTGTACTCCGTCACATGTCCTATAGGCAATGAACACAGAGCCACTAACCAATGAAAGAAGGGGGGCTTATAAGCCATGTCCACTCCATTGTTAATAGGCAACACCCAGTTGCCATCCTTTAGCATAGACAATGCTACTACTGCCTCACGAGGCTCACCGCGGGTGTTGAAGAGTGTTTCGCCCAAAAAGGGCAATAATACTACGCAGCACAACAGCAAAAGCAGCCATGTGCTACGATTGATTGACTGGTTGCCAGCCAAAGGCGTACTGTTCAGTGTGGTCATCAATCGGAGTGTTTTAGGGGGTTAAACTGTGCCATTAAAGCACGAAATAGCTAATTTTTGCACAAAAATAGCATTTTTCTTTGGTAAAAATTTGGAGATTTGCAAAAAACACGTACCTTTGCATCGCTTTTAAGGCCAAGAGCCTTGCTGAAGCAGCCCAGATGGCGGAATCGGTAGACGCGCTGGTCTCAAACACCAGTGGGGCAACCCGTGCCGGTTCGACCCCGGCTCTGGGTACCGCAAGAGAGAAGTTAGCAATGACTTCTCTCTTTTTTTTCGTTCAAACTTAGCAAGAAAGAGAGAGGGGGCTATTTACTTTAGGAAGGGCTAATCATTCTGATAAGTAGGTATTCAAAATTAGCTGATAACGCGTTGGCGGAATTAGTAAACAAGTTAACGGGTTAACAGGTTAACAGATAAGTTTGTCAAGTCCTTTAGCTTCTTACCATTCTGACTTTAACATAATAAGAGGTGTATAGCATACTTACTTGTTAACTCGCTAACAAAGAATTCCACCAATGGGTAGCTTATATAAAAAATATATACATTCATTCATATCTTTTAATTAAAATCCTTACATTTGCAGCATAGCCACGAACAATGAGACTTGAACTCATATAAGGGTGGTTCTAATAATTCTGTTTTTAATATTCTAATTTATAGATACGTTATAGATAGTAGAACACCTACACAAGACGACATATATTTTTATTTACACAAATAATCACATAGCTTATGAGAAAGATTACCCAATCCTTCTTTGCACTTGCAGTAGCCTTTGCTGCCACTTGCAGTGCAGCTGCACAAACGGTTGTAACCGAACTGAGCCAATTGAGCGACAGCAAGGCATACACCTTAGCAGTAAAACGTGCAGCACTCGATGCCAGCACCGATAAATTTACAAACACCACAGCTGATGCCAGCAGCACAGCACAGCAATTTGCCATTCATAAATATGGCGAAAACACTTACGTGGTTTATAGCTTGAGCAAAAGCCAATTCTTGACAAAGTCAAGCAACAAGGGTGTGTTCACCGACTACCCCACCACTCAGTTCACACTGACTGCTGCTCAAACTGAAGGCCGCTGGATTTTTAATCACAGCAGCAGTAGCACCCGCATCAACATTGGTAATGACAAAGACCTCTTCATTGATGGCTGGAGCACCGACGATGATGGTAACCAATTTCAAATTACCGAAGTAAGCAACTTGGACGAAGCTACTAAAACAGCGGTAGATGAGATTGTTGAAAAGGAAAAGAGCAACAATGCCTTTACCAACCAAATCAACACACTCGACCAACTAAGCAACAACAAGGCTTACTATGTGTTCAACGCACGTGGTGCATGGGCTTATAGCGCAAGCGATAACCCCACAGGTTTGACATCAACACAAAACGCTACTGAGCATTTCCTTGACAATGGTTTGAAAACATTCGCTTTGCTCAAGTCAGCTCGTGGCAACTACTATGCTTACAATGTGGCAGCTAAAATGTTCGTGGGCAAGCAAGATGGTGGTACTACATTAACCACCACACCGAGCGTAGCTGGTAACATTTTGAATGCCAGTGAGGGTCGCGTACAAGTAGGCACTCCTTGGGTGTTCGACCTTAATGGTAACCAACTTAATATTACCCCCAGCTTTACCGAAAAGTTTGGCATCATCACTTCATGGAACGACGTTAACGATGAAGGTAACGCTGTAGGCTTTATGGAGGCTGGTGACTTTGACGCTACTGAAGCGATGGCTGCCATTGATGCTTTTGAGGCTGAAAATGACTTCTTGACTGATAGCATCACTCCACGCAGCGGCTACACATTTAGCCAAGTTCCCGAGGTGAAGGTTAGCTTCACCACTGAAGTTGAATGCAACACAGACAATATTAGCATCAAAAAGGATGGCCAAGCCCTACCCGAAGGCATCAATGCGAAGTTTAACACTGAAAATAAGTCAAAATTAATCATCAACTTGGTGAAGGCTGTAGGCGAAAATGCTACTGAAGAACCTGTTACTGACGAGGGTGTGTACACTATTCACATTCCTTACACCGCCATCACCAACCAAATGGGTATATTCCTTGACAAGGACATCGACCTTACTTACAACATCAATGCTAATGGTCCTACTGAAGCCTTAGCTCTTGTTAATATTGCCCCCGCTGAGTTGTCAACTAAAAAGGAATTTGAAACCTTCCCCGAAATCACATTGACTTTCAACCGCGAAGTTAGCATAGACAATACTAAGCAAATTAAAATCAACACGATGTTTGGTTCTGCTGCTGGAGCTAAGGTATCTGCCCAGGTAAGCAGCGAGGATGCAAAGAAAGTTATCCTTACCACTACAGGCGCTGACGAAACAGGCAACTATATTATAAACATTCCCAGCGACATCTTTGTTGACCAATATGGCCAAGGCAACGATGCTACTGACATTGAAGTAGCCATTGCTGCTGCAGCTAACACACTCACCGTAAAGGAAATCACTCCTGCTGAAAACGAACCTGTAAAGGAACTTGACAAAGTTACCATTGAGTTCAACGACGAGGTAGGTTTGGTTCGTGAGGACAAGATTGAGTCTATTGAATTGACCAACGGAAATGGTGAAAACCTTAACAATGAGGTTGTATCAGTAGATTTTCCTTTTGATATTGATGGTCAAGCCAACTATACAAAGATTATCATTTACGTGAACCTCAAAAAGGATGGTACTTACACCTTCACCTTGCCTGAAGGCCTTGTTTACAACTGCTTGGCCGATGATTCTGCTGAAGACTATGGTGTATCAATGGGTGCTACTTATAACCCCGAAATTACTTTCTCTGTTACCATTGACACCACTACTGGCATTAACACCATTAAGGCTACTACTAAAGATGGCAAGGCTATCTACAACCTGAAGGGTGTGAAGGTGAACAAGGCTGCTCATGGTGTGTTCATCGTTAATGGCAAAAAGCAGATTGTAAAGTAACCACTTAGGCCATAGACCTAACACATACACTTAGATTAAGCCCCTGCGCGCTATGTTATATTAGCTCGCAGGGGCTTTTAATACCCGTTGGCGGAATTTCAGGTTAACGGGTTAACAAGTTGACAGGTTAACAAGTAAGTATGCTTTACACCACTTATTATGTTA
>ERZ506970.321-NODE-321-length-15796-cov-9.63941_pt1 | contig 15796 bp, 13 predicted proteins | sample MGYA00512890_ERZ506970 | MGnify/ENA metagenome assembly ERZ506970 | reverse complement strand
AATGAGCCCACCGGGGTTCGAACCCGGGACACCTAGATTAAAAGTCATATATTTATAATATATTTATATTTTTAGGTGTTATCTTATTGATAGGCTGTTTTAGCTATTAGCTCTTAAGTGAGATGATAGCTATGGTTACATATTTTAATCTATTTACGATTGTTATACTATTCTTTTTTTATATCTTTGTCAAATTATATTTTTTATTTCATTATTAATTTGATTTAAGTCATTATCATTAAATGCTATGTCATTATATTTTTTTATAAATTTTTTTGAATCTCCTGCTATTATACTTTTTATTAGTTTTTTTCCTTCTTCAGAATTTAGATTTATTTTCATATTGTAGTTTAAATAAATATCATTATTTACAATTTCACATGAATTACTTATAGAGTATATTTCTTCTTCTTTTCTTAAATTATATTTTGTATTTATTTTTCCTGTTATCTGTTTTGAATTTCTTCTTTTATTTATTAACAATTTATTTTTTTGATTTGTATTCATTTATCCTCCATATGTATATGTATCTTTTTTATATGTTCCTGTTCCAAGTATCCAGTTTGCATCTATTTCATATAAATCTATTAATATACCTAAGTTTTCTATTGATGGTTCTCTTTTTCCTGATTCTATATAAGCTATTATTGATTGAGATATTCCTGTTTCTTGTTCAACTTCTTTTTGTGTATATCCGCTTCGTTGTCTTGCTTTTTTCATTCTTTCAGCAAATCCTTGTTTATACATTTTTTTCATCACCTCTTAATGTAATGTATCATATTGCACAATCCAAAATATGACATTTTGTTATATTTTAATATATCAAAATGTCATATTTTATGTTATTATTTTTATATCAAATTAATATTTTTATATCAAATTTATTTCCTTTGTTTAATAATATTTCGAAACTACATAAGCTGTTCACTTATGTAGTCGCTCCAGGGATAGCCGCCTGAAGCCTGATGACGATAGGCCAGAAAGGATTTAAGAAATGGAAGATTTAATTATTATTTTAAGCGTTGGAAAGCCTTACGATATTCCAAACGAGGATGGAACACATACAACAGGATGCACAATGAACTATATAACAACTAATAATATTAACCAGACATCTGAAGATACAGAAACCGGATTGCTTGGTTATGCTCCTGTTAGAGAACGTATGCCAATAACATTTTATGATAGGGCTAAGGCTCAAGGACTTCCAACTGTTGCTAAAGTAACTTACGGAATGAAAAACAGCTCCGGAAAGCAGACATTATATATAAAAGGTTTAGACTTTGTAGATTCGCAGAAAAAATGATGCACTATCCTCTTTCTTCTACAAACCGCCGCAGGCTCTTAGACAGCGTTAAGAATGTCTGGCGGGTCCCATGGGGAGAGGCTCGCGCAGAGCGAGACTGGGGCCAGACATTTAGCGTACGTATTTGATAAATTTCTGCTTTGAGGTAATTATATTATGAAACTTTCTAGATTTAGAAAATTATTAAGAGATGATCAAAGAATTTGTATTCTTCAAAATGATGTTTGTGATGTAGATTCTTTTGAAGGTTACACATGTAATATTCCAAAATCATATGGACATTTTTATGTTTTATCTCTTACAACTGAATCATTAAATGGATATTCAAGATTAAATATTCAATTAGGATTATAAAAAAGGATTTTGAAATGAAAAAATTGATACTAATAATTTTAATTGCATTTATATGTATTTTTAATATGCCGGATAATGTGAAAGCAGCAGATGAATCTGTATCCCTCACTGAAACAGTTACAGCAACCCAAACGGATACAGCTGTTGTTGTCCAGCAATTCACATATGGTGATTTAATGATATTTATTGCTATTATCTTATTGGTTGGCATTGAAGTTGCAAAACTTGTATTTACTTTTATGAGGTGATAAATGGATATAGAAACATTTAATCAGGCAACTAGTATTTTTATTAATCAAATGTTTCCGATTGGGTTCGGGTTTGGCTTTCTTCTTGGAGCTATATCCTGTCTGATTGGTTACACAATACACACTGTGTATAATATATTAAAAAAGTAGAATAAGGAGGTAATAAACATGGCTATGTTCGCATTAGATGGTGCTGCTACTGTTTCAGAAGCAATAATTAGTTCATTATCAACTACTGCTACGGATTGTCTTTCACTTGTAACAAGCGCACTTCCAATTGCTCTTCCAGTCGTTGGTGCTGGTATTCTTGTTGCATTTGGTATTAAAACATTCAAGCGTGTTACATCAAAGGCATAATAATTATATGTCTACGTTGCTGGGGAGATTATCTCCCCTTTTTTTATACAAACTTTTAGGGGGTTAATATGAAGTCATTAAGAATATTAAAACGTATATTAATAATTCCCGCCCTGGTAGCTATATTACTTGTTAATATCTCTTATGCATCTTATAGATCTCCTTGGGTGGTTAAGGTAGAAGCTGCAACAGGTAATGCATATATGGATGCATTTATAACTGCGCTTCAATATCTTGGTTATAGTGTAACTGGAAGTTCTGCAGCTCAATCAGCTCAAAAGGACTTAGAAAGATATATCAATCGAATATTAGCAGACAATAAAGCAATCGATAAAAAAAGACTTGATAATGTAAATAAATCAAAAACACCTCGTGAACAGTATTTAAACTATCTGGGAGTAACTTCTGATTCTGGTGCATTAAATTATGATGATTGGTATACAACTATTTATTGTCCTGCTAATAACATAGATCCAACTGCATCAGAGCGCACACTATCAGAACAGATTGTTTCAGCTATTCAGTCTGGTAAACTTAAAAGCAATTATACAGCAGAACAATATTTAAAAACTAATGGCTCTTTTAAGCTGCTTACAATGCTGTCTAAGGATTGGATGTCTGATATAGCTAGTAAAGTAATGGATGATCCAAATCAACTATTTTCAACTATGATAGGAACAAAGATAGAATATGCTGATATCTCTAACACAGCATACTATAAATTATTTGCTGATAATGTTCCAAACAATATGTATGATTATTTTTCAAGTTATTATGGTGTTCGTGGTTTAACTGCTGCTTGCAAGAACAACTTTTATACACTTACAAATGCACTTATTAATGATCATAGAGCTGAACTGGCTAATGCATTAAATGCCTGTGGGGATAAATATATTTTATTATTTACAATTAATGGATCTATTTATGATAGTAGTGTTTCTGCATCTCTTCAATTAATTAATGTTCCTGAAGGAGCTAAATCTATTTATCATTTTATGTCACATTCTGGATTAGCATATGATTCATACTCTTTATGTTTCAAAGATGAGAATGATGCAGAATTAGATTTTACTGTTTATCAGATAGGAAATTCATCCTCTGGAAGTTATAAGGAATCAGAAAAAATTAATTTTTACACACAAAAAGAATATTCTGCATTTGTTGGCCGTGGAATTACCCTTGATCAGCCATCCGCTTATGATAACAACTTTGACTATTGGAATATTATGAATTTAATAATTCCTGTTGGCTTTGATTCTTCTACTCTTCCACATACCAGTGCCGCCGGCCTTGTTTATGGACAGGCTATTGATAATTTGGATGTTGGTGAGATTAGTTCCGTTTCTATGGAAAAAACAAATGATGATATATCAGATCTTGTAGCTGATAATGTAAATATTGATGAAGTTGATGCAAAATCTGTTGATCAGGTTGTTGCTGATGTTAAATCTGTTGATGCAAGTGTTGATGCAGCAACTGATATAACTAAAACACTAACTGATACAATTACAGATGCAAATATAAAAGCTGATGAACGTGTAGAGCCTGATGAAAAAACTGATGAAAAAACAGATACCGATGTTGATAATCCAGCAGAGTCTGATGAAGTTAAAAAGTATAAAGTTAAATTAGTTGACATATTTCCTTTTTGTATTCCTTATGATATTTATCGCTTTTTAAACTGCCTGAAGGCTGACCCTGTTGCTCCTTGTTTCGATATTCCTATTATTGGTAAAAATAGCTTTGGTCTTGAGGAGTATACATATACGTTAGATTTATCTCAATTCGATTCGGTTGCTAAGATATTAAGGACTATGGAGCTGCTTGCTTTTTGTGTCGGTCTTGCATTTGTAACTAATAATTTAATCAAACATTAAAGAGGTACATACATATGGATATGTTTAATAAATTCTGGGATCAGATATCGAAATATTTGCCGCTTAGTCCTTTTACACAATTTATAGATCAGTTTGCTAATCTTCCAGCGCTTGGATATCTTAATTGGTTTTTTCCAGTTAAGGAATGTATAACAGTTATGGAAGCATATCTTGTTGCTGTTGGTGTTTATTACTTGTATCAGATGATTTTAAGATGGATAAAGGTGATTCAATAATGATTTTCTTATATTCAGGTACGCCCGGATCGGGCAAGAGCTTACACGCTGCACAAATAATTATAAATGGTCTAAAGCATAAGCGCCCTATCATTTGCAATTTTGATATAGCGCAGAATGTAAAAGGCCGTGAATATTTTACATACAAGGATAATGAGCAGCTAACACCGGAGTACTTAATGCAGTATTCCAGGGATTATTTTAAAGATAAGAAGATTCAGGAAGATAAAATTCTGCTTATTATTGATGAATGCCAAATGCTTTTTAATGCTCGTGAATGGAGTGTCTTTAATCGAAAGGCTTGGCTAAAATTTTTTACAACACATAGGCACTACGGATATTGCATTGTTCTTGTAGCACAGTTTGACCGAATGATAGATAGACAGATAAGAAGTCTTATAGAGTATGAATATATACATAGAAAGCTATCTAACTTTGGGTGGCGCGGAATGATGTTAAATATTATATTCGGTGGTAAAACATTTGTGGCCGTGAAGTCCTGGTATCCTCTTAAAGAGAAAGTAGGAAGTGAATTCTTTCATGCTAGGAAAAAGTTATATCGAATATATGATAGCTATCAAACCTTTTAAAATGATATATTTCTACAGAAATATATTATTAATAACAATTTAATATTTATTGATTAAATAAGGATTTAAGATAACTTGTTAGAAAACGCGGTCAACGTGTTTTTTGCGCCCGGGGTTGCGGGGACCTGGGCGCGAGAAACACCTTGACCACGTATATCTAATAGGTGGTCTTTAAATACATAACTAAATTGAGTTTAAAGCTGATAAATACTTGCTTAAATATGATTTTTATTTTGTCTTAAAATTGACGTTTTAGGACATTTTATAAAGGGGGATAATATGGCACTTATTGAAACTGAATTTGATGCTGATAATAATAATTATTGGTTTTATAAGAAAGAAAAAAAATTTTTACATTCAATTGATACATTTTATTATACTGTAACTTTTTCTAATGACTTTAGTAAATGTACTCAGGATCCTAATGTTCTTGAACTTCGTTACTGGTTACAGGAAATGCAATTATTAGTTGCTGAAAATATACATGATAATATTCTTCCTGTTAATGATTTACCGGATCTTAATGATGTTGTTGTAACTTATACTCCAAAATCATTTGCTGGTATGTTTTCTCATTGTCTTACTGTTCCAGAATATTTTGATGTATTTTTACTTGAGTCTGTGCCTAATGAGTTCACTAATCATATCCTTGTGCAGATTCGTTCTAAGGCATTGTGGTTAATTGGCTTGTCTAAATCTTATGAATATTCACTTCGTATAGTTGAATCTGTCGCTAAGCGTTTTCATTTGCAGATACAAGAAATAAAAGAAAACAGAGTTGATTATTGCTGGCATACAAATTACTTAAAAAATCCTGAGAAGTTTTTTAGAATTGATAATTTTAGTGCTATGCAAGTTAGCAGTTTTAGAGACTGTCAGTATCATTATAAGTTTAAGGCTAATAGTGAATATGAATCTGATTATGTTGCCCTTGGTAAACGTAATTCTAAGTGTTTTGTGCGTATATATCTTAAAACAAAAGAAGTTGTTGAGCAGGGATATAAGCCATGGTTTTTTAAGATATGGCTGCTTAATAATATGATATCCCGTTATGATTATTATGTCCTGACTAACTTATATTCTCTGCGCAACTGGGGTTGTTTAGACTTAATTCGTTTGCAATATTACTATGATTATGGAACTAACCAGGAATATAAAGATATGTGTTATTCATATATGCAAAGTTATTTTAAAGATGCCTCTGGTAATCGTGATTCTATTGCTAATCTTGCGGATTTGCTTACACCTCGTATTACTGTAATAATGAATAATGAATTCCAGGTTATGCGTAAGATGTCTAAATCCTTTTGTTTGGTTGAACATCCTAAGAATGATAAACTTGGTTATTCTAAGCGTATATATGATGTTTTAGATAATACTCCTCTTATAACTGATTATCTTACACATAGTACTTTAAGACTTGTTGAGCCTTCAGGTGATAAAAATAAATCACGTAGGGATTATATAGAATATTGGAAGCGATTACGTTCTGCCAAAATATATAATCCTTTTGCAAAAGAATATCCTAATAGATTAGTTCGTGATTATTCCAGGGAAACTAATTGGGATTTAATGAAAAGTAGGTTTATGCATTCTGCTATTAATTTTAGCTTATATAGTTTTGGTCTTGATTATCAATCTGAAAATGCCCTTGGTGATATGTCTGAACTTTTAGGCATGTTAAATGATAATGATATACATCATGCTAATATGTACAGATATAAGCGTAGTAAACAATTATATCCTACTGATTTTAAAAACAAGCTGGAGGTTTCCAATGGATATTAATGTTGCTTATAGATTATTTATTGATGATCGTACTGTATATTGTTCTCCAGATACTTTAAATTTTTATAAGTCTTATCTTAAAAGGTTTATTTCCTGGTTGGATATTTCAGATACAGACGAACTTAATAAATATGTTTTAAGAGAGTATATTGTTTTTTTACGTGATAAAATGAAAAATACTTCTGTTAGAACTAATTATCGTTCTGTAAAAGCCTTTTGCAAGTGGCTTTTTGAGGAAGATTATATTAATGTTGATGTAACTATTGGTGTTAAGCTTCCCCGATCTGATGCAGCAATTGTTGAGCCTCTTTCTGATGAAGAGGTTAATCTAATAGATAGAGCTATTATTAATAACTATAATTCTTTGAGAAATTATTGTATTTTTCATTTAATGCTTGATTGTGGCTTGCGTAGAAAAGAAGTTGTTAATTTGCGATTCTGTGATGTAAAACAAGACAGACTTATTATACATAATTCTAAAGGTAATAAAGACCGTATTGTTTTACTACCAAAATTTTTATATATGAGTATATGTAATTATTATGCTACAACTAATAATTCTGATAGCAATAATTTATTTCTTGATCGTAGTAATAATATGCCTATAACTAATGATACAATTAGAAAATTATTTGTTACTTTGAAAAGATTGAGTGGCGTGGATCGTGTGCATGCTCACCTATGCCGTCATACTTTCGCTACCAGCTTTTTGCAATATGGTGGAAATATGGAAAAACTTCGACTTTTTATGGGGCATAGTGATTATGAGATACTTAAGAACTATCTTCATCTTTCACTTGTATATCCTAATGTTTACCGAATTGATGATATATTTTTTAATTCATAAAAAGTCTAGGTGTCTCCGATTTTAACGCATATAAAAATCCCCTTACCTCGTAACTAGCGAAGTAAGGGGATTCTTTTTTAATGAGCCCACCGGGGTTCGAACCCGGGACACCTAGATTAAAAGTCATATATTTATAATATATTTATATTTTTAGGTGTTATCTTATTGATAGGCTGTTTTAGCTATTAGCTCTTAAGTGAGATGATAGCTATGGTTACATATTTTAATCTATTTACGATTGTTATACTATTCTTTTTTTATATCTTTGTCAAATTATATTTTTTATTTCATTATTAATTTGATTTAAGTCATTATCATTAAATGCTATGTCATTATATTTTTTTATAAATTTTTTTGAATCTCCTGCTATTATACTTTTTATTAGTTTTTTTCCTTCTTCAGAATTTAGATTTATTTTCATATTGTAGTTTAAATAAATATCATTATTTACAATTTCACATGAATTACTTATAGAGTATATTTCTTCTTCTTTTCTTAAATTATATTTTGTATTTATTTTTCCTGTTATCTGTTTTGAATTTCTTCTTTTATTTATTAACAATTTATTTTTTTGATTTGTATTCATTTATCCTCCATATGTATATGTATCTTTTTTATATGTTCCTGTTCCAAGTATCCAGTTTGCATCTATTTCATATAAATCTATTAATATACCTAAGTTTTCTATTGATGGTTCTCTTTTTCCTGATTCTATATAAGCTATTATTGATTGAGATATTCCTGTTTCTTGTTCAACTTCTTTTTGTGTATATCCGCTTCGTTGTCTTGCTTTTTTCATTCTTTCAGCAAATCCTTGTTTATACATTTTTTTCATCACCTCTTAATGTAATGTATCATATTGCACAATCCAAAATATGACATTTTGTTATATTTTAATATATCAAAATGTCATATTTTATGTTATTATTTTTATATCAAATTAATATTTTTATATCAAATTTATTTCCTTTGTTTAATAATATTTCGAAACTACATAAGCTGTTCACTTATGTAGTCGCTCCAGGGATAGCCGCCTGAAGCCTGATGACGATAGGCCAGAAAGGATTTAAGAAATGGAAGATTTAATTATTATTTTAAGCGTTGGAAAGCCTTACGATATTCCAAACGAGGATGGAACACATACAACAGGATGCACAATGAACTATATAACAACTAATAATATTAACCAGACATCTGAAGATACAGAAACCGGATTGCTTGGTTATGCTCCTGTTAGAGAACGTATGCCAATAACATTTTATGATAGGGCTAAGGCTCAAGGACTTCCAACTGTTGCTAAAGTAACTTACGGAATGAAAAACAGCTCCGGAAAGCAGACATTATATATAAAAGGTTTAGACTTTGTAGATTCGCAGAAAAAATGATGCACTATCCTCTTTCTTCTACAAACCGCCGCAGGCTCTTAGACAGCGTTAAGAATGTCTGGCGGGTCCCATGGGGAGAGGCTCGCGCAGAGCGAGACTGGGGCCAGACATTTAGCGTACGTATTTGATAAATTTCTGCTTTGAGGTAATTATATTATGAAACTTTCTAGATTTAGAAAATTATTAAGAGATGATCAAAGAATTTGTATTCTTCAAAATGATGTTTGTGATGTAGATTCTTTTGAAGGTTACACATGTAATATTCCAAAATCATATGGACATTTTTATGTTTTATCTCTTACAACTGAATCATTAAATGGATATTCAAGATTAAATATTCAATTAGGATTATAAAAAAGGATTTTGAAATGAAAAAATTGATACTAATAATTTTAATTGCATTTATATGTATTTTTAATATGCCGGATAATGTGAAAGCAGCAGATGAATCTGTATCCCTCACTGAAACAGTTACAGCAACCCAAACGGATACAGCTGTTGTTGTCCAGCAATTCACATATGGTGATTTAATGATATTTATTGCTATTATCTTATTGGTTGGCATTGAAGTTGCAAAACTTGTATTTACTTTTATGAGGTGATAAATGGATATAGAAACATTTAATCAGGCAACTAGTATTTTTATTAATCAAATGTTTCCGATTGGGTTCGGGTTTGGCTTTCTTCTTGGAGCTATATCCTGTCTGATTGGTTACACAATACACACTGTGTATAATATATTAAAAAAGTAGAATAAGGAGGTAATAAACATGGCTATGTTCGCATTAGATGGTGCTGCTACTGTTTCAGAAGCAATAATTAGTTCATTATCAACTACTGCTACGGATTGTCTTTCACTTGTAACAAGCGCACTTCCAATTGCTCTTCCAGTCGTTGGTGCTGGTATTCTTGTTGCATTTGGTATTAAAACATTCAAGCGTGTTACATCAAAGGCATAATAATTATATGTCTACGTTGCTGGGGAGATTATCTCCCCTTTTTTTATACAAACTTTTAGGGGGTTAATATGAAGTCATTAAGAATATTAAAACGTATATTAATAATTCCCGCCCTGGTAGCTATATTACTTGTTAATATCTCTTATGCATCTTATAGATCTCCTTGGGTGGTTAAGGTAGAAGCTGCAACAGGTAATGCATATATGGATGCATTTATAACTGCGCTTCAATATCTTGGTTATAGTGTAACTGGAAGTTCTGCAGCTCAATCAGCTCAAAAGGACTTAGAAAGATATATCAATCGAATATTAGCAGACAATAAAGCAATCGATAAAAAAAGACTTGATAATGTAAATAAATCAAAAACACCTCGTGAACAGTATTTAAACTATCTGGGAGTAACTTCTGATTCTGGTGCATTAAATTATGATGATTGGTATACAACTATTTATTGTCCTGCTAATAACATAGATCCAACTGCATCAGAGCGCACACTATCAGAACAGATTGTTTCAGCTATTCAGTCTGGTAAACTTAAAAGCAATTATACAGCAGAACAATATTTAAAAACTAATGGCTCTTTTAAGCTGCTTACAATGCTGTCTAAGGATTGGATGTCTGATATAGCTAGTAAAGTAATGGATGATCCAAATCAACTATTTTCAACTATGATAGGAACAAAGATAGAATATGCTGATATCTCTAACACAGCATACTATAAATTATTTGCTGATAATGTTCCAAACAATATGTATGATTATTTTTCAAGTTATTATGGTGTTCGTGGTTTAACTGCTGCTTGCAAGAACAACTTTTATACACTTACAAATGCACTTATTAATGATCATAGAGCTGAACTGGCTAATGCATTAAATGCCTGTGGGGATAAATATATTTTATTATTTACAATTAATGGATCTATTTATGATAGTAGTGTTTCTGCATCTCTTCAATTAATTAATGTTCCTGAAGGAGCTAAATCTATTTATCATTTTATGTCACATTCTGGATTAGCATATGATTCATACTCTTTATGTTTCAAAGATGAGAATGATGCAGAATTAGATTTTACTGTTTATCAGATAGGAAATTCATCCTCTGGAAGTTATAAGGAATCAGAAAAAATTAATTTTTACACACAAAAAGAATATTCTGCATTTGTTGGCCGTGGAATTACCCTTGATCAGCCATCCGCTTATGATAACAACTTTGACTATTGGAATATTATGAATTTAATAATTCCTGTTGGCTTTGATTCTTCTACTCTTCCACATACCAGTGCCGCCGGCCTTGTTTATGGACAGGCTATTGATAATTTGGATGTTGGTGAGATTAGTTCCGTTTCTATGGAAAAAACAAATGATGATATATCAGATCTTGTAGCTGATAATGTAAATATTGATGAAGTTGATGCAAAATCTGTTGATCAGGTTGTTGCTGATGTTAAATCTGTTGATGCAAGTGTTGATGCAGCAACTGATATAACTAAAACACTAACTGATACAATTACAGATGCAAATATAAAAGCTGATGAACGTGTAGAGCCTGATGAAAAAACTGATGAAAAAACAGATACCGATGTTGATAATCCAGCAGAGTCTGATGAAGTTAAAAAGTATAAAGTTAAATTAGTTGACATATTTCCTTTTTGTATTCCTTATGATATTTATCGCTTTTTAAACTGCCTGAAGGCTGACCCTGTTGCTCCTTGTTTCGATATTCCTATTATTGGTAAAAATAGCTTTGGTCTTGAGGAGTATACATATACGTTAGATTTATCTCAATTCGATTCGGTTGCTAAGATATTAAGGACTATGGAGCTGCTTGCTTTTTGTGTCGGTCTTGCATTTGTAACTAATAATTTAATCAAACATTAAAGAGGTACATACATATGGATATGTTTAATAAATTCTGGGATCAGATATCGAAATATTTGCCGCTTAGTCCTTTTACACAATTTATAGATCAGTTTGCTAATCTTCCAGCGCTTGGATATCTTAATTGGTTTTTTCCAGTTAAGGAATGTATAACAGTTATGGAAGCATATCTTGTTGCTGTTGGTGTTTATTACTTGTATCAGATGATTTTAAGATGGATAAAGGTGATTCAATAATGATTTTCTTATATTCAGGTACGCCCGGATCGGGCAAGAGCTTACACGCTGCACAAATAATTATAAATGGTCTAAAGCATAAGCGCCCTATCATTTGCAATTTTGATATAGCGCAGAATGTAAAAGGCCGTGAATATTTTACATACAAGGATAATGAGCAGCTAACACCGGAGTACTTAATGCAGTATTCCAGGGATTATTTTAAAGATAAGAAGATTCAGGAAGATAAAATTCTGCTTATTATTGATGAATGCCAAATGCTTTTTAATGCTCGTGAATGGAGTGTCTTTAATCGAAAGGCTTGGCTAAAATTTTTTACAACACATAGGCACTACGGATATTGCATTGTTCTTGTAGCACAGTTTGACCGAATGATAGATAGACAGATAAGAAGTCTTATAGAGTATGAATATATACATAGAAAGCTATCTAACTTTGGGTGGCGCGGAATGATGTTAAATATTATATTCGGTGGTAAAACATTTGTGGCCGTGAAGTCCTGGTATCCTCTTAAAGAGAAAGTAGGAAGTGAATTCTTTCATGCTAGGAAAAAGTTATATCGAATATATGATAGCTATCAAACCTTTTAAAATGATATATTTCTACAGAAATATATTATTAATAACAATTTAATATTTATTGATTAAATAAGGATTTAAGATAACTTGTTAGAAAACGCGGTCAACGTGTTTTTTGCGCCCGGGGTTGCGGGGACCTGGGCGCGAGAAACACCTTGACCACGTATATCTAATAGGTGGTCTTTAAATACATAACTAAATTGAGTTTAAAGCTGATAAATACTTGCTTAAATATGATTTTTATTTTGTCTTAAAATTGACGTTTTAGGACATTTTATAAAGGGGGATAATATGGCACTTATTGAAACTGAATTTGATGCTGATAATAATAATTATTGGTTTTATAAGAAAGAAAAAAAATTTTTACATTCAATTGATACATTTTATTATACTGTAACTTTTTCTAATGACTTTAGTAAATGTACTCAGGATCCTAATGTTCTTGAACTTCGTTACTGGTTACAGGAAATGCAATTATTAGTTGCTGAAAATATACATGATAATATTCTTCCTGTTAATGATTTACCGGATCTTAATGATGTTGTTGTAACTTATACTCCAAAATCATTTGCTGGTATGTTTTCTCATTGTCTTACTGTTCCAGAATATTTTGATGTATTTTTACTTGAGTCTGTGCCTAATGAGTTCACTAATCATATCCTTGTGCAGATTCGTTCTAAGGCATTGTGGTTAATTGGCTTGTCTAAATCTTATGAATATTCACTTCGTATAGTTGAATCTGTCGCTAAGCGTTTTCATTTGCAGATACAAGAAATAAAAGAAAACAGAGTTGATTATTGCTGGCATACAAATTACTTAAAAAATCCTGAGAAGTTTTTTAGAATTGATAATTTTAGTGCTATGCAAGTTAGCAGTTTTAGAGACTGTCAGTATCATTATAAGTTTAAGGCTAATAGTGAATATGAATCTGATTATGTTGCCCTTGGTAAACGTAATTCTAAGTGTTTTGTGCGTATATATCTTAAAACAAAAGAAGTTGTTGAGCAGGGATATAAGCCATGGTTTTTTAAGATATGGCTGCTTAATAATATGATATCCCGTTATGATTATTATGTCCTGACTAACTTATATTCTCTGCGCAACTGGGGTTGTTTAGACTTAATTCGTTTGCAATATTACTATGATTATGGAACTAACCAGGAATATAAAGATATGTGTTATTCATATATGCAAAGTTATTTTAAAGATGCCTCTGGTAATCGTGATTCTATTGCTAATCTTGCGGATTTGCTTACACCTCGTATTACTGTAATAATGAATAATGAATTCCAGGTTATGCGTAAGATGTCTAAATCCTTTTGTTTGGTTGAACATCCTAAGAATGATAAACTTGGTTATTCTAAGCGTATATATGATGTTTTAGATAATACTCCTCTTATAACTGATTATCTTACACATAGTACTTTAAGACTTGTTGAGCCTTCAGGTGATAAAAATAAATCACGTAGGGATTATATAGAATATTGGAAGCGATTACGTTCTGCCAAAATATATAATCCTTTTGCAAAAGAATATCCTAATAGATTAGTTCGTGATTATTCCAGGGAAACTAATTGGGATTTAATGAAAAGTAGGTTTATGCATTCTGCTATTAATTTTAGCTTATATAGTTTTGGTCTTGATTATCAATCTGAAAATGCCCTTGGTGATATGTCTGAACTTTTAGGCATGTTAAATGATAATGATATACATCATGCTAATATGTACAGATATAAGCGTAGTAAACAATTATATCCTACTGATTTTAAAAACAAGCTGGAGGTTTCCAATGGATATTAATGTTGCTTATAGATTATTTATTGATGATCGTACTGTATATTGTTCTCCAGATACTTTAAATTTTTATAAGTCTTATCTTAAAAGGTTTATTTCCTGGTTGGATATTTCAGATACAGACGAACTTAATAAATATGTTTTAAGAGAGTATATTGTTTTTTTACGTGATAAAATGAAAAATACTTCTGTTAGAACTAATTATCGTTCTGTAAAAGCCTTTTGCAAGTGGCTTTTTGAGGAAGATTATATTAATGTTGATGTAACTATTGGTGTTAAGCTTCCCCGATCTGATGCAGCAATTGTTGAGCCTCTTTCTGATGAAGAGGTTAATCTAATAGATAGAGCTATTATTAATAACTATAATTCTTTGAGAAATTATTGTATTTTTCATTTAATGCTTGATTGTGGCTTGCGTAGAAAAGAAGTTGTTAATTTGCGATTCTGTGATGTAAAACAAGACAGACTTATTATACATAATTCTAAAGGTAATAAAGACCGTATTGTTTTACTACCAAAATTTTTATATATGAGTATATGTAATTATTATGCTACAACTAATAATTCTGATAGCAATAATTTATTTCTTGATCGTAGTAATAATATGCCTATAACTAATGATACAATTAGAAAATTATTTGTTACTTTGAAAAGATTGAGTGGCGTGGATCGTGTGCATGCTCACCTATGCCGTCATACTTTCGCTACCAGCTTTTTGCAATATGGTGGAAATATGGAAAAACTTCGACTTTTTATGGGGCATAGTGATTATGAGATACTTAAGAACTATCTTCATCTTTCACTTGTATATCCTAATGTTTACCGAATTGATGATATATTTTTTAATTCATAAAAAGTCTAGGTGTCTCCGATTTTAACGCATATAAAAATCCCCTTACCTCGTAACTAGCGAAGTAAGGGGATTCTTTTTTAATGAGCCCACCGGGGTTCGAACCCGGGACACCTAGATTAAAAGTCTAGTGCTCTACCAACTGAGCTATGAGCCCATATATAATCTTTAAAGCTATTTAGCTAATAGGATTCATATCCAATCCAGCTGGGCTAGCTGGATTCGAACCAGCGTGATGCAGGGATCAAAACCCTGTGCCTTACCGCTTGGCGATAGCCCATTAGTTAAATAAGGGTGGATACAGGGATTCGAACCCTGGACCTTCAGAGCCACAATCTGACGCGCTAACCAGCTGTGCTATACCCACCATAACATAAAAAAAGTGTGCCCGAAGGGATTCGAACCCCCGACCCACGGCTTAGAAGGCCGTTGCTCTATCCAGCTGAGCTACGAACACACAAAGCGGGTGATGGGAATCGAACCCACGTATCTAGCTTGGAAGGCTAGTGTTCTA
>ERZ506970.240-NODE-240-length-18677-cov-12.8921_pt1 | contig 18677 bp, 20 predicted proteins | sample MGYA00512890_ERZ506970 | MGnify/ENA metagenome assembly ERZ506970 | reverse complement strand
ACTTACCTGTTAACCCGTTAACTTGTCAACTTGTTTACTAATTCCGCCAACGCGTAACTTTACGACTCCATAGTTATCCAACTAAAACTTAGCTACTTATGAATGTCGCAATTTGAGTTCGTGTTCAATGTCAGTAAGGCTTACCCCCATTTGTTCAAGCATAACGAGGTAATGATACATGAGGTCGCTTGCTTCATAAATAAAGCGGTCGCGATTGCCATCAATAGCCTCAATGATGCTTTCGGCACATTCCTCGCCCACCTTTTTAGTAATAGCTTTGATGCCTTTTATAAACAGACGGGTGGTGTAAGATCCTTCGGGTAATTCGGCACGACGCTGCGCTATGAGTGCGGCCAGTGAACGTATAAAACCCTCGTCGGCAGGTGTGTCAAAACACGCTGTTGTGCCACGATGGCAGGTGGGGCCTATGGGATGCACCTGTATGAGCAGCGTGTCGGCATCGCAGTCAATGTAGGTGTTGACCACATGTAGGTAATGGCCAGAGGTTTCACCTTTGGTCCAAAGTTGTTGTCGGGTGCGACTGAAAAAGGTGACGCGCCCTTCGGTTTGTGTCTTTTCAAAGGCTTTTTGATTCATATAGCCCAACATGAGCACACGTAGTGTTGTGGCGTCTTGTATGACAACGGGCAGTAGGCCATCGGCACATTTATCGAGTTTTATATCGTTCCAAGTCATAATATATAGCGGTTGGGTGGGTTGACGGGTATATGTTGGTAGTTAAGTCACGTTTATTCGTTCATTCCGCTCAGTCTAACGGCAATGCCTTGTTGGTGCAGTTGGCGTTTGAGTTCGGGAATGGTGATTTCGCCATAATGAAAAATGCTGGCAGCTAAAGCCGCATCGGCATGTCCTTGAGCAAATACTTGCGCTATGTCGTTGGCAGAGCCAGCTCCGCCTGAGGCAATGACGGGTATTTGTAGCGATGACGTGAGGCGTGCATAGGTAGAACAAGGATAGCCATTTTTAGTACCATCGTGATTCATGGAGGTAAATAATATTTCGCCAGCTCCGCGCTCTTGTGCCTCATGAGCCCAGCTGAATAGCTCGCGGTTAGTGGTTTGTGTTCCTCCGTGGGTGCATACTGTCCAATGTGCATGTGCTTCATCACACGACGAAGCATTGAGTGGGGCATGTTGGGCATCAATGGCCACTACCACAAATTGTGAACCATAGTGTGCGGCAATTTGGTCAATCAGTTCAGGGTTGCGTAGTGCTGCGCTATTAATGCTCACCTTGTCAGCTCCAGCATCAAGCAGACGGGCAGCATCGTCAATGGTTGATATGCCCCCACCTACCGTAAAGGGTATGTTAATGCCATCGGCTATGCGGCTAACGAGTTGGGTGAAAGTGTTGCGTCCTTCGCGTGTGGCGCTGATGTCAAGGTAAACCAATTCGTCGGCTCCTGTGCGAGCATAGTGTTGCCCTAAGGCTACAGCATCACCCACATCGTGTAGTTGCTCAAAGTGTATGCCTTTGACGGTGCGGCCTTCTTTAACATCAAGGCAAGGTATGATTCGTTTGCTAAGCATTTGCTCTTAGTTTATATTTTTAGTCTTAAGGTTGACGGGTAAGTTAGTTAACGGGTTGACGGGTAAGTTAGCTAACGGGTTGACGGGTTAACAGGTTGACGGGTAAGTTAGTTAACGGGTTGACGGGTTAACAGGTTAACGGGTAAGTTAGTTAACGGGTTGACGGGTTAACAGGTTGACGGGTTAATTACCTGTTATCCTGTTAATTCGTCAACTTGTTTACTAATCACTCAAAGTCAGAAAGGTAAAAAGTTAAAATGCTTGACAAACTTACCCGTTAACTTGTTAACCTGTTAACCTGTTAACCCGTCAACCCGTTAACTTGTTAACCATAAAACTATAGTACAATTTTCCCCTCATAAATAGCTTTGCCCACAATCACCTTGCGCAGGCCTAAATGTTCAAGTTGATGAATGTCGTCCATGCATGAAATGCCGCCCGATACTGTGATGTCAATTGTGGGATACTTGTGTTGCAAACGAACATAAAGTTCGGTAGCGGGACCTTGCAACATGCCGTCGCGCGAAATGTCGGTGCAAATAACTTGCGAAAGACCGTGAGGAAGAAAACGATCGATGAGCTGATCAATCGTCATGTCCACCTCGTGCTGCCACCCATTTACCGATACGCGACCTTGCTTCACGTCAGCACCCAACACCATGCGCTCGGGGCCATAAAGGTGAAGCCAATGCTCAAACAACTTAGGGCTTTGTGCTGCCACACTGCCCACTACCGCATAACGGGCACCTGCAGCAAACACAGCATTGAGGGCTTGCTCGCTCTTGATGCCACCTCCCCATTCAATTTCGGCTCCATCAATGGCGGCTAATTGCTGCAAAGTGTTGAGGTTTTGAGGCGATGCAGCTTTAGCCCCGTCTAAGTCGACCACATGAATGCGATGCATGCCATGTTGCACAAATTGGCGAACCATGCTCGCGGGGTCGGCATCGTACACCTTTTGTTGGGCATAGTCGCCTTGGGTAAGTCGCACACAGCGGCCACCTATTAAGTCAATGGCAGGTAAAATGGTCATAAGCTAATAAAGTTTTGAAGAATACGTTCGCCTACATCGCCACTCTTTTCAGGGTGAAACTGTGTGCCGTAAAATTGTTCGTACTTGAGCGCAGCACTGAATAACAAACCATGATGAGTGGTGGCAATGGTGTCGGGACAGAGCGTGGGATAATAAGAGTGGACGTAATAAACCGAGTCGCCACTATGAATGCCCTTGAATAGTTTCTTTTCAACATTGCCCAAAGTGTTCCAACCCATGTGGGGAACTTTGCATTCGGCTGAGGCAGGAAAACGACGCACATGCGCATCGAATATGCTCATACACTCGGTGAGAGCCTGTGGCGTAGCCCCCTCTTCAGAGTCGCGACACATCACTTGCAAACCTACGCATATACCCAACACGGGTTGGCGCAACTGCTTAATAACGGGTATGAGTTGCGACTTGCGCAGGTGGTGCATGGCTTCGGCACAATTGCCCACACCTGGTAGTAACACGTGGTCAGCGCGGCTAATGGTGGTGGCATCGGCCGTTACGCAGTATTCAGCACCTAAGCGGTGAAGTGCGTTTTCAACCGACCGCAGGTTGCCCATTTTATAGTCAATAATTGCTATCATAAAACTCCTTTGCTACTGGGTATTTCATAACTAAACACATTGCGCTTAATGGCTTGCCGCAGGGTGCGTGCAAAAGCCTTGAATACCCCCTCGATGAGGTGATGATTGTTGGTGCCACGTGCTTGAATGTGCAGGTTACACTGCAGGGCTTGGCAGAGTGAACGAAACACGTGCTCGTACATTTCGGTAGGCGTGTCGCCTACATATTCGCGTGTAAAAGGCACGTCCCACTTAAAGTCAATGCGTCCGCCTAAATCGAGTGTTACCATAGCATCGCACTCATCCATGGGCAGCACAAATCCGTAACGCTCAATGCCGCGTTTATTGCCTAAGGCTTGCCGCAATGCGTCGCCTAAGGCTATGGCCACGTCCTCCATGGTGTGGTGTTCGTCAACAGCTAAGTCGCCTCGGCAAGTGCAACAGAGCGAAATGCCAGCATGCTTAGGTATTTGTTCCAACATGTGGTCATAAAAGTGTAAGCCTGTGTCAATGTTCGAGGGTTGATGTCCGTCTAAGTCAATAACTATGTGTATGTCGGTTTCGGCTGTAGTGCGTTTGATTTCGGCACATCGCTCGGTGGTACGTAAAAATTCAGCAACCTTGGCCCAACTATCGGTGCATAGTGCCAAGGCTTGCTGCTGAGTGGCATTCAGCATTTGTTGCGCACGATGAGGCTCTTGCAACAATATGGCTCGGCACCCTAAGTTGACAGCCAGCTGCACATCGGTGGCCCTATCGCCAATAACATAAGAGTGAGCCAAGTCATACTCTCCCGTTAAATACTCCGTAAGCATGGCAGTGCCAGGCTTGCGTGTGGGCGCATTTTCGTGTTCAAAGGTGCGGTCAATGTATTCGTGCGCAAAGTGTATGCCTTCGCCATGCAGCGTTTGTAACATCTTGTTATGGGCTGGCCAAAAGGTGCTTTCAGGAAAACTGTCGGTGCCCAAGCCATCTTGGTTACTTACCAACAAGGGCATGTAGTCGGTACTCATAATGGAGCGTAGCCCACTGATGGCACCTGGCACAAATGTTAACTTTGCTAATGAGTCAATTTGCTCATCGGCAGGCTCCTCAATAATGGTGCCGTCGCGGTCAATAAATAATAGGCGTTTCATGCAAACAACTTAAATGATTGGAGCAAACGTTGATTTTCATCGGGGGTGCCAATGGTCACTCTTAAGCAACCTTCGCACCCCTTCACGCGGTGCCGATTGCGCACTATGATGCCTTGGCTTACCAAGTGGGCATAGAGGGCATCGGGCTGTGTGACCTTGACTAACAAAAAGTTAGCATCGCTATGAAACACCTTAAGCACACAAGGCAATGTTGCAAGGGCTTGGGCCAAGGTGGCACGTTCGCTGAGCACTTGTGCCACATGGGCATCGTGGGGTTCGGTGTGCAAGCGGTGTATTACTTCTTGCTGCGTGGGGCCATTCACATTGTAGGGGTATTTTACGCGGGCAAACACAGCGGCTATTGAGGGTGAGGCAAAAGCTAAGCCCAGTCGTAAACCCGCCATGCCCCATGCCTTTGACAGCGTTTGCAGTACAATGACGTTGGGGTGATGGTTTAACACGCTGAGCATGCTGCCTTGGCTCGAAAAGTCAACGTAGGCCTCGTCAACCACTAAAGCACCGTCAAACCTATTGGCCAGTTCCTCAAGTTGAGCTATGCTGAAAGCATTGCCTGTGGGGTTATTGGGCGAACACACCCAGAGTAAGCGAGTGTGGGCATCGGTGGCAGCCAATAGCTGCTGGGTGTTGAGGCTATAGTCGGAGGCATTTAACATTACCTCGCGCACCTCAACATTATTAATGGCCGCGGCTACGCTATACATGCCATAGGTGGGCGCAATGCTTACCACGTTGTCGATGCCTGGCTCGCAAAATATGCGAAAGCACAGGTCGATGGCTTCATCGCTGCCATTGCCAATGAACACTTGTTCGGCATTAACGCCTTTGCATTGGGCTATGGCTTGCTTTAAAGCCTTTTGGTGTGGGTCGGGGTAGCGGTTCACACCATTATTGTAGGGACTCTCGTTGGCATCGAGCCATACGGATATGTCGCCTCCCTTGTAGTCATCGCGTGCGGTGGAGTAGGGCAATAGCGACTGTATGTTGTTGCGTATTTTCATAGCTGAAGTATACTTAATGGATGGTAGTAGTGAACGGGTTAACGGGTTAACGGGTTAACGGGTTAACGGGGTGAAGGGTTAACGGGTAAGTATGCTATATATCACTTATATTAAAGTCAGAATGGTGAGAAGTTAAAATGCTTGACAAACTTACCTGTTAACCTGTTAACCCGTCAACCCGTTAACCCTTCACCCCGTTAACCCTTCACCCCGTAAGAACTACTTCGGCTTGCGTACCCTCACGGCTTGTGCATGCGCTTGTAATCCCTCAGCCTCGGCCATGGTAATGATGGTGGAGGCAAGAGACTGTAGTCCTTGCTGCGTAAGTTCTTGAAAGGTGATTTTGCGCATAAAGCTGTCAATGTTTACACCACTATATGAACGAGCCCAACTGCTTGTGGGTAAGGTGTGGTTCGTGCCCGAAGCGTAGTCGCCTGCCGACTCGGGCGAATAGTTGCCTATGAATACGCTGCCAGCTGCTGTTATGCCATTGGCCATTTGCCATGCATCGTCCACCGAAAGTATGAGGTGCTCGGGAGCATAGGCATTTGAAAAGGCCAACATCTGTTCACGATTGGGCAACACAATGATACGACTATGGCGCAGTGACTGCTCTACCAACTCATGTCGAGGCAGTAGAGCCGTTTGGCGAACTACCTCATTGGCCACGCTTTGGGCAAAGGCGGCATTGTTGCACACTAATATGGCTTGACTGTCAGGCCCATGTTCGGCCTGTGATAGCATGTCGGCAGCCACATAGTCAGCATGGGCGGTGTGATCGGCCATAACGAGCACCTCTGATGGACCAGCAGGCATGTCGATGGCTGTGTGAGTGCTTACCTGTTGCTTGGCATGCGTAACATAGCGGTTGCCAGGACCAAAAATTTTATCCACACAGGGTATGCTCTCAGTGCCATAAGCCATAGCTGCAATGGCTTGTGCTCCGCCAACGCGGTAAATGTGGTGTATGCCGCATGCGTTGGCCGCATATATTATTTCGGGAGCGATGTGGCCATCGGCCCCTTGTGGGGTACACAGCACAATGTCCTTGCAACCTGCTATGGTGGCAGGCGCAGCTAACATGAGTACGGTTGAGAATAGGGGCGCGCGTCCACCAGGAATGTACAATCCTACACGCTGAATGGGTACTGCGCGTTGCACACAGTGCACACCTGGTTGCGTTTCAACCTTAACGGCATGAGGCAGTTGAGCTTGATGAAAGGCACGAATGTTGCGTAACGCATGGTGTATGGCTTGCTGCACCTCGGTGCTGGTTTGTGCTGCTAATTGTGCGCGTTCTGTGTCCGAAAGTTCAATGTGGGTAAGTTCTGCATGGTCAAAGTCGTGTGCAAAGCGTCGCAAGGCAGCATCACCTTCGTGGCGTACAGCAGCTATGATGTGGCGTACGCTTTCAATTACTTGCTCATCGCTCGGTGCATTGCGTTGACACAGCGCGGGCCATTCTTCAGGACGAGGATTGTTTATAATTTCCATTAGCTAATGTTTCTCAATAAATAGGTTCTCAAATAGTGTTGGAACATATAGGGTTAACAAGTTAACAGGTTGACGGGTTAACAGGTTAACGGGTTGATGGGTTAACAGGTTAACGGGTTGATGGGTTAACAAGTTAACGGGTTGACGGGTTGACGGGTTAACAAGTTAACGGGTTAACGGGTTGACAGGTTAACGGGTTGATGGGTTAACAGGTTAACGGGTTAACGGGTTGACGGGTTAACAAGTTAACGGGGGGACGGGTTAACGGGTTGACAGGTTAACGGGTTAACAGGTTGACAGGTTAACGGGTTAATAAAAGGATGCGACAAATAGCTCAACTTTTTAACTTCTCAACTCTTTAAATCTTCAACTTCCCCCCCTACGGAATCATATTTTCTAAGTTAAGCACCAATATGCCTTCAGCGCCAAGTTGTTTGAGTTGTTCCACCTTTTCCCATAACACGTCTTCGGCAATGACCACATGCATAGAGCACCAGTCCTTGGCAGCCAAAGGCAAAATGGTGGGGGAGCGCATGGCAGGTAATAGTTTTACGGCTTCATCGACCAAGGCTGAAGGTATATTCATCAATACATATTTGTAGCCACGGCTATTGGCAATAGATTTGAAACGAAACTTTAACTTTTCAATTTCAGCTAACTTGTCGTTATCAAGTCCTTGGTGCGCTACAAGTGCAGCCTCGCTATAAAACACCTCTTCCACCTCGCGCAAACCATTTTGCACCAGTGTGCCACCTGATGAAACAATGTCGAATATGGCATCGGCCATGCCTACTGCAGGTGCAATTTCTACTGAACCTGCTATTTCGTGAATGTCGGCCTCTATGCCTTTTTCAGTGAAGAAGTGGTGCAACACGTTGGGATAAGATGTGGCCACTGTGCGCCCATTGAACCATGCCAAACCAGGATACTCTACTTCACGTGGCACGGCCAACGAAATGCGGCATGCTCCAAAACCTAAACGCATGATTTCGTCAACGGCCATGTTGCGTTCAGCTACCTCGTTTAATCCTACAATGCCAACATCGGCTACACCCATGTGTACGGCTTGTGGTATGTCGTCATCACGCAGGTAGAGTACTTCAATGGGGAAACCTTTGGCACGTGCCACTAATTTGCGTTTGCTTTGTGCTACATCAATACCAGCATCTGTCAGCAGTTGCATGGTGTCTTCATTAAGTCGTCCTTTGGCTTGTATGGCTATACGTAACATAGGCTGTTTTTTATGTTGTTAGGTGTTTGTGTTGTATTAAATGAACTGCAATATTCGATATTTTAATTGATATATGCAAGTTTTGTGGGTGTAAAATAGTTATTTTGCTTGTATTTATCCAATTCTGCTTGCTTTTATTCAATTTGTGGGTGTGCATTATTTAAATGTGAGTAATGCATGTTATGTCAGTTGTGCGAAGATAGGCTGCACCTCGACAATAAAAATGTAAGTCTTTCAGCCTTACATTTTGTATTGTGCTCGGTTTGCACTATCTTTGCACATTATATATAGCAAATACAGCTATTAATGAACAGAAACAAATTTTAATGAGTTGCCTTAAACAAGGCTATATTATATATTGAGAGTACCATGAAAATCATACTCAACCCTAAATATGAAGCTTTGCGTGACTACTTGATTCACCTTGAGGAACATTTTGAACGTGAAGGTCGCGATATACACGCGGACCGAAATGTGATACGTACCTTGCAGGTGAATGGATTGACTCTCTGTGTAAAGCGTTTCGCTCCCCCTTCGCTCAGACGTAAAATACAACAAATGTTGTATAAAAAGTCGAAGGGTAAACAGGCCTATCTCAGTCCGTTGCTGTTACGCGAACGTGGTTTTGAAAGTCCTGAATCAATAGCCTTTGTGCGTTTTCGTCATGGGTGGGTACATACTACTACTTACTTTGTAAGTTTATTGTCAACTTATCGCTATAGTATGCAAACGTTGCTGAATGAACCCTATGAAGAACAGCAAGAGGTGATAAAGCATTTTGCTCGCTATGCTGCTCATTTACATGAAGATGGCTTTTTGCATCGCGACTTTTCGTCGTCTAACATTTTATATGATAAAATTGATGGTCGTTATCACTTTTCGTTAGTTGATACCAATAGCATGAAGTGTGGATCGCCTGTTAGCATTGAAGCTGGATGTCGCAACTTGGGCAAACTATCGGGTGATGATGCTTTCTTTTCTCTCTTAGCACAATTTTATGCTGCTGAGCGCAAAGCTGACCCTGTAATGTGTGCTGCACTCATTAATAAGTCGCGAACAAGAAATAAAATGATAGGTTGAGTAAATAATCTTTGAACACCTATTTAGTGACATTTACAATGCACTATGTAAAAAACGTGTACTATATACGATCCATGCAAATTGTATGTGAAAAGATGTGTTAATGATGCTTCTTGCTTATGATGAAGACAACAACGAAAGAATGTTAAAGGCTGCAGCCAGTCTTTGTAGATGGCTATTATCGATTCAAGATGAAAATGATAAACATACATATTTACTGAATATGATGCAGATAATAAAACGAGAAAGATAGTTGAATTTAGAAGAAAGGGAAACTCTTATGGATTTAGTCGATTCTGTTGACCTTATGGGTAAGGTTGCTTGTTATATACTCTTAGATAACAGAGAGCAAGCAGAACATTACATTAAAAAACTTAGTAAAAAAGAAGTTGTATTCTTCAAGTCTCTGCCTATCTACAATCTGTATAATAGTAAAAATCATTCAGATGTATAACATTCGATACTTAATTAGGGTGTTCAGTTTGATGTTCCTATTTTGGGTATCAAAAACAATGTACAAATCATCAAAATCATTGATAACCATTTGATAAGTAAAACATAATCTTGTGCGAATCTACATCTGATTTTTTGATAGCTAAAATCGTCTTATATTTTGCATTCAATTCACTGATTCTCTATATTTTAAGTTGCTAAAACACAATCAAAAACGAGAACATAGAATTGAACACCCTAATACTTAATGCAAAATCTCAAAAGAAGAATATGAATACAATTAAGCACGTATTACTTAAAGGAAAAGAAAGTTATCTTGATCATACAAAGAGTATTGCTTTATACGGCAAGCTCTATTGGCGCAAATCTAACAAGAAACTTAATGTTGGTGACATCGTGTATCTTTTTATGTCAGGTAAAGGACATTATCAAATCAGATACAAATTAGAAGTAACCAACACAAGCGTACCAAGACAAGACGAAAAATGTTGGTTTGTTCCTGATAATGATTGTTTTGAGTTCACTCCTGTTGCAGCCATGTATGAAGGCGAAGGACTTGGATATAATGAACTGGAATCGATAGGTATCAGCAGATATGTTCAGTATGCTGTTCTCAATAATGAACAGATAAACTTTATCGATAAATACTTTGAGTAGCACTATAACAGAAACTTTGTATGATTGGCGCAATTATTGGCAACTTAGCAGCATGGACTTGGGAAAACGATTATGAGAAATTTTTATCCATCCTTGATTTCAGAGAAAGCATTGCTCTCTGAAATAGGTCTTTCTGTGCTTGCAACTGCAGATGCACTTGACTTTAATCTATTCATGAACAAAGCAGAATATCAGGAATACATTCGTTCATGGTTTCGTGTTGTCAATGACGATGTCGTATGCTACTCTGAAGGGGGGGGGTAAAGAATGGATTGAAAAGCAAAACTATCGTTCACAAACATAGGTTGAAGAGGGAGCGTAGCCCGCTACGCTCCCTCTTCAGCCCACGTTTCTGAACGAAATACTGCACCCATTCATATCAACTAATTTTGAATACCTACTTATATGCATTATGCAACCAACTGAGCTTGAACGTTTATTAAGATGAAGGATAGGGCGTAAAAAAATTAATGGAGGCGTCGTCTCCACGAGCCTCCATTAACCAACACAAAAACTAAACTAGACTTAACTAAACTATTTAAATACGTTATCATCACGACAACTTGATAATGCAAATATATAACAATGTGAATTGTGAAACAAGTATTTGCAAAGAAAACTTTGCAAATAGATATGTTTTTAACATTTCGACGTGTTGTTAAGCATATAATTGTCTAATATCACCATGGCAGCCATGGCTTCAACTATGGGCACAGCACGGGGCAATACGCATGGGTCGTGCCTGCCGCGCGCTTTGAGCAGGGTGGATTGCCCTTGCTTGTTGACAGTGGGTTGTTCGCGCAGCAAGGTAGCTACGGGCTTAAAGGCTACGCGAAAGAAAATGTCTTGTCCGTTGCTTAAGCCGCCTTGAATGCCTCCACTATGGTTGGTGAGGGTGGTAATGCCCCCTTTTCCATCGGGTTGAAATAGGTCGTTTTGCTCGCTGCCACGTGCTGTGACACCAGCAAAGCCTTCGCCATATTCAAAGCCTTTAACGGCATTGATGCTAAGCATGGCAGCACCTAACTGGGCGTGTAACTTGCCAAATACGGGTTCGCCCAAGCCTATGGGGCACCCCTTGATAACACAACTAATAATGCCACCTATGGTGTCGCCTTGACTTTTTACCTCGGCTATGAGCTGTGCCATTTCGGTAGCTTTAGCAGCATCAGGGCAACGCACGGGGTTGCGTTCAATTTCGTTAAAGTCGTAGTCGTGGTAGTTGCCGCTGAGGGCGATGTTGCCTACTTGCGAGGTGTAAGCGGTAATGTGTATGCCCTTTTGCTGTAACACCATTTTGGCAAAAGCCCCCCCCACTACGCGAGCAATGGTTTCACGGGCCGAAGTACGTCCGCCTCCGCGGTGGTCGCGTATGCCATATTTGGTTTGGTAAGTGAAGTCGGCGTGTGAGGGACGGAACACATCGCGCATATTGTCATAGTCATTAGAGTGTTGATTCTCGTTGCGTACTAAGAACCCAATGGGGCAGCCAGTGGTTTTACCCTCGAATATGCCTGATAACAGTTCTACCTTGTCGGCCTCTTTGCGGTCGGTGGTAAGTGCACTTTGTCCGGGACGTCGGCGGTTGAGTTCAGATTGTAAAAAGTCAAGGTCAACGGTGATGCCAGCGGGCATGCCGTCAATTATGCCTCCAATGCCGGGTCCGTGGCTCTCGCCAAAGGTCGTGAGCTTAAATATGTTGCCAAAAGTGTTGCTCATGGTTGTGAACGAAGTTTAGTCAGTTGAATGTGTAAAGCGAGCTCAAAGCGCACAGCTTTGAGCTCGCTCTGTTAGTGTGTGGCAGATAAAACAATAATTACTTGTTGTGGTGGTGATGGCAGCAGCCTTCGCCCTCGCCATGGTGATGTCCACCGCAGCAGCCCTCGTCGTTGCCTTCGCCATGGTGATGTCCACCGCAGCAACCCTCATCGTTGCCTTCGCCATGGTGGCAGCCACCTTCGCAACCACCTTCGCCACCGCAACCGCAGCAGCCACCTTCGCCACTCATTAGTTTAATGAGTTCTTTCAGTTCATCGTCAGTGGCATCGCGCATGGTTACAACTTGCCCCTTGAAGTGGAGATCCTTTCCAGCTAATGGGTGGTTGAGGTCAATGATTACGGTACCCTCTTTAACTTCAAGCACTAAGCCTTGAAAGCGGTTGCCATCGGCATTGACCAAGGGCAAAACGGCACCAGGGTAAACCATGTCTTTGTCGAACTTGCCATTGATGCTAAAGATATCTTTGGACAGTTCTAACACATGCTCTTGCTCATAGGGTCCGTAGGCCTCGTCTTGTTTTAGTACAAAGTCGAAGTTTTCACCTTCAGTCAAAGCTAAGATTTTGTTTTCAAATGTATCAAGAGCCACACCCATGCCGCTGATAAATTGAAAGGGGTGTTCAGCAGGGGCTTTTTCAACGAGTTCGTGAATACCTTTTTCGTTGTCAGTGTAGAGTTCGTATGCTACAGTTACATACTTGTGTGTGATTTGTTCCATTATGTTGTTGAGAAGTTTAAAGGGTTAAGAGTTAGTAATGGTAAAAAAATAACTTGAGCATTTTTTTTAAGTTAGTTAAGGCATAATTTGAGCATGTCTTTTTGCCGCTTTTGAAACCTTCACTCAGTCACATAGCCCGCTATGCCCCCCTTCGGTTCCCCCGTTATCGGGGGACAGAAACCTTCGTTCAGGCTTCAAAATCGGCTAAAAATACATGCAAAAAATGCTCAACTTATTCTTTTACCATTACTTAAGTAGGTGTTTAAAATTAGTTTATATAATCATGTTTAGAATGAGTCGATATGCCTTGGCGCACTCTTTCGTTCATAAACATAGGTTTTATTGGTCACGTAGCTCGCTACGCTTCCTCTTCAACCTACCTATTTCTGAACGAGATACTGCACCCATTCATATCAACCAATTTAAAATACCTACTTATGCCAATTCAAGGTTGAGTTCTTTGCGCATGAATTCTAAGTCGGGATAGTCGTTGAGCAATTCCTTAAAGCGTTCAACACGGCTGAAGGCACGATGTGGAGCTGTAGATGACTTGATGTTGAATTGCAACGTAATGTAATCGTTGCGCAACTGCGTACGTAGGTAAGTCATGAGCGAAATTTGCTCCTGTCGCATATATTGTTCCACCATTTCATTTTCCACCTCCACTTGCACAGTCCAAGTAGTGGTGTCGAGATGTAGCGTCATTGTCTTCATACGTCCCATCAAGTGATTTTTCTCCTTAGGCAGTTGTTGCGCATAGCGAAACCAATAGTAAGTAAGGCGTTCGGCATCAAATTCGTTTTTGAGCTTTTGAAGCTTCGAAGTCGAAGTGCTGGGTTGAGTGGCACTTGCAGCGGTAGCCGTTTGGCCCGATGTATTGCTCTGCCTAATTTGTTGCTGCATGGCACGCAGCGAAATGGTGTGAGCTGGTTTACGCAAGTAGCCTGAAGAGTTGTTGCTGGCTGCCACCAGTTGCTGATAGGTGCTTTGCTGCTGAATGGCAGCTGCTGCAGCCGCTTCAGCACTATTGGGTGCAGGGGTAGCTTGAGCGGAGTGTAATGAAGAGTGAGGTGAGGCAGCAGGTTGATGTGCTGCGGCAGAGCGTGCCGCTGTGGGGCGCGCTTGCTGCTGTGTGGGAGCAGCAATGTGTGAAAATATGGGTTTAAGTCGTCGTATAGGGCTACGCCCACAGCCAGCGTCGTCATCGCCCGTAGCAACTTGTGCCACCTCTATGAGCGTGAGTTCAACCAGCAAACGCTTGTTGCGTGCGGTGTTGTAACTCATGTCGCAGTTGTTGCACAACTTGAGTGCGCGATAGAGCAACTTGGGTTCGCAGCGCATGGCTTGTTTGTGGTAGCGTTGGCGCACCTGGTCACTCACATCAAGCAGCGGTAGTGTTTGTTCGTCGCGGCTCATGAGCAAATTACGAAAGTGTGCGGCCAAGCCTCCAATGAAGTAATTGCCTTCAAACCCTTTGCACAAAATGTTGTTCAAACGGTTCATGGCAGTAGGAATGTCTCCCTTGAGCAATGTGTCGGTCATGCTAAAGTACTCGTCGTAGTCGAGCACGTTAAGGTCTTCAATTACCTTTTGGTAAGTAATATTGCCCTCACAAAAGCTCGTCACTTGGTCAAAGATAGACAAGGCATCGCGCATACCGCCATCAGCTTTTTCGGCAATCACGTGCAGTGCCTCAGGTTCGAAGCTAACCCCTTCCTTGTTGGCCACATACTCCAAGTGCTTAATAGTGTCGGCCACCGTGATGCGCGCAAAGTCATAAATTTGACAACGGCTCAAGATGGTAGGCAAAATTTTATGTTTCTCGGTAGTAGCCAACACAAAAATGGCATGTGCGGGTGGTTCTTCAAGTGTTTTTAAAAAAGCATTGAAGGCAGCAGTTGAGAGCATGTGCACCTCGTCGATGATAAACACCTTGTAACGGCCTATCTGTGGCGGAATTTGCACTTGTTCAATCAGTCCACGAATGTCCTCAACACCATTGTTCGATGCAGCATCAAGTTCATGAATGTTATATGAGCGTTGCTCATTAAAGGCTCGGCAGCTTTCGCATTCATTGCAAGCCTCGCCCTCAGGCGTAGGGTGCAAACAGTTAATGGTTTTGGCAAAAATACGGGCACAAGTAGTTTTGCCCACACCGCGTGGCCCGCAAAACAAGTAAGCGTGAGCCAACTTGCCTTGTGCTATGGCATTTTTTAGCGTTGTGGTCAAAGCGTGCTGTCCCACCACGCTGTCGAACGTTGTGGGGCGGTATTTTCTGGCAGATACTATATATTCGCTCATATGTGTCAAAGTAGGAATGTTTGCAAAGGTAAGTTTTTTTTTCGTTTCCGTGGCTAAAAACTGAGGATACTTGCAGACGGAGGGGGGTGAGTATTGACAAGTGCCTTAATAATAAGTAGGTGTTTAAAATTAGTTTACTCAAGTTCTAACCAATAGGCATTGTACTCAATGGCACATGAGTATAGTACTCAATGGCACATGAGTATAGTACTCAATGGCACATGAGTATAGTATTCAATGGCACTTGAGCATAGTACACAATGGCACTTGAGCATAGTACTCAATGGCACTTGAGCATAGTACTCAAGTGTACATGAGTATAGTACTCTAAAAAAACACACATTGTGAGCAATGTCCGTTAAGTGCTCTCGCGCGCGTGTGCGTACGCGTATATATATAATGTGTGCAGACTTACGTTTGGCACATGAGGTAGAAAAAACAAAAGCCCACTCGCTATGTAAAAAGTTAGCGAGTGGGCTAAATGGTAGTAACTGATACGCCCCAACCTTATGGGGTGGAGGTGTATGATAATAGATGTTACACAATAACCACTGTAACGTCCTTGGCACCATGTGCACCAAAAACAAGAGCTTGTTCAATGTCGGCCGTTTTTGAAGGACCTGATATGAAACAGCCATAAGGTACATCAGGATTGTTGGGCAAACGGTGGTAAGCCTCGTGCATATTGTTCACCAAGTTGGTACGCTTTAACACAATGACCAAAGCCTCAGCAATGAAGAAAATAGCACGGTGACGCACATACTCCTCAATCCAGCAACAGGCATTTTCGGCCACCCCTAATTTACTCTCAATGATGGCCAAGTCGGTGCCATTCAGTTCAGCAGGCGTAGCTACCTCATCGGGGTTAAACACCTTGCCAGGCAAAGACTCTTTACCAGCGAGTGTGGGTAGCGTGTTGGCTATGGTAGTAGCATTGGGATAAAGTTCAGCAATGAACTGTCCCAGGCTTTTGCCATTAGCAGGTAGCACCACGGCATGTCCGCCCCCTTGTTGCAACACCTTGCTAAATTGTGCTACGGGGTCGCTATAGGTAGTAGCTTTGGCTTGCAAGATTGAAAGGTCGGGGCGTTCAAACACTTCGGTGGTGTGTTGGCGTATAGAAGCTAAAATATCAGATTTGCTTGACATGTGAGATGTGTTATTGAGGGTCTTTCTTTTGTTTCACTTCGTCGTTATACAAGTCGTCAAATGTGCGAGAGGCAAAGTGTGGCATTTCGCGTTCAGCCCCCCAAGCATTCAGGGCATTCTGTACCATGAAGTGTGGAATGTGATTGGCCAATGGGGCAAAGCGCAAAGCTGTGTGATAAAGTCCGCCATGCTCAAAGAGCAACTGCATGCCACGTGACATGAGATGTTTGCCCTTGTTCTCCACTCTCAGTTGCTTCAACTCTTGACGCCACAGGTATATTTGGTCGGCTAAGTCGACTTTGGCAGGACACACGTTTTGACATGAATAGCACAAAGAGCAAGCCGACACATTGTCTTTATACTTCACGGGGTCGTGTACCATGCCCAGGTTAATGCCAATGGGGCCAGGTATGAAGTAGGTGTAGGCATAGCCACCTGAACGACGATAAACGGGACAAGTGTTCATGCAAGCACCGCATCGCAAGCAGTTGAGCACTTGTCGATGCTCAGGTTGTGACAAGAGTTTGCTGCGCCCATTGTCGACAATGATGATGTGCAACTCTCCGCCTTTGCGCGGTGAACGATAGTGTGAGGTGTATGTGGTGCTGGGCTGACCAGTGGCCGAGCGTGCCAATAAGCGAGTAAACACACCCAAGGCTTCGCGGTCGGGTACAATTTTTTCTAAGCCAAAGGCTGTAATTTGCAATCGTTTGGTGTTAAGAGCTGTACCCATGTCGGCATTGCCTTCATTGGTACACACCACGCATTCGCCCGTTGAGGCAACAGCAAAGTTCGCCCCAGTCATGGCAGCTTCGGCTTCAATAAACTTTTTGCGTAGGTTGCGACGAGCCACGTGTGTGAGGTAAGTTTGGTCGCAATTGCCAGGTTCACATCCCTCCATTTCGCGGCAAAAGAGTTCACTAATCTCCTCCTTTTTCACTGCAATGGCGGGTAGCACAATGTGCACAGGCTTGCGGTGCAACATTTGCAGAATGCGTTCACCCAAATCAGTTTCGAGCACCTCAATGCCTTGTGCCTCAAGGTAAGGGTTGAGTTCGCACTCCTCGGCCAGCATTGACTTACTCTTAACAAAGTGCTTGACTTGGTGTTGTTGTAGCAAACTGGCAACAATGTGGCAATATTCGTCAGCATCTTTGGCCCAATGCACAATGGCACCATTGCGTGTGGCATTTTGTTCAAACTCTTCAAGCAGTTCGGCCAAATGCGAGTTGCTATACATTTTAAGTTGCGAAGCTGCCTCGCGCAAGTCCTCCCATTCGGGCACATCGTGTGCCATGCGGTCACGTTTTTCGCGCACCATCCACAGTGTTTCATCGTGCCATGCAGCCTGCTTTTTATTCTTTAAAAATTCAGTAGCTTGTTTTGCGTGCTTAGACATTTCCAGAGAGTATTTGGGCTATATGTAGCGTCTTGATGTTAAGTTTTTCGCGGGCAATGATGCCGTTTTGATGCATAAGGCAAGAGCAGTCAGCTCCCACAATGTATTCAGCTCCGGTGTTAACATGGCGCATCACCTTGTCGCGCCCCATTTGTCCCGACACAGCGTGCTCTTCGACGGCAAACATACCGCCAAAGCCGCAGCACTCGTCGCGACGTTCGGGTTCAACTATTTCAATGTCGTGCACCAATGAGAGCAGATTGCGTAGCTTGTTGTAATAAGGAACGTTGCGCTCGCTGGGCGATGAGAGCCCGAGCAAACGCACCCCGTGGCAACTATTTTGAATGCTCACCTTGTGAGGAAAACTAACATCGAGGTGGGTAGGACGAATAACATCGTGTATGAACTCGCATATTTCGAACACGCGGCCTTGTGCTGAGCAGCGGTGTGGCACTAAGCGGTCATAGTGGTCGCGTACAAATGACACGCATGAGGCTGATGGCCCTACCACATAGTCGTATTGGCCAAACACCTTTTCAAAGTGCTCAGCCAAGTGGCGAGCTTCGTCCTCAAATCCGGCATTGCCCATGGGCTGTCCGCAGCAGGTTTGTCCCTTGGGGTAAACTACATCAACGCCCAATTGCTCAAGCAAGTGGAGCGAAGCCATGCCCACCTCGGGAAACACGGCATTGACGTAGCAAGGTATGAATAATGCAACTTGCATGGGTTGAGTAATGTTATATATATATGTAGACTATTGTTATGTAGTGGCAAATTTACCTAAAATCATTAGCAAATGGTTTCTCCTCAAAAGTTTTTTTGTAATGCTGCAAAGTTACTTAACATTAGAGCTGCCTTGATTGCACAATGTGAACAATAGTTGTGCAAATGATAATGGCATACAGATGGGTGTGGTGTGTGATTTTACGATTCCATCTTAACGTGTTGGCGGATTTAGTAAACAAGTTGATAAGTTAACGGGTTAACAGGTAAGTCAGCCAAATTATTTATGTTTTTTGTTATTCTGACTTTAACATAATAAGTTGTGTACCCGTTGGCGGAATTTCAGGTTAACGGGTTAACAAGTTGACAGGTTAACAAGT
>ERZ506970.217-NODE-217-length-19350-cov-15.0065_pt1 | contig 19350 bp, 15 predicted proteins | sample MGYA00512890_ERZ506970 | MGnify/ENA metagenome assembly ERZ506970 | reverse complement strand
TTCTGGCTTTAACATAATAAGTGGTGTAAAGCATACTTACTTGTTAACCTGTCAATTTGTTAACCCGTTAACCTGAAATTCCGCCAACGGGTATTTATTACCCTTCAGTAAGTTGCACCAACAAGCATCGTAAATGTATAAGAATCACCTATACGCTCATCAGTATGCCACCTTCATCCAGTTATTGCTGTTCGGCCAACTTTATCACCTCATCGGCTATATCAGAGGCTGCGTTAGGACGAGCCAAATTCAGCACATTACGACTCAGCGACTCCAATTTGTCATGATCAGCCACCGTGTTAATGGCCAAGGGGAGCAAAGTGCGGCGTGCATCAGCATCGGCCACATAAAGGGCAGCCCCTTTCTGCACCAAAGCCAACGCATTTTTGGTTTGATGGTCCTCAGCCACATTGGGTGAGGGAACCAGCACCACAGGTTTACCCAACAAGCAGAACTCTGAAATGCTACCTGCGCCAGCTCGCGAAATAACGAGGTCGGCAGCAGCATAAGCTTGTTTCATGTCGCTTATAAAGTCCATCACCTTCAGGTTATCAGGACAGCCACGGCGTTCAAGTTCTGCCTTTATTTCAGCACTATAGTATTTACCCGTTTGCCACACAAACTGTACATTGCTTTGCTGCTTCACTAAGGACAAGTTGCCCAACACGCAGTCGTTAAGTGTGCGAGCGCCTAATGAGCCACCCACGATAAGAATGGTGCGCTTGCCTGGCACCAACCCCAAGGCACGTACAGCCTCATCTTTAGGCAGCGTATTGTCAAGCAAATTCTGCCGAACAGGATTTCCCGTGAAAATTATTTTATCAGCAGGGAAGAAACGTGCCATACCATCATAGGCCACACATATTTTTCGTGCCTTTTTGGCCAGCAACTTATTCGTCACACCGGCATACGAGTTTTGTTCTTGCAACAGTGTGGGGATGCCCATGCTTTCGGCCACATTCAGCGTTGGACCGCTTGCATAGCCACCTACACCCACAGCCACCTGTGGCTTGAAGTCACGAATAATTTTGCGAGCCATGCTACGGCTCTTCATTATTTTGAACAGAACAGGAATGTTCTTCAATAAACTCTTGCGATTAAAGCCTGCTATCGGCAAACCCTTAATGGGATAACCTGCAGCAGGCACACGTTGCATTTCCATGCGTCCCTCAGCACCCACAAATAGTATTTGGGCATCAGGACGTTTGGCGCGTATTTCATTGGCTATTGACACGGCCGGAAAGATGTGTCCGCCTGTGCCACCGCCACTAATGATGACTCTTAATTCGTTGTTCATAATTCAACACGATATAGTACACCGCAAAATTAGCAAATTTTTTTGGTGTTAACACCGATTCACGTCATCGTTTTTCAAAAAAAATCACATTTTTGCTTATATGCCTCCCCATCATGTTACCAACCATGCGACAAAAGCGCTAAAAGTTGATGATTTATGCCTTCACATTCTCATCGTTTTACACAATATGCAAGTTTAGGTTGATAACGTTTCTTTACAGAAAACAACACTCCACAAAGCGTTTCATCACCCTACCTATTGTTATGCCCTACAAACCTATCATTGGGACAACTTTTTCAATACTACAAATAATCCATCTTCTTCATTTTAACATCATTATCAAACAAAAAAAGCAACTATTCAGTGCCAAACAATCAAGTTGATTGCCCCACTCCTGAATAATTGCTTTTTTAAAATAGGACTTTAGCACAAAGCTTCGCCCAAAGTATTTTTACTTCAAATATTTGTTAAGTTATCCACCACATTACGCAGTTCAGTAACGTTATGAGCAACCGCGTAATAATCAGCAGGTTGACCACTTATTAAACCTTGTGCAAACAAGTTATCAAGTGCCTGCAGCAAAGCATCCCAGCAACCCTCAACATTGTAGAATACCACAGGCTGGTGACGAATGCCTATTACCGTATTAGCCATCACCGTAAACACCTCGTCGAGTGTACCTATGCCACCTGGCAAAGCCACCAGCACATCACTCTCGCGGTTCATCATCGCTTTACGATCGTTCAAGTCAACACAACGAAATGTCACGTCAATGGCATCACTCACCAAGCCACGCTGTACTATTATGTCGGGCACCATGCCATACACTCGTCCACCATGAGCTTTGACCTGCTGTGCCAACACCTCCATCAACCCTTTGCGCGCGCCACCATACACCAAGGTATGTCCCTCATTACCTATAAAAGCACCCACCTGCCGAGCAGCTTCAACGTAGCTGTCAGGCAGGTGGTCTTTTGACGAAAGATATACGCCTATTTTCATTTTACTGCAATACATTCAATTTCAATGCGTGCATTTTTTGGCAGAGTTTTTACTGCCACTGCCGAACGAGCGGGGAAGGGTGCTTCAAAGAATTGGGCATACACTTCATTCATATCAGCAAAGTCGTTCATATCAGCCAAGAACACGCTTGTTTTCACCACATTTGCCATGGTAAGTCCTGCCTCGGCTAAAATGTTTTTTATATTGTTGAGCGACTGTGCTGTTAACTCTTTAATGCCTCCTTCAGCAAACTGTCCTGTTGCTGGATTAATAGGCAACTGTCCTGACACATAAACTGTTCCTGCAGCCTCAACTGCTTGACTGTAAGGACCAATGGCCGCAGGGGCCTGAGTGGTTGAAATAGGAGTTTTCATGTTTATCAAAATTTTATATGTTAATTCATTAGCGGGTTAACGGGTTAACAAGTTAACGGGTTAACGGGTAAGTAACTGAAGTTTCGGATTTAGCAAGGACGGGCTGAAACATCGTGCAAGGCGAATGCAATCAAGCTTGCTTGAATTGCTGAGCCGCAGCCGAGGATGTCAATAAAAGCCCAATGGTACACATAGCCCAGGACAAGCGAAGCGACACCCTGGGGTTTCGGATTTAGCAAGGACGGGCTGAAGGCCCAATGGAGCACATAGTCCCAGAGCAAGCGAAGCGACACCCTGGGGTTTCGGATTTAGCAAGGACGGGCTGAAGGCCCAATGGAGCACATAGCCCAGGGCAAGCGAAGCGACACCCTGGGGTTTCCGCATAGTAGAGTCTCCGCGCCCTGAAAGGGCAAAAGCCTTAATCATTAAACACATACGCCTCGTCGAATTCTACGCCGTATGATAACAAGGTATGTATATTTGGCTCAATGATTGTGCCATGTCTTAATGCTTTTGCCCTTTCAGGGCGTCATTACATTTCGTCATGTGAACCCAGGGTGTCGCTACGCTTGCCCTGGGCTATGTGCTTATTGGGCTTTCAGCCCGCCCTTGCTAAATCCGAAACTTCATTTAGTTTATCATCAACGCTTTTGCCCTTTCAGAGCGTCATTACATTTCGTCATGTGAACCCAGGGTGTCGCTGCGCTTGCCCTGGGCTGAGTGCTTATTGGGCTTTCAGCCCGCCCTTGCTAAATCCGAAACTTCAGTTAGTAAGCTATGCACCACTTATTATGTTAAAGTAAGAATGACGAGAAGTTTTAAAAAACTTGACTAACTTACCTGTCAACTTGTTAACCTGTTAACTTGTCAACCTGTTAACTTATATCCATCCATTCAATTGCTACTCAAAATCAGCAATATAGCCAACCAATGAGCCACAGAGCCCAAGAGTACAAATATATGCCATACACCATGATAAAAGCGATGCTGATCATGTGCAAAGAAGTAGGTTCCTGAAGTATAGAACAGTCCTTCAGCCAACAGGCTCACAAGGGCGGCAGAGGTGATGTGTGTGCATACGGGCTGAGCTATAAACACAAATGTCCACCCCATCAGCAAATAGAGTAACAACGACAGTCGGGGCCAACGCCCCATGGCCGTTATTTTATACACAGTTCCTGCCACAACCACCGCCCATAACACACCAAAGACAGTCCACCCCAGCGCACCACCTACCACGCCAATGCAGATAGGAGTGTATGAGGCAGCTATCATTACGTAAATGCTGATGTGATCAAGCACACGCAGCACACGTTTTCCACGCCCTGGCATCCACCAATGATAAAGCGTGCTGGCTGCATACATCAGCAGCATTCCACACGTAAAAAAGGTGGTACCAAAGGCATTTTTCCACCCTTGGCTATAACCTAAGCGCAGTATAAACCAGGCGGCTATGAGCGTAAACACTACCCCTGCTAAATGGGTTATGGTGTTGAATCGTTCTTCAGCGGAACGACGTTGTAGTGCATTCATAGTGCGAAGATACGGTAAACAAATGGGTGAACAAAATTATTTGTTCCCTAATTACGTAACAAGTTAACGGGTTGACGGGTTGACGGGTTGACAGGTAAGCTTGTAAACCAGTTGACAGGGCAACAGGTAAGTTGGGCAAGGCTTTTAGCTTCTCACCATTTCCACATTAACATAACGCGTTGGCGGAATTAGTAAACAAGTTGACAAGTTAACGGGGTGACAGGTAAGTTTGCCAAGCTTTTTAAGTTTCTTGTCATTCTGACTTTAACATAATAAGTGGTGTAAAGCATACTTACTTGTTAACCTGTCAACTTGTTTACCCGTTAACCTGAAATTCCGCCAACGGGGTAACATAATAGCCCCGTGGCGGATTTGTTGATGAATGTGTATGCCCAATTTTTTTGATTTCCATCAGTCAGAATCTACTAAACTGAGTACTACAAACGCTAAAATTGAACCATTTTAGAACGGTTTAGAACGAGATTTGAATAAAGATTGAATAGTTCGGAACGGATTTGCATTTTTCGCTCTTTACGTTTATTTTTGTCGACGTTAAAAGACATGACAACCTCACGCAGACATTCACTAAATCAGTAGCCACGAATTCTTAATAATACATAAACAATGACAAATAACCACAATACAATTTTCCTTCAAAATCCGATTTTTCTCCTATCATCCTCCTATCATCCTCCTATCGTCCTCCTATCGTCCTCCTATCAATCCCGTATCGATCCCGTATCAATCCCGTATCGGAATACGGAAACAATACGGAAACAATACGGGATTGATACGGGAGCGATACGGAAATGATAGGAGAAACAAGGGAGAAACCTACAAAGGGCATATTTAAAATTATGTTAACGCCATTATTCATCAGTCCCCTCATGTTCAGTCAACAGTTTGAGCGGCACAAAGGACTACTACTGCGCTAAAGTAGCGTTCAACGCGTTGGCGGATTTAGTAAACAAGTTGTCAACATTATGCCGCAATGGCAAGATGGCAGTCCAAAACCAAAGCACTTAAGTAGGGCGCATTGAGTACAGACATTTGCAAACGAATGCCAAAAGCGTTGGCAATTCCACGTTTTCTTAGTACTTTTGTAGCGTAGAAAAAGGCTCAAATAAGAGAGTCTGTTCGCAACTTTAACGCAAGGCGAAACATCACAAACAATAGCGAAGCGTTCTATTCATTCTGAAGGTTCTACCCTTGCATCCATCATCACGACACAAAACATCATCATGCTTGAAATAAAAAACTTGCACGCCTCAGTTGAAGGCAAAGAAATTCTGCGCGGTGTAAACCTCACCATACGCGACGGCGAAGTACACGTTCTCATGGGACCTAACGGCTCAGGCAAAAGCACCTTGAGCAATGTTTTGGTGGGCAACCCCAAGTATGAAGTAACTGAAGGGTCCATCACCTTTAACGGCAAAGACCTATTGGCTCTCTCGCCTGAGGACCGCGCACATGAAGGCATCTTCATGTCGTTTCAGGCTCCTACTGAAATTCCGGGCGTATCAATGACCAACTTTATGCGTGCCGCACTCAATGCCAAGCGCAAATACTTTAACCAAGAGCCTATTGGCGCTGGCGAATTCTTGAAACTACTGAAGGAGAAACGTAAGTTGGTAGGACTTGACGCTCACTTTATGAGCCGCGGTGTAAACGAAGGCTTCTCTGGCGGTGAGCGCAAACGCAACGAAATATTCCAAATGGCGGTGCTCGAACCTCTATTTTCAATTCTCGATGAAACAGACTCTGGCTTGGACGTTGACGCACTACGCATTGTAGCCGAGGGCTTTAACATGCTGCGTACACCCCAAACAAGTGCCATGGTTATTACTCACTACCAGCGCATGCTCGACTACTTGAAGCCCGACTTTGTACACGTGTTGGTGAAAGGCCGCGTTGTGAAAGAGGGTACTGCTCAATTGGGCTACGACATTGAGGAGAAGGGCTTTGACTGGATTGTTAACAGCATTGAGGAGGCATGAGCATGAATAGCCACAAGCAATATACCGAACTTTACCGCGAGCACCGCGACATGGTGAATGATGGTAGCAACGGGGTGATGAACCAATATCGCGAAACGGCTGCCTCGCAACTTGATGTGCAAGGACTGCCCACTCACAAGGTGGAGCGTTACAAATACACCGATGCTGATGAGGCCTTTGCCCCCAACTATGGGCTTAACTTGCGACGCATGGCTCCTAAGGTTGACCCTTACACCACCTTCAAGTGCAATGTGCCTAACTTAAGCACAGCCTTGTTTTTTGTGGTGAACGATGTGCCTTGCCCTGCCCCTCACAACGTGATGCAGCTATTGCCCGAGGGGGTGATTGTGGACTCATTCAGTCACATAGCCGCCACACGTGCTGACTTGCTTGAGAAATTCTACAATCGCGCAGCTAACACCGACCGCGATTTTAAGTCGGGACACGATGGCGTAACATTGCTCAACACGCTATTGGCACAAGATGGGTTGCTCATTTACTTACCGCAAGGGGTTCAACTTAAGTCGCCCATTCAGGTGGTGAATGTGGCTGCTGCTCGCATGGATATGCTCTCAGTGCGACGCGTTATTGTGGTGGCCGAAGCTGAAGCCAGTGGAGCTGTTCTCTTTTGTGACCACGCTGAGGGTGACAATCGCTACCTTACTACGCAAGTGATTGAGGCTTATGCTGACGAAGGGGCACAACTCAACCTTTACAGCATTGAGGAAACTAACGAACGCACCACACGATTTTCAACTCTATATGTTGAACAGCAAGCCAAAAGCCGCATTAGCTATGATGGCATTACGCTCACCTGTGGCAAGAGCCGCAACCGCATTGACGTGCGTTTGTGCGGCAACGGGGCTGCTACTGAGCTATATGGTGCTGTAATAGCCGATGCCGACCAACGTGTTGACAACAACATCATGGTAGAACACTTGGCTCCCGAGTGCCAAAGTGACATGCTCTACAAATATGTGCTCGATGGCAGCAGTGTGGGAGCTTTTGCAGGCAAGGTGTTTGTAGCTCCTGGCGCACAAAAAACGAGTTCACAGCAAACCAATGCCAACATTTGTGCCACCCCCACAGCACGTGCCTTTAGCCAACCCATGCTTGAAATTTATGCTGACGATGTGAAGTGTAACCACGGGTCAACTATTGGTAAACTTGACGAAGGAGCCTTGCTCTATATGCGACAGCGCGGCATTCCTGAAGCTGAGGCTCGCCTTATGTTGCAACATGCCTTTATTAACGATGTGCTGCGCCATGTTGAAATTGACCATTTGCACGATCGCTTGTCGCATTTGGTTGAGCTTAGATTCCGAGGTGAATTGGGCAGCCAATGCAAAGGGTGCAAAGGTTGCAGCAACAAAAAGGGATAGTGTGGTTGCGGATTTACCAAAGGTGGCTTTAGTAATACCCGTTGGCGGAATTTCAGGTTACATCATTACTTAAAGGCCAATGGAGCGCATAGCCTTGGGCAAGCGCTTGCTGGGGTTTCAGCTTCGCCCCTTACTAAATCCAACACTTAAATTACGCGTTGGCAGAATTAGTAAACAAGTTGACAAGTAAACGGGTTAACGGGTAAGAATGTCCAGTCTTTAAGCTTCTTACCATTCTGAATTTAACATAATAAGTAGTATATCGCTTACTTACTTGTTAACTTGTCAACTTGTTTACCCGTTAACCAAGAATTCCGCCAACGGGTTTAAATTACAAATCAGTATGTACGACATAAACACAGTCCGCCAGGACTTTCCCATACTCAGCCGCGAGGTGTATAAGCGGCCGTTGGTGTACCTTGACAATGCGGCTACCACGCAAAAGCCACGCTGTGTGGTCGAGGCCATCACTAACGAATATTACTCGGTGAATGCCAATGTACACCGCGGTGTTCACTACTTGTCGCAACAGGCCACCGACTTGCACGAGGCCGCACGCGAAACGGTGCGAAAGTTTATCAACGCCCGTTCTACAAGCGAGGTTATCTTTACACGCGGCACCACCGAGAGCCTCAACTTGGTAGCCAGTTCTTATGGTGAGGCCTTCATGACTGAGGGCGATGAGGTGATTGTTACCGTAATGGAACACCATAGCGACATTGTGCCTTGGCAGTTGCTTCGCGAGCGCAAAGGCATTGTCATTAAAGTGATTCCTATGACCGACGAGGGGGAGCTTGACATGGCTGCCTACGAGCAACTATTCACCCCCCGCACACGCTTGGTGTGTGTGGCACAGGTGAGCAATGTGTTAGGCACCATTAACCCTGTAAAACGTATGACTGAAATAGCTCATGCGCATGGTGCACACTTGTTGGTAGATGGCGCACAGAGTGTGCCTCACTTTCAGGTGGATGTACAAGACATTGATTGTGACTTTTTGGTGTTCAGCGGACACAAGGTGTATGGCCCTACGGGCATTGGGGTGCTTTATGGACGCGAAGATTTGCTCGACCGTATGCCACCCTATCAAGGAGGTGGCGAGATGATAGCACGCGTAACATTTGAAAAGACTACTTACGAGCGTTTGCCCTTTAAGTTTGAGGCTGGCACACCCGACTATGTGGGTAGTCATGCATTGGCCGTGGCGCTTGATTATGTCAGTGCATTAGGCATTGACAACATTCACTTGCATGAACGCGAGTTGACCCAGTATGCCATGGAACAAATGATGCAGATTCCTGAAATGCACCTTTACGGCACAGCAGCCAACAAGGATGCTGTTGTTTCATTCAACGTGGGCAATATCCATCCGCTTGACCTTGGCACCTTGCTCGACCGTTTAGGCATAGCCATTCGCACAGGACATCATTGTGCTCAACCACTCATGCAACGCTGCGGTGTGGAGGGCATGGCACGCGCCTCATTTGCCCTTTACAACACACGCGAGGAAATTGATGCTTTAGTAGCTGGCATTGATCGTGTGCGCAAAATGTTTTAAGGATGTTCGTTATTTTGCCTCCATACATAAAACTAACAAGTGCTGTGTAGGGGTCTTTGACTCTTCGCAGCACTTTCATTTTTTTCATAGAGCATTTCAGTTCACATTGAAAGTTTCTTTTAAACACTGTACACCATGATTCTCACAACAACACCCATCATTGAAGGCCACGTGGTAAAGAACTATTGTGGCATTGTTTCGGCCGAAACCATATTAGGTGCCAACGTTTTTCGTGACTTTACGGCCAGCATTCGCGACTTTTTTGGAGGTCGTTCAAGCAGTTACGAGCAAGTGCTCAAGCAAGCCAAAGATACGGCTCTTAACGAACTGAGCATGAAAGCTCAAAGTATGGGAGCGAATGCCATAGTAGGCATTTCGCTTGATTATGAAACGGTGGGACAAAGTGGCTCTATGCTGATGGTGGTGGCCACAGGAACAGCCGTACAAATTTAATAGCACCATGCTCACACCTATCTATAATAAAGAATCACGCATTGAAGCTGGTTGTGACGAGGCGGGCCGCGGATGTTTGGCGGGTAGCGTGTATGCTGCTGCCGTTATCTTTGCCCCCGACTACCATAATGAGGAGTTGAACGACTCAAAACAACTCACAGCTAAAAGGCGTTATGCCTTACGTCAAATCATTGAACGCGATGCTTTGGCATGGGCTGTAGGGATAGTAACTCCTGAGGAGATTGACCACATTAACATACTGAATGCTTCTATCCTGGCCATGCATCGTGCACTTGATCAACTCACGTTGCGTCCAGAATTCGTAATTGTTGATGGCAATCGCTTTAAGCCTTACCACGAAGTGCCTTATGCCACGATTGTTAAAGGCGATGGTAAGTACTTGTCAATAGCAGCAGCCTCTATTTTGGCTAAAACGTACCGCGACGATTATATGCACGAGCTACACCAACAATATCCTTACTATGGCTGGGACCACAATGCGGGCTACCCCACCAAACAACACCGCGAAGGCATTGCTTTGCATGGTTTGACGCCTTACCACCGTAGGACGTTTGCAGGATTGGGCGAACAAAATTTACCTTTTGACGGCAGTTTGTAATTGTGTCTATTGACCCTTTGACTTTTTATTTCCAACTTTTGAGCCAGAAAAAATCTTACGTTCATGGTTTCAATCATTATACCCGTTTATAACGCTGAAAAATATATAACAGAAACAATACAAAGTGTATTGGCTTCTACCTACACCGACATTGAAGTAGTGTGTATGGACGATGGGTCTACCGACCATTCGCTGGATTTGTTGCGTCAAATGGCCACAACAGATAAGCGCATTGTGGTGTTACACCAAACGAATGCAGGTGTGTGCCGTGCCCGCAATGCTGCCATTGAGGCTTCACGAGGGGAATATATTCTGCCCGTTGATGCTGACGACATTTTATTGCCGCAATTTATTGCGGATGCTGTTGAAGTGCTACGCACACATCCTGAAGTGAAGGTGGTAGCTCCTCAGGCAGAATTCTTTGGTGACCGCGAGGGGACTTGGAATCTACCTCCCTTCAGTATGAAAAAGGAGGCGCATAAAAACATTTTGGCTTGTTGTGCCTTATACCGACGGAGTGATTATGAACAGACGGGGGGCGGATATTGTGCAGAGATTATAGCACGCGAGGATTGGGACTTTTGGATTAGCATGCTTAAAAATGGGGGCGAGGTGGTACGTTTGCCACAGGTGGGATTAAAATATCGCTACCACCAGAACAGCAAACGCAAGCAAGACCGCGAACTGAAACACCACGTGATTGACACGCTGAACAATCGTCACCCTGAGTTTTTTGAAAAATGGCTGAATGGTCCCTTACGCTATCAGCGTTCGTGGTCGCGCTGCTTAAACACGTTGTTACACTGGGTATGCCCTCGTAAGGTGCATACTGAGTCTGCATTTAAACAAATGCAATATTTTGTGCGTTCACTACCTACACGCTTTGGCTTTAAAGATAATGGACGCATTATGTATAAAGGACGAAATGAACTACGTGTGTTTGAAACAGAAGTGGGAAAGGTGGTGGTGAAATCGTTTTGCACACCCAATCTTATTAATCGCATTGCTTATGGTTGGCTACGCAGTTCAAAGGCTGAACGCTCTTGCCAATATGCCGCCTTGCTTCGTTCAATGGGTATAGGCAGTCCTGCCCCTTTAGGTTGGTGTAGTGTGCGCCATGGCCTATTGTTTACGAAAAGCTATTATGCGTCGCTCAAGAGCGAATTGCCTTACACTTACATTGACTTGGTAAAGGGACGAATAGCTGCTACTGAAATGCCTGATTACCTACGAGCTGTGGGACGTGTGGCGGGCAAGATGCACAATGCAGATATGATTCATCGAGACTTTTCACGCGGCAACTTGCTGCTGGGCAAGAACGCTCAGGGTGAGGTCATGGTGGAGCTGGTTGACTTGAACCGTTTGCGTTTTCACACCATCAGCATGAAAGAGGGCATTAAAAACTTTGAACGTTTGCCAGCCACAACTGAAATGCGCAAGTATTTGGCTGAGGGTTACGCTGCAGAACGTGGATATGAAGTTGAAGAATGCTTACGGCTTTGGCCCGAAACAGAGGCTATGAATAGTGCCGAGGCTAAGGCTGTAAGACATGATTGTTGAAGTTGATTATACGTGTTGGCGGAATTTGTAAACAAGTTGACAAATTAACTTGTTAACCCGTTAACCAAGAATTCCGCCAACGGGTTAATCATGCAAGATTCTATTGACATGCCTACACTAAAAAACTCCCTGACTCTACCAAGAGCCAGGGAGTTTTCATTATCAAGCAGAAAGGAGCATTAGCAAACCTTCTCTAACTTTTTCATAACGCTGAAGATGAAGATGAACGAAATGAGGCAGAGACCTACTAACACGCCCCATACAACAACCAAAGGCACTTTGCCCCAAAGGAAGCCTGGTATAGAAACCAAGAAGTTGCCTAAGGCTGTGGCTACAAACCAGCCCCCCATCATGGTACCCTTCAGTTTAGGAGGTGCTACCTTCGATACAAACGAAATACCCATGGGTGAGAGCAACAATTCACCAAAGGTCAACACCAAGTAAGTGGTGATCAGCCAATTGGGCGACACGGTGTTTTGATCGGCTGAGGTAACACCTATTGAACCCAATATCATGATAACGTAGCCAATACCAGCTACAAGCATGCCCAAGCCAATTTTGCGAGGAGCTGAGGGTTCTTTACCCTTCTTGGCCAACCAAGCAAAGAGAGCCATGCTGACAGGTGTCAAACCTACTACAAAGCAAGGATTGAACTGTTGGAAGATAGGAGCTTCAATGTTAATGCCACTTGCATCGAGCGTGAGATACTTGTAAGCAAGTCCGCCCAAGCAAGCCAATATCACTAAGGCTGAAATGCCACGGCCTTTGCCCGTCTTGCTCTGGAAGAGTGAAAAGAGTGCATAAATGATAACAATGCAAAGCAACAGGTTGGTTACATCGAAGAGCATGCTCTCAACACCTGTGGCATGCTTTTGTGTGTACTCATCAGCAAAGAAGGTGAGCGTTAAGCCATTTTGATGGAATGCCATCCAGAAGAAAATAACTACTGCAAACACCAAGCACAATGCTACAATGCGATCTTTTGTTTCGCTTTTACTGAGTTCTGGCTCTGTGTTTTCAACTGTTTTGGTAACACCATCCTTGGCAGCAGGAGCGCTGATAACCTGCTGATAAGTGTTCTTAAAGCCATAATAAATGGCAATAGAGATGATAAGCGAAATGCAAGCCACACCAAAAGCAAAGTGGTAAGAGTCGGCCTTAGTAATGCCATAAGTTTGCTGTGCATACTCCATTATTTTTACGGCTGCAGTAGGGGCAAACAAGGCACCAATGTTAATGGCCATGTAGAAAATAGAGAAGGCAGAATCGCGCTTACCCTGCATGGCGGGTGAGTTGTAAAGGTCGCCGACCATTACTTGCAAGTTGCCCTTAAATAAACTGGTGCCTATGCATATCATGGCTAAAGCACCAAACATAAGGGTGGATGCCAACCAGCCTGCTCCTGCGGGAATGGAGAGCAAAGCATAGCCTAAGAACATCACAAGGATGCCTGTGGTTACACATTTGTTATAGCCAATTTTGTCGGCTATCATACCACCAAATAGGGGCAAGAAATAAACGAATGCCAAAAAGCCTGAATAAACGGCTCCTGCTGTTCCGGCCGACCACAAAAAGTTGTCTTTGAGGAAAAGCACAAACACGGCCAACATGGTGTAGTAGCCAAAGCGCTCGCCTGTGTTGGCAAGGGCAAGGGTGTAAAGACCCTTAGGTTGTCCTTCGAACATAGATTTGTTTTAGATTATAATTGTTATTAATTGAATTCTGTTTGATTGGTTAACAGGTTAACAGGTTAACGGGGTAACAGGTTAACGGGGTAACAGGTTAACAGGTTAACGGGGTAACAGGTTAACGGGGTAACAGGTTAACAGGTTAACGGGTAAGTTTGTCCTATTTTTTTAATTCTTACCATTCAGACTTAGAGTTGTGTATAGCATAACATACTTACCCGTTAACTTGTTAACCTGTTAACTTGTTAACCTGTTAACTTGTTAACCTGTTAACTTGTTAACCCAGGAATCTCAACTCATCCTTGAGGAATTTGCCCGTGTAGCCTACGCCACTTTGAACAAGTCCTTCGGGAGTGCCTTCATAAAGCAAACGTCCACCACCACGACCACCTTCAGGTCCCATTTCTATTAAGTAGTCGGCCACCTTTATAACATCAAGGTTGTGCTCTATCACAATAACTGTGTTGCCACGGTTAACCAACTGCTGTAACACGTCCATCAGCACACGTATGTCTTCAAAGTGAAGACCTGTTGTAGGCTCATCTAATATGTAAACGGTGCGTCCTGTATCACGCTTTGAGAGTTCGGTAGCTAACTTTACACGTTGACTCTCACCACCCGAAAGAGTGGTGGAACTTTGACCTAACTTAATGTAACCTAAACCAACATCCTGCAAGGTTTTGATTTTATGCAAAATGTTAGGCACATTTTCAAAAAATTCTACTGCCTGATTGATGGTCATGTCGAGTACATCGGCTATGCTCTTGCCTTTAAAGCGTACTTCAAGTGTTTCGTGATTATAACGCTTGCCATGACAAGCCTCACAAGGCACATAAACATCGGGCAAGAAGTTCATTTCGATGGTTTTGTAACCATTGCCTTTGCACACCTCGCAACGGCCACCACGCACATTAAAGCTAAAGCGACCTGGCTTGTAACCACGTATTTTGGCTTCGGGCAAATTGACAAAGAGTGAACGTATGTCGGCAAACACGCCCGTATAAGTGGCAGGGTTTGAACGTGGGGTACGACCTAAGGGACTTTGGTCAACAGCCACTACCTTGTCGATGTTGTCAATGCCTTCAATGCGTTCGTAAGCCAAAGGCTCACGCAATGAACGGTAAAAGTGCTGCGAAAGGATGGGCAGCAAGGTGTCGTTGATAAGAGTGCTTTTGCCACTACCCGACACCCCCGTAACGCATATCAGTGTGCCTAAAGGAAATTCGGCCGTTACGCCTTTCAAATTATTCCCCTTTGCTCCCACCAATCGTAACACATTGCCATTGCCTTTGCGACGTTCAAGCGGTACTTCAATGGCTCGCTGACCATTTAAATACTGTGAGGTGAGAGTGTGCGTTTTAAGCATTTCGGCAGGAGTGCCTTGAAACACTACTTCGCCTCCCAAACGACCTGCTTTAGGCCCCATGTCGACTATGTAGTCGGCAGCTAACATCATGTCTTTGTCGTGTTCAACTACCACCACTGTGTTGCCCAGGTCACGCAACTCTTTCAGTGAGTTAATAAGTCGCACATTGTCGCGCTGATGCAACCCTATGCTGGGCTCATCTAATATATATAGCACATTGACCAGTTGTGAACCTATTTGAGTAGCCAAACGTATGCGTTGACTTTCACCGCCCGAAAGGGTCATTGACGAACGAGCCAACGACAAATAGTCGAGTCCTACATCGAGCAAGAACTTAAGGCGTGAAAGCAGTTCCTTCAATATTTCGTGTGCTATGGCTCGCTGCTTGTTATCAAGATGGCTCTCAACATGTAGCAGGAAGTCGTAAAGTTCGGCAATGTCCATGTTGCTCAATTCGGCAATAGTTTTGCCCGCAAAGCGGTAGGACAAGGCCTCTTGATTGAGTCGTGCTCCATGACACGCAGGGCAGACGGCTGTTTTTGAAAACTGTTCAGCCCAACGCTGTGAGGCGGCACTCATTTCAGAATCGGCCATTTGCTGAATATACTTTACCAAGCCATCGAACTCTACATAATAGTCGTCGGTGGTGTGCGCTATGGCTGCAGGTATGCGTAGGCGGTCGGCTCGACCATTAAACACCTCGTCCATGGCCTCATCGGGTATGTCGCAAATGGGAGTTTTTAGGTCGCAATCGTAGTCAGCCAACACACTTTGTATTTCCCAAAATATGAGTGCATTGCGATATTTGCCTAAAGGAGCTAAACCGCCCTCTTTAATAGACAAGTGCGCATCAGGCACAACCTTGTCATGATCCATTACGCTCACAAAGCCTAAGCCCTTGCATTTGGGACAAGCACCTTGTGTTGAATTGAACGAGAAGTTATGAGGAGCAGGTTCACGATAGGACAGTCCCGACACAGGGTCCATCAACTGCTTGGAGTAAAAGCGCACTTGCCCATCGGCAGCATCGAGCAACATCATGAGTCCACTACCCTGTCGCAACGTTTCGGCCACGCTCTTTGTCAGTCGTTCACCATCTTTGGCTTGCACGGCTAACTTGTCAACCACCACTTCAATGTCGTGGTTTTTGTAACGATCCAGCTTCATGCCCGACGTTATGTCACACAACTCGCCATCAACACGCACCTTCAGAAAGCCCTTACGACGTGTTGACTCAAAGAGTTCTTTGTAGTGTCCTTTACGATTGCGAATGAGCGGAGCCAACAAATACACCTTGTGGCCTTCATAATCGCGCAGAATCATGTCTACAATCTTCTCTTCGGTGTATTTCACCATACGTTCACCTGTAGCATAGGAGTAGGCCTCACCTGCTCGTGCATAAAGCAAACGCATGAAGTCATATATTTCAGTAACCGTGCCCACCGTTGAGCGCGGATTTTTGTTGGTTGTCTTCTGTTCGATGCTAATAACTGGGCTAAGTCCAGTTATTTTGTCAACATCGGGGCGCTCTAAATTATCAAGAAAGTTACGGGCATAAGCCGAAAAGGTTTCAATGTAACGACGTTGTCCTTCAGCATATAAGGTATCAAAAGCCAACGAGCTCTTACCCGACCCGCTTAATCCCGTCACTACGCTCAAGCTATAGCGCGGCAATGTAACATCCACATTCTTGAGATTATGAACGCGAGCACCTAATATTTCAATTTTTTGTTCTGACATAGTTTAGTTAGTCGCAGTTCCGTTTTCGGTATATCCGCGCAGCAAGTTTATTACCTTTTTAATATGATACTTTCGTCCGTCAGCACCACGGGCTTGCACGTTTAAGTAGTAAGCACCATCAGGCACATCGTGTCCACCGCTGCGTCCATCCCATCCCCCCGTTAGGTCAGTCCATTCATAAAGTTTTTTACCCCAACGGTCAAACACCATAGCCTTAAATGAAATGATGCTTTGATATCCATCCTTCACACGGAACACATCATTCACTCCATCGCCATTGGGTGTAAAGGCATTCGGCACCTCAAGTTTCGACTCACTAATGGTTACACTAAAGGGCTGATCCATTTCGTAAGCTATGGTGTCGGTTCCTTGCACAAAGCTAACGCGCAGTTCTATGCTGTAAGAGCCTGACTCGTTAAAGTCGTATGTAGTATTTTCGTCATAGCGCACCAAAAAGGGGGTGCTGTCTCCTGCTTTGGTAAAACGCCATTCGTAAAGGGGAGTATAATTGCCCACATTTTCAGGGCCAGCCTTAAAGGTGGCTTTAAATGGAGCTGAACCATCATACTGGCTCTCGCTCACCTCAGCCCCATCTTCATCAACATAGGTCATGGTGGGGGTGGCCGTGGGCAACACTTGCTGTGCTGCCATAACTAAGCTGTAGCAAAGCGCTATTAGTAAAGTGAATATACGATTCATGTTTGCTGCTTATCATTTGGTACTAAATGGAGTGGCCGCACACTTGTTAGGCAGGTGTACTAAAGCCTTCTGCAATGTTTTGAACACTATTAAGTAGCACACTTATCATTCTGCTACTTTTGTGCTCAATTTTTGTGCTCCATCAAATCAACAAGTATGCTACGGGGTTGACTTGGCGAGGGCTATAAGACTGTGCGTACAAATGTGTGATGCACGCCGCAATTGCCTTATACCCTCTAAGGCCACAAAGTTAGCAATAAATGCGCAATGTGTTACTTAAGAGCGCTGAAAACTATCATTTTTCACACATTTAGCACCACGTTTAGTTGTTAAAAACGCTTTTAACATTTGACACGCTACCTAACAACTTTCACTCTACCATTGAAGATGTTTTAACTATCACAAAACACGCAGAAAGCCCATTCTCACGCAGTTTTCACACCACACGAATGATGTTTGGGTAACGGAAATACATTTCTTAAAACGAGGTGTCGAAAATGTTAAAGTAGTGATTATCAACACTTATCACTTTCATAACTCATAAAAAAATCGTACCTTTGCATTCGTAAACCTCATGAGGCGAACACTTGATGACTTATATAGCCCGAGTGTTCCTCGTGCATTTGCTGAATTTACAATGCCACTTTTCTGTGCTTCAGTGCTTACTTTTAGACTATGCATATATACATACGATACTGATGCAAACAAAGAGAAGGGAGCATACACACAGATGTAACACATCCACCTTACACCCGTGATTGCTCATAAAAGGGCAACCAAGAGTTTTAATGAAGCGGATAGTTGCTACATCCCATGTGTTTCTCCACGCATTGTTCAAAACATGGCGCAGCATAGGCAGTATGGCTAAACTGCCACGGCTTGAGCGTTGTCAGCAATCCTCATGGCAAAACAAAACAAATGACTATTAAACAAGTATTATTAGCATCACTCGTAACATTTGCATTCTCAATTAACGCAAGTGCCCAGCAGCACGGCAAAGCTTCATTTTATAGCAACCGCGCACACGGACACCGCACAAGCGATGGCTCACGCTATCACAAAGATAGCTTAACTTGTGCACATCGCACCCTACCCTTTGGAACCCTACTAAAGGTGACTAACAAAAACAATGGCAAGGAAGTAGTGGTTCGCGTAACTGATCGTGGCCCACATGCAGCAGGCCGCGTAGTGGACCTTTCAATGGCCGCTGCCCGCAAGTTGGGCATGGTTAATCAAGGTATTGCTGCCGTTAAGGTGGAGGCTATAGGCTTTGACAACAAAAACGACCGCAAAGACTACGATGCTCCCTACATTCCTGAAGTTAAATATCTCGACCCCGCCACTGGTAATTTTTACACCATGGAGGAGTGGAAATCTCGTGGCGAAAAGATTCGCCAACGTCACATGGCTGAATTGCGCAAAAAGCAACAGCCACGCTACAAAATTCTTGGCACTAAGTTAACTGCCAAGAACTCACAAAAGTCAAGTAGTACCCACTCGTGTGCTGCTCGCATCAAAAAGGATTAAGCGCACACCGCTGCTGATATCAAAATCTCGTTAATTATAAATGCTTGCTAAATGAGTTTTATTCATGGCTCATTTAGCAAGCATTTTTTGCTCAAGTTTCGGATTTAGCAAGGGCGGGCTGAATCATCATGCAAGGCGAATGCAATCAAGCTTGCTTGAATTGCTGAGCCGCAGCCGATGATGTCAATAAAAGCCCAATGGTGCACAGATGCCCAAGGCAAGCGAAGCGACACCCTGGGTTTTCGGATTTAGCAAGGGCGGGCTGAATCATCGTGCAAGGCGAATGCAATCAAGCTTGCTTGAATTGCTGAGCCGCAGCCGATGATGTCAATAAAAGCCCAATGGAGCACATAGCCCAGGGCAAGCGAAGCGACACCCTGGGTATCGCGTGTTGGAGCAGTCGCGCCCTGTAAGGTAGGGTGTTCAAAATCAACAATTTTTTCTGCATGTTTTTTAGCCGATAATGCACGGGCTGAAAGCCCAAAAGCGCCTAGCCCAGGGCAAGCGAAGCGACACCCTGGGTCCCACGTGTTGGAGCAGTCGCGCCCTGAAAGG
>ERZ506970.205-NODE-205-length-19901-cov-7.91807_pt1 | contig 19901 bp, 16 predicted proteins | sample MGYA00512890_ERZ506970 | MGnify/ENA metagenome assembly ERZ506970 | reverse complement strand
AAAATCTCTTCAGCTAATTTCAAAGGTTTGGGCTATTTAAATTTGCAACAGCCCCTTTTTTTTACTTACTCTTTATATTTTTACAAATAACTAGAACATATATATTATCTAAATATATATCCTCTTTTAAAAGCTCACATACATTTTTCAGTGTAGCACCAGTACTAAAAATATCATCTACCAATAAAATATTACCTCTTTTAGTTAATTTTCTTTCCTTAATTATACTATTTTTAAATAGTTCCATCTTCTTCTCTTGAGGAAGTTTTTTTAACTCTTCAGAACTTAATTTTCTAAAGAAATCTAAAGATATTGGCTTTTGTAAATTTTCTCCTAGATGTTTTACTACTTGAAAAAGTGGTTGAATCTCTCTTGAATAAGTAGGAGGTGTAGCTATTATCCCATCAATTTTAGCAGCTATCTTCCATTCTTCCTTTATAAATTTCGTCACTATATTTGCTATTTCTATAGCTTTATTATATTCTTTATGATATTTTAACTCATTCATTGCTTTTCCAATCTCACTATATTTTACATCAAAAATTGGATAACCAAAAATATCCTCCCCTTTATAATTACTTTCTAGCATAAAATAATCTAATGTATATCCCTCTTTCCAATTTCCTTCAATAATCATAGGATTTATTTTCACTTTCATTCTCCTCCTAATCTATTAGTATACCTTATTTAAATTATACATTTTTTATGAATAAAAATCAAATAAACTGTTTAATATTTTTTCAAGATAACTTACTTTCTAATATTTTATTAGTTTTTTTATAAAAAACACTTGATATTCTTCAATAGTTGATGTATAATCTACTTAATTGTTCTAGGGAGCTGAATTTATGTAAATTCTACTATTTGGACGAGAAGTTTTTTATTTTGGAGGTTTGTAAAATGTTAAAGGGAACTGTAAAATGGTTTAACAAAGAAAAAGGATTTGGATTTGTAACTAGCGAAGATGGTGCTGATTATTTCGTACACTTCACTGGAATAGTAGGAGAAGGATTCAGAACTTTAGAAGAAGGACAAGCTGTTACTTTCGAAGTTACAGAAGGTAAAAAAGGACCTATGGCTGTAGACGTTAAAGTTGCTTAGTTTTTATAAATATGATTTTTTGAGAGCGATTTTTATCGCTCTCTTTTATTTATTCATTTTTTCCTATTTTAGATAAAAATTCAAACTTTTTAATAGTATCTTTTACCTTTCTAATATTTGTAAACTCATCTAATCTTGGTAAAAAATTATGGTTATTGGCTAAATCCATAAAATCAGCTAAAGCTTCTAAATGTTCCTCTCCATCTATAGAGGTAAAAACTAATATTGTTTTTACAGGAAGATTTCCAGGAAAAATAACTTCATTTTCTAAAGTAAGTAATCCCATAGCAGTTTTAAAAACATTATTATCATTTTTACTATGAGGAATAGCAATTTTTTTATTGGTAACCATATATGAACCATATTCTTCTATCTTTTTAATCATGCTATCTATATATGTCTTATCACATGAACCATCATCTAGTAACATCTCACCTATCTCTAATATAGCTTCTTTCCAATCATTAGAATCGCTTTGCAAAATAATATTATTCTTTAAAAGCTCAGAAAGAGAAAGAATATTTTTACTAGTATCATCAATAAGTAAATCACCTATAAATTCCTTTAATTCTTTTTTTAATGTTGCTAAATCTGTAATAAGAGTATTTTTCTCTATTATTTTTATTAAATTACTAAATCTAATTTTTCTTTGTTGCTCCTGTAATCCAGCTTTTTGTAAATTTATTTTATCTTCATTAGATAAAATAGTATTAACTTGTACTATTGGTTTTGAAAAACTATTATCTAAATGTAATGTAGTAATAATTAAATCAATTTCATCTAAATCGTACTCTTCTAACTTATAAATTGGAATTATATCTTTTACAAAAACACTATAAGCATTTTTTAGTTGCTGAGCTAAAAGTTTTGATGTTCCATAGCCAAAACCACAAACAATTAAAACTTTTTTCTCTAAAGAAAAATTTTTATCAATGGCACTTTTAAAATGAGTCCCTAAAAAAGCTATCTCATCTGGAGTAATCTCCATTCCTATAAAATCTTCCAAAGGAGATAATGATTTTTTTGTAGCTTCAAAAATAGGTTTATAGTTTTTCAAAAAATCAGTTAAAATAGAATTTTCTAAGGAAATACTATTTTTTAGTCTATGAATTGTTGGTTTTAAATGATTTATAATTCCATATAACAAATCTTTATCCTTAGTTAAATCAATCTCCATATTTATTGAAAAATTTTCTATTATCTTTTTTGCTAAAACATCAATCTCTATCCAAAAATTATAAAAATTACTTTCATTACAATAATTATGACACCCTAAATATAAATCAGTTAATTTTAAAATTTCAATATCATTTATAAAAATATTAAAATTTTTCTCTATAATTTTTATATTATTTTTTATTTGAGAATACTCAGCAGTTCTTTTGAAAAAATTCTCATTTTCTATCTTAGTTAAAAACTTACTATTTTTTAATCTCCAAATCATAATACAAATATAGTTTTGAAATGTTAAATAAGGTTCATCAGCAATTAAAATATTTTTTTCTTCCATTAGGATATCTATAAATTTTTTAGAAATCTCCTTGTATTCTAATAAAAAATCTCATCTAATAATTTTTTTATAAACTCTGAATGTTTAGAAGAAAAATAATTAAAATACTTATTTAAAAATTTTAATTGGGCAGTTCTAATATTTCCCTCTTCTCCAACTAAGATTAATCCCTTTTGAATCTCTGTTTCTAATTTCAAATTGTATTTTTCTAATTTTTCTCTAATCTCTCTTACAATATTTTTTATAGTTGTTCTACTAACATCTAACTCTTCACCTAGGTCTTTTAAATTCAATTTTTCTTGAAATAATGTTTTAAATAATACTATTTCATCTTTTATTTCATCTGTAGAGATATTTTTTTGAAAGAAAGAGATTACATCAGAAAGTACATTTAAATTTGAATAAAAAAGTTCCCCTTTAGACTTTTTTTCTATCTCTATAAAATGACTTTCAGAAAGAAGTTCATTTATTTTCTCTATATCATACCGAATACTTCTTTCATTTATAAAAAGATTTTCTGATAGATATTTATAAGAAGATTTTCCTTCATTTTCTAAAAGTATTTTTAATATATCTAACATTCTATTTGTCATCTGCTTTCTCCTTACAAATTGTTATTATATTAATTATATCATAAAATATTAAAATCAACTAAATTAAAACATATAAAGTCAAAAAAAATCATATTTTTTTGAAAAATTTAGATTCTATTCAAACAAGTAAAATTTTGTTATACTCATACTATAAAATATAAGTGGAGGTAAAAGTAATGAATTTTAGAAATTTAATTGATGAAAATTTAATTATTCTTGATTCAGAGTGTAAAACAAAGGTTGAAGCTATTGAAAAATTAGTTGACCTTTTAAATGCAAGTGGTGTTTTAGAAAACAGAGATGAGTTTTTAAAAGTTGTAATGGAGAGAGAAACAAAATCTCCAACTGGATTAGAAGATGGTTTAGCAATTCCACATGGAAAGTCTACAACAGTTAAAAGTGCTAAAATCTCAGCAATGAGATTAAAAAATAAAATTACTGATTGGGAATCAGTTGATGAAGACAATGAAGTTGAATTAGCTTTCTTAATAGCTATTCCAGATTCAGAAAAAGGTTCTACTCATATAGAAGTTTTATCAAATTTAACTACTCTATTTATGGAGGATGGATTCTTAGATGAATTAAAAAATGCTAAAACTAAAAAAGAATTTTTGGATATAATCTTAAAAAATGAAAAAGTTGAAGAAGAAAAAATAGAAGAAAAAGTTGAGGAAAATAATTTCGTTCAAAATACAGCAGAAAAGCAAGATTTTAAACAAACTTTAAATAGAATGAAAGAACACTTACTATTTGGAACATCTCATATGATTCCATTTATAGTTGCAGGAGGAGTTCTTTTATCATTAGCAGTTATGTTATCAGGAAAAGGTGCTGTTCCAGATAGTGGATTCTTAAAAGAGATGGCAGATATGGGTATTGCAGGACTTACTCTTTTCACTGCAATACTTGGAGGATATATAGCTTACTCAATAGCTGATAAACCAGGATTAGCACCAGGTATGATTGGTTCTTGGATAGCAGTACAAAACTATAAAACAGGATTCTTAGGTGCAATTATTGTCGGATTCATAGCTGGATTTATCGTTCAAAATTTAAAGAAAATTAAATTACCAGATAGTATGAAATCTCTAGGTTCAATCTTTATCTATCCATTAATAGGAACTTTCTTAGTTTGTTCTGTTGTTATTTGGATAATTGGAAATCCTATTGCAAGTATGATGGAAGCAATGAATAATTGGCTAGCTGGAATGGCTGGAAGTGGAAAAGTAGTGTTAGGAAGTATTCTAGGAGGAATGACTGCATTTGATATGGGAGGACCTATCAATAAAGTTGCTACACTATTTGCTCAAACTCAAGTTGATACTCAACCTTGGTTAATGGGAGGAGTTGGAATAGCTATTTGTACTCCACCATTAGGAATGGCATTAGCTACATTTATGTCTCCTAGAAAATATACTAAAGAGGAAAAAGAAGCAGGTAAAGCTGCTGCTATAATGGGACTTATTGGTATCAGTGAAGGAGCTATTCCATTTGCTGCTGCTGACCCTGTAAGAGTTCTACCAGCAATAGTTGCAGGAGGAATTGTAGGAAATGTTATTGGATTCTTAATGAATTGTATTAACCATGCTCCTTGGGGAGGTTGGATTGTTCTTCCTGTAGTTGAAGGAAAAATAGGATATATAATAGGTACTGTAGCTGGAGCTCTAGTTACTGCACTAATAGTAAATGCTTTAAAACCAATAGCAATTGAAAAAGAGGATTCTGAAGAAGAAATAAACTATGAAAGTGTACAAGGAGAAGGAGAAGCTGAAGTATTAGCAATAACATCTTGCCCTTCAGGAGTTGCTCATACTTTCTTAGCAGCAAAAGCTCTAGAAAAAACTGCAACTAAATTAGGCGTAAAAATAAAAGTAGAAACTCAGGGAGCTAATGGAATTGTTAATAGAATAACTCCAAAAGATGTAGAAAACGCAAAAGTTATTATATTTGCTCATGATGTTGCTATAAAAGAACCTCAAAGATTTAAAAATATAAAAATAGTAGATGTAAAAACTAAAGTTGCAATTCAAGACCCTAAAACTTTAATTCAAAATAGCTTAAAATAGTAACTTAAAAATAAATTAGAGCAAGTATGGTTTAAACCTACTTGCTCTAATTTATTTTTTATCTACAATTATTTTAACTCTATATTCATCTTAGAGTTTTTATAAATTTTCATATCTTTATCCACTATCAATACACCTAAATTATTTTTATCAGAATAATCTAATATTTCATCAATAGGCATAGTGAAAAAAGCTGTAGAATACATATCTGAGAAAAAAGCATTATCTGATATTACTACTATCATTTTTTTATCTGCTACAGGAAAACCAGTTGTCTTATCAATTATATGATGATATCTCTTTCCATCTATCTCAATATAAGTTTGATAATCTCCTGAAACTCCCATTCCTTCATTATTTAATTCTACTATTCCTAAAAGTTCCTTTGGATTTTCTGGATTTTCTACCCCTATTCTCCAATTTTTTCCGTCTGGTTTAGTATTTATAGTTTCTATACTAGAAATAGATGAAATAAAAGCACTTGTTACTCCTAAATTTCTCATAGTCTCTTTAGCTTTTTCTACTGCATATCCCTTTAAAAATGAGCCTGTATCTATCTCTACATTATCCTCTGAATAATACAATTCATTTCCATCTAAAACTATTTTAGAAAATCCTATATATTCCATTGCTTTTTTTAACTCTTCTATTTTGGGAAGTTCTCTTTGCTCTTTAGCACCAAAATTCCAAACATCTAAAAGAGGACCTATTGTTACATCATATTTTCCATGAGATAACTCATAAATTTTTTTTAAATTTTGAAAAAGATATACTCCCTCTTCATCTAGTTTTACTTTTTTTTCTTTCCCAGAATTTAAATTATCTATAATACTTCCTTTTACTTTACTATTAAACTTATTATCTATTCTTTCTATCTCTTCAAAAGCAGCTTCAATAGCTCTATTTGCCAATTTTTCATCTTTATCATATACAGTTATACTTATATAAGTTCCAAATAAAAACTTACTATTTTCTATTTTTTGTACCTCTTTACTGCAAGATAAAATAAAAATTGGCAATATTAAAATTGCCAATATTTTTTTTAACATAAAGTTATTCACCAACTTTATCTTCCGCTATTTCATATCCTATTTTTCCAGCTAATATCTCTCTAAAAGCTTTTTTTACATCAGTATCTTTTTTGCTACACTTAGTTAAAAGAGGCTCTCCTTTTCCTATTTGTCTAGCTCTTTGTCCACTTACAATTGTTAGTATATATTTATTAGGTATTTTTTCTAATAATTCATCATATATTATCTCTTTTTTCATATATAATCCTCCTATTAATTATATTTATCTTCTATAATTTTTCTAAGTGCTGCACAAGACTCTTCTACTGTTTTATTAATAATTGTTACTTCATACTCTTTTTCATATTCTAATTCTTTAATAGAGTTTTTAAGTCTTAATTGAATAGTCTCTTCACTATCTGTTTTTCTTCCTCTTAATCTAACTTCTAATTCTTCCATAGTTGGAGTTTTGAAGAAAATTAAATGTGCATCTGGATACTGAGCTTTTACTTGTAGCCCTCCTTGTACATCTATCTCTAATATTACATCTTCTCCAGCTAAAAGTCTACTCTCTACTTCAGATTTTAAAGTTCCATAATAATTTCCATGAACAGTAGCATACTCTAAAAATTCTCCATTTTTTTCTTTAGCTAAAAACTCCTCTTTAGTTAAAAAATAGTAATCTCTCCCGTTCATTTCCCCTTCTCTTGGAGCTCTAGTTGTAGCTGATGTAGCTAGATTGATTCCAAGCATTTTGCGAACCATTCTACAAATAGTAGATTTTCCAGCACCACTTGGTCCTGATACTACATATAGATGACCTTTTGTTCCTCTACTCATTTTTTTCTCCTTTCTCTATCCTAAGTGATATTGTTTCTGGATTTATTGCTGACATTATAACATGGTTTGAATCTGTTATTATAAGAGTTTTTGTTTTTTTCCCTAAAGTTGCATCAATCAATCTATTTTCTATTTTTGCTTCATCTCTAAGCCTTTTACTAGGAGCAGAATCAGGATTTATTATAGCTACTATTCTACTCTGTATTACCATATTACCAAATCCTATATTTATTGGTTTCATCTCTCCTCCTATTCTATATTCATTGATTGCTCTCTTATTTTTTCCAATTCATTTTTACACTCTACTATAAGTTTTGAAATTTCATAAAGATTTGATTTTACCCCTGTTGTATTTAACTCTCTATATATCTCTTGCAATATAAAATCTATTTTTTTACCTACTGCAACTCCTTTTAAAGAAAGTTCTTTCTTTAATTGTTCCATATGACTATCCAATCTAGAAATTTCTTCTGAAATATCAGATTTATCAGTAAAAAGTAATATTTCTTTTAATATATCTTCCTCTTTAAATTCAATATTTCCTTTTATTTTATCTAATCTTTCTAAAAGTTTATTTTTATATATTTCTACAACTTGGTCTTTATATTTTTTTATTTCATCTATATTAGCTTCTAATACAGAGATTCTTTCAAGGAAATATATTCTTAAACGTTCCCCTTCTTCTTCTCTTGTTTTAATGAAAGGTGTTAATAATTCTTTTATCTTTCCTAATATGAAATTTGTATATTCCTCTTCATCTATTTCAAAATCATTTTTCTTTATTACATTTAAATTTCTAACTAAAATATCCATTTTATTACTAAATTTTTCATTAAAATCTTTTTCCATTTCAAGTAATACATTCATGTATCCTTTACTTTGCTCTTTATCGTAATCAAAAAGTTTTCCTAAATCTCTTAAATCACTAAACTCTATTTTTAAATCTAATGACCCTCTACTTACTTTAGAAGCTATCTCTGTTCTAATTGCTCCCTCTAAAAAATTAAGATTATATGGAAGTTTTATTTTTAAATTCAAATTTTTGTTATTTACACTTTTAAGTTCCATGTTCAAAGCATACTTATCATCTTGATAAGACAACTTTGAATATCCTGTCATACTTCTCATTACAACCTCCAGAAAGATAAAACAGATATAGGAATAGGCGACATTGTCGCCTATTCTACATCTACTATTACTCTTGTTCCATTAAATCTTCTTCTATAACTTTTGCTTTTATCTTTTTATAAGCACTAAATCCAGTTCCAGCTGGTATCTTCTTACCGATAATTACGTTTTCTTTTAATCCTTCTAAGAAGTCAACTTTTCCTTCAATAGCTGCATTTGAAAGAACTTTAGTAGTTTCTTGGAATGAAGCTGCTGATATGAAACTTCCTGTATTAACAGCTGCTTTAGTAATACCTTGAATAATTGGTTCATATTTGATTATAGCTTTTCCTTCAGCTTGAAGTTTTTCGTTTTCTAACTCTACTACTCTCTTTTCTACAACTTCATCCTCTAAGAATAAAGATGCTCCTGAATCAACTATTCTTACTTTCTTAAACATCTGTTTAACGATAATCTCAATGTGTTTATCATTTACAGTAACTCCTTGGTCTCTATACACTTGTTGTACAGATTCTAGGATAAACTGCTCAGCTGCTACAAGTCCTTTAATATTTAGAACGTCAAATGGAGAAATAGCTCCTTCTGTTATCTTATCTCCAGCTTTTACAAGCATTCCATCAGTAACAACTAGACGCTCTCCAACTGGTACTAAGTACTCTTTATAATCACTTGAATCAGAAACTGATTTAACTAAGATTACTCTCATACCTTTCTTCTTCTTACCAGTTACTTCTACCTTACCTTCTATTTCAGTAAGCATTGCTTTTCCTTTAGGATTTCTAGCTTCAAATAGCTCTTGAACTCTTGGAAGACCTCCAGTGATGTCTTTTGTTCCTGCTCCCTCTTTAATGATTTTAGCAATGATTTGTCCTTTTTTAATCTCTTCCCCTTCCCTTACCATTAAGTAAGCTCCGAATGGGATAGTATAGCTTCCTTTTGTATTTCCTTCAGCATCAAATACCACAACTCTTGGGTTGATATCTCCAGATTCTACAGGTTTAATTGCCATAAATTCTGTAACATCATATTTTTCGTCATAGTTTTCTTTTACATAAAGTTCTCTATACTCAATTCTTCCATCTTGGTCAGCAATAATAGGGATATGGAATGGGTCGAATGTAACTAATGTTTCTCCAATTTCAACTTGTTGTCCCTCTTTTACTTTTAAGATAGAACCTGATGGAATCTCATAATCATAGTTTCCTATAATTAATTTAGCAGATTGACTAACTACTATTTCGTCTCCATTTTCCTCATTTACTAGTATCTTAACGTCTCTATAAGCTACCTTACCTGAATTTTCAGCTCTAACTCCACTTACTACTGCTGCTGCTGTTGCAACTCCTCCAGTATGGAATGTTCTCATTGTAAGCTGAGTACCTGGTTCTCCGATTGATTGAGCTGCAATAACTCCAACCGCTTCTCCAAGTAATATCTCTTTATGGTTAGATAAATCCATTCCATAACATTTTCTACATACTCCTTTTTCAAGAGCACAAGTTAATGGAGATCTTATCTTAACTTTTCTAATTCCTAATTCATCTATTTTCTTAATTAGTTCTTTTCCAATTAAAGTATTTCTTGGAGCTATTACTTCTCCTTCATATACTAAATCTTCTGCAAGAACTCTTCCGTTTATTCTTTCTTTTAACTCTTCAATTACCTTACCTTCAGAGATTAATTCTCCTACTTCAATTCCTTGATGAGTTCCACAATCTTCTGCATTAACTATAACTTCATGTGATATATCAACAAGTCTTCTTGTTAAGTATCCTGAGTCAGCAGTTCTTAGGGCAGTATCTGCTAGTCCTTTTCTAGCTCCGTGTGATGACATAAAGAACTCTAATACTGTTAGTCCTTCACGGAAGTTAGCTTTGATAGGTACCTCGATGATTCTTCCTTGTGTATCGGCCATGTTTCCTCTCATTGCCGCTAACTGTCTCATCTGAGAAATGTTACCTCTGGCTCCTGAGTTCGCCATCATGTAAACTGGGTTGAATTGATCTAGTCCATTCATCATTGCTTTAGTGACTGCATCAGTTGCTTCAGACCATACAGTGATTGTTTTTCTATATCTTTCTTCGTTAATAATTTTTCCTGCTTTATAATCAGCTTCGATTTGTGCTACTTGCTCATCTGCTTTTGCTAGGATATCTTTCTTAGCTGCTGGAATTTCAAGGTCTTCTATACCAACTGATACTCCTGCCATAGCTCCATAGTGGTATCCAAAATCTTTAATCTTGTTGATTAATTCAGCTGTTTCAGTAAATCCATGCTCATCATATAACTTAGCAATAAGTTTCTTTAATTGAGATTTACCAAAAGTTTGGTTATATTGTTTATCTACTTCAGGTAATAATTCATTAAACATTAATCTTCCTGGAGTAGTTTCTATCATTTCACCATTTGTTCTTACTTTAATCATAGCATGAGTATCTAATACTCCATTATGATAAGCAGTTAAAGCTTGAGCTATATTAGAGAATGCTTTTCCTTCTCCTTTAGAACCTGGTCTTTCTTTAGTCATATAGAAACATCCCATAACCATGTCTTGAGATGGAACTGCTATTGGCTCTCCATTTGATGGAGAAATAATATTATTTGGAGCTAACATTAATAGTTTTGCTTCCATTATAGCTTCTGGAGATAGCATTAAGTGAACTGCCATTTGGTCTCCATCGAAGTCAGCGTTGAATGCAGAACATACTAATGGATGAAGTCTAATTGCTTTTCCTTCTATTAATACTGGTTCAAATGCTTGAATAGATAGTCTGTGTAGAGTCGGAGCTCTGTTAAGTAGTACTGGGTGATCTTGAATTACATCCTCGATTACATCCCATACTTTATCATCTGCTTCTTCAACTAATTTCTTAGCTGTTTTTATGTTAGAAGCTAGCTCTCTTTTTACTAACTCTCTCATAATGAAAGGTTTATATAACTCAAGAGCCATTTTCTTAGGAATTCCACATTGATTCATTTTTAATGATGGTCCTACAACGATAACCGATCTTGCTGAGTAGTCAACCCTTTTTCCAAGTAGATTTTGTCTAAATCTTCCTTGTTTTCCTTTTAACATATCAGAAAGAGATTTTAACTCTCTGTTATTTTGAGCAACTACTGGTTTTCCTCTTCTTCCATTATCTATTAAAGCATCTACTGCTTCTTGAAGCATTCTTTTTTCGTTTTTAACAACTATTTCAGGTGCTTTTATTTCTAATAATTTTTTAAGTCTGTTATTTCTATTGATAACTCTTCTATATAAATCATTTAAGTCAGAAGTTGCAAATCTTCCTCCATCTAATTGTACCATTGGTCTTAAATCAGCTGGTATTACTGGAACATTTTTAAGTATCATCCATTCAGGTTTGTTGTTAGAAGCTATAAAATCTCTTACTATTTTTAATCTCTTAACAACTTTCTTTCTCTTTTGAGATGAACTTACATCATCTAACTCTTTTTCTAACTCTACTCTTAACTCTTCAAGATTGATTTTCTCAAGAAGTTTTAAAATAGCTTCAGCTCCCATTAAAGCTTCAAATCTATTTCCATATAATTGCTTATATAATTTATATTCTTTTTCAGTTAAGATTTTTCCTTCTTTTAAATTACTTTCTCCAGTTTCAGTAACTACATATCTAGCAAAATATAGTACTGATTCTAATTCTTTTGGAGATAGTCCTATTATAAGTGACATTTTATTTGGTGTCCCTTTAGAATACCAAATATGAGAAACTGGTGCAGCTAGAGAAATGTGTCCCATTCTCTCTCTTCTTACCTTAGATCTAGTTACTTCTACCCCACATTTTTCACAAACTAGACCTTTATATCTCATTCTTTTATACTTTCCACATGCACATTCCCAATCTTTAGTTGGTCCGAATATTTTTTCACAGAAAAGTCCATCACTTTCTGGATTTAAAGTTCTATAGTTTATTGTTTCAGGTTTTGTAACCTCTCCGTGAGACCATTCTTCAATTTTCTCAGGAGATGCTAATCTAATTCTTATTTTCTCAAAACTTCTAATTCCCATTAAATACAAAGCCTCCTTATTGAGATAAAGCTATAAACGACTAGAAATAAGCTAAAGAGTTTACCTCCTTAACTTATTTTCTAATCTTAAAATATCAATTATTTTTATTAATCTTTAAAGTCATCTAAAGGAGAGTACTCTGTTAATACCTCTTCTTTATTTAACTCTTCATCTACGTTTATTATATTATCTTCACTATCAAATAGTTCTACATCTAATGCTAGTGCTTGGAACTCTTTTAATAATACTTTAAATGATTCTGGTAAGTCTGCTTCTGGCATCTCTTCACCTTTTATGATAGCTTCATAAGTTTTTGTTCTTCCAGTAACATCGTCTGATTTTACTGTTAACATCTCTTGAAGTATATTAGATGCTCCATACGCTTCTAGTGCCCAAACCTCCATCTCTCCAAGTCTTTGTCCTCCGAATTGAGCCTTTCCTCCTAGTGGTTGTTGTGTTACTAATGAGTATGGTCCAATTGCTCTTGCGTGCATCTTATCTTCAACTAGGTGGTGAAGTTTTAACATATACATTCTTCCTACAGTTACAGGATTATCAAATTTATCCCCTGTTCTTCCATCGTATAGATCAACTTTTCCACTTCTAGGGAATCCTAGTTTTTCTAGGTAATCCTTAACTTGCTCTTCTGATGCTCCATCAAATACTGGAGTTGCTATGTGTGTTCCACCATTGTAGTTACCCATAGCCATTCCTAAGTGAACTTCTAGTACCTGTCCGATGTTCATACGTGAAGGCACCCCTAGTGGGTTAAGTACAACGTCTAAGTGTGTTCCGTCAGCTAAGAAAGGCATATCTTCTGCTGGTAATACTCTTGATACAACCCCTTTGTTTCCGTGACGTCCTGACATCTTATCTCCAACAGTGATTTTTCTTTTTTCTGCAACTAATATTTTTATAGCTTTATTTACACCAGCTTTTAGTTCATCACCATTTTCTCTTGATAACTCAAGAATCTCTACTACTGTTCCTTTTGAACCATGAGGCATTCTTAAAGATGTATCTCTTACATCTCTTGCTTTTTCTCCAAATATTGCTCTTAATAATTTTTCCTCAGCAGGTGGTTCAGTTTCTCCTTTAGGAGCAGTTTTTCCTACTAGGATATCTCCTGGTCCTACTTCAGAACCAATAGTTATGATACCATTAGCATCTAATTTTCTTAATGCTTCTTCAGAGATATTAGGGATCTCTCTAGTGATTTCCTCATCACCTAATTTAGTATTTCTTGCTTCTATTTCATACTCTTCTATATGAATTGATGTAAATACATCATCTTTTCTTAATCTATCAGAAATTAAAATAGCGTCCTCGTAGTTATATCCTTTCCAAGGCATGAATGCCATAAGAATATTTCTCCCTAGTGCTAAGTCTCCACCTTTTGTAGCAGGTCCATCAGCAAGTATACTTCCTACTTTTACTTCCTCACCTAATGATACTAATGGAGTTTGATGTAAACACATTGAAGCATTAGATCTTTCATAATTTAATAATCTATACTTATGTTCTTTTCCATTTTCATCTTCTATAATAATTTTACTAGCATCTACATAAACTACTTTTCCATCTACTTTAGATACTACTAATGCTCCAGAATCTACAGCAACTTTTCTTTCAAGTCCTGTTCCAATATAAGGAGCTTCTGTTCTTAATAATGGTACTGCTTGCCTTTGCATGTTTGATCCCATCAGTGCTCTGTTGGCGTCGTCATGCTCAAGGAATGGAATTAATCCTGCAGATACAGATACCACTTGTTTAGGAGAAATATCTAAGTAATCAACTTTTTCTCCTGTTATATTTACTATTTCATGTCCAAATCTACAAACAACCTCTCCTAAAAGCTCGTTGTTTTCACCAATTTTAGTATCAGCTTGGGCAATAAATAATCCTTCTTCTTCGTCAGCTGCTAAGTACTCGATTCTATCAAAATCAGCTTTTCCATCTACTACTTTAATGTAAGGAGTTTCTATAAATCCATATTTATTGATTTTAGCATAGATAGCTAATGATCCAATAAGACCGATGTTTGGTCCCTCTGGTGTTTCTATTGGACAGATTCTTCCATAGTGAGAGTCATGTACGTCTCTAACCTCGAATCCTGCTCTTTCTCTTGAAAGTCCTCCAGGTCCTAAAGCTGAAATTCTTCTCTTATTAGTTAACTCAGATAATGGATTTGATTGGTCCATGAACTGAGATAATTGACCAGAACCAAAGAAATCTAATATTAAAGCATTTAATGGTCTAGTATTTAAAAGAGATTGTGGAGTTAATGTTTCAGAGTCTTGAATAGTCATTTTCTCTCTTACCATTTTTCCCATCTTAGAAAGTCCAGCTTTAATTTGCATTAAAAGTAACTCTCCTACTCCTCTTACCCTTCTATTTGATAGATTATCTATATCATCAGTATGTCCATTTCCATTATTTAAGTTAATTACATACTTCATTGTAGCTATGATATCTTCTTTAGTTAAAAGTATCTCATCATCAGGTACATTTAACTTAAGTCTTTTATTCATCTTATATCTTCCAACTGGCTCAAGGTCATATCTTTGAGGGTTGAAAAACATTTGTCTAATAAGTGATTTAGCTGATTCTATAGTAACTAAATCCCCTGGTCTTAACTTTTTAAATACTTCAGTTACTGCATCTTCTTTTGTTAATGTAGTATCATTTAGTACTGTATTTGCTAATAATTTATCTTCTGGTTTAACTTCCCAATAAACAACTTTATCTACTTTAGCATCTATTATAGTTTCAATTAAAGCTTCGTCAATAACTGCATCTACTTCAGCTATTATCTCTCCAGTTTCTTCATCATAGATATCTTCTTTGATGAAACTTCCTTCAAATTTTGTTCTAAGAACACTTACTAACTCTTCTCTATTTTTATATTTTTGGAATATAGGAGTTAATTCTAATTCCTTTGTTTCTAAAAAGTAATCTTTAATTTCTGTATTGTTCTCAAAAAAATCAATAGCCTTTAAGAATACAGTTGCTAATACTTTTTTCTTTCTGTCAATCTTAACACTTAGGAAATCATTCTTGTCAGTTTCAAATTCAAGCCAAGTTCCTTTATAAGGAATAATTTTTCCTGAAAATAGGTCTTTACCAGTTTGAATATTTATCTCTTTATTAAATGATACACCTGGTGATCTATGTAATTGTGATACAACAACTCTTTCAGCACCATTTATTACAAAAGTTCCTCTTTCAGTCATTAAAGGTATCTCTCCAAAATATACCAATGACTCTTGTATCTCATTTCCACTTTTCTTATTTATAAGTCTTAATCTAACTTTTAAGGAAGCTGAGTAAGTCTTACCTCTTTTTTTACACTCAAGTTCATCATTTAATGGTGGTTCAGCTTCATGTAACTCATAAGCTACATATTCTAACTTGATATCTCCATTAGAAGATTCAACAGGGAAAATTTCTCTAAAAGCTGATTCTAACCCCTTGTCTTTTCTATTATTTGGAGCTTCTTTAGCTTGTAGAAAATCTTCATAGGAATCCAATTGGAACTCAAGAAAATGAGGCATAGTTCCTCTCTCTTTTATCCTTCCAAAATTCAATCTTTCAACGAGTTTCCCCATTAATTCACACCCCTTATCAATCTTAAAATTTAATACCTAATCATTTGCAAATAACAGGCTAATCTATTTCCAAATGATTAATTATCACTTTCCAAAAATAAAAATTAGTATACTCTTAATAATTAGTAAAAAGGCACTCTGTTCAAGAGTGCCTATTTTTTTTAACTAAGTTAAGATTTATTGCTCAGTCAACAGTTTGAGTTAAAACTATTTAACTTCTACAGTTGCTCCAGCAGCTGTTAACTTCTCTTTTATAGCTTCAGCTTCTTCTTTAGCAACTCCCTCTTTTAATTTTCCACCATTGTCTACTAATTCTTTAGCTTCTTTTAATCCTAATCCAGTGATTCCTCTTACTTCTTTGATTACAGCTATTTTGTTAGCTCCTGCAGAAGTTAAGATAACGTCAAATTCAGTTTTCTCTTCAGCTGCTGCTGCTTCTCCTCCTGCTACTGCTACTGCCACTGGAGCTGCTGCTGTTACACCAAAGTGCTCTTCTAAAGCAGTTACTAATTCTTTTAATTCTAAAACTGTCATAACTTCTAAATCAGCTATAAATTGTTCTCTATTGAATGCCATTTATTGTTTCCTCCTTAATTTTTCGAAAATATTTATCTTAATTTTTTATTTTTGATTTTAAATTTGACCAAAATTATTCAGCTGTAGTTTCAGCTTCTTTTTTATCAGCGATTGCCACAGTTGCATAAGCAAGTTTTCTGATTGGTCCAAGCATTGAGTTAAGTAACATAGAAAGTAATTGATCTCTTGAAGGTAATTTAGCTAGAGCTTCTACCTCAGTTGCTTCAACTCTTTTTCCTGTTAATAATCCACCTTTAATTTTGAATACATCTTTTTTTGCTTTAGCCTTATCTTTTGCTAAATCAAAAACTAATTTTGCAGGAGCTACTGGATCTGCATATCCAAAAGCGAATGCTGTAGTCCCTTCTAATAAATCATCAAAAGAATCTTCTACTCCAGCTTCTTTTAATGCTATTTTGAATAATCTGTTTTTTGCAACTAGATATTCAGCACCTGCTTCTCTTACTTTTTTTCTTAATTCAGTTTCCTCGTTAACTGTGATTCCTTGATAGTCAACTAATACTACTGATTGAGCTTTTCTTATTTTTTCTGCTAGTTCAGCTACTTGTTCGATTTTTGCTTGAGTTGCCATTCTTTGATTCACCTCCTCTTTCTTCTAAAAATTACCTCCGTGCCAAAGGTTAGGAACGGAGGTTGTAATCAAACTATGAGGCTAGCGAAACCTTATTCCAACCTCGGTAGGATAATTTAAGGTTCACAACCACCTACGGTCTTTGGTTTGGATCTATATTAAATTATTTATCCAACGTATTTAGCTACTAATGCAGGGTCCATTTTGATTCCAGGTCCCATAGTTAGTGATACAGCAACAGTTCTTAAGTATTGTCCTTTAGAAGATGCTGGTTTTAATCTTGTGATTTGATCCATGAAAGCCTTGAAGTTTTCTTCAATTTTTTCAGGTGCGAAATCTGCTTTACCAATTGGTACATGAATTGATCCTAATTTGTCAACTCTGAATGCTAATTTACCTTTTTTGAACTCAGTTACTGCTTCTGCAATGTTTGGAGTAACAGTTCCTGATTTAGGGTTAGGCATTAATCCTTTAGTTCCTAGGATTTTTCCTAATCTTCCTAATTTAGGCATCATGTCAGGAGTAGCGATTACTAAATCGAAATCTAACCATCCTTGTTGAATTTGATTTATATATTCTTCAGCTCCTGCATAATCTGCACCAGCTGCTAAAGCCTTCTCTATGTTAGCTCCTGAAGTTATTGCTAAAACTTTTACAGTTTTTCCTGTTCCATGAGGTAATACAACTGTACCTCTTACTTGTTGATCTGCATGTCTAGGATCTACTCCAAGTCTTAATGCTACTTCTACAGTTTCTGTAAATTTAGCTGTTCTAGTTTTTAATACTAGTTCTAAAGCTTCTTTAACTTCATAAAGCTTTCCAGTTTCTACTAACTTAGCTATTTCTAAGTATTTTTTTCCTCTATGTTTTGCCATGTTTTAATTTCCTCCCTTTGTGGTGATGCGGATGCCTCCTACCACTTAATATAGAGTGGCTCGATTAGCCATCTCCCAAACAAATTAATTAGTCTACTATTTTGATTCCCATTGATCTTGCTGATCCAGCTATTATTCTCATAGCTGCTTCTACTGATCCTGCGTTTAAATCAGGCATTTTAGTTTCAGCAATCTCTTTTAATTTAGCTGTTGTAATTTGTCCAGCAACTTCTTTTTTAGAGTTTTTAGCTGCTGTTTGGATTCCTGCTGCTTTTTTTAATAAGTCTGATGCAGGTGGAGTTTTTAATATAAATGTGAAACTTCTGTCATTATAAACAGAGATTTCTACTGGAATTATCCATCCTGATTTGTCTTGAGTTTTTGCATTGAAAGCTTTACAGAATTCCATAATATTTACTCCGTGAGCTCCTAATGCTGGTCCAACTGGTGGAGCTGGGTTAGCTTTACCTGCTGGTAATTGTAGTTTTATTAATTTAATTACTTCTTTTGCCATTTTTTAAAATTACACCTCCGAAAAATGTGTGGTAATGACGGTGTCATCTCCCACTAACAAGGCTCTAATTAGCCTTTTGAACACTGTCAAAATCTACTTCTACTGGAGTCATTCTTCCAAACATTTCGATCATGACTTTAGTCTTTTTATGCTCCATATCTATTTCTGCTACTTTACCCTCTTGATCAGCAAAACCACCTTTAAGAACTTTTACATAATCACCTACGGCAAAGTTTATTTTTATTACTTCTTTTAATTCTTTTTCTTCCTTTGTTAAATCAAGTCCTATAACTTCAAAAATATTTTTGACTTCTTCATCTTCCATAGGAATAGGGTCAGAACCAACACCTACAAATCCTGTTACACCATTTGTATTTCTGACAACATACCAAGCATCAGAATCAACTCTAAAGTTAATTCCTTCATTACTTTCCTCTCTTGTAGCTACCATTTCTAGCATTACATATCCTGGAAATATTTTTCTTGTAACAGTCTTCTTCTTTCCTCTTACTTCTTCAATAGTCTCTTCTTCAGGAACAAGAATCTTTGTTACAATATCTCCCATTCCAAGAGTTTCTATCTTTTGTTCAAGGTCAGTTTTTACTTTTTTTTCATACCCTGAATAAGTATGAATCATAAACCATTTTTTTACTAAGGTTTTTTCCATTTCTTTATCCTCCAAAGAGAGATACCAAAATTTTTAATAGTCTAGAAGCAATTAAATCAAAAACTCCCAAATATATACTAAGTATTAAGCTCATTGCTATTACCCAAAGAGTAGAGTTTTTAACTTCCTCTTTGTTAGGCCATTGAACTTTGGAATACTCCGTTTTTATTCCTTGAAAAAGATTCATGCGATCACCTTTTGATTCGACATTATAAAAAAATGGCAGGTCAAGAGGGACTCGAACCCCCAACCCTCGGTTTTGGAGACCGATGCTCTACCAATTGAGCCATTGACCTGCACGTTGTAAAACTAAACTAATTATTTCTTAGTTTCTTTATGTAAAGTAACTTTTTTGTCCCACTTACAGTATTTATTAATTTCTAATCTTTCTGTAGTATTTTTCTTATTTTTTGATGTGCTATAGTTTCTTCTTTTGCACTCTGTACATTCTAATTGAATATTTACTCTCAATTTTACACCTCCACTCATAACGGTATCATTCAGATCCTCCCATACGCCTTATGCATATGGTGTTAAAGAGTTTATATCTTGCTTTCTAAGACTTAGATATATTACCATATTTTTTAAACTTTGTCAAACATTTTTTTAATATTTTTTTAGTATCTCTAAAAAATTATTTTAGTAATAAAAAAGCTTGGCAAGTTCCTATCCTCCCAGGAGGCTTCCCTCCAAGTACTTTCAGCGTTTACGGGCTTAACTTCCAGGTTCGGAATGTTTCTGGGTGTACCCCCGTAGCTCTTCTCACCAAGCATTATTAACTTCTTTTAATG
>ERZ506970.179-NODE-179-length-21248-cov-6.10258_pt1 | contig 21248 bp, 17 predicted proteins | sample MGYA00512890_ERZ506970 | MGnify/ENA metagenome assembly ERZ506970 | reverse complement strand
GGGTTAGCTTGGTAAATATAGTTGGCTAACAAAAGCAACTACTTCCCAAGAAGAAGCTCCCACTTCAAAAATTACAAAGTAATTTTAAGTGGGAGAGGTTCACATCAAAAAGAGCTGTCATAGTTTTATAAAATTCTGCCACTGTATTTCCAATAATTATTTGAAATTGTCCTCCACTTGTAAAACTTCCTTTTACACTTTTAATTGCTTCTAATTTTTTTATATCAGCTTTATTTGTATCTTTTAATACAAAACGAAGTCTAGTCATACAATGAGTAACAGAGGAGATATTATCCTTTCCTCCAACTCCCTCTATTACTTTTAAAGCGTCTTCTCTAAATTTTTCATTAATCTCTGCCATATTCCAATCCTCCTAATTTATTTTTTTCTATAAAATACAAATGAATCATATGCTTCAAGGCTTAAATTTTTATCTAATTTTTTATTCATATCTTCATTTGAAAGGATACACTCAAATCCCTCAATATCAAAATCTAAATCTACCTCACAAGAGTTTCCATAGAAATTATTTATAACTAAAAGTTCCTCATTTTTAAATTCTCTTTTGAACATATAGATATTTTTATCCTTTTCAGCTAGTGGAATAGTTTTTCCTAAAGCTATTACTCTATGTTTTTTTCTTAGAGCTACAAGTTTACGATAATAATTTAAGATGCTATATTCATCATCAATTTGATTTTTTACATTGATATCTCTATAATTTTTTATACTTTCAATCCAAGGAGTTCCTTTAGAAAATCCACCATTTATCTCATCAGACCATTGCATAGGAGTTCTTCCATTATCTCTTGAACGTTCCATTACAATTTTCATAGCTTCCTCATTACTTAAGCCATTATTCATTAAAATTTTATGATAATTGATAGATTCCACATCTCTATATTGTGAGATATTATCAAAGTATGCATTAGTCATACCTATCTCTTCTCCTTGATATATATATGGAGTACCTCTTAACATATGGATAACAGTTCCTAACATCTTAGCTGATTTTTTCCAATAGTTTTTATCATCTCCAAACCTTGATACAACTCTAGGTTGATCGTGGTTACACCAGAAGAGAGCTGACCAAGCATCATGTTCTTGCATTCCAATCTGCCAAGAGTTAAGTATATCTTTTAATTCTTGAAAATCAAAAGGTTGTAGTGCCCACTTGTCTTTGTTTTTATAATCTACTTTTAAGTGATGGAAATTAAATACCATAGATAGTTCATTTTCTTTTTTACCAGAGTATTTAAAACAATTTTCCATAGAAGTAGAAGACATCTCTCCAACAGTTATGATATCATTTTTTTGTCCAAAGGTATTTAGGTTTAACCCTTTTAAATATTCATGTATCTTAGGGCCATCAGTATAGAATCTTCTTCCATCTCCTTCATAATCATTTTCAAATTTTTCTGGTTTAGAGATAAGGTTTACTACATCAAATCTAAAACCATTAACTCCTTTATCTAACCAAAATTTTACAACTTTATAAATTTCCTCTCTTACTTCTGGATTTTCCCAGTTTAAATCTGCTTGAGTTTTATCAAAGAGATGTAAGTAATAACTTTCTAATTCTTCTACATATTCCCAAGCATTTCCCCCAAATTTTGAAGCCCAGTTAGTAGGAGGATTTCCCTTTTCTCCCTTCTTAAAAATGTAGAAGTCTTGAAATTTTTTCTCTCCAGCTAAAGCTTTTTTAAACCATTTATGCTCAGTAGAAGTATGATTAAAAACCATATCTAACATAATTCCAATTCCTCTTTTTTTAGCTTCTGCTGAAAGTCTATCAAAATCTTCCATAGTTCCGTATGCAGGATCTATGTTACAGTAGTCAGCCACATCATAACCATTATCCCTCTGTGGAGATATAAAAAATGGTGTTATCCAGATGTAGTCTGCTCCAAGATATTTTATATAATCTAATTTTTCAGTAATTCCATTTAAGTCTCCAATACCATCATTGTTGCTGTCGTAAAAAGATTTAGGATAAACTTGATAAACAACCTTATCTTCAAAATTCATTTCACCATCTCCTTATACGTATATGTTTTACAATATTAATGTAATATATACGTATATGATAGTCAAGAGTAATTTTAACTATTTGAATAATTTTAACTTGTATGTTATAGTATAACTAGATAGAAAAAAGGAGAAAATATTATGGAAAGTAAGTATATTCAATTATATAATAGACTTTTAGAGCAGATAGAAAATAAGAAATTACAAGAGGGGGATAAGCTTCCTTCAGAAAAAGAGCTGATGGAAAAGTATAACATGTCTAGGGATACTGTAAGAAAAGCCCTAAACATGTTGGTACAAGATGGACATATAGAAAAAGCTAAGGGAAAGGTAGCTACTGTAGCTAGTAGAAATCAATTTAATTTTCCAATCTCAGCAATAAAATCTTTTAAAGAATTACATGTTGGAATAGAAAATTCAACTTATGTAGAAAATCTTGAGATAGTTAAGGGAGAGAAGGAGATTATTAAAAAATTAGGTATCAGTAAAGATGAAGAATATTTTAAACTTATACGTATAAGAAAAATAGAGGGAGAAAGAATAATTATAGATAAGGACTATATCCCAAGAAAATATGTAGCAAATATACCTCTAAAAGCTGCTCAAGACTCTTTATATGAGTATTTAGAAAATGATTTGGGAATGAAGATTAGTTATTGTACAAAAGAGATAACAGTACATAAAGTAACTGATGAAGATAGAGAACTTTTAGATATGAAAGATTTTGATATGGTAGTAGTAGTAAAATCTTTTACTTATTTAGAGGGAGGACATCTTTTCCAATATACAGAGGCAAGGCATAGACCAGACAAATTTAAATTTATAGATTATGCTTATAGGGAGAAGAGAAGATGATAAGAGAGTTTAAAATAAAGGATTTAGAAAGAGTGATGGAGATTTGGTTGGAGTCAAATATAGATGCACACTCTTTTATAGATAAAAAATATTGGGAAGATAACTATGAGATGGTAAAGGAGATACTACCGAGTGCAGAGATTTATCTTTATGAAGAAAATAAAAATATTCTTGGCTTTGTAGGTTTGATGGAAAATTATATAGCTGGAATATTTGTTGAGAAAAATTTTCATTCTCAAGGAGTAGGGAGAAAACTGTTAGATTGGTGTAAAAGTTTAAAGAGAGAATTAACTTTGAGTGTCTATGAGAAAAATCAAAAGGCATACTCTTTTTATATTAGAGAGGGCTTTCAAGTGGTAGAAAAAAAGATAGATGAGAATACCAGTGAGATAGAGTTAGTTATGTATTGGAGAGGGGATTGATGAGGGATATATTAATTGATAGTATAAAAACAAGTTTGATAGATAGAAATATGGAGTCTATTCTATCTTATCAGCATAAGCTTATCTCTAATAGGGAAGAAAAAATAATAAGTTTAATAAGAAGAGAGCTGGAAAGTTGTGATGAATTTATAATCTCAGTAGCTTTTATAACTTTAGGTGGGGTTACTATGATACTTGAACAGTTGAAAGATTTGGAGCAAAGAGACGTAAAGGGAAAAATTTTAACAGGAGATTACCTAACTTTTACTCAACCTAAGGCACTTAAAAAACTTTTGGAGTTTAAAAATATAGAGTTGAAGATATTATCAGATGAAAAATTTCATGCTAAGGGGTATTTTTTTAGAAAGGGAGATATATGGACAATGATAGTGGGAAGCAGTAATCTTACTCAAACAGCTCTCACTATAAATTTTGAATGGAATTTGAAAATTAACTCTCTTAAAGATGGGAAGATAACTCATGATATTTTAAATAATTTTTATGAGATTTATAATAAAACTCCTAGATTGGATAGTGATTTTCTTGATAAGTATGAAAAAATATATATGCTTACAAAGGAGTACAACAAAAAAAGACAGAAAGAGATAAAAGAGTACAAGGAGATAACTCCTAATCTTATGCAAAGACAGGCTCTTGAAAATCTGAAAATTTTGAGAAATTATGAAAAAAGAGGACTTCTTATTAGTGCAACAGGCACAGGAAAAACTTATCTTAGTGCCTTTGATGTAAAAAATTCAAATCCTCAAAAAGTGCTCTTTATAGCTCATAGAAAAACTATACTTCAAAAGTCAAAGGAAGCCTATGAAAATATTTTAAGAAATAAAAAAATAGTAATATATGGAGATGAGGAAGTAGAAGGAGCAGATGTTGTTTTTGCTATGATACAAACTTTAAGTAAAGAGAATCATCTGGCAAAATTTTCTCCAGATTATTTTGATTATATAGTAATAGATGAAGTACATCATGGAGGAGCAAAGAGTTATCAGGCTGTTATCAATTATTTTACTTCTAAATTTTTATTGGGAATGACAGCTACTCCAGAGAGAGGAGATAATTTTGATATATATAAGTTATTTGATAATAATATAGCTTATGAAATTAGATTGCATGATGCTTTAAAAGAGGAGCTACTATGTCCTTTTCATTATTTTGGTATCTCTGATATAGAAGTAGATGGGGAATTAATAAATGAAAAGAGTGGAATAAAAAAACTTACAACATCTGAAAGGGTAAACCATATTTTAGAGAAGAGTAAATTTTATGGATATAGTGGAGAAAAGCTTCATGGACTTATTTTTGTATCTCGTGTAGAGGAAGCACTACTTCTTGAGGAAAGATTTCAAAAGAGGGGAGTAAAATGTGTAGCTTTAGTTGGAGATGATAGTGATGAGAAAAGAGAAAAGGCTATAACTGAGCTTGAAAATGGTAAGATAGAGTATATTATAACTGTAGATATATTTAATGAGGGAGTAGATATTCCTTGTGTAAATCAAGTGATACTGCTACGTCCTACTGAGTCATCAATTGTATATATCCAACAACTAGGGAGAGGACTTAGAAAATATCCAGATAAGGAGTATGTAGTTATACTTGATTTTATTGGTAACTATGAGAAAAACTTTTTAATTCCTGTAGCTGTATCTCAAAATAGTAGCTATGATAAAGACTATATGAAAAGGTTTATAATGAATGGAACAGATATGATTCCAGGACAGAGTTCTATAATTTTTGAGGAGATAGTTAAGGAGAGAATTTTTGAAAATATTAATAAAACAAACTTTTCTACAAAGAAAAATATAGAAAAAGACTTCGTACTTCTTGAAAAACAACTTGGAAGAATACCTCTGCTATATGATTTTTTTGAGAAGAATATGATAGAGCCAAGTGTAATATTGAAATATAAGAAAACTTATGATGAGGTACTTAGAATTTTAAAACCTAGAGAGGAGTTTCCAGTTCTTAATGAAAGGGAGAGCAACTATCTAACTTTTTTATCTAGCTTTTTTACTCCAGCTAAAAGAGTGCATGAGATGGTAATTTTAGAAAAGTTACTGAGAGATGAAAAAATAGATATAGATGAGATAGAGAAAATTTTAAAAGAGAGATACTCTTTAAGTAATCAAAAAGAAAATATTGAAAATGCTATAAAGCATTTAGCAAAGGAGATATTTGTAAGCCTTTCAACAGCTAAGGATTTTTTACCTATTGTTGAAAGATATGGGGAGGATATAGTTTTAAGTAACGATTTCAGAAAAAGTTACAAAGAGAAAGAGTATTTTAAAAATCTAATAGATGATTTGATAAAATATAACTTGGCGTACGTGGAGAAAAACTATAAACAAATAGAAGAGGAGAGTATATTAAGATATAAGGAGTATAGTAAGCAGGAAGCATTTTGGTATCTCAATTTAGATTTTAATAATGGTTACCAAGTAAGTGGATACACTGTTTTTGAAGAACAGAGAAAAGTAATACTATTTATTACTTTGGATGATACACCACCTTTTACCCAATATGATAATAAGTTTTTTGATAATAGAAGATTTACTTGGTATTCAAAAAATCAAAGGTGTTTAAGTAGAAATGGTAAACTTACAGCAGAGGGAAAGATAGCAGAAAATTATTATACTTTAGAAGCCTTTATTAAGAAAAAGTCTGGAGAAAATTTTTACTACCTTGGACAAGTTAAAGAGGTATTAAATCCTAAGGAGATAATAAATTATAAAGGAAATCAAGTAGTAGAGTATGAGTTACTTTTGAAAGATGAGATAGAAAATAGATTATATGAATATTTATTAGGAAAATAAGGTAGAGTATATCTACCTTATTTTTTTATAGAGATATAGAGGGCGTCCAATATTTCCATAGTTAGTAAAACTAGTTATATATTTTATATTTTCTAAATAATCCAGATATTTTTTTATAGTAACATTGCTAATATCAGTTATTTGACAAATATCTTTTATTCCAAACTCTTCATTTGGAAGATTAGATATAATTTGAGTAACTTTTTCTAATGTTTTTGAATTCAACCCCTTTGGAAGATTTAAGCTAGAAGGAGTAGAATGAATATTATCAATAGAATCTTGCTTAACTTTAGATTTATTTAAGATTTCATCTCTAGTAAAAATTTTATCTATACTAATTTTTAATCTTTCAAAATCAAATGGTTTTATTAAGTAATCAATACAACCAAATGAGAAAGCGTTTTTTATATCTTCTCCTCCATTAGCAGAAGTTATCATAATAACATCAGTGGTATAACCTAATGTTCTTATTTTCTTCAAAATTTCTATTCCATTCTCTTCACCTAAAAATACATCTAAAATAATTAAATCAACTTTATGAGTAGTTAAAAAATCTAAAGTATCTTTTTCAGTAAAAGTTCTTCCAAGAACTTTTATATTTTGAAAACTAGAAAGATACTCTTCGTTAATCATAGCTACCATTGGGTCATCTTCAACAATTAGAACATTCTTCATTTTTCACCTCTATAATAAAAGTTTTTTTAGATTCATCTCTTTCTATTCTTATATTTCCGTTATATAATTTTAATTTTTCTTGCACAAGATAGAGTCCAACACCACGATTTTTCCCCTTTGTAGAGAAACCATAATCAAATATTTTATTAAGAATATCATCTGAAATAGATTTTCCATTATCAGTAACAGATATAGAAAAAAAGCTTTTATTTTGTAATATTTGTATTTTTATAAATTTATTATCTATATTATAGTCTATAAAAGACTCTATAGAGTTTTCAATAAGATTTCCAATAATAGTACTTAGATCTTCAATAAAAAATTTTTTAGGTTTAAGCTCAAAGTTAGATTTTGAATCAAATATAAACTCTATTTTTCTTTCTTTACAAATAGCTTCTTTTCCTAAAAGTATAGCCTTTAAAAAAGGATTTTTAATTTGATTATATTTTTTAAAATCATACTCATTTAATTCTTGAGCCTCCAATATATATTTTTTAGCTAAATCTAATTTATTAATATTAATAAGTCCTAGAATTACATGAAGTCTATTCTTAAATTCATGTATGTTGGCTCTCATTCCCTCTACCAATTGATCAATACCTGTAATTTCTCTTGCATAAGAATCTACATCATCACGTGTTTCAAGTAGTAAAATATTTCCAAAATATTTTTCATCTTGGCAGATAGGAAGAATTTTTATATAGAATATATTATTATCTATTGTAATTTCTGTTCTAGTAATATTGTTCCCACCCAGTAAAGATAATGTGTGATTTAAAACTTTTTCAGGAGTAAGATATGGAAATTTTTTTAAGAATACTTGATTTACTCCTACAATTTGATTTTCTTTATTGAGAGCAATCAATCCAGATTCTAAATTATTTATAATAAGTTGTTCTTTGATATGAAGTTGAGTAATATCTTCAGGTTCTAAGCCAAATAAAGATTTTTTTACTCCTCCAGCAAAAAATATAGAAAGTATAAAAGCTATAGTTAGCGCTAATAAAAATAGTGAAGTAAAGATTATTATAGTAGAATTGTTAGAAGTTTTTATAAGGTTATCATATTTTCCAATCATTACAAAGCCAAGTACTTTGTTTTTCTCCTGTGATAAGATAGGTTCGAACCATCTAGTAGTAATACCTACAGAACCAAGCATAGTAGAAAAATATCCTTCATTTTTAAGAATTTTATCCCAGTTTACAGGATTAACAAATTTTTGACCAATTTGTTTTTTATCTAAGTGTGAATACTTTTTTCCAGTAATATCTGTTATTACTATAATATCTATATTTTGAAATAATGATATATATTTGTCTGTTTTTTTATCAATTTCAGGATTGATTATACCTGTGCTTACAGCTTGAAGAATGGTATCATCAGTTGCAACTAATTTAGATACTTCAACAAGGTTACTATTTATATTTTCTTTATTTGTAGTAAGTTTTATATTGATAAAAATTCCATAAGAGATAATAAGGGTAAAAAAGTTAATAAGTGTTACATATAAAATAAGTTTACTTTTAAAATTTAGTCTATTCATAATAACTATCTTAACATTTTTTTTATTTAAATACTATATATTAAAAGATAAATTAATGAACTTTTAACGAAAAAAAATTTAGCTATATAAAATAAGAAAAAATAAAAATTACTTAAAAAATTTAAAAAAATATTTATAAATTTAAAAAAATTGAAGTTATTAATTAAAAAGGGTATTCTAATAATATATAAAAAATAATTAACTTGGAGGGATTTATGAATTTCAGTGAGATTTTAACAGGAATTTTAAAAAACAATAGTATAGTTGGAGCTATATCATCATCAGTTTTAATTATCTTATTTGGTTTCTATTTAAGAAGAAAAGGAGTATTTAAAGATGGAACAGCAAAGATTTTAACAGATGTAATTCTTTCAGCTTCATTACCAGCATTAGCTTTTAATGCCTTTATGCAAGATATTAACAAAACTAGTCTAATGCAAGGAATCAACTTATTAATATGGGGATTTGCTATTTATATTATCCTTATATTTATTACAAAACTTATTTATATAAAATACAACGGAGATAAAAAAGTAGTTTTAGAAATTTTAACAACTTTTGGTTCTACAACGTTCTTTGGTATTCCAATCATATCAGCAGTTTATGGGGCTACAGGAGTGATGTATGCTTCTATATTTAATATAGCTTACAGAGTATTCTTATATTCTTATGCTTATATTAAAATGTCTGGAATAAAAGCTGATAAAAATAATATTAAGCAAATGTTTTTAAACTCTATTGTACTTGCAACTTTTTTAGGAATGTTTATATGGGTATTTCAAGATTCTCTTCCACAAATAACAATAGGAGAAAAGAGTTATGCATTTTTAAGAATAGACAAAACAGCTTTCTGGTTATTTAAACCAATGACATATTTAGCTGCTCTTTCTTCTCCACTAGCTTGGTTAGCAATAGGAGCAAAACTAGCTGATATCTCATTAGTAGAAGCTATATCATCAAGGGATTCTTGGATATATAGTTTTATAAAAGTATTAGTAGTTCCTTTTATTAATTTGATAGCTTTATATATTTTAACTGTAACAAATATTTTGCCAATATCATTTGTAGGATTAGCTTCTGTAATTATAATGATGGCTACTCCAACAGCTACAGTAGCAGCAGCGTATGCTATTAAATTTGATAAAGAATCTGTACTTACATCAAACTGTTCACTACTTTCAACAATATTTAGTGTAATATGTATGCCTCTTTGGATAGTAGTATTAGAGATAATAAAATCTTTAAATATATATATGTAAGTTTTAGGAGGAGAATATGAAATTAATATGTTATGGAGTTAGAAAAGTAGAAAAACCTTTCTTTGAAAAATTAAATAAATTTGGTTATGATTTAACTTTAGTAGAAGAGTTAATGAATGATGAAAATGTAAATTTAATAGAGGGACATCAAGCTGTTATGCTTAGAGCTAACTGTCCAGCTAATAGAAAAAACTTAGAGAAAATGAAAAATTTTGGAGTAGAGTATTTACTTACTAGAACAGTAGGATATAATCATATAGACTTAGAAGCTGCATATGAGATGGGATTTAAGATGGCTAGAGTTCCAAGATATTCACCTAATGCTATAGCAGAATTAGCTATCACTTTTGCTATGAACCTAGTTAGAAAAGGGGCATATATGGTAGATAGAAGTAGAAATAAAAACTTTATCGTAGATGAGTATATGTTCAGTCCTGAGATTAGAAATCTTACTGTAGGAGTAATAGGAACAGGAAAGATAGGATTTACAGCAGCAAAACTTTTCAAAGGATTAGGAGCTAGAGTTATAGCTTATGACTTATATCCAAGTGAGGCTGCTAAAGAAGTAGTAGAGTATGTAACTATGGAAGAATTAAATAAAACTGCTGATATAATTACATTACACTGCCCATATATCAAAGGAGAAAACGATAATCTATTAGGAGAAGAATTTATCTCTAATTTAAAAGATGGAGCTATACTTATCAATACAGCAAGAGGAGAGCTTCAAGATGTAGAAGCTATAATAAAAGGATTAGAGAGTGGAAAAATTGGAGGATTTGCAACTGATGTATTCTCTAATGAAAAAGAATTCTTCTTTAAGGATATGGCTGGAAAAGAGATTGATAAAAATGTTGAGAAGTTAATCTCTTTATATCCAAGAGTTTTAATAACTCCACACATTGGTTCTTATACAGATGAAGCCTTAACAAATATGATAGAAATCTCTTATGAAAACTTAGATGAATTTTTAAGAACAGGAGATTGTCAAAATAAATTATAATAAATTTAGAATAAGATTATTATAGTGATGATTTATAAAATATAAAAATAAAAAGTCAAGAATAACTCACTTTGTTATCCTTGACTTTTGTTTCTTATAAATCTATTATCATAATATCTCTCAGAGCTTGAAGATTTTCAAGAGTAGGGGTATCAATTCTAACCTTATAAGTTACTCTATCATTATATCCCTTATCTAAATATTCAGCCCCACCACTGTTTAAAATAGATTCTACCTCTCCAATTCTTTCATAGGAAAAATCAATAAGATAGATTTTTCTCTCTGCATACTCCTCTATCCCAGCTTCCTGTATAGCAAGTTTAGCTGTTTTAGCATAGTTTCTAACAAGACCACCAGCTCCTAGCTTTATTCCACCAAAATATCTAGTAGCTACAACAGCAAGATTTGTAACTTCCATATAGGTAATGATATCTCCCATTGGTTTACCAGCAGTACCACTAGGTTCTCCATCATCATCAGTTTTAAAGTACTCCTGTCCATTATCTACTACCTTATAAGCAGAACAGTTATGTGTAGCATCTGGGTGCTTATTTTTTATAGATTGTATAAACTCCTCAGCTTCTACCTTACTTCCAACAGGCTTTACATAGCCTATAAATTTTGATTTTCTCTCTTCAAATTCAATAACATACTCTCTAGCAACACTTTTCATAAATCTCTCCATTAAATTAATTTATCTAAAAAACTAAGAATAGCCATATAAACTGGAGCTATAAATTTATATAAAAATCCAGTCCAACTTAAAATCATAATTATAAAAATACCATATCTATCCATATGGAAGATACTATCTCTTAAATCATAACTACCTATTGAAGCTAGTACTCTTGAACCATCTAGTGGTGGTATTGGCATAATATTAAATACAGCAAGTAAAATATTCAAGCTAATCATATAGAGTACAGGCTCAAGTAGATGTAGAGGAGCTAGTACCTCATAGAAATGTTTAAATAAAAACATACCAATGATAGCCAATAGAATATTTGATAGCACTCCAGCTATTGCTACTAAAAATTCTCCCAATCTTCCATATTTTAGTCTGTAATAATTAATAGGTACAGGTTTTGCCCAACCAAAGACAAAGGAAGAGCCAGATAAAATTAGAAGTATAGGGAAAATAGTTCCCAATGGGTCTAGATGATGTAGAGGATTTAAACTTAATCTTCCATAATTTTTAGCAGTATTATCTCCACAGATATAAGCCATAACTCCGTGAGAAATCTCGTGAACAAGTAGAGAAAATAGAAGTATAGCTATATTGATAAAGATAGAGGGATTAAAAAGTATATTTTTACCAAAGCTTAATAAAATATATGCAATAATCACTCCAAGTATAATTTTTGTAGATGTAGGCATACCTCTATTGAGATATTTTAGTTCGTTTATAAATCTTTTCATCTTTTTTGTAATCCTTTCTAAATTTTAAGATAAATACTCCTGCTATAAGAAAAATATAGAAAATAGTTATAAGCTTACTCTCATTTTTATATTTTATACTCATAAAAGGAATAGTATTAAAAAAATCTACCAATATAAAAAATAGTTTAAAAACTATATTTAATATTGGGGTAATTAAAAATCCTAATGAAAAATTTTCTAAAAGAAGTCCAATAAATCCAAGAGATATAAATAGACTTCCCACTGGAACTACTATCATATTGGTAACAAAAGATAGAAGTTGTATAACACCAAACTCCTGAATAAGTAGAGGTGTAAGAAAAAATTGAATACTTAATGTAAGTAAAACTCCATCTATTATCTTAGACTTTCCTTTATATATTTTAGTTTTAATATATGGAAAAATTCCTGCTATAACAAATACAGCTCCATAGGATAGTTGAAATGAAATGCTGTTAATAGAGGCAGGATTTATAATAAGTGAGAGAACATAGCTTACAGTGAGAGTTTTTAATAACTCTGTATTCTCATCTAAAATTTTTCCAAGAAGATAGATAGCTCCCATAATATATGCTCTATCTAATGAAGGAGAGTGTTCTATCCCAAGATAGTATAGGGTCAAGGTAATTAATAAAAATATATTCCTCCCTCTTTTTTTCAAAGGTAACTTTGTAGGAAGGAGAAAAGAGATAATTGAGATAACCAGCCCTATATGAAAACCAGAAAGAGCCATAAGATGTGAAATTCCTATATAGTTAAATTTTTCTCTCATCTCCTGTGTAAGCCTATATCCCTTTCCTAAAATAACTGCTTCATAGATTCTTTTCATATCATAATCAGAATTTCTTAAAAGAGTTTCACTTTTCTTTTGAAAATATCTGTGGATATTACTTTGAGGCAGAGAGGTAATCTTTTCCACTTGGATATCTAAGTATTCATTTCCATACTTTTTATTAATCTCCTTTATCTCTCCAATCACTTCATATTTGCCATTGGATTTATTGGAAAGATATAGATATGAATTGTTTAATGGATATCTATTATCTATCTTTTCAATCTTCCCACGCCCTTCATAGAGTGAAATTTGAAAAATTTTTATATCTCCTATATTATTTGAGGAGTTGAATAAAAAGAAAGCCCTAATTAAAAATAGAATGGGAAGTAATAAAAGAAAAATATTTTTTTCTCTGTTAAAGATAAAAATACCTAAAACTAAAATTAAACTGAAAAATATTCCAAGCTCTAAAGAGAATAATTTTAGTGCCCCTAAGATGATACTAATCTCTAAAGCTATAAGATAGATTACTTCCACAGATCTCTCCCTTTGTCCTCAATATACTATATTTTACTATATAATATACTTTTAATCTACTAGATATTTTATAAGTACAACATAAATATTATATGAAAGTAAACTAATAATATCTAGTTTCGTTTTTTAAAATCGATTTGTACACCTGTAATTTTATTATTGAGAGTAAACATATGGCTAAAAAATACCCTCTATAAGCTTGTAAAAAGCTCATAGAGGGTATGGTTTCTAATATAGAATTTATGCTGGTTCTAGAGTAGCAAAAAACAGATATTTTTCACTATTTTGTATAATTGCAACATAAATATCAGTATAGTGAAAAAAATTACTCTTCATATCTATAATAAAAGAAGAAAGATATTATAAAAGATATAGCTGAAACTAAAGAAGTGAGGTATATACCAGATTTTTCTACTCCCTTAGGTGCTGTGGTAATAGCAGAAAGGATATCTCCATTTCCAGCTACTAATATAATTGGAAGTATAAGTATAGATATCATAAAAGCCATCTTTAAGAAAAATCCCTGTATACCAAAACAAACTCCCTCTATTCTATTTCCATTCTCTTCACTTATCTTGCTACCTATTTCACTGAGCATAGCTGGTGGGAAGATAAAAGCTGAACCAGCAACAGGTATACCAATTAAAGCAAAAAGTGGATATCCCATAGAAACTGGAATGATTTTTCCTAATTGGAATAGGCAGAGAGTGAAAAATGTAAGCATAGCTAGACAAGCTAACATAATTTTTCTATAGCCATATTTTTTAGAAAGCTTATTTGTTGGATAGAAAAATAGAGCTGACATTCCAAAGAGAAGAGCTGATGCAATAGTGATAGCTCCTTTTCCCATTCCCATAATATCCTCTATAAAGTAGTTCATTATAGCTCTTAGATTATTAAAACCTATAAAGAAAAATAGAAGTCCAAAAAGATAGTTGATAAAAGCTTTATTTTTAAAAACTATCTTCATAGTATCTCTAAAATTAGCTTGAGAAGTTTTACCAAGTGAGTATTTTTTCTCAGGAACTAAAAATACAGTGATAAGTCCACCAATAATAACTAACACACATAGAGAGATAACCATACCTCTTACACCTACAAGGGTATCTCCCTTACCTATCATTCCTATTAATGCTCCAGGAATAATCATAGCGATAGCTGTATAGACTAATCTAAAAACTGATTGCCAAGTGGAAAGATTTAATCTCTCTTCAGTTGTCTGTCCTATCTCTGGAATAAGAGAGTTATAAGGTGCTCCTACTATTGTATAAAAAGTAAAGAACATAGAACCAACTATAGCTAGATAGATAAAAGCTAATTTTTCATTATTCATAGGTGGATAGAAAAAAGCAATAGTAAATAGTGCTAATGGAATAATTCCCACAGCTATAAAAGGAATACGCCTACCCCATCTTGTATTTACTTTATCAGATAAAAATCCTACCACTGGGTCTGTTACCATATCTACAAATCTTGAAATAACTAGAGCTAGTGAGATAAGAAGTGGAGCCATTACAGGCTTTAGTCCTGAACTCTCTGGTGGTAGATAGAAATATAGTATCCATTGAGCAAATATCTGGTCAACAATGGCATAGCTTACCCCTAATCCATAAAAAATCTGTATACTTGTAGGTAATCTTTTACTCATTAGTTTCCTCCTTCAAAATTATTGGGGACTTATAGTCCTTGTAATTATTTATAAGTCTATATATTTTTGAACTCTCCTCATTAAACTCTATTAGAGAGCAAACTTCTGGAGAAAAAATCTCATTCATTTTTTTGTAAGAGGTGATAATCTTACTGTTTTCAAATTTCTTTAGATAGTTTAAATACTCTCTTCCTTTAGAATTAAATCCTAGTATTCTAACATAGGGAATAGATTTTTTTACATCTTCAGTGATAGAGTTAGTAAGTCCTAAAAGTGTATGAGTGAGTACCCTCTGTACTCTTCCCATAGTGTATCTCCTATTGCTAATAGCTTGGAAAAAATTTTTATAGTCAGAAAATTTTACAGCTCCTTCATAGAGCCTATTTTCAAAACCAATCTCCATATCCTGTATATCAGATAGTTTTTTAGAGTTTTTAATTAACTCATATCTAATAAGAGAGTAAAAATCTTCCATATATGTAAAGTTATCATAATCTTTTAAAATATTATAGCTTTCCTTTGTAACAATATTTTTAATCTCTTCATTTTTTTTAAGATGCTCTCTAATCTTTGTAGCACTTGCAAAATCTCCTACAATATTTGTATCGTGATACCCTACCTTTTCTCTTTTTAGAGTCATAGGTGTTATGGAACTTTTCCAATATCTGATGGCTTTTATGTATTCAAGTCCTAAGATATCGTTGGAGTTAAGTTCACTCTCTCTTAAAATCTCTTTCATAGTTAGACTATGTGCAGTGGGATATGAATGTCCCTCTTTTAATCTCTCTTTTAATTTTATTTTAAACTCATCACTTTCTTGAAGTGTAGATATTCTTTTTAACTCTTCAATCTTTCCACTCTCTGAACCAAATACCATAGAATTACATCTTAATTCTTCTAAAATTCCAACAGCTCCTTTAGCAAAAATCTCTGCACTTTGTGAAGAATAGAAAATAGGTAACTCTACTACTATATCTACTCCATTAGCTAAAGCCATCTTAGCCTTTGTCCACCTATCAACTATTGAAGGCTCTCCTCTTTGAACAAAATCTCCACTCATAACAGCTATGATGATAGAGTCAGGATTCAGTTCTTTAGCTTTTTGTAGATGGTATCTGTGTCCATTGTGAAAAGGATTGTATTCCACTACTATTCCTGTGGCTTTCATCTTCTCTCCTTTCTTTGATTTTATTTTCATATTATATCATATTTTTACTCTTTTATGTTAAAATATGACTTTACTTTTCAGGTTATACAGTATATATTATAAGTAAAATACATACTTATATATAAAAAGGAGAGAAATTATGGGGGGCTTTAAGAAAAAATATTATTGTTTTAGACTAGATAGTAGTAGATATATTTATAAAAAAGGAAGATAGAAACTTGAAATTTTTAAAATATTTTTGGAGGCAATTAAGTTGAAAAAAATTGTAGTATACTTAAGTTTTTTATTAATAATAGGATGTATGGATAAGACAGATGAAAGAGGATTTTATATAGAAGGCAAGAAAGTTGGTTATAATAAAAATACAAAAACTTTATATGATGAGGAAGGTTATGATAAGCTTGGATATGATGTATTTGGATGGAATAAAAAAGGCTTTAATAAATATACTGGGATAAAATATGATAAAGAAGGCTATGATATTTTAGGATATAATAAAGATAATTGGAATAGGCAAAATATACATAAAAATACTGGAACAATTTATGATGAAAAAGGGTATACAAGAGAAGGCTATGATAAAGAAGGGTATAATAGACTTGGCTATAATAAGGAGGGATACAATAAATTAGGATGGAATAAGGACAAGATTAATGTTGTAACTAAAGATATATATGATGAAGAAGGCTACGATATTAATGGCTATGATAAATTTGGTTATAATAAGAATAAAGAGTTCTTTCAGGGAAATTTTTATAAGTATCTTATGAATGAGAGATTTGAATATATTTATCCTAAAAAAATATTAAAATATGAATATTATGATAAAATTATAGAGATACAGAGAGATACTTTATTGGAATTGAATAAAAGATATAAACAATATTTTGGTATGGAAAAAGGAAAATTTGAAAAAACAGAAAATTTTAAGTTTAGAAAACATAAAATGAAAGAAGAGATAGATGAAATAAAAAAAGAGTACTTTATATTATCTTGGCGAACTTTTATGTATAATTATGATGCTGATATGGAAGAATATATAGAGAGTTTTAAAATTAATTCAATTGAATATTATAGAATGTATTTTGAAGTTAAGTTTAATAGAGAAATAGTTATAAAAAATTTAAAAGTTCCAGTAAATATTAAAGATGCAGAAGAGGAGAATGACTTATATTTTAGATTTTTAGTTACAAATTTTGATGAAAATAATTTTGTAGATTTAAAAGGATATCAAATATATTATAAAGAGAAGTTAATAAAAGAACAGTATTTTTAAAAATAAGGAGAGGGCAAACCTCTCCTTAAATTATTTTACTAAGTTTCTAATCCATTTACCAGAGATTAATCTAGGTAGAGTAGCTATCATCTTAAAAGGTTCTTCCATACAAACAAAGAAATAAACAGTTGTGATAGGATATTTAAAATATGTAGCTCCTAAGAAAGATAGAGGTACTCCTATTCCCCATACAGCTATTAACTCAACAATAATAGCATACAATACATCTCCACCACCACGTAATACTCCAAGTATTTGTACAGCTCCAAAAAATCTAATAGGAACAAACACTGACATTATTTTAAGAACAGTTATAACATTAGCTTTTGTTTCTGGAGTAATTTTAAATAAAAGAACAATAAATGGAGATAGAAGATAGAAAAATATTCCAACAATAATTCCAAGGAAAACTCCAAAGATATTTATCTTAATAGCAGCTTCCTTAGCTTCACTCTCTTTTCCAGCTCCAATTTTATTCCCTATGACTATACTAGTGGCAATAGCAATACCAATAGCAAAGATATTAAAGGTATTGTTAATAGTATTGGCTATCTGCATAGTAGCAGTGGCATTAGTTCCAAGTTTAGAGTAAGCTATAAAATATACAGTAATTCCTCCTATCCACATTACATCATTAAATACAACAGGAGTAGCAGTTTTGATAAATTTATTGATTAAATCTCTTGTAAAAGTAAACATCTCACTAACTTTACCAGCTATAATATTTTTATCTCTGATATATATAGTGTGTAGTATAAAGCTCATCTCCATAAGTCTAGCTACAGTAGTTCCAAGAGCAGCACCAGTTACTCCAAGAGCTGGGGCACCGAATTTTCCAAAGATAAGTATGTAGTTTAAAATTCCATTGAAAATTAGTCCAATCAAACTAGCGTACATAGGTATTTTTGTATAACCAGCACTTCTTAGAGCCATAGCAAAAGAGAGAGATATACTTGTAAAAATATAACTAGGTGCCACAGCAGCTAGATAATCTTTTCCTAAATCAGAAACAATTTTTTCTTGAGTAAATATTCTCATAATATTTTCAGCAAAGAAGACTCCACCTATAACAAATAAGATAGCTGTAATAAGGGAGAAAAGAAGAGATATTCCCATAAATTTATAGATACTTTTTATATCTTTTTTACCCCAATATTGAGCCATAAAGATTCCAGCTCCCATAACTATACCATTGGTAGCATTGTAGTAAAGCATATAATATTGGTTGGCTATCCCTGTTGAAGCGATAGCGTTTTCTCCAAGACTACCTATCATCAAGTTATCAAGTAAGTTTAATGATGCTCCAATAAGGTTTTGTAAAATAATTGGAATAGCTAAGATTAAAAGATTTTTAAAAAATTCTCTGTCTTTCTTAAAATTAATTAACATAAATCCTCCTACAAAAAAATAAAAGCAGGTGGGTTATCAGCCGCCCATCTGCTTTTTTATATATTTTATTCCTTTGTTATTATACTATTTTATTCTTTTTCTGTCAATTTTGATTATTTTAATAATTCTTTTCCTTTATTTACATATTCATTCATAATATCTCTAGGAACCATATTTCCACCAGTTGCCCAAGCTATATGAGTGATATTTTCTTTTTTGATATTGTGGGCTTTCAAATAACTCTCTCCAACCTTATCTTTTTCAATGAGTTCTATTCCCTTTACCCCAGCTAAAGCACTAGGCTCAAGGTAAATATTTTCTAAATCTGCCATTTGAGCTAGATATATATACATTTGCTCATCGCTTAAAGTATAAGAACCAGATACAATATTTTCTACACATCTACCTACAAAACTAGATGCTCTACCTACGGCAAGTCCATCAGCAGCAGTTTTATTATCTATTCCAAAATCTTGTACACAAACTTTATCGTGTAGCTTAGTAGCAAGTCCAAGAGTCATACAAGGAGAGTGAGTTGGCTCAGCAAAAAAGCAGTGGACACTATCTCCAAAAATAGATTTTAGACCAAACATAACTCCACCAGGACCTCCTCCTACTCCACAAGGAAGATAAACAAATAGAGGATTTTCCTTAGTGATTACTATATTTTTTTCCTCTAGCTGTTTTTTTAGACGAAGAGCAGCTACTGTATAACCTAAGAAAAGAGTTTTAGAATTTTCATCATCTATAAAATGACAATTTTTATCAAGACTAGCTTGTTTACGTCCCTCTTCAACAGCCTTGCTATAATCCTCTTTATATTCAATAACATTGACACCTTTACTTCTGAGCATATCTTTTTTCCATTGTCTAGCATCCACTGACATATGAACTGTTACTTTAAATCCTAGCTTAGCTCCCATTATTCCAATAGATAATCCAAGATTTCCAGTAGAACCAACTGCTATTGAGTATTGAGAAAAAATCTTTCTAAAATCTTCACTATCTAAAATCTCATAATTATCTGTAATCTTTAATTTTCCACTTTTGATAGCTACATCTTCAGCAAATTTTAGTACTTCATAGATTCCCCCTCTAGCTTTTATTGAACCGGAGATAGGAAGATGACTATCACATTTTAAATATACTTCTCCCTCTACATCTAAAAGATTTTTCATCTTATCAATTTTTACTAAAGGAGATTCAATTATTCCCTTACTTATTTTTGTTTCTGGAAAAACTTTTTCTATATATGAGGAAAATCTCTCAAGTCTTTCACTAGCATCAACTATCTCATCAAAAGAGATTACAGATTTTTTTAATACCTCTTCTGTTGATAGAAGATTTTCGTTTAACCAAAATACATCTTCTAAGTTACACATTTTTTCAATTATTGGAAACTCTTCTTTCCACTCTTTTATCTCTTTACCTAATACCATCATCACACCTACTTAATTAAAAATTAATTTTATTAATTATATATTAATTTAAAATTACTAAAATGTCAATACTAAAAATAATTTAAGAATTAAAAACTAGGTGGATTGATAGCAAAGATAACTTTTACTTCATATTTCTCTTCATTTATCCATCTATGTTCAGTAAGGGCAGGAATTCTAATACTATCTCCCTCATTTAAAATATACTCTCTACTTCCAATTGCTATTTTAACTTTCCCTTTTAAGATAAAAGCTACCTCTTCTCCCGAATGACTCTGTCCTATCTCTTCAGTGAAAGAGTAACTAGGGATATTCATCATACAAAATTCAATACTTCCTTTAGTATCAGGAGTTAAGAGCTCATATCTCACTTCATTATTTTCTGGAAGTCCAATAGATTTTCTACTATTAGCTCTGACTACTAACTCTTCATTATTTTCCTCTTTAAAAAACATAAATAGAGGGACATCTAAAGCTTTTGATATAGCTCTAAGAGTAGCAATAGATGGATTAACTAAATCTCTTTCTATCTGACTTAACATAGAAGATGTCATTCCAATTTTTTCAGATAACTCCTTTATTGTAAATTTTTTATTTAATCTATAATTTTGAATTTTTTTTCCTAAACCTAAATCTAAGATATCGTTCTTCATAAAATTTCCTTTCAATAAATATTTTAATTTTATTATATCATCTTTGAAAAAAAATACAAAAAATAAAAATAGCAGAATTTTCATCTGCTATTTTTACTCTATATAAAATATTTTGGGGAAAGATTTATTATGTATTAATGATACCATATGATTATGGCAAAAATATTACAAAAAAATATTATTTGAAAAATATGAAAAAATATAGTACTATATACAAAGTTTTACAATTTAATTTATTTTTTACGTTGAATAATTATAAAATTTCCTAATTCCTCAATTTCTTTATTAGTCACATTAACGTCTGCTCTTCTTAAGATCGGAAGAGCACACG
>ERZ506970.142-NODE-142-length-24477-cov-9.44079_pt1 | contig 24477 bp, 22 predicted proteins | sample MGYA00512890_ERZ506970 | MGnify/ENA metagenome assembly ERZ506970 | reverse complement strand
ACCTCTTCTTTTTATGAGATAAAAACTTATCTCATTCTCAATCACTTATAAAAAATACGTACTTTCAAGTAGTGAAAGAGCAAGTTACAGACATATCAAATGTGTTACAAAATATGGCTGATGATATACGATTGATGCGTGAAACCATCATCAGCAGTATGCTGATATTGCAAGATTGAGCGGTAATATAGAATCATTGAATTATCAACTCCGTAAGAAAAACAAAGAATTTGTCGAATTGAAAGACCACTTGTCCAAATATGAAAATCCTGGTAAGAACTCTATCGCCTTCAAGCAAGGAACGCATAAATGATGAGATTTTCAGAAGAACAAAAAATCAAAGGTCAAGTGGCAAGAAACCTGGTGGTCAGATTGGTCGTAAAGTACATAAACTTCAGATTTCTTATTATAACCCCGTTAACTAATTCCGCCAATGTGTACTTTGACATAACACCTACTTAGCAATAGCTATTTTGAAGATGAAAACTTTTAAGTCATGCGGTTGAACCCCCTATGAAATATTTGTTCTAATGACAGAAACTTTGTAATTTTGCCGCGAGTTTTCAAGCAAGTAACTCTGTTGCGCATGTGGGTAACAGACGACAACTATGTCATCGCTGCTTCAGAAAACATTCTTATGCAACAGTCGTTAAAGACCTACCGAATTTATTTTTATCGCATCTACAACAAAGTGCATAAATTCCATAGTTGGGGAGTTTATGTGCAAATTTGATGTACACTTGTGTAGACAAAAAGTTAGCCCGCCTGACTTCATCACTTTTCTGCGCCGTCACATAGCGCGTATTGAAAATCAATGAGTTACGTCAAAAAAGTGGGTGGTTTTGGGTGGCGCATTGACGAAGTCAGGAGTGGGGAAGGCAACCTCTGTCATATTCCAATATTGCTCCAGCTCTGGGCGGAAGTGGTTGGAATCAATGAATACACCCACGATATGGGCTACCGACTGCTGACGACGCAACTTCTCTGCACATCTTACTGCAAAGTTGGCAATATGAGTGCGCAAGGTGTCGAAATCGTTGATCATACCATCGAAGCTACGACTGGTGCAGATGCTCTGCTTCTTTGTAGAAACTTCATCGGGGATGCAATCTGTACCATTGAGCTCTTGCCATGTGCGCTCAATGACTATGTTCTTGAATGTAGAGCGCACCCATGATTCTGAGTGGCAGGCAAAGTCGTATGCTGTTTTTATTCCCATGGCAGTCATGCGAGAGGCATAGCGTCTGCCTATTCCCCAAACTTCGTCGATAGGGTATAGGGATTCTGCTTTTGTGCGTCGCTGGTCGTTGTCTATGATGCAGCAATGATTATAACCTGGATATTTCTTTGCGAAATGAGATGCCATTTTAGCCAATGTCTTGGTTGGAGCGATGCCGATGCTTAATGGCATGCCAATAGACTGCAAGACACGATCGTGAAGCTCTTGTCCCCAAGAGGTGAGTTGACCAAGACTGAAGCCTTCGAGGATGGCAAAGGCTTCGTCGATGGAATAACGGAAACTCTGTGGCGACATCTTGCGGATGATAGACATTACGCGACCTGTGATTTCGCCATAAAGCTCGTAGTTGGATGAGAAAACAGCTATTTCGGTATTTGGAAACAGCTGCTTGAGTTGATAGTATGGTATGCCAGCTTTAATACCTAATTGTTTAGCCTCTTTGCTACGAGCCACCACGCAACCGTCGTTGTTGGAGAGCACGACAACAGGTTTCCCCTCCAAGTCAGGACGGAAAATACGTTCACAACTAACATAGCAGTTGTCGCAATCGCAGATGGCATACCATTTCATGCTGTTATCGTCTCCATTGTTTTATAGTCCATACCACTACCCCCCACACACGGAAGTTGTCGTCGGCATCTATTCTTATTGGTGAATAGTTGGGGTTGGCAGGCTTTAGTTCTATATATCCTTCGTCTTTATGGCTGAGGCTTAGGTATTTTATGGTGAACTCGCCATTGACATAAACCACGATGATATCGCCATCTATGAGCTGTAGAGAATGGTCGATGACAGCGATATCGCCATCGCAGATACCAGCTTCAATCATAGAGTCGCCTGAGACACGACCATAGAAGGTGGTTTCTGGATTCTTTATCAAGTCGTGGTTGAAGTCGAGACTATCGTGCAGATAGTCTTCGGCAGGACTTGGAAAACCAGCCTTTATAGTTGGCGCTAAAGAAAGGGCGAGCTTACTTGCGAAGTCGCCCTTTAGAAGAGTAAGTTTAGTCATTTGTGTTCTCAAAAATAGTTTTAATCTTTGAGAGAGTAGGTGATGGTTGTTACCACTCTTACCTTTTTAATATAAGGAGTGTTGGCATCACGGTCGTCGATAGAGAACTGACCTTGGTCAGCCTTTGTGATTTTGTTGAGCTTGCTGTTGCTATTTGTTGCAAACTCTTGAGCAGTAGCCTCGGCATTCTTTATCGCTTCTTGCATCATCTGTGGTTTCATCTTTCTGAAGCCCACATATTCGTAGGTGATACGGTTCTCGTATCCTCCATCCAGCACAGCCACACCCTGCTTGAGCAATTCTCCTTGCTTAGCCATGATGCTACGCACAAGCTTCACGTTCTGCGAGGTTACGGTTATGGTAGATGTGATGTTGTAGCGGAAACCACGGTTGTTGTTGCTGTATTGGTCGGCATTGAGGTCGATGACAACAGGAGCGTTGACATTTATCTCGTCGTCCTTGATGCCATGCTGCTTCAAGAACGCTTTGACCTTTGCAGTAGTAGTGTTGATACGTTGGTATAGCTCTGGTAGATCGTTGCCAAGTACCTTAGTAGGTATTGGCCACGTCACTTTGTCTGCTTCTACCTCCTTTTCTGCCAAGCCTTTTACTGTGACATTTCTGTCCTTATTGGCAAAATCGTCGATACCCCACTTGATGCAGAGACCTAAGAAAGCAATACTTACAGCCAAAATTGCTGCTTGTAGTAATTTCATATCAATTTTCATAGCTCAATATCTTTATATGGTTTATTAATGCGCAATTATACATATTATATTTCAACTATGAGAGATATTTAATTTGATTTAAGAAAAAAATATTAATTATTCCATCTTCCTGACTTCATCACTTTTCTGCGCCATCACATAGCGCGTATTGAAAATCAATGAGTTACGTCAAAAAAGTGGGTGGTTTTGGGTGGCGCAAGCAAAAAATGTGTACCTTTGTTACATGTATGTACGCAAGAAACATAACCGATCAGGTACCACAAGCGTGGTTGTTGTCAGCAAAGCTAGCGGCAAATATAAGGAGATAAAGTCCTTTGGATCTTCATTGTCAGAGGAAGATATAGAATCACTATGTAATAAAGCGGCTGCATGGATTCGCTCTTTGGGAGGTCAGCAAGAATTAGACTTTGATAACTGTCGCGGAAAGGAAGTAGAGGACACTAAGCGTCTCCTCAACAACATAGATAATATATTAATCAATGGCACACAACTGCTACTTGGTCAAGTTTACGATAGTATTGGTTTCAACAGCATACCAGATGAGATTCTACGCCATCTTGTGATAGCCAGAGTGTCGCAACCGAAGAGTAAGTTGGCAACGGTTGATTACCTGAAGTCTTACTATGACGAGGACGTTGATCTCAATCACATCTATCGCTACATGGACAAGCTCTACAATACGCAGATGGAACTGGCTCAACAAATTCCTTGAAATTAGCAAGGATATTGATGTAAGTATAAGCGAGGAGAAGATTGCCGAGGACTGTAAATGGTATGGATTAAAAGGGTATATCATCAATACCGACCTTGATACAGAACGTGTAATAAACCAATACCACGGGCTATGGGTGGTAGAACGTGTCTTCCGTATCTCAAAAGGAACTTTGGAAATGCGTCCGATGTTCCATTTTACAGAAAGAAGGATAGAAGCACACATTTGTATCTGCTTCATCGCCTATAAAGTATATAAGGAATTAGAGAGACTTATAGCAATCAACAAAATAGGAATGAGTGTTGACCATGTGCTTGATATCGCCAAAACAATCACGACAATAAGGATACGGATGCCAGAGAATGGGACGTTCTTCACAAAAACATTGTTCCTAACCGATAAACACCGTACTATCATGTCACTTTTCGACCTATCAAAAGACCAATTTTAATTTGGGTGGCGCATTGACGAAGTCAGGAAAAGAGTGGCGCAAATATCCCTTTGATTTTTAACTTAAGTTTGACAAGACCCAATGGGGCGCGTAGCTCAGGGCAAGTGAAGCGACACCCTGAGTTTAGGTGATGAAATGTAATAAAACTTTTTGAACCTCAACACTAATACAATAATGAGTAAGAATAGAACCGAAGAGCCCCATATAGCTGCGGGCAAAATAGATGTGCTTGAAAAGAATGAAATATTTGTCTTTGGTAGCAATCTTGCAGGACGGCATTTGGGTGGTGCAGCAAAAGCTGCGTATAATAAATTTGGTGCGAAATGGGGGGTAGGCGTTGGACTTGCAGGACAGTCGTACGCTATACCCACAATGCAAGGAGGTGTGGAAACCATAAAGCCCTACGTTGATGAGTTTATAACGTATGCAAAGGAACATCAAGAATTGAATTTCTTGGTTACCCGCATAGGTTGCGGCATTGCAGGTTTTAAGGATGAAGAAATAGCCCCCTTGTTTAAGAAGGCTGCGGCAGTTTGTAACATATATCTTCCCAAGGAATTTTATGACATCATAGTTGCACCTTATCTCAAGCATTGCTACTATTACGGAAAGAATGTTCCTGCAGATTGTGGCGCAAATGTTGGACACCAATATGAAAAGGATTGGGTAAGATTTCACCTGAACGATGACGATTATTTATTGAGAGATACGTTGTATTACATAAAGCAGGGATTGGGTGATTTTTGTGCTGATGATGGTGTGCCCATCTCAATGAAGGCCATTCTTTACAATCGCTTTTGCTACTGGGGGTGGCGTGAAACGCCTGATTCGTTTCGCAGTTGGTATGAAGCACTCGACTATACCCAAGTGACCCAAAAACATGCTGCAAAGCAAAGAAAGCCCAACCACGTGTACTGCCCTATGCTCATGGGAGCCATTTTAGGTGATGTTGCAGGCAGCATATATGAATTCAATCCGCACAAGTCAACCAATATAGAGTTACAAGCTAAGCATATGGATTATACCGACGATACCATTATGACCATAGCTGTGGCAGACTGGGTGTTGAACGACAAGCAACACTCTCATAATGAACTGGTGGCCCGTATGCAGCAATGGGGACGAAAATATCCGCACCCCATGGGAGCATATGGTAATATGTTTTCGCAATGGTTGTGTGCTGATAAGCCTAAGCCTTATCATTCATGGGGCAATGGTTCAGCTATGCGCGTGTCGGCAATAGGTTTTGCCTTTAATACATTAAAAGAAACAATGGAGGTGGCAAAGGTGTGTGCTGAAGTAACACACAACCATGTTGAGGGCATTAAGGGAGCACAGGCTACAGCTGCAGCCATATTTATGGCAAGGACGGGGCGAACAAAAAGCGACATACGTAGCTACATAAGTGAAACATTTGGCTATAATCTTGATAAAAGTTGTGATGACATTCGTCCTACGTATGGTTTTGATGGCAGTTGCCAAGGAACTGTGCCAGAGTCAATCATAGCCTTTCTTGATAGCAAAGACTATGAGGATGCTTTGCGGCTGTGTATATCATTAGGTGGCGATGCCGATACAATGGGAGCTATAACAGGAGCCATTGCAGGAGCTTATTATAACAAAATGAGATATGACCTGTATGAGTTTGGCTGGGAAAAACTGCCTAATGACATGAAGGATGTTATTGAAAACTTTAATACTGAATATGAGGAAGGCGTTTCGTGCAGATGGCATAATGCAGAGTTTGATGCTACAGAACTAATGCGGAAAGTAAAATCAGGGGAGGTGTTCATTTAGGTAATAACGCGTTGGCATTATTAGTAAACAAGTTGATAAGTTAACGGGCAAGTTTGTCAAGTTCTTTAAGCTTATTGTCATTCTGGCTCTAACATACGTAAGTAACGTAGGGTATACTTATTGTTAACTTGTCAGCTTGTTAGCTCATTAGCTGAAAAATCTGACAACGGGTGTATTATAGTAAAAGGTAGGTGTTCAAAATTATATTTGAACACCTACCTTTTACTTATTACAATCTGCGTAAAGCTCCTAAAAGTTCAGAGTTTTCGGTAGGCAGCCCGATGCTGATGCGCAGGCAACCTTTGACGGGAAACACTGCAATACCGTTTTTAAGTAAGTATTTGTAAATAGCGGCATTGTCAGTAAAGCGTACTAACAAAAAGTTAGCATCAGAGTGATAAATGTGTTGACATTGTTTAAGTGCACTTAAGGCAAGACGTACCTTGTTGCGTTCGTCAATAATTTGTCGAGCCCACTTGTCAACGTTTAATCTGTGGCGAACCATATTAGTTGCAGCTTCCATAACAGGTGTGCTAACGGGGTGTGTAAGACCCATTTTGTTCAGTTCTTCAATCACCTCGGGATAAGCAATAATGGCCGACAAATGAATGCTGGCCAAAGACCATGCATGTGAGAATGAGCGTAGAATGACCAGGTTGGTGTATTTATTTAACAACTCAAGCATAGAGGCCTGTGGGGCAAATTCAATGTATGATTCATCAATAACCACAATGCCATCAAACAATTGCAGAATGTTTTCAACTTCGTCGCGGTTCAGCAAGTTACCTGTGGGCGAATTAGGCGAACATAGAAAAATGATTTTGGTGGTATTGCTTACAGCGTCAAGTACATGTTCGGCCACCAGCTCAAAGTCTGTTTCGCGCAAGGCCGCTTCGCGGTATTCAATTCTGTTAGCTAATGCACGTCGTTTATAAATGCAGCGGGTAGGTTCTGCTGCCACTACGCTATCGCGATTAGGCAAAGTGTTGGCGCGTATAATAAGGTCAATAGCCATCTCGGTTCCTCCTCCACACATATAAATGCATTTTTCAGGAATATGTTCATGTCGTCCCCAATTACGTTTAAGTGAGCGTAAGGCATTATCCTCAGGATAAAGATTATAAGGCGCATTGAAAGGAGATTCGTTAGCGTCAAGATGTAGTTTAGCTTTCGTCCTTTGACGTGGAGCTTTGATGTTATCTGGTAGTTTCATGGTGCAAAGATAGTGCAAGGCGAGCGCAATACAAAATGAAAGTCACGTGACTTTCATTTTTATTGCCGAGCCGCCGCCTATCTTGGCAAAGCAAAGTAGTGCAAGGCGAGCTATGTACATCGAACATGTAAAACTTTCAATAGTAGAACCGACTTCATAGGAGTGGAGAAGGTAACCCACATGTGCTCACAAACAAATAAAGAGTGCGTAAACAATGGATTATGCTGAAAGTAATCCTATGGATAACTGCTCAAAATACCTTTTAGATGAACATTTTTTCTATTTGCTGATTTCTGACGTAGTTTAATGAATATCAGTATTTTATGTGCGTTTGTAAAGAAAAACTTAAAAGGAAAAATGAAAAAACTTTGAAGAAAAATGCATTTTTTTTACCTAAAAGTTTGGTAGCAAAGAAAAAAGTCGTACCTTTGCACCGCGTTTGAGAGATAACGCTGCTACAAAATAGCAAAGAACAAGAAGTAAAGGAAGTTTGGGTGAGTGGCTGAAACCACCAGTTTGCTAAACTGACGTACGGGTTTACCGTACCGGGGGTTCGAATCCCCCAGCTTCCGCACTTGGCGCTTTCATCTAATGGTTAGGATACATGCCTCTCACGCATGGTATACGGGTTCGATTCCCGTAGGCGCTACTTTTTATGTACCGTTGGTTTTCAGTAAAATGAAAACCAACGGTTTTTCTTGTTAATAAGAATATAGTTTTTGAAAGGAAAGCGTGTGGAAAGTACTCATACGCCTCTAAAACTGATAATTTATGAAGATTACAGACAGAACGAAAACGCTATTAGCTCAAATTAGCAAGGGCCAACACATGACAAGGCGCAACCAATTAGAGTTAGTGCTTTGGCTTAGTGTACCTGCTATTGTAGCGCAACTATCGTCTATCGTAATGCAGTATATTGACGCATCGATGGTGGGCAGTTTAGGTGCGGAAGCCTCTGCTTCAATAGGATTGGTGTCAACCACAACATGGCTATTGGGTGGTTTATGTGTTGCATGTTCTACAGGGTTCTCAGTGCAAGTGGCACATAAAATAGGGGCAAATGATGCGCAAGGGGCACGAAGTATATTGCGGCAAGCTTTTACAGCGACCCTATTATTTGGCTTGATGTTAGGCATTATAGGCCTTTGCATTAGCCAGCAGCTCCCCGTGTGGTTAGGTGGTGATGCTGCAATAGTTGGTAATGCGACACTCTATTTTGCTATATTTTCGTTGTTCTTGCCCATGCTCGAACTGAACTATGTGGCAGGAGCCATGTTGCGTTGTAGTGGCAATATGCATGTACCCAGTATGATGGGGGTAGCCATGTGTGTGCTTGATGTAGTGTTCAATTTTATGCTCATATTCCCCACTCATCATTTTAATGTAGGCACTTGGCAACTGACTTTGCCTGGTGCTGGTCTTGGTGTTATGGGAGCGGCACTTGGTACGGTTGCAGCTGAAAGCGTGGTAGCTTTGGTGCAAACCTGGTATTTGTGTAGTCGTTCTTCATTGTTGCGCATAGTGGGTGAACAAGGTACATTCCGTCCGCAATTGGCCACATTGCGCAGAGCTTTCAACATAGGTTTGCCCATGGGGGTAGAACATGCTGTGCTGTGTGGTGCACAAATAATGGTGACTATTATTGTAGCTCCCTTAGGCGTATGTGCCATAGCAGCCAACTCGTTTGCCATAACGGCCGAAAGTTTGTGCTACATGCCTGGTTATGGCATATCAGAGGCCGCTACCACGTTGGTAGGACAGAGCATAGGTGCTGCACGTAAAACCTTAGCACGCAGTTTTGCTTACATAACTGTAGGGTTAGGCATAGGCGTAATGGCTTTGATGGGGGTGTTGATGTATGTGTTTGCTCCTGACATTATAGGTTTTATGACTCCTGTGGCCGAAATCAAACAGATGGGTGCAGAAGCACTACGCATAGAGGCTTTTGCTGAACCCATGTTTGCTGCTTCAATTGTAGCCTATGGCGTGTTTGTGGGTGCGGCTAACACGATAGTGCCTTGCTTAATGAATGTGTTTAGCATGTGGGCTGTGCGCTTGTCGTTAGCTGCTTGGCTTGCTCCCAGTATGGGACTGAAGGGTGTGTGGACGGCTATGTGCATAGAACTCTGTTTTCGTGGTATAATTTTCTTGATACGCTTGTTGAAGGCAAAATGGATAAAGGATGATGAATAATGGGGGGGAGTTAGTCCAAGCAATTAATAGCCTCCCTAAGGGTTATAAATTAGGTAATATGTTTACCTTGATATAAAAAAGTAAACAGTATATTTGCAGCATAAATTTTGATATCATTATGAAACTAATTAAGGATGCAGAATTTGGTGGTGAACGTCCATTGTTCGCTTCGCACGATTTGCATATTGACCATGTAGTAATACGTGAAGGCGAATCGGCTATAAAAGAGTGTAGCAACATTATGGCTACGAACTGTCGTTTTGAGGGTAATTACCCTTTTTGGCATGTGCATGGATTTGTTATAAAAGACTGCTATTTTGCTGTAGGCGGTCGGTCGGCTTTGTGGTATTGTGACCATTTGCAAATGATGAATACACGAGTGGATGCTCCGAAAATGTTTCGCGAAATGTACGACATCGATATTAACAACGTTGAACTTAACGATGCTGATGAGGTGTTTTGGCGTTGTAACAAGCTACACCTAAAAAACTTGAAGTTGCATGGTGGCACCTATCCATTCATGTTTAGTCAAGATATTTATGTGGATGGATTAGAGAGCGATAGCAAATATGTATTTCAGTATGTAAAGAATGTTGAGGTGCATCATGCTAAAATTACTACCAAAGATGCCTTTTGGGAGGTTGAGAATGTAACCGTTTATGACTCAGAACTGAATGGTGAATATTTGGGTTGGCACTCACGAAATTTACGTTTGGTTAATTGTCACATTACGGGTGAGCAACCTTTGTGTTATGCGCATAACTTGGTGCTTGAAAATTGTACGTTTGGTCCTGACTGTGATAGAGCCTTTGAGTACAGCATCGTGCAAGCTGACATACGTGGAGCCATAACGAACATTAAGAACCCTGCTTCGGGCACCATTGTTGCTGACCAAATAGGTTCTGTAACAATTGATGAAAACATTAAAGCTCCTGCCGATTGTGTAATCAAAACACGCGCTTGAAACGATGGTTTACGATTTTGATACTCCCATAGTTCGACGGGGCACAAACTCTTATAAGTGGGATAGCGCAACTGATGAGCAAATGTTGCCTTTGTGGGTTGCTGATATGGACTTTAAAACGGCTCCTGCTATAACCGAGGCTTTGGCCCGTCGTGTGCAGCATGGCGTGTTTGGTTACACTCGTGTGCCTGATGCTTACTATCAGGCTGTGACGGAATGGTTTGCACGTAAACACAACTTTTGCATTCAAAAGGAGTGGATTATTTATACTTCGGGAGTGGTGCCAGCTATTTCGGCCATTATTAAGTCGCTCACATCAGAGGGCGACAAGGTGCTTGTGCAAACACCCGTGTACAATTGTTTCTTTTCCTCCATTCGCAACAATGGGTGCGAAGTGGTAAGCAGCCCTTTGGTGCGTAAGGGAGATTCGTATGTAATGGACTTTGACGATTTAGAGCGCAAGGTTGCTGACCCAAAAGTTAAGGTAATGTTGCTTTGCAATCCGCATAACCCTGCAGGGCGCGTGTGGACACGTGACGAACTTCAGCAATTAGGCAACATATGTTTACGTAATGACGTAAAGGTGATAGCTGATGAAATTCATTGTGAATTGGTGTCACCTCATTATCAATATACGCCTTTTGCCTCGTTGTCTGATGAGTTGGCTCAAAACTCCATCACTTGTGTGTCGCCCAGCAAGGCTTTTAATATAGCTGGATTGCAAATAGCCAATATTATAGCCCCTCACGCCACGATACGTCAAGGTATTGATCGCGCTATAAACATTAACGAGGTGTGTGATGTGAATCCGTTTGGTGTGATAGCCACGATAGCTGCTTATAATGAAGGCGAGGAATGGTTAAAGCAACTGAATGATTACATATGGCATAATTACTTGTATTTGCAGCAATTTGTGGCCGAACATTTACCTGATTATGCTGTGTGCCGACTTGAAGGTACTTATTTGGCTTGGATGGATTGCCGAAAGTTAGCCATGCCTACTGAGCAACTTGAAGAATATTTGAAACATGAAGCGCACATATGGCTCAATGCTGGTACTATGTATGGGGCTGAGGGAGAGGGCTATATGCGTTGGAACTTAGCTTGCACACGCAGTACTTTAACTAAAGCTTTGGCTCGTTTTTCACAGTTTGTAGAGTGTCATAGTTAGTACGCAGAAAAACATTCGAAGAAAAAAAGGCGGCTTGTCACACACTTGTGGCAAGCCGCTTTTGCTTGTTTAATAAATGCTATGTTTAATTGAAATGGTTGCTTAGTTAAGTTTCGAACTAACTCTAATTTGCGCTAAGCACTCCCAAATTCCGCCTGTTATAAAAATTATTGCGTTAAGTGTCTAACGCATATAGCACAAGCTCGGGCTGCTGGCTAAATTCGAAACTCAGTTATTTATATAACGCAGAAAAAGGCATTTTGCAACACATTTCAAACAAAATCTTTTACGGGCGAGAGAAAAAACTTGTTCTATCCAGCGTAAATGGCAAAGATGGTTGGAATTTTGCTCAAATCGGGTGGGGGAGTCTGTTTCCATTCTTTAATGGACTTAGACTGCAGAAAGGCTTGATCTGTGGTTAAACCTGCGGCAATGCACAAGCGTGTGCGAGGATGGCAAGTGGATAGAATGTCGGCTATTATTTTATGATTTCTGTAAGGTGTTTCAATGAAAAGTTGAGTTTGGTGTTCGGCTACAGATCGGCTCTCGAGTTGCTTCAGTCGTTTGGCTCGTTCGTTAGGGTTAATGGGCAAATAGCCATGAAAGGCAAAACTTTGGCCATTAAAGCCTGACCCCATTACGGCCAACAATATAGATGAAGGTCCTACTAATGGCACAACATGTAACCCTTCGCGTTGCGCTATGGCTACCACGTCAGCTCCAGGGTCGGCCACAGCAGGACAGCCTGCTTCACTAATAACGCCCATTGACTCTCCAGCACGCAAGGGGTCAAGGTATTTTGAAAAGCGTGCCACATCGGCGTGTTTGCCCATGGGGTAGAAGGTGAGTTCGTCGATGTTGATGTTGCGGTCAACTTGTTTTAGAAAGCGACGAGCTGTGCGCACCTCTTCAACAATAAAGTGGCGCAGACTTAATATAACTTCTTTGTTATATGCTGGCAGCACGTTTTGCAGCGGAGTGTCGCCCAATGTAACGGGTATGAGATATAATGAAGCCATTTTTTTTATTGGGTAAAAAACTTGGGTGGAAAGTGCAAAAATGAAAAACAAGGTAAGAGGAACGTTTATGATGGGGCTTTTGGGTAAAGTGCTTATTAGCACTCCAATCATTGGTTAATCCACCTACTTAAACGTTCCTCCTAATTCATATGCAAGAAAAGTGTGAGAGATATATTTATTGCATATATTTACTCTCTTTTAGAATGCGTTGGTAGTCAGTAATGCGAAGCAACGAGTCAAGATTTACTTTAGGGTGATGTTGCATGTAGCTATCAACTATGCGCATCCCTATCCATAGTCCAATGCCACGTGAATGTGGATGTTTGAAGTATGGATGTGTGGTAGCTGTTAACACAACATTTTGACGTAATATAGAATCCTGACTAAACCATATGGGGGCTTGTCGCAAAATGTTCCAACATGAGTCCTCATGTTGGATATACCAATGCTTTGTAGTAGGTTGAACGGCAGCCACATCAATGGGGTCGCTATCAATCAGTTGTGCCACCACCCATCCTATTTTTCCTTGATGAATAATCATGCCCCCCAAGGTGCGTCGCGGCACTTGCTTGCGAAATGGAAACTGCTGGTTTAAGTAAAAGAACAAACATTCTTGCACTATGCGCGAAGGCTCCATTGTGGCACGTTGATTCTCGTAGAAGTACTTTTTGTACGGAGGGTAGTTAGTACCTAAATATTTGTCAAGGCTTATGCCAATAAGGCTATCACCTACCACAATACTTTGGTTAAAGGCAGAGTTTTGTGTGTAGATACGAGGGACAACGAAATTGCGGTTTTCTTCATTGATTCGTGAAAAAGCTTTATGCAATTCTTTTTCATAAACAGAAAGGTCCTCGAATTTATGAGCTACATCTTTTCGCAGTTTAATCAAGGTGGCATTATTATAAAAGGCCCGCAGACTATCCTCTATGCCTTCTTGGTCAGCGCGTCCTAATCGCAGCACATCCTCAATCAACGCACGTGTTTCGCGTGGAAACTCCGTGTTCATTTTTTGCCAGAGTGCAATATTGCCTGTGCTGACATAATCATCAACAATATGGTCATAGCGGACAATCCTTTGAGGACTGTCCGCTCCTTCCTTAATAAGGCTGCGGTCAAACTGACAGCTGGCTATGCAAAGTGTAAGGAATCCTGCTTGCAAAGCCTGCATTATGTTACGCTTTTTTATCAAAAATATTAAGTTTTGTTGGTGCAAAGATAGTGCAAGGCGAGCGCAATGCAAAATGAAAGTTGAAAAAACTTTCATTTTGCATTGCCGAGCCGCTGCCTATCTTCGCAAAAGCAGAGATAGTGCAAGGCGAGCTGGGTGCAAAATGAAAGTTGAAAAAACTTTCATTTTGCATTGCCGAGCCGCTGCCTATCTTCGCAAAAGCAGAGATAGTGCAAGGCGAGCTGGGTGCAAAAATAGAAAGAGAAAAAGCGCAAAACATTCATGATGCATTGCGCTTTGTGAAAGATAACATCAGCTATTTCAGTTGACTGAATTTTTTTATACCTTTTATATAATAGAGCCAAAGTATGCTTTGAGGTATACGTTCGGCTATGTTTTTGCCACCATTCACAGCTAATTGCAAGTTGCGTTGACGGTCGGGAACAAATTCATGACAACGTTGTTTAAACTCCTTACGAGCTTTCATTACAGCCTTAAAGTTCTTAATGTCGCCCGTAGCTAAAAACTTAATAGCAGCCACCCAGTCAAGCAACGTGCGTGTACGCATAACAGGGGTTAGTTCGTCTTGAGGCAGGTTCTTGTAAAGCATAAACAAGTTGTTGCGAAAGTTGAGAAACGTTTTACGCGGATTACCTGCATCAAGAGTTCCACCCCCCACATGGTAAGCCACGCTATTGGGCACACACACAATGTCACGTCCACGGGTACGCAGCCGCCAACAAAGGTCTATTTCCTCCATATGGGCAAAGAAACGTCCATCCAAACCTCCGCTTTGTATCCAATCATCCTTACGAATTAATAAAGCCGCTCCTGTAGCCCACAACACGTGTTGTACAGTATCATATTGTCCCTCATCCTTTTCAACATCTGCAAAAATGCGACCTCGGCAAAATGGGTAGCCGAAATGATCAAGGTATCCACCTGCACCGCCAGCGTATTCAAACATCGACTTTTGCTTTTGGCTCAGCAACTTGGGTTGGCAAGCAGCCACTTCAGAATGCTGCTTCATGTAGGCAAGTAAAGGAGTCAACCACCCTTGAGGCACTTCAACATCAGAGTTCAGCAATAAGTAATAAGGTGCATCAATCTGTTTGAGTGCTTGGTTATAGCCCTCGGCAAAACCATAGTTCTGGGGCAAGGGTAACTGAATAACTTCAGGAAAATGTTGAGACAACATTTCAAGAGACCCATCAGTTGACCCATTATCGGCTACAATTACGCACCCCTCAGGTTGTGAGTGTTGCACAACTGATGGTAAAAAGCGTTGCATCATGTCACGCCCATTCCAGTTGAGAATGACAACGGCTATTTTATCTGTCTTAATCATATATGGCTTATTTTGATCTTCTACTCACAAAACTTGAATGAAGTAATATTGAGTTTGTAGTAGAAGTTGTTTGTGCATATCCTTTTGCCGTTTTTGCACCCCTTGTTCAGACTACAAAAAATGACTAAAAATACATGCAAAAAAATGCTCAACTTCAATCTTTTACCATTACTAAGCATTCACCATCGCTGGTTAAATTTCCGAGTTGAACAGTAGTGACTGTGTTGTCTTCTACCAATACGCCATTAGCTTGCTTTACGCGAATGTAGTTATCGGTAAACCCTTGCATAGGTTCGCCCTCGCGAGCATGTTCCCAAAGCACAGGGCGGTTGGTACCAATAAACCGCTTGTAATGATTCAAACGTTTTTGTTCAGAAAGAGCCAATAGGCGCTGGCTACGCTCATGTTTTGTTTGGGGTGAAACAACATAAGGTATTTCAAGTGCTTTAGTTTCTGGGCGTTCACTATAGCTGAATACGTGAAGTTGTGAAATGTCAAGTCCCTCAATAAAGTGATAAGCCTCTTCAAAGTACTCATCAGTTTCACCGCGCATGCCCACAATCACATCTACCCCAATAAAGGCATCAGGCATGATTTGCTTTATGCGTTGAATTTTGTGAGCAAACAAGGCTGTGTCGTAATGGCGGTGCATGAGCCGGAGCACAGCGTCAGACCCGCATTGTAGTGGAATGTGAAAGTGAGGCATAAAAGCACGCGATTGTGCACAGAAGTTAATGATTTCATCTGTTAGCAAATTAGGCTCAATGCTCGATATGCGGTAGCGTTCAATGCCCTCCACCTTGTCAAGTGCTTGAATCAGCTGTAAAAAGTTTTCGCCTGTTGAACGGCCAAAGTCGCCTGTGTTGACTCCTGTTAGCACAATTTCTTTGCCACCTTCAGCAGCCACTTGCTCAGCTTGTTTCACTAGTGAGGCTATGCTGCCATTACGTGAGCGTCCACGAGCTATGGGTATAGTGCAGTAGGTGCAGTAATAGTTACATCCATCTTGAACCTTTAAAAAATAGCGTGTGCGGTCGCCGCGAGAGCATGAAGGCACAAAGGTACGAATGTCTTTAGTGGGCACGCTAATAGCTTCGTGGCAAGCATCACCTTCAAGCGCAAGCTTTTGCGACATGCGCTCTTCTATGTAATGTACTACTTCGCCCTTTTGCTCCATGCCTAACACCAGGTCAACCCCAGGGAAGGTGGCTATTTCGTCAGCCTTTAACTGGGCATAGCATCCCATTACCACCACAAAGGCACCTGGGTGTTCGCGTGTGAAACGGTGAATAGCTTGTCGACATTTATGGTCGGCAACATCTGTTACCGAGCACGTATTGACAATGCAAATGTCTGCCTTTTCACCCTTTTGAATGGTTTGTACACCTTCGCGTTCCATTTGGTCGCGTAGTGATGAGGTTTCAGCAAAGTTGAGTTTGCAGCCTAATGTGTGGTAGGCTGCTTTCTTATTTTGTAGTAATGACATTTCTTTATACCTATATTATATATGTGTACGTACATGTGTGCATCACGCATTATGGTGTAATGGGGGCATGTGAATGTTATAGCCCCATGCTGCCCAACTGTCATGAGATACCCCACACCACCACGCATTATTTTAGCTATATAATGGGTGTTGCAAGTGCAAAGGTACAAAGTTTTTGTTGAAATCTTTTCTATGTGAACTGACACTTAGTGCTGAAAGGGTGAAGTATTGGGGTAGTGAAGAGAGTATGTAAAAGGGGAAAGTTACTTTAGATTATACTACTTTTGCAATCTGTATATTTCAAAAATTAATTACAAGATAAATTATTGTCAAATAAGCGCATATTTTTTTGCGAAACATTTGTACGGATTGAAAAAGTCCTTACCTTTGCAGCGTTTTAAAAAGGCAATTGATTGTTTTACTTAAAAATTTAAAAGACACAATGAAAAAGTTAGTTTTCATGTTCGTAGCTTTCGCAGCTATCTCTTTCGCTTCATGCGGTAACAAAACTTCTGACGCAGCTGCTACTAACGACAGCGATTCTGTAGCTGTTGATTCAACAGTAGACTCAACTTCAGTTGATTCTTCAGCTGCTGCTGCTGACACTACTGCTGCTACTGCTGACACTACTGCAGCTCAGGCTTGAGAGCCAGCAGCTTAACTAAAGTTTTTTAGCTAAGCGAACTCGCTACAACAACGAGAGAAACTGAAACCTGTGGGACCGCGTTCCGCAGGTTTTTTTGTGTGCCTATGTTTGGATGTCAAGTTATCTACATTTTGATAAGAAGATATAATAACACCTTATGCAAATGGGCATGATATTGCATACTGCTGCGCAGAAGCAGACATGCATGATATAGAAGCAGACATGCATGAGATATGTTTGCGTACTTAAGTAGGTAAAAAAAGGATGGTTGCCCACTCGAAACTTTTTAGTTCGTGTGGGCAACCATTCATTTTATGAGGCAGATGGCTTTGTCAGTCATTTGTGTTACTGGTCATCGTTCTTTACATACCCTTGATATTTTTCAGGCAAGGCAGCCATGATGATGCGGTATGACTCATTCATGGTTGTTTTAATGTCTTCGCTACTATGTGAGGTAGGATAGATGGGTTTGTGAATGATAAGGCGCATGGGGTGACGATGTACAAAGTTGACACCAGCCATGCGTGTGAGCACATCAAATGAGCCATCAATAGTTACGGGCACAACGGGTAGTTGTAAGTCATCAGCTAATAAAAAGGCTCCTTTGCGAAAAATGCCCATGTGACCTGTAAAGGTGCGAGCGCCTTCAGGAAAAACAACTAAAGAAGTACCTCCTTGCAATGTGGCACGTGCCTTGTCAATAGTGTCCTTAATAGCCTTGGGACTTGATTTGTCAACAAAGATGTGGCGAGCACGTTCACAAGCGTAGCCCACCAATGGCATTTTGCGCAAGGCTTTCTTCATCATCCACTTAAAGTTGCAACCTAAGTAGCCGTAGATAAGGAAAATGTCCATAGGCCCTTGATGATTGGCTACGAACACATAACTTTGATGGTAATCAATGTTTTCGCGTCCCTCAATGTGTATGGGGAGCAATAGTACACGACACACAATGCGCGACCACCATTTGCCTGGGTAATAGCCAAACACATGGGCATTAAATAAGCCACCAACGATAGTAACCAATGCTGTAATAATGGTGGCTACAAAAATAATGGGTAGCGCAATACACAATTGGTATACCTTATATATAAAGGGAATTTTCATAAAGTGTGATGCTTTCAGTTTGAATGAAAGTTAACGATTATAGCAAATGGCCTGTCCACGGAACTTTTCATCAGTAACGTGTCCACGGTTAAAGATGGGGAAACCATTGCAGAATGTACGTTCTACACGCCAATGGAACACATGTCCCTCCAGCGGACTCCAATTGCATTTGCTTTGAATGCGATTAGGGGTAAGTGTCCAAGGCACATTGGGGCGTACCATTACAATGTCAGCTTTATAGCCTTCGCGCAGATAACCGCGGTTTTCAATTTGTAGTAGTTCAGCTGGATTGTGACACATGAGTTGCACCATGCGTTCAATGGTCATTACACCCGCATCAACCAGCTCAAGCATAGAAACGAGTGAAAACTGTATCATGGGCATGCCTGAAGCTGCTTTAGCACAACCGCCCACTTTCTCGCTCATGCGGTGAGGAGCATGATCAGTTCCAATGGTGCATATTTTGCCATTGTTAAGTGCTTGGCGCAAGGCATCGCGGTCAGCTTCAGTTTTAATGGCGGGGTTCACTTTGATGCGTGAACCTAAGCGTGCATAATCTTTGTCGCAGAATAATAAGTGACCTACGCAAGCTTCGGCCGTGATGTTAGGGTCGTTAGCGTCCAACAAGTTTAACTCTCGGGCCGTTGAAACATGAGCCACGTGTAGGCGTGCTCCCGTTTCTTTAGCCAAGCGTACGGCTAAACTGGTTGATTGGTAGCAAGCCTCTTCGCTACGTATTTCGGCATGGTGTGCAATGTCAGGGTCAGCACCATACTGCTCTTGGGCAACCTTCATGTTTTGGTTGATAATGTTAGAGTCCTCGCAATGAGTCATGATAGGCAGTTTTGCGTTTTCAAAGATAGCGCGTAAAGCCACTTCATTATCCACCAACATGTTGCCTGTTGAGGATCCCATAAACAATTTGATGCCTGCCACCTTGCGTGGGTTGAGTTTGCTTAATTCGTAAGCATTGCCTGCGGTAGCACCAAAAAAGAAACCATAGTTGACAACACTTTTGTTAGCAGCAATCTGCCACTTTTCATCAAAAGCTTCGGGGGTAGTGGTTTGTGGTATGCAGTTAGGCATATCAAGCACGGTGGTAACACCACCAGCTGCAGCAGCGCGACTTTCAGAGCAAAAGTCTCCTTTAGCCGTTAGTCCAGGGTCGCGAAAGTGTACGTGGTCGTCAATAACGCCTGGTAGCAGATAGCAACCTGTTCCGTCAATGGTTTCGTCAACAGGAATTGAAGGAGTTACGTTGGCTCCTTCAATGATTTCGTCAATACGGTCATCGTCAATAATGAGTGTGCCTATAAATTGTCGGCCTTCATTAACAATGGTCGCATTTTTTATTTCTATACGTAAGTGCATGGCTTGTGTTTATGTTTCGCTTCACTTTGTTCACGATGTTGGCGTAAAGCATTACTTTACAACAACATGCATTAGGGCAAGGGTGAACAGAATGAACTACACTTTTATCTAAGTAGGTGTGGAACTTATTGTTTTCGAGGTTTAATGCCACCCGTCATAGCAGCCCAACGAAGGCGCATCACGCCAAAGAGAGCTTCGCTAAAGATGCCACCACTCATTTTGCTTGTACCCAGTTCGCGGTTAACAAATATAACAGGCACCTCTTTAATTTTGAAGCCTAACTTATAGGCTGTAAACTTCATTTCGATTTGGAAGGCATAGCCCTTAAAGCGAATGGCATCTAAGTTAATGGTTTCAAGCACTTTGCGACGATAGCATACGAATCCTGCCGTGGTGTCGTGAAGGGGTACACCTGTGATGGTGCGAACATACTTTGAGGCATAGTAGCTCATGAGAACACGTCCCATAGGCCAATTCACTACATTCACACCGCTTACGTAGCGTGACCCTACTGAAACGTCAAAGCCCTCTTTTGCACATGCATTATAGAGTCGGGGCAGGTCTTTGGGGGCATGACTAAAGTCAGCGTCCATTTCGAATATGTATTCGTAACCATGCTCCAAGGCCCATTTAAAACCTGTAATGTAGGCTGTGCCAAGTCCTAACTTTCCTGTGCGTTGCACCAAGTGCACCTCATTTTTGAATTCATTGGCCATTAAGCCCTTAACGATGTCGGCCGTACCATCGGGTGAACCATCGTCAATTACGAGAATGTGAAAGGCATGCTCCTGCAATCCAAGTACCGCACGGATAATATTTTCTATGTTTTCTTTTTCGTTGTAGGTAGGAATAATTACAACGCTGTCACTCTTTTCCATTTAGTTAAATACTATTTGTTTTAAATTACGCTACAAAAGTAAGCATTTTGCCCGACATTGATTAACTTTGCGCGGTGAAAACAAACCACATTAATGTTTATAAGCAAATGAAGAAACTCAGTTTTGCGCTTTGTGCGCTAATGGCCATGCCTGCTATGGCACAAAAATATACGGTAAGTGGCACGGTACCAGCAGGAGTGAAGAAGGTTTACCTACAGCACATAGGCACAGCAATGCGTCCTGATAGTGTTGAGGTGAAAAATGGCACTTTCCGCTTTGAAGGTGAGGCTAATGGCAACTTGTTTGGCTTTGCTATTGCCGATAAGGAACAACGCTTGAGCGTAATGCTTGATGGCGATGTTAAAGTCGATTTTAGCAAAGAAAGCGTTAGTGGCTCAGCTGAGAACGAAGGTCTTAATAAGTGGGAAAAGTTAATGAGTGAGCCTTCAGCACAATATAATGCTGTGATGCGAGAGTATTATGGCTATCGTCGTCAGGGTAAGGAAATTCCTGATTCGGTTATGGCCCGTATAGAGCGTGTAGCTGATGAGAGCGAAGCGCAAATAGTGAAACTCACTAAGCAATGTTGTCAAGAAAATAAGCAAATGAAGTTTCCTGCTTTGTTCTTGGCTCAGTCGGCATCAAGCATGGACCGTAAGGATGTTATAGCTTTAGCTGAAGAGGGTAACCCTGCTTATATGGACACTAAACTGACTGCTAACATTAAGGGTAGCATTGCAGGCTGGAAGCGTCAGCTGCCTGGAGTGCAGTTTACTGACATCGAAATGAACGATGTGAATGGCAAGCCTCACAAACTGAGTGAGTATGTAGGCAAGGGAAAATACGTGCTCATTGATTTTTGGGCTTCATGGTGTGGTCCTTGTCGCAAGTCGATGCCTGCTGTAAAGAAACTCTACGATGAGTTTAAGGATAAAGGCTTTGACATTGTAGGCTTGTCATTCGATAGTGATAAAAAGGCTTGGACGGATGCTATTGCCAAATTGGCCTTGCCTTGGCATCATTTGTCAGACTTGAAGGGTTGGGAGAGTGTTGCAGGTCGCACTTATGGCATAAATGCTATTCCTGCAACCTTGCTCATTGGTCCTGATGGTAAGGTCGTAGCAAGTGGCTTGGGAGCTGAAGGTGTAGCTGCCAAGTTGAAAGAGTTAATAAAGTAATGAATAGGCGTTAGAGTGAACGTAAAAACACCTACCTAAAGAAAACATCTCTACATAAACCTTTAGCCAGCAATGTGGTTACTAAGGAGTTTATGCAGAGATGTTTTTTTGCAATGAATAGGTCAAACCTTATTGGTTAAGGAGCTTTTGTAAAGCATTAACCATGCTGGCTGCTGATTGTCCTTCGGGAATGCCTGCGGGAGCAAACTTTTGCACTTGTTCATTCAGTGTGTTAAGTGCCTGTGTGTTGCCCGTGGCTTGGTATTCTTGACGTAAAATGCGCACCTTTTCGGCCATGGCTACACCTTCAATAAATCGTTCATAACGAACAGACGAGCGTGGACCTGGATATATTAAATAGGTGTCGCCTGGAGCAAATAAACGAAAACGCGTGTCGGTGAGTGGGTTGTCAGTCCAGTTCATCCACGACCAATGCAAATAGCCCTCAAAATTATTAGCTATACAGAAAATGGGCAAGTAAGCCGCTTCGGCAGGTAAGCTATTTGAGAAGATATTGGGTTCAGTGTTGCTACAACAAGTGTAGGTGGTGCTTTTGAACCCTTTGGCCTGTCGCATGGCCAATTCATCGGGACTAAAGTTCTCGCCAAAACCAATGCAATAGTCATAGAGTTTGTCAACCAGCTCTGTGTGGTGTGTACCAGCCAAAGCCATTTTAATGCCAGGCACAGCCTCTTGTGCTATGCGGTAGGCATCAAGCATGTTGTCAAGTCCACGTTCATCCATGGCAATGCATGTTTTGTCGAACCATCCCTTTGCTTTGAGGTGTTGAGCAAAGTTTTGCAAAAAGGCTGTCCACAATTCTTTGTATTCCTGGCTTGATGTTTGTGTTTTCAAGTCGACATCTTTGCCTTGTGCCTCATCATAGTAGCGAAAGGTCATGTCCCAAGGAACCATTGAGAAACAATTAATTTGTTCGTCAATGCCACATTCACCACAAAGTTCAACCCATTGGTCGAATATGGTATAATCATAGTGCCATTTGCCATCACGGTCTTTGCTTGTGCGAATCATGGCATCGAACTTGTCATGGCTTTGGTCACCCCATGGTTCGTAAAATAAAATGGCTGACACCACCTTCTGTCCGCTACGAGCCAATAGTTGCAAGTAAGGCTTTAATGCCCGCAAGTGTTCTTTGCTCCAACGCGCTACATGGTTATAACGTGAAACGGCATAAGGTTGTTGCCAAAAGTCAACATGAAATTTCTGCTCTTTAGCTGAAGGTAACTTGTGGTCATTCACTTTAATTGTTAGGTTAAGCCGTTTAAGCACCTTGTGCGAGTTTACATCAACCACTTCAAGTTGCGTGTGGTAGGTGCCAGGCATAGTGGCTTGTGGTATGTCGAATGTACACCACACGGGGTGTGTGGTGCCTTCGTCAACTTGCTGAGGTTCATCAAGGTCGATGACGTCGGGCACTTGATAGGGAGTAAGGTGGGTAGGGTGGTAACCACAATATTGCCAATTGTCGGTAGTGGTGTAGTTAACAAAGCGTGCTTGTACGCTTTCGTTAGGCAATGTGATGTTTCCTTTTTTTACAGAAGTTAGTCGTACTTGCAACTTTCCTGCTGCTTTAGGGGCAAACACTACAGCTTGCATGGCAGCGCGTTCGCCACGCCATGCGCATAGCAAGGTGTCGGTGGTTAGTTTCACATTGGGGCATTCGTTTTGTGCGTAATGCACATCTTTTGAGGCCCATGAGGCAAAAAGCGGTTCGCTCTTTTGTGCAAAGCCATTTAGGGTGAATGCACAGGTGGCTATAATTAAAGGTAGTTTCATACGTATAATGAGACTTGGAGTGTTTATATTTCAAGCAAATTTACCATTTGCTGCGAATACGAACAAGAAAATATGTTCACTTTTGCACAAAATAGAGATGTTATGCTTACCTTTGTGCAACAAGTAATAATAGGTAAAGACCAATGGATATAGATTTAACTCCGTACAAAAATGAGTTTTTAGAGTTGTTGCGTAGTTGTAAACGCGATGGCATAGAAGATGTTATTAACGACTTAGAGGAAATGGGCTTTTTTGAAGCTCCAGCATCTGCAGGACATCACCTAAATGTGAAGGGTGGTTTAGTAATGCATTCGCTGAATACGTGTAAGGTGGCTTTGAAGGTGTGGGAAGGCATGAAAGAACTGGAGCCTACGCTTGAAAAGGAAACACCACGCGAAAGTGTTATCATAGCCAGTTTATTGCACGATGTGTGCAAGAGTGATATTTATAAACCTACCACGAAACGTAAGAAAAATGCCATGGGTGTGTGGGAGGATGTTCCTGGTTATAATGTAAGCTATAAAAACTTCCCAATGGGACATGGCGAAAAGTCGGTAATACTGTTGTTGTGTAGTGGACTTGAACTGACTGATGCTGAAATGTTAGCCATACGTTGGCACATGGGAGCTTGGGGTTTGAATATGAACTCGTACGAGGACGAGCGTAGCTTTGACACCGCACACAATCTTTACCCCTTGGTTATGATTGTGCATACGGCTGATAGTTTGGCTTCAAGCATTTTAGAACGTGAAGAGGTGGAGTAAGCGCGGTGCGTTTGCTCTGAATGATTGTAGGGGGGCCATGCCTCTTGTTTGTTGTCATGCGCAATGGACAAAATAAAATGAAGACTCGCAACTGTGTTTCCTTTTATAGGAGCACAGGTTTGAGTCTTCTTTTCTTTTATATGGGTGTAAGTAATGGTAAAAAAATAACTTGAGCATTTTTTTTAAGTTAGTTAAGGCATAATTTGAGCATGTCTTTTTGCCGCTTTTGAA
>ERZ506970.135-NODE-135-length-25054-cov-10.131_pt1 | contig 25054 bp, 19 predicted proteins | sample MGYA00512890_ERZ506970 | MGnify/ENA metagenome assembly ERZ506970 | reverse complement strand
GTACACTTAAGAGAAGAACTCATGATAAGGCAGTAGCTCCTACATTGGCAGTTTGTCCTAACTGCGGTGCTTACTATGTATATCACACAGTATGCCCAACTTGCGGTTACTACAGAGGCAAGGTTGCAATTGTTAAGGAAGCAGCTGAATAATGGGTAAAATTAATGCTGTTATAACAGGTGTCGGTGGCTACGTGCCAGATTATATCCTCAACAACGAGGAGTTGTCGCGCATGGTAGATACCAACGATGAATGGATTACCACTCGAGTTGGTATCAAGGAACGCCGCATCCTGACAGAGGAAGGTCTTGGAACCAGTTATTTGGCCCGTAAGGCTGCCAAGGAATTGATTCAGAAGACTGGAGTGGATCCTGATACAATCGATGCACTGATTGTAACTACCACAACACCAGATTACAAATTCCCTTCAACAGCATCTATCGTATTGGGTAAGCTGGGTTTGAAAAATGCATTTGCGTTTGATTTCTCGGCTGCTTGTTGTGGTTTCTTGTATACGCTTGATGTTGCTGCAAGCATGATTCAGAGTGGTCGTTACAAGAAAATTATTGTGATAGGCGCAGACAAGATGTCTTCATTGGTCGACTATACCGACCGTGCTACTTGCGTACTCTTCGGTGACGGAGCAGGCGCAGTGCTTGTGGAGGCAACTGAGGAGGAGAATGTAGGTGTTCAGAACTCATATCTTCGTACTGATGGCAAGGGCTTGCCTTTCCTTCACATGAAGGCTGGTGGTTCTGTTTGTCCTCCATCACGTTTTACTGTTGATCATCGCATGCATTACCTCTATCAGGAGGGTCGTACTGTGTTCCGTTACGCAGTGACAGACATGAGCAACGATGTGTTGAAGATTTTGGAGATGAATAATCTTACAGCAGATGACGTGAATTGGGTTATTCCACATGAGGCAAACCTCCGCATTATTGAGGCTGTTACCAAGCGTGCGGGTATTCCTTTGGAAAAAGTTGTTGTCAACATTGACCATTATGGCAATACCAGTGCTGCCACAATTCCTCTGGCACTTTGGGATGCTGAGAGCAAACTGAAAAAGGGGGATAATATTATCTTTACAGCATTCGGTGCAGGTTTTGTACATGGTGCTTCTTACTATAAGTGGGCTTACGATGGTGCTGCTTATGGTAAATAAGTTGAGATAAAGATATCCATATTTATATAAAAAACGCATCTTTCTTATATTATCATAAGGGATGCGTTTTTTTAGCTTAAAATCAATTAGCTTTAAAATCAAGTTATTATGCATAAAGCAGGTTTTGTAAACATCGTTGGAAATCCCAATGTTGGTAAAAGTACACTGATGAATCAGCTGGTGGGTGAGCGTATCAGTATAGCCACTTTCAAGGCTCAGACCACTCGTCACCGTATCATGGGAATCGTGAATACTGATGATATGCAGATTGTTTTTTCAGACACTCCAGGTGTCTTGAAGCCTAATTACAAGATGCAGGAGATGATGCTTGCTTTCTCGGAGAGTGCTTTGGCTGATGCTGATATTCTGCTTTATGTGACCGATGTCATAGAGAATCCAGAAAAGAACATGGACTTCTTAGACAAGGTTAAAAAGATGAGCATTCCTGTTCTCTTGCTTATAAACAAGATTGACGAGAGCGATCAGACTAAGTTGGGAGATATTGTAGAGAAATGGCATGCATTGTTGCCCAATGCCGAAATTCTTCCCATTTCTGCCAAGAACAAGTTTGGTACCGATATGCTCTTGAAACGTATCAAGGAGTTGTTGCCCGAATCGCCTGCTTTCTTTGATAAGGACCAGCTCACTGACAAGCCAGCCAGGTTCTTTGTGTCTGAGATTATCAGAGAGAAGATTTTACTGTATTATAGTAAGGAGATTCCTTATTCTGTAGAGGTGCGTGTGGAGCGTTTTAAGGAAGAGGATGACCGCATCCGCATCAATGCGGTCATTTATGTAGAACGTGATTCTCAAAAGGGTATTATCATTGGGCATCAGGGTGTTGCCCTGAAGAAGGTGAATATGGAATCGCGCAAGTCATTGGAGAAATTCTTCAATAAGAAGATATTTCTCGAGACCTTCGTCAAGGTTGACAAGGATTGGCGCAGCTCTCAGAAAGAACTTGATGCCTTTGGATATAATCCAGAGTAGAAGATTTTTGGTGATGTTTTGGTAGTCAATAATGAGAGGATTGGAAAATTTGAGATTTCAATACAGTCTATAAAATTTTCTTCATCTCGAATTCTTGATTAAAACAAATATCTTGAAAAAAAAGAATATCTTGCTTTCCCCTGAATGTAATTGAGGGGATGACTCTTGCCAAAAGGGTGAGGGCCGGAGCATGGTCAGCTTCGGGAAAGTATTAATTAGGATGCAGAGACCACATCCTGAAAGCCTCCTTAAGGAAGGAGAGAAATGACTATTATGGCAAATTTAGTAGCAATTGTAGGCCGTCCAAACGTGGGCAAGTCTACTTTATTTAATCGTTTGACTCAATCTCGTCGTGCTATTGTTAGCGATACAGCTGGCACAACTCGCGACCGTCAGTATGGCAAGTGTAGCTGGAATGGCAGAGAGTTCTCTGTTGTAGATACCGGTGGTTGGGTAGTGAAATCTGATGATATTTTCGAGGATGCTATCCGCAAGCAGGTATTGGTTGCAACAGAAGAGGCCGATTTGGTTCTCTTTCTTGTTGATGTGAATACGGGCCTTACAGATTGGGATGAGGACGTGGCTCTTATTTTGCGCCGTGCCAAATTGCCTGTTATCCTTGTTGCTAATAAGGTAGACAACAGTGCAGAATATTATGAAGCTGCCGAATTCTATAAGTTAGGTTTGGGCGACCCTCAGTGCATCAGTGCTGCTACAGGTGGAGGTACTGGTGACTTGCTCGACATGATATTGGATAAGTTGCAGGATAATCCTGAAGAAGCCGTTGTGGAAGACATCCCTCGTTTCGCTGTGGTAGGTCGTCCTAATGCCGGCAAGAGCAGTATCATCAATGCCTTCATCGGTGAAGACAGAAATATTGTAACTGAAATCGCAGGAACAACCCGTGACAGTATCTATACCCGATACGATAAGTTTGGTTTCGACTTCTATTTGGTTGATACCGCTGGTATCCGTCGAAAGAATAAGGTGAGTGAAGACTTGGAGTTCTATTCTGTCATGCGCTCTATCCGTGCCATTGAGAACAGTGATGTGTGTATTCTGATGCTGGATGCTACCCGTGGTATAGAGACTCAGGATATGAATATCTTCCAGTTGATTCAGAAGAACAACAAGAGTTTGGTGGTTGTCGTCAACAAGTGGGACTTGGTTGAAAACAAAGACCAAAAGGTTATCACTACATTTGAGACAGCGATCCGCAACCGCATGGCTCCATTTGTAGATTTCCCTATTATCTTTGCATCGGCATTGACCAAACAGCGTATTTTTAAGGTGTTGGAAACAGCCAAGCAGGTTTATCAGAACCGAAAGGCTCACATCGGTACTTCTAAACTGAACGAGGTTATGTTGCCTATCATCGAGGCTTACCCTCCACAGAGTGTGAAAGGCAAGTACATCAAGATCAAGTATTGCACTCAGTTGCCCAATACAACGATTCCTTCGTTTGTGTTCTATGCCAACTTGCCTCAGTATGTGAAGGAGAACTATCGCCGATTCTTGGAGAACAAGATACGTGAGAATTGGTCGCTTCATGGTTGTCCTATCAATATATTTATCCGTCAGAAGTAACGTTAGTCTACGGGTTATAAACATCGTAGTCTGGGCTTATTAAAGCAGAAATATAATAATGAAGAAAATCTTGTTTTTCCTACTCAGTGTCATGTCGTTATTCTCTTGTAAGGAGAAAGCACCGGATCCGGGCTATTATGCAGGAATAGCTGCCAAAGGCTATTACGATATGTTACTGGAAGGCAGATATGATGAATTTGTAGAAGGGCAGAATATGCCCCATCGTATTCCTGAAGGATATCGGCAGCAATTGGTTCTTAATGCCAAGATGTTCGTAGAGCAGCAGAAGAATGAGCATCGTGGAATGAAAGCCTTTCAGATTCTTGATGCCAAGGCTGATACGGCTCATCATATAGCTGATGTCTATCTCTCTGTAACCTATGGCGACAGTACCAAGGAGCAGATAGTTGTGCCTATGGTAGAGGTGGAGAAAAAATGGAAAATGAGATAGATGAAGAGCGGTATTCATGGATAGTTCAATGAACGGTGTTTCTGTCTGGCTTCTGGATGAATACGTTTCTAAATATATATATTGACTGCTATAAAAACGCAAGTATTTTCATTGCATGATGAAAGTACTTGCGTTTGTTTATGAAGGATACTTGCATTGACCATTGAAGCCTGTCTGTGTTTAAAATAAGCGTTGATATGCTTATAGCAAAGGTTTCGGCAATGCATTATGGAAAGCCTCATTATTGGGCTGTCTTTTCCTCTTCCATCTCAACTTTCTTTACTTTTCTGAACAGATCGGAAGCGAAGACCAGGTCGTTGAGCTTCTCGTTGGTAGAACTCATAATCTCGTCTTTGTTGCCTTGCCATTCTTTTTGTCCTTTGTAGATGAAACATATATTTTCACCAATACCCATCACTGAGTTCATGTCGTGAGTATTGATGATGGTTGTCATGTTGTAGTCTTTCGTGATTCCCGACAGGAGTTCATCAATTACCAAAGAGGTCTTGGGGTCAAGTCCTGAGTTGGGTTCATCGCAAAACAGATATTTAGGGTTCATCACGATGGCTCTTGCTATGGCCACACGTTTCTGCATACCTCCTGATATTTCTCCAGGAAACTTTTCCTGTGCTTCAATCAGGTTTACTCTGTCAAGACATTCCTGAGCTCTCTTTACACGTTCTCTATAGTTCATAGATGAAAACATGTCGAGTGGAAACATTACATTCTTGAGTACCGACAAGGAGTCGAAGAGGGCTGCACTTTGGAATATCATGCCCATCTCGCGTCGCATGGAAATCTTTTCCTTCTTCGACATTTCCACAAAGTTTCGACCGTCGTATAGGACTTGTCCGCTTGTCGGGGTCAGCAGACCTACGAGGTTTTTCATCAAGACAGTCTTTCCTGAACCACTCTGTCCGATGATAAGATTGGTCTTTCCTGTCTCAAAAACCATATTTATTTTGTCGAGCACAGTCTTGTCGCCGAATGTTTTTGTCAAGTCTTTAACTTCTATCATAGTTTACGAAAGTATTTGTGTGAGGAAAACGTCAGAGAAAAGAATCAGTACGCTGGAACATACTACGGCATCAGTCGAAGCTTTTCCTACCTCGACCGATCCTCCTTCCACCGTATAGCCGAAGTAAGAGGAAACACTCGAGATGATAAATGCAAAGAAGAGGCTCTTCACGATACTCATCCATACAAACCACTGGTTGAAAGCATGCTGCAATCCCAAAGTCAGGTCGTCAGGCGAAAGAATATGTCCTATGAATGCTGTTCCGTAGGCACCGATGATACCCATCGCAGAGCTGAAGATGACAAGGAAAGGCATGATGGTAACCAGTCCTAAAATTTTTGGCAATACCAAGTAGCAAGCCGAATTGACACCCATGATGTCGAGGGCGTCAATTTGCTGGGTAACACGCATCGTGCCTAATTCTGATGCGATATTGGAGCCCACCTTTCCTGCCAATATCAAACACATGATACTGGAAGAGAACTCCAGGAGCATGATCTCGCGTGTGGTATAACCCGAAACCCATCGTGGCATCCATGGACTTTGGATATTGAGCTTCATCTGAATACAGATGACAGCACCGATAAAGAAAGATATCAGCAGGACGATTCCTATGGAGTCGACACCCAGTTGAGACATCTCCTTCACGTACTGCTTCAGAAACATACGCATACGTTCAGGACGTGAGAACGACCTGCCCATGAGAATGAGATATTTACCGAAGGTGGTAAGCCATTTTGATATTAGCATGTCAATAATTCTTCGTTTTATGGTGCAAAAGTAACCAAAATCCTCTAAAAAACTGCAATATTCAGAATAGTTTTTGATTTTATAAGTGATATTTGCTCGTTTTTTAGTATTTTTGCACCAAAAATGTGGAGAATATATTCTCTCACCTTTCAAACATTGTATATATTATGGATGAAATTCAAAAAACTGCATCACAGGTGGATACCGACAAGCACATGGTTTTGCGAACCGAGGGCTTGGTAAAGCGCTATGGTAAGCGAACTGTTGCCAATGGAGTAACCATCAACGTAAAGCAAGGTGAGATTGTGGGTTTGCTCGGTCCTAATGGCGCGGGCAAGACCACCTCTTTCTATATGACGACAGGATTGGTAGTGCCCAATGCAGGTCATGTGTATTTGGACGATCAGGATATCACTGGTTATCCTGTGTACAAGCGTGCCCGTGCCGGAATCGGTTATTTGCCACAGGAAGCCAGCGTTTTTCGCAAGATGAGTGTGGAGGATAATATCTTGTCGGTCTTGGAGATGACAGGCAAGCCCCGCGAGTATCAGATGGAGAAACTGGAAAGCCTTATCAATGATTTCGATCTGCAGAAGGTTCGCAAGAACTTGGGTGACCAGTTGTCGGGAGGTGAGCGCCGTAGGACGGAGATTGCCCGTTGTCTTGCCAACGATCCAAAGTTTATCATGCTCGATGAGCCTTTTGCCGGTGTCGACCCTATCCAGGTAGAAGAGATACAGAATATTGTCTGGCGCCTGAAATACCGCAATATTGGTATTCTTATCACCGACCATAATGTAGATGAGACGTTGGCTATTACCGACCGTGCCTATTTGCTCTTCGAAGGCCGTATTCTTTTCCAGGGCTCACCTGAGGAATTGGCAGAAAACAAGATCGTAAAAGAGAAATACCTCACTACAGGATTTGTGCTCAGAAAGAAAGATTTCCAGCTATCGGATGAGCAGAAAAGAGCCGAAGAAGGCAAGTAAGATGGTTAAAAAAACAAATTTTTCTTTTATATATTAGGTATATTCAACAAATATGAGTACTTTTGCAAGCCAATGTGAATAAAAGAGAAAATAATTAATAATATAAAAACAAAACATCAAGATGAAAATTTCATTTGAAAATCCTGACAAGATCAATGGTCTTTTGACTATCGTTGTCGAAGAAGAGGATTACAAGAATGATGTCGAGAAGACATTGAAGGACTATCGTAAGAAAGCTAATGTTCCTGGATTCCGTCCTGGTCAGGCTCCAATGGGAATGATCAAGCGTCAGTTTGGTCCTTCAGTTAAGATGGAAGCTGTCAACAAGATTATCGGCCAGCAGATCTACAAGTATGTTCAGGACAATAAGATCCAGATGCTTGGCGAGCCTCTTGCTTCTGAGAAGCAGGCTCCTGTAGATATCGAGAAGGACGGTCCTTACACCTTTATGTTTGACATAGCAGTGGCTCCTGAGATGAAGGTGTCTCTCACTGGTCGCGACAAGGTGGATTACTACAAAATCGTTGTTGACGACAAGACTATCGACCAGCAGGTAGATATGTTGGCATCTCGTTCTGGTAGCTATGAGAAGGCAGAGAACTACGAGGGCAATGATATGCTCAAGGGTGATTTGCGTGAGCTTGACGAGAATGGCAACACTAAGGAAGGCGGTATTACAGTTGAGAGCGCTGTCCTGATGCCAAGCTATATCAAGGTAGACGACCAGAAGAAGTTGTTTGATGGTGCCAAGTTGGGCGACATCATCACTTTCAATCCACGCAAGGCTTATCCAGACAATGATACAGAGGTTTCTCAGCTCTTGAAGATAGAGCGTGATGCTGTGAAGGACATGGAGTCTGAGTTCAGCTATCAGATTACCGAGATTCAGCGCTTCAAGAAGCACGAGGTAAACGAGAAGCTCTTCAAGCAGGTATTCGGTGAGGATACTGACGTGAAGGACGAGGCTGCTTTCCGTGCTAAGATAGCAGAGGGCCTGAACGAACAGCTCGTTAACGATTCTGACTTCAAGTTCCTTCTTGATGTTCGTGCTCACTGCGAGAAGAAGGTTGGCAAGTTGGAGTACCCAGACGCTTTGTTGAAGCGCATCATGTTGGCCAACAACAAGGACAAGGGTGAGGACTTCGTAGAGAAGAACTACGAGATGAGCATCAAGGAGTTGACTTGGCACCTCATCAAGGAGCAGCTCGTCAGCGCTCAGAATATCAAGATCGAGGATGCTGATATCAAGGAGACAGCCAAGGAGGCTGCTCGCGCACAGTTCGCTCAGTATGGTATGACCAATATTCCTGAGGAGTATATTGAGAACTATGCTAACGAAATTCTCAAGAAGGGTGACAGCACCGAGGCGCTTGTTGACCGTGCAGTAGACCGTAAGTTGGCAGCCGCTCTTAAGGGCGTTGTTAAGCTCAACGAAAAGGAGATTTCTGTAGAGGATTTCAATAAGATGATGCAGGGCTAATATTTTTTTTGAAAAAAAACTTCAAATAAATACGAGGTTATCGACTTTTTTTATTATCTTTGTTCCACGGAACGAGAAATAGAGGTCGATAACCTCTCTTTTTGTCTTATTTTGAATAGAAAAAATAGATAATATGAACGATTTTAGAAAGTATGCTACGCAGCATTTAGGTATGAGCGGAATGGTGCTTGACGATGTAGTGAAGGCACAGGCTCGTTATATGAATCCTTACATCTTGGAGGAACGTCAGCTGAATGTGACTCAGATGGATGTTTTCTCAAGATTGATGATGGACCGTGTGATCTTCTTGGGCACCGAGATTGATGACTATACAGCCAACACCCTGCAGGCTCAGCTGCTTTATCTTGACTCTGTAGACAGTGGCAAGGATATTTCTATTTATATCAACAGCCCTGGCGGAAGTGTTACGGCAGGTCTTGGCATATACGACACCATGCAGTTTATCTCCAGCGATGTGTCTACCATCTGTACTGGTATGGCAGCGTCTATGGGTGCCGTTCTTTTGGTGGCTGGTCAGGAAGGCAAGCGCTCAGCTTTGCCTCATAGTCGTGTGATGATTCATCAGCCACTGGGTGGCGTACAGGGTCAGGCTTCTGATATTGAGATCGAGGCCAAGGAGATTCAGAAATTCAAGAAAGAACTTTATACCATTATATCTAATCATTCACACACTCCATACGAGAAGGTGTGGGCAGACAGTGACCGTAACTATTGGATGACGGCAGAAGAGGCCAAGGAGTATGGTATGATAGATGCAGTGTTGACCCGTAAAAAAGGAGTAGAAGAATAATGCCAAAGAATGTATGTAGCTTTTGCGGAAGAAGTGAGAGCGAAGTGAAGTTGCTGATAACAGGCATCAAGGGCTATATCTGCGAGAATTGTGCCAAGCAGGCATACGATATCGTGTTGTCTTCAGGCGTTTTAAACGATAAGAAGAATGATAAGTTCGCATTGAAGCAGGTGCCTAAGCCTGTAGAGATCAAGCAATATCTGGATCAGTATATTATCGGACAGGATGGCGCCAAGCGCTCCCTTGCCGTGGCGGTGTACAATCACTATAAGCGTTTGCAGCAGACTGTGGACGACGGAGGTGTGGAAATAGAGAAGAGCAACATCATCATGGTGGGCAGCACCGGAACGGGAAAGACTCTTCTGGCCCGTACAATCGCCAAACTGTTGGATGTGCCTTTCACTATTGTTGATGCTACGGTATTTACCGAGGCTGGTTATGTGGGCGAAGATGTGGAAAGTATTCTGAGTCGTCTGCTCCAGGTGGCCGACTATGATGTGGCAGCTGCAGAAAAAGGTATCGTGTTTATTGACGAGATAGACAAGATTGCCCGCAAGAGCGACAATCCTTCTATCACCCGCGATGTGAGCGGTGAGGGAGTACAGCAGGGCTTGCTCAAGTTGCTGGAAGGCACGATGGTAAATGTACCGCCAAAGGGAGGCCGTAAGCATCCTGACCAGGATTATATTCACGTCGATACCAAGAATATTCTCTTTATCTGCGGTGGTGCATTCGACGGAATAGAGCGAAAGATAGCGCAGCGCCTCAATACGCATGTGGTAGGTTTCAATTCTGTGCAGAATGTCAGCAAGATAGACAAGACCGACCTGATGAAATACATCCTTCCACAGGACCTGAAATCTTTCGGACTGATTCCCGAGATCATCGGTCGTCTGCCTGTACTTACCTATCTGAATCCTTTGGATAGGGAAGCCTTGCGCAAGATATTGGTAGAGCCCAAGAACTCTATCATCAAACAGTATGTCAAGTTGCTCGAGATGGATGGCATCAAATTGGACTTCGACCAGGAGGCTCTCGACTATATGGTAGACAAGGCTGTGGAGTACAAACTTGGTGCCCGAGGCCTGCGCTCTATCGTAGAGGCGGTCATGATGGATGCTATGTTTGATGTCCCATCCCAGAAGATTACTACTTTCACTGTGACATTGGACTATGCCAAGCAGCAGTTGGAGAAAACCAATCTGCAGCAGATGGAGAGTGCTTAAGATGAGCTTGTTACCATGTTTGCTCAATGACTTTTACCGATACAAGTATACATTATATATATTAAATAGGTGGATATGACGGAACAGATGAATCTTACGGAACAGTTGAAACACTATTTCGGCTTTGACTCTTTTAAAGGTGACCAGGAATCGATTATTAAAAATCTGATGAGTGGTAATGATACATTTGTGTTGATGCCTACAGGTGGAGGAAAAAGCTTGTGCTATCAGTTGCCGTCCTTAATCATGGAGGGAACAGCTATTGTTGTTTCTCCATTGATTGCCCTGATGAAAAATCAGGTGGATGTTATCAATGGTCTTAGTGAGGAGGATGGTGTGGCCCATTATCTCAACTCCTCTCTAAATAAGTCGGCTATAGAGAAAGTGAAGAGCGATATTCTCTCTGGCAAGACCAAGTTGCTGTATGTGGCACCAGAGTCGTTGACCAAGGAGGACAATGTGGACTTTCTGAAAGACGTGAAGATTTCGTTCTATGCCATTGATGAGGCTCACTGTATTTCAGAGTGGGGACATGATTTCCGTCCGGAGTACCGTCGTATCCGCCCCATTATCAACGAAATCGGTAATGCACCCGTCATAGCCTTGACCGCCACAGCTACGGACAAGGTTAGAACAGATATCAAGAAAAGCTTAGGCATCATGGATGCCAAAGAGTTCAAGAGTTCTTTCAATCGCCCCAATCTGTATTATGAGGTACGTCCCAAGACCAATGAGATAGACAAGCAGATCATCATGTTCATCCGTCAGCATGCCGGCAAGAGTGGTATTATCTATTGTCTTTCTCGAAAGAAGGTGGAGGAGTTGGCCGAAGTCTTGAAGGCCAATGAAATCAAGGCGGCACCTTATCATGCGGGCTTGGATTCAGCAACCCGTTCGCAGACTCAAGATGATTTCCTGATGGAGCGAATAGATGTCATAGTGGCAACGATAGCTTTTGGTATGGGTATCGACAAGCCTGATGTGCGCTTTGTCATCCATTATGACATTCCAAAGAGTCTGGAAGGCTATTATCAGGAGACTGGCCGTGCCGGTCGTGATGGTGGCGAGGGCATCTGTATTGCTTTCTATGCTCGTAAAGACCTGAAGAAATTAGAAAAGTTTATGGAGAACAAGCCTGTGGCAGAACAGGATATCGGTCGACAGCTTCTGCAGGAAACGGCAGCTTATGCCGAGTCGTCAGTATGCCGTCGCAAGATGTTGCTCCATTATTTCGGTGAAGAATACCAGGAGGAAAACTGCCACAACTGTGACAACTGCCTGCACCCTACGACAAAGATAGAGGCTAAGGACGAGTTGGTGGTTATATTAAGAGCGGTGGCAGCCGTCAAAGAGAACTTCCGTCAGGAATATATTATAGATTTTGTGAAGGGAAGGGCTACCGATGACATCGTGTCGCACAAGCACAACGAGTTGGAGGCTTTTGGTGCCGGTGAGGACATGGACAGCAAGATGTGGAATCCTGTTATCCGTCAGGCATTGATAGCTGGATATCTGAAAAAGGATGTCGAGAACTATGGCTTGCTGAAACTGACTGCAGCTGGCAAGCGTTTTATCAAGAACCCAGAGTCATTCATGATAGTGGAAGACAAGGTGTTCAAGGATGATTATGGACTGGAGAGTCACAGCGCAGGCAGTGAGGCTCTCGATCCAGAGTTGTTTGCCATGCTCAAGGACTTGCGTTCTGATATGTCTAAGAAGCACAAACTTCCGCCTTATGTCGTGTTCCAGGATGTCTCCTTGGAACAGATGGCAACCATGTATCCTGTTGATTTGCAGGAGTTGCAGAACATCCAGGGTGTAGGTGCCGGCAAGGCAAAGCGCTATGGCAAGGAGTTCTGTGCCCTTATCAAGAAATATTGTGAGGAGAACGATATCGAGCGTCCCGAAGAGTTGCGTGTTCGTACCGTGGCAAAGAAATCCATGCTGAAGGTTAGTATCATTCAGAGTATCGACCGACAGATAGCACTCGATGACCTTGCTGAGGCAAAGGGACTTGATTTCGATGATCTCTTGGATGAAATAGAGGCTATCGTCTATAGCGGAACCAAGTTGAACATAGATTATTTCATAGAAGAAGTCATCGATGATGAGCATGTTGACGACATTTATGACTATTTCATGGAGAGCGATACCGACGACTTGGATACAGCGCAAAATGAATTGGGTGAGGACTATTCAGAAGACGAAATCAGGTTGGTTAGAATTAAGTTCTTGTCCGAACAGGCCAACTAAGTGACGGTAAATAATAACTTGGTACGATTTAAATATATCTCAAAAATATGAGGCTCAAATCATACCAATTTATTTTTCACCGTCACTAATCACGTTAAATAGCATTAATAAGGAGTGAAATTCGTGAAAAAAGGGCAAAATATGAAATATTATTGCTAAATTTGCACGCAATAAATTTTTAAAGGTTACAATATGTCATCATTTGTTGCAGATAAAATTGTAATGGACGGTCTCACTTACGACGACGTCCTTCTGATCCCTGCGTATTCAGAGGTACTACCAAAACAGGTAGAGTTGAAAACCAAGTTCTCTCGTAATATCGAGTTGAACGTTCCATTCGTTACAGCAGCGATGGACACCGTTACCGAGGCTTCAATGGCGATTGCTATCGCCCGCGAAGGTGGTATTGGTGTCATCCACAAGAACATGACCATCGAGGAGCAAGCTCGTCAGGTGGCTATCGTGAAGCGTGCTGAGAATGGTATGATTTATGACCCTGTCACCATCCGTCGTGGCAGTACAGTGAAGGATGCTCTTGATATGATGCACGATTATCATATCGGTGGTATTCCTGTGGTAGATGATGAAAATCATCTTGTAGGTATTGTTACCAATCGTGATCTTCGTTTTGAGCGTCACATGGACAAGAAGATTGATGAGGTAATGACCAGTGAGAATTTGGTTACCACTCACATCCAGACCGACTTGATTGCTGCTGCTGCCATCTTGCAGGAGAATAAGATTGAGAAACTCCCTGTAGTTGACAACGAGAATCACCTGGTAGGTTTGATTACTTACAAGGATATCACAAAGGCTAAGGATAAACCTATGGCTTGCAAGGATGCCAAAGGTCGTCTTCGTGTGGCTGCCGGTGTGGGTGTTACCGTAGATACATTGGATCGTGCCAAGGCTTTGGTTGAGGCAGGTGCTGATGCTATCGTTATCGATACTGCTCATGGTCACTCTAAGGGTGTAGTTGAGAAACTCAAGCAGGTTAAGGCTGCATTCCCACAGGTAGATGTTGTAGTAGGTAATGTGGCTACTGGTGAGGCTGCCAAGTATTTGGTAGAGAATGGTGCTGATGGCGTTAAGGTAGGTATCGGTCCTGGTTCTATCTGTACTACTCGTGTGGTTGCCGGTGTGGGTGTTCCACAGTTGAGTGCTGTTTATGATGTATATTCTGCTCTGAAGGGCACTGGTGTGCCTTTGATTGCTGATGGTGGTCTTCGTTACTCAGGTGATGTTGTGAAGGCTTTGGCTGCAGGTGGTAGCTGCGTCATGATTGGTTCTTTGGTTGCTGGTACAGAGGAGAGTCCTGGTGATACCATTATCTTCAATGGCCGTAAGTTTAAGAGCTATCGTGGTATGGGTTCTTTGGAGGCTATGGAGCAGAAGAATGGTTCTAAGGACCGTTACTTCCAGAGCGACACCAAGGATGTAAAGAAACTCGTACCGGAAGGTATCGCTGGTCGTGTACCTTACAAGGGAACAGTACAGGAGGTTATCTATCAGTTGATTGGTGGTTTGCGTTCTGGTATGGGCTATTGTGGCGCTGCGACAATTCAGAACTTGCACAATGCTAAGTTTACCCGCATTACCAATGCCGGTGTTCTGGAGAGTCATCCACACGACATTACCATTACCAGTGAGGCTCCAAACTACAGCCGTCCTGAATAATAATGAATTGAAAGAAATGAAAATAAATGCGCTTTTAGCAGCTATGCTCCTTTCGGGGAGCATAGCTTTTGCTCAGGTTGATCCTGTGATTATGACCATTAATGGAGCACCTGTCACCCGTTCAGAATTCGAGTATTCTTACAATAAGAACAATTCAGAAGGAGTCATCGACAAGAAGACTGTCGGCGAGTATGTGGATTTGTTTGTCAACTATAAGCTGAAAGTACAGGCAGCCCTGGATGCCCGCCTCGACACATTGAGCTCTTTCAAGAAAGAGTTCGCCACTTATCGTGACCAGCAGATTCGTCCATCTATGATTACCGAACAGGATGTCGAGAACGAAGCGCATCGTATCTATGAGGACACACGTCAGCGCATTGATGGAAATGGAGGAATGGTAAAGGTTTCTCATATTCTGCTGATGCTTGGTCAGAAAGCGACTCCTGTCGAGAATGCCAAGTTGAAGAGCCGTGCTGACTCTATTTATACGGTTTTGAAGAAGGGAGGCAACTTTGCTGAGTTGGCAAAGAAATTCTCTGACGACAAGAGTACGGCTGTCAAGGGTGGCGAACTGCCCTGGATCAGTAAAGGTCAGACTGTGAAGGCTTTTGAGGATGCAGCTTATTCGCTCAAAGTGGGTGAGATCAGCAAGCCTGTTCTTTCAGAGTTTGGTTACCATATTATTAAAAAGGAGGGAACACAGAATTTCTTCCCCTATGACTCGCTTAGGACGGATATCATCCGTTTTATTGACGCAAGAGGGATAAGGGAAAAAATTATCAACGACAAGTTGGACTCTCTTGCCAAGAGTATGCCCGCTGGTACAACAGCCGAGAGCATTCTCGACAAAAAGGCAGAAGAACTGTCTGCCAAGGACAGCGATTTGAAGAACCTGATTCGCGAGTATCATGACGGCTTGCTGCTCTATGAAATCAGCAATCGTCTGGTATGGGACAAGGCTTCCAAGGACGAGAAGGGTCAGGCAGCCTACTTTGCCAAGAACAAAAAACGATTCAAATGGAATGAGCCCCGATTCAAGGGAATAGCTTATCATGTAAAGGATGCGGCTGACGTTGAGGCTGTCAAGAAGAGCATCAAGGGAAAGGCTTTCTCTGAGTGGGCAGATATTCTGCGCAATACATTCAACAAGGATTCTGTGATTCGTATCCGTGTGGAGAAGGGTATTTTCAAGAAAGGCGACAATGCTGTCGTCGACAAGATGGTCTTCAAGAAAGATACCACTGTCAAGGCTTTGAAGGATTACCCCATTGATGCCACCTTCGGCAAAGTGCTGAAGAAAGCTCCTGAGGATTATACCGATGTCAAGTCACAGGTGATAGCCGACTATCAGGATATGTTGGAGAAAGAATGGGTGACAGCCCTGAGAAAGAAATATCCCGTAGTAGTCAACAAGGATGTATTGGCGACAGTCAACAAGCATTAATCAAAACGAAAAACAAAGATACATGAAAATAGAGAATAAGATCGCTTTGGCTTTTGTTGCTCTGATGTTTATCATGGGCATGAGCGCAAATACCAACAGGGCTTCTCGCCTTGCTAAGGCGTATGTCATGGGCGATTCGGTTTCAGGCGATACTAACCAGGTGAAGGACGAGCCGGTCCTGAACGAGGGTAGTGTTGTGGATGAGGTGATCTGGGTAGTAGGCGACGAGCCTATCCTGAAGTCTGATGTCGAGGTAACCCGATTGCAGGGTGAGGCCGAAGGCATCAAGTATGCAGGCGATCCTGATTGCAGCATCCCCGAGCAGATAGCTGTACAGAAACTCTTCCTGCATCAGGCAGCCATCGACAGTATCGAGGTATCTGAGTCTGAGGTGATGGCTGGTATCGACGAGCAGATCAATTATTGGATCAATATGATTGGCTCACGCGAGAAGTTAGAGGAGTATCGCAAGCAGAGTGTCACCCAGATGCGTCAGCAGATGCACGATGACTTCAAGAACCGTCAGTTGATTCAGAAGATGAAGGAGAAACTGGTGAAGGATATAAAGGTTTCGCCAGCTCAGGTTCGTCGTTATTTCAACAATCTTCCTGCCGACAGTATTCCTTTTGTGCCAACAGAGGTAGAGGTGGAGATACTTACCCAGCAACCAAGGATCCCTATGGAGGAAATCAATCGTGTCAAGGACGAGTTGCGCGAATACACCGACCGTGTCAACAAGGGCGAGACAACCTTCTCTACATTGGCTCGTCTGTATTCTGAAGATCCCGGCTCTGCCCGTATGGGTGGCGAGATGGACTATGTCGGTAGAGGTATGTTGGACCCTGCTTTTGCCAATGTGGCTTTCAATCTGACCGACCCCAAGAAGATTTCCAAGATTGTAGAGTCAGAATTCGGCTATCATATCATCCAGTTGATAGACAAGCGTGGCGACAAAATCAAGGTTCGCCATATCCTTCGCAAGCCTGTTGTTCCACAGGAGTCCATCGATAAGGCGATATTGCGTCTCGATTCTATCGGCGACGATATTCGCAGTGGAAAGTTCACTTTTGAGTCGGCTGTGTCTGTATTGTCTGACGACAAGGACACCAAGAACAACCGTGGTTTGATGGCCAATACCTCTCAGGCTGGTGTGCGTACATCCAAGTTCCAGATGAAGGAATTGCCCACCGAGATAGCCCGTATGGTAGATACAATGAAGGTGGGTGAGGTGTCTCGCTCATTCCAGATGATCAACAGCCGTGGCAAGACCACCTGTGCTCTGGTGAAACTGGTGAGCAGGGTAGAGGGGCATCGTGCCACCATTACCGAAGACTTCCAGGTGATGCAGGATGTAGTTCTGGCCAAGGAGCGTGAGAAGACCTTGCACGACTGGGTGGTAAGCAAGATAAAGAGTACTTATGTACGAATGAACGACCGATATAAGGATTGCAAATTTGAATATCAAGGTTGGGTTAAGTAATGACAGTAAAAAACATCATAAAGCGACATATCGACGGGCATAGAATCTTCTTTTTCTTGATTCTATGCCTGTTTGGACTATGTCTTGTCCAGGCCATGCAGGCTCCTAAGAAGCGTGCCAGGAAGCGCCCGCAGGGCGACAGAGTTTACTTGCTTCATGCAGATGAGTTGCGATATGATATGTATGGCCCTCATCCCGATGCGCAGATCGTAAAGGGTAAGGTGTCATTCTCGCATCAGGGTGCTCATCTCACCTGCGACAGTGCTTATTTCTATGAAGGCTCCAATTCGGTGAAGGCTTTCGGACATGTTCATTTCCGTCAGGGTGATACACTGTCCTTGGTATGTGAGCGTGCCGAGTATGATGGTCAGATGCAGATGATGCGTGCCCGTAAGAATGTGGTGCTGCGCCATCGCCGACAGGTGTTGCGTACCGACAGTTTGGATTACGACCGTCTTTATGAAATGGCCAACTTCTTTGATGGAGGAACGCTTATCGACGGTAAGGACAAGTTGGTTTCCGACTGGGGCGAGTATCATACCCAGACACGCGAGGCTAAGTTTGTTTATAACGTGAAACTCCGTAGTGGCAAGGACTTGGTGACTACCGACACCTTATATTATGACGTGCCCAAGTCGAAGGCCCACATGGTAGGTCCTTCCAAAGTGATTTCCGGCAACAGTGTCGTCCATACCAAGGATGGTTATTACGACACCAAAACCAAGAGTGCCCAGTTGTATGGTCGCTCCACCTTGTCGGATAAGGACAAGACGATCACGGGCGACAGCCTGTATTATGTGAAGAATGGCTACAGTCGCGGTTATGGCAATGTGGTGTATGTGGACAAGAAGAACAAGAACTCTCTTACCTGCAACTACTTGCGTTACAACGAAAAGACAGGTTATGGCTTTGCCACCAAGAATCCCGTTGCCATCGACTTTTCTCAGAAAGACACCATGTGGCTTCATTCCGACACCATGAAGATCTATACCTATCATATAGGTACAGATTCTGTATATCGCAAAATACATGCATTCCATAAGGTGCGTGCCTTCCGTCAGGATGTGCAGGCAGTGTGCGACTCCTTGGTCTACAACTCGCAGGATTCCTGCATGACGATGTATAAAGACCCTATCGCATGGAATGGCAATCGCCAGTTGTTGGGCGAGGTAATCCATGCCTATATGCGCGACTCAACCTTGCGTTTGGTTCATGTCGTAGGACAGGCCTTGTCGGTAGAGATGCTGCCCGACAGCGTTCACTATAACCAGATCACTTCCAAGGAGATGAAGGCTCATTTCCTCAATGGACAGATCCGTATGGCAGAGTCTATCGGCAATGTGCAGACCATTTATTATCCTGTGGATGATAAGGACAGTTCGCTGATGGGACTCAACTTCCTGGAGACAGACACGATGCGTATGTATATGTCGCCCCAGCGCCAGCTGGAGCATATATGGACCAATAAATTCACGAGTGTCATGTATCCTATGACGCAGATTCCTCCGACAAAGTACAAACTGCCCAATTTTGCCTGGTTCGATGATATTCGTCCCAAGGACAAGAACGACATCTTTGTTTGGCGAGGCAAGGCTAAGGGCATGGAACTTAAGAACATCAAGCGCCATGAGGCACCTCTGCAGGTATTGTCAAAAACTGCAGCCGTCGAAGAGAAGAAAGACGAAAAGGTAAACTGATATGATGCTGTTTCCTACCCGCAAACCACGTCAGTTCAGGTACACACCCCGATATTCCCGCCGTCAAGGCTTCGATTTCCATTCGGGGCGTCGTCCTGTGCGCCGGCAGCATGTTTTGCTGCTTGTCGTACTGTTGCTGTTGCTTCTTGCCTTCATGGTTTTACTTTAAAACAGAAAGAAACGAATGAGTGATATAATTCAGCTTTTACCCGATTCGGTAGCCAACCAGATAGCTGCAGGAGAGGTGATACAGCGTCCTGCCTCTGTCATCAAGGAGTTGGTGGAGAATTCGGTTGATGCAGGTGCCACACGTATTGATGTGGCTGTAGTCGATGCCGGGCGTACAAGTATACTGGTGATAGATGATGGAAAGGGAATGTCGGAAACCGATGCCCGTCTGTCGTTTGAGCGTCATGCCACCTCCAAGATCCGCCAGGCCGACGACCTCTTCGATCTTCATACCATGGGTTTCCGTGGTGAGGCTTTGGCCTCTATAGCCGCAGTGGCTCAGGTTACCCTCAAGTCGCGTCTTGCCACAGAGGAGGTAGGTACGCAGCTTGTCATCTCAGGCTCTAAGATAGAGTCACAGGAGCCTTGCTCTTGTCCTCAGGGCAGCAGCTTCAGCATTAACAACTTATTCTATAATGTTCCTGCCCGCCGCAAGTTCCTGAAGTCAAACTCTACCGAGTTGAACAACATTCTTACAGCCTTCGAGCGCATCGTCTTGGTTAATCCGCAAATCACATTTACCCTGCAGAGTAATGGAACCGAGCTGATGAATCTTCGTGCCGCCAACATTCGCCAGCGTATCATCGACGTCTTTGGCAAGCGGCTGAATCAGGATCTGCTGCCTGTCAATGTAGACACTACGATGTGTAAGATAACAGGCTTTGTGGGAAAACCGGAGTCTGCGCGTAAGAAAGGTGCCCATCAGTTCTTCTTCGTCAACGACCGTTACATGAAGCACCCTTATTTCAACAAGGCAGTCATGACGGCTTTCGAGCGAATGGTTCCTCAGGGCGAACAGGTTCCTTATTTCCTTTACTTCACAGTGGCTCCCGGTGACATTGATGTGAACATACATCCCACGAAAACCGAGATCAAGTTTGAGAACGAACAGGCCATCTGGCAGATTCTCTCTGCTGCAGTCAAGGAGTCTTTAGGAATGTATAATGATGTGCCAACCATTGACTTTGATACTGAGGACAAGCCCGACATTCCTGTGTATAATCCAGAAATGTTTCCTAAGGCTACTGCCCCTAAGATAAGTGTCGATCCCAACTATAATCCCTTCAAGGCGCATGGCGGATCAGGATCTCGTACGTCAGCACCTGTTGACCAGCGTTGGGAAGATCTCTATGAGGGATTGTCAGATGCTCCGCAAGACGAGGAGCCCGATTTGTTTGAGTCTTTACAGACGGAGGAGAGCGGCCAAACAAACATCATTGCCGAGAAGTCGCCTACCCATTATCAGTATAAGGGTAAGTATATTATGACGGCGGTGAAGTCGGGCTTGATGATTATCGACCAGCATCGTGCTCACGTTCGTGTACTCTATGAGCAGTATCTTGCCCAGTTGGCTGCTCACGAGAACCATTCTCAGAAGGTTCTGTTCCCGGAAGTGGTGCAGTTCCCCGCTTCTGACGATGTGATATTGAATAAATTGCTACCCCAGGTAAAGGCTTTCGGCTTTGAGTTGGAAGACTTGGGCAGGGGCAGTTATGCTGTCAATGCCGTACCTGCCGGACTTGATGGGCTGAACCCAGTATCGTTGATTCGCGACATGGTGGAAGCAGCCAAGGAGAGTGGGGTGTCGGCGATAGACGAGATCAACAAGTCGCTGGCATTGTCCATGGCCCGTGCTGCGGCAATTCCTGTAGGCCAGGTTCTTGGCAACGACGAGATGGAGGGCTTGGTCAATAACTTGTTTGGCTGTAGCAATGTCAATTACACGCCCGATGGCAAAAATGTGTTGTGCATTCTGCAACAGCGGGAAATCGAGCAACTCTTGGGATAAAAGTGCGAAAAAGTTAGCAAATTTTGTTTTTTTTAGAGAAAAAGCTATTTTTTTTTTCAAAAAAAAGGAAGATTTAAAAAAATATTATTAACTTTGCCCCCGTATTCCATAAAGTAGATTGTGATACAGTAAAAGAGTAGTAAATTTAAATATATATTATATATAAGGAAGTTAAAATTTAATTGTTATGAAAAAGTTTTTAGCTGTACTGGCATTTGCTGGTCTTTCAATGAGCGGTTTCGCTCAGGATGCAACACCTACTCAGCAGTATAGTGTTGCTACAAACTCATTCTGGAGCAATTGGTTTATCGAGGCAGGTGCCGACTGGAATGCGTGGTATTCAGGTGAGGAACATGGTCAGAATTTTGCAACAAGTCCTTTCAAGAAGTTCCGTTCTAATGCAGGCGCTTCTGTAGCTGTAGGTAAGTGGTTTACTCCTGGCCTCGGTTTGCGTACAAAGGTTCAGGGTATCTGGGGCAAGCGCGTTTGGGATCCTGAGACAGAGACTAAGGGTAGCTTCAACAGATATTGGGTTGTTAACGAGCAGGTAATGTTCAACCTTAGCAACTTGCTTTTGGGCTATAACGAGAACCGTGTATGGAACGTGATTCCTTTCGCTGGTGGTGGCTTCGGTCGCACTATGACTCACAACCTTTATTCAATGGACCTCTGCGTTGGTCTTCAGTCTACATGGAAGGTAGCCAAGAAGGTGAACGTTTATCTTGAGGCAGGCTGGAACCGTTTTGAGTCTGATATCGATGGTGGTTGCAACGGCGGTGAGCGCGGTTGGGATTCTCACGACAACAACCTTTATGCTGAAATCGGTTTGACTTTCAAGCTTGGCAAGTCTACTTGGGACAAGACTCCAGATGTTGACGCAATCAACGCTCTTCATCAGTCAGAGCTCGATGCTCTCAATGCTAAGTTGAATGATGCTAATGCAGAGAACAACCGTCTGAAGGATCTCTTGGCTAACCAGAAGCCAGTTGAGACTGTAACTCCTAAGACTGTTAAGGAATTCGTTACAACTCCTGTATCTGTATTCTTCGATATCAACAAGACAAACGTAGCTTCACAGTACGACCTCGTAAACGTACATGCTTTGGCTAAGTATGCTATTGCCAACAACTCTAACTTGCTCGTTTGCGGTTATGCTGACAAGGCTACTGGTAATGAGCAGATCAACATGAAGTTGTCTGAGGGTCGTGCCGAGACTGTTGCCGGTGAGTTGGTTAAGATGGGTGTCAAGAGAGCTAACATCACAACTAAGGGTAAAGGTGGTGTTGACGATATGTCTCCTATCTCATTCAACCGTCGTGCTACCGTACAGGTTGTCGAGTAATATCTATTGTTGAGCTGTCATAGCTCGCATAGTTAGAGAATATAAGAGGGTGCTTTCTTCGTGGAAGCACCCTTTCTTATTTTTTGCGAAATCCATCTGTCCCAGTTGTGCTGTTTTTTTTGATTCCGTTAAAAAACGCAATAGGCTTCGATGGGCATCGCAATTGCTTTCATTGTCCATCGAAGCCTATTGTGTTTTTTCCTTATGATAAGCATGTTCCTTCTGCTGTTTCATGATGCTTTGATGGAGTAACTAAGGTCTGAAACGCCTTTTTTGAAATAAAAATGAAAAAAGTTGCCCTAAAATTTGGTGGAAACAAAAAATGTTCGTACCTTTGCAACCGCTTACAAGAAGTAAGGGCGTTTAGCTCAGCTGGTTTAGAGCATCTGCCTTACAAGCAGAGGGTCGGCGGTTCGAATCCGTCAACGCCCACTAAGGGGTGTTTCCCTGTGGTTCCAATTTTGGGCTGCAGGGATTTTTTTTTGTCTCTATATAAGTTTTTCTTCTCTTGGTTATTTGAAACCCTATAAATAGGCATACAGCATTCTTGTATTTTCATTAATATTTTGACCTTATTGTACCTTTTTCTGAAATAATTATTTTACCTTTGCAAGCATAATTACTTATTTTATAAGGATAAGAAGCGTATGGACTCATTATATCTACTTCAGTTTGCATGTCTCATATTCATGCTCGTCAATGCCTTCATCGTGGCAGTCTCTCATCTGCAAGTGAGATGGGAGAACAAGCGGTATGAGCGTTCACGATGGATGATCGTTGCCGCCATGATAGGATTGGCGATGCAATATGCGGTGCAGATGGTTTTCGGATTCCGTGCCATGCACGATCATTTAGGGGCGGTCGTCAACATCCTCATCTATACCCCTTGTTTCTCGCTTATCTCCATGGGAATCTACAACATAGAAACCACCCGTGCCAACCTCAGGAAGATGATTCAGATGTGCTGTGGCATTTATGCAGCCATTCTCCTTGTCTTTTGCGTGGGAATCAGTCTTCATCATAGCCTGTATATCAGAGAAGGGCTCTATCTGATGCTGGCTTTGTTTTGCCTAAGTGTCATCTATTGCATATTCATGATTATCCGCGAGATGATCAGGCGCAAGAAGTTGTTGGAGACGATGGTAGCAACGGATATGTTGCCTTACGTAAGATATTCCCGAACCAGTGTCATTATTCTCTGGCTCGCAGTTCTCGCTATGCCGGTTGCCATCTTTTCCACTACTTTATTATATATAGTAGGTCCTGTCGTATTGTTTGCCCTGTTGTTCTTCAACCTTACGTTTATCGCTCTCGGCAACAGTTATACCCCAACCGAAGAACTGTTGGACAAAGAAGAGGAAATCAGCGCGTCGGTGAGAACAGGACACCAGAAACCATCTGGGGGGGGCAAGTTTGAACAAAGACAAAAGCTGCAGGACGGGTACAGAAACTTTACAGCAGCTGTCAGAGGAGCGCATCGACTTTATCCGGCAGCGTCTTGACGAATGGTGTGCTGATTTGGGATATAAGGACAGTGCTGTGAATATGCTGACCCTCTCCCGCACACTGAGTATCTCCAAGGAGGAATTGTCTATATTCTTCGACCAGTATATGCAGTCTACATTCAGAATATGGCTCAGCGAGATCCGTTTCAATGCGGCAAAGAAGATGATGTTGGATTATCCTGATTATAGCAATGATATCATTTCTGCCGAGTGTGGCTTCTCTGCCCGAACCTATCTGTATCGGGTCTTCAAGACCAAGGAGGGTTGCACGCCTGCCGAATGGAGAGAAGAACAGGCTGCCACCAGAACTTTAAGTTAAGAGCTGTAGCAAAAAAAATCCTGTTGGCAGTAATGCCGGCAGGATTCTGCGTTTTATCAACCTCAAGATGTCATTTATTCTATCGCCCAATCCTCTATGCTTCGCTGGTCTTCAGAGAAGTTGACACCCACTTTCACAACCTTCCGCTCATCATCGGCAAAAGCCTTGGCATAGTCCTTGCCGCTGATTTGCGCCATAGCGGTATCAGCAGACTTCTCATATTTCAACTCAAAGATAAAGATACTCTTGTCCGTCTTGAGCACAAGGTCTATTCTTCCATCCGAAGTGGTATGCTCCACCTTCACATCTTCGCCAAGCATGGTGAAGATGGTGAATATCACGGCTTGATAGTGACGCTCATTATTGTTGATAATCGTATATGGGAACTTATCATAGAATGCCTTCAAGTGAGGCATAAAGGCTCCCATGTCGTCATTGACGAGCACATTCTTGGAATAAGCATACACGATGGCATCATATCTTTTCATGTCTTGCGCAGTATAATACCAGACGAGACTTTCCGAGAAACCTTGTCTTACTTCTTGATTTGGGAAACATAAATGATACAATTTACCATTTTTTTCGTATCCCTTAATAGTTAGATAGCCACTTTGGAAAAGAACAGGAATAGGATCAGTAAGCCTTTCCGTAGGTGTATCAAAACGTGATGCCTGTATCCACAAATCGTCCAGATTGAGCATGTCCAAATTCTTCTGCTGCATCAGTTCTATCAAGAACGTAGGCGTACCAGATGTAAACCAATAGCTATTAAACTCCTTATCGTCCAAAGCATTGATAATGCTGTAAGGATTGAAGATATCCTCGCTATTGATACTGAAGTGGTAGCCATCAT
>ERZ506970.82-NODE-82-length-31068-cov-15.0933_pt1 | contig 31068 bp, 20 predicted proteins | sample MGYA00512890_ERZ506970 | MGnify/ENA metagenome assembly ERZ506970 | reverse complement strand
CCAACCGCGCCGATGGTACTGCACACCCGCGGGAGAGTAGGTCGCCGCCAATTTTATTACTTCAACCTCTTTCAATCTTAACTGATTGAGAGAGGTTTTTTGGTTTTAGTAATGGTAAAAAATAATTTGACCCATTTTTAAAGTGAGTAATGATATGAATTGAGCATGTCTTTTAGCCGCTTTTGAAACCTTCGCTCAGTCACATAGCCCGCTATGCTCCTTCGCTCGCTAACAAAAGTATACATCCGATAGGGTACAAATCATCTTATCAGAATGATTAGTCCTCTTCCTTCATAACACTATTCATTTATACATGAAATCATTATTTCCTTTTATACTATTATTTATATTTCTAACCTTTACAGCATGTGGAAAGAAGACACCCTCAGCTGTTGATGGTGCATCGGATAATAATGACTCTTTACTGAGCCAACAAATGGCTGATGCTGGACCCAATGAAGATGAGATAGCTTCACTTACTGACACCGCAAAACAGGAAACTCCTAAGGCCTTGGATGAAAAATACCAGGGTCTACACATCTATGTGTCAAAAACTACCATGCACCTCTATGTGCTTGATAGGAATGATAGTGTGCTCTTTAGCTGCGGCATTGCTTGTGGGGCACGTAGAGGAAATAAAACACGAAAAGGTGATTATAAAACACCAGAGGGTGACTTTAGTATATCAGGTCTGTTTAATAGTACAGATTGGATACATCGCACGCGTGATGGACGTAGTGTAAAGGGGTGCTATGGTCCTCATTTCCTACGGTTGGCAACAGGGCGTCTTGGAGGTATAGGCATTCATGGAACAAACGCACCAGGTAGTATAGGTAAACGTGCTTCTGAGGGGTGTATTCGTGTGAATAGCGCGAACATTGTCATTTTATATGATAATTATGCTTATAATGGTATGCCTGTGACTGTATCAGCAGAAGGGGCTCCCCTGCCTGCCTTTAAGGGACTTGCACCTGCTGTCACCAAAAATAAGGTTGTTAAAGATACTATTGATAAAGTGCAACGGTTCGAACATGAAACTAAATGTAATGTGCATGATGCTGAATTACATGCAAAGACGCATGACCATTTGGAGAGTTCACATGCTGTAGATGCTGATTCTTTATTTGAATAGCATGATGTCTCTTATAACACATCTGCAATAAATGTGTGCAAAAATCAATATTAAATACACCTTATTGTCAAAAAGTTTATTAAACGTCTTGGTTATCAAGGCGTTTTTTTGTATCTTTGCGAATGTTGATTTTAAAAGACCATTCGATAGGTCTTAGGGCGTGTTGAAATATTTGAGGGAAGAATATTCAACACCCTTAATATTGTAGAACTTTTAAACCAATATGATAGTGCAAATAAAGAAATATGCTGCATGTGTGGCTTTGGGTGTAATGTCGTTTTTTACGGCCAATGCTCAAGACATTATGCCTGAAACAATCCCGACTCGTCCCACAGCAGAAAAAATTGTAAAGGAAGTAGCACCTGTGGGTGCTTTGCAACAATCTACCGCGGTTGCTGAAAACAAAGTGGCTTCAGTGTCATACAATGCTAACTTTGGCGAAAGTGTTGTACAGACTGCCCTTCAGTATTTGGGTGCAAGTTATCGCTCGGGCATGTCTGGTCCTTATGCTTTCGATTGTTCTGGTTTCACGAGCTACGTTTATCGTCAACAAAATGTTTCGATACTTCGTTCTTCGCGTTCACAGTATACACAAGGAACTCCTATTGCTCGTATCGCTGATTTGAAAAAAGGTGATTTGGTCTTTTTCGGTGGACGTGGTAGCTTGCGCTCTGTAGGACATGTTGGAATTGTGATGGATGTTGACCCCTCAGGAAACAATTTTTCTTTTGTTCATGCAGCAAGTGGAGGCGTAAAAGTTTCTGACTCTAATGAAGCTTATTACAGCCGTCGTTACATTGGTGCACGTCGTATTGTAGAAAATTAATAGGACATGAAGCATGTTTTACTCTTTTGAACGCATCATTTGCATGCTTCACTTTGGTGCATTGAAGAGTAAAAGCAGCAAAATAACCGTTGTGCTTACGGTAGACATAATGATGGTGATATCTTGTCCATCAATGCAATTGCCGCCTAATGATGGGCGGCAATTGTTCGTTTATGCTGTAGGCTTACCACATCTGCACGATGTTGTTGCCACTAATTAAAGGGGAAATTCATGTGATGGGGCTTATTCGGAATGGAATGTATAGAAGTTGTACGATACTTTTCGTATGTCTGATTGTTCTACCTATAAACGTTTTTATATTAAAAATCAAGGATAAAGTTTGCGCGTAATGAAATAAATGCGTAATTTTGCAACTCGCAAAGAGTAGGTAAAATTGTATACCTACGTCAATGCTAACCAATAAGAAATTAAGTAATAACAAAATAAAACTCAAAAAATGATCGTAGTACAGGTTAAAGAGGGTGAGAACATCGAACGCGCCCTGAAGAAGTTTAAGAGAAAATTCGAGAAGACTGGTGTGGTTAAAGAACTCCGCGCTCGTCAGCAGTTTGACAAGCCCAGCGTTTTGAAGCGCTTGGCAAAGGAGCACGCTGTGTACGTACAGCAGCTTCATCGTGACGAAGACTAATAACGCTATTGTGCGTTGTCCTCTTTTTAAAAGGATGGGGCACTTCGTCGTACGTAGTTCTCTTACTCGTACTAACGTTTTCTCATAAAACACATTCGCTATATCAATGCTTTACGGCAATGATGTAGCGTTTTTTTTTATACTTATGGGGTTCAATGTACGTTCTAAAAACATGAACCTAATAAAGGAGTTGCAAAATAGTAGGAAAAAATTTGGCTTATTCAAAAAAAGTTGCGATATTCGCTTTTGCAAAGCCGAGATAGCTATATTCAAACGCTGAGATTCGTTTCTCACAGAAATGCTTCTCCATAAAGCAAATAGTATATGGATCGTTTAGTACAAGACTTTTTGGATTATTTATTGGCAGATAGAGGGTATTCACCTGCTACCATTGATACTTACCAAAAAGCTTTATGTTCTATTCGAATCTATTTTAAAAGTTTGGATAGTCAGTTGACTTGGCTTAATTTGGATGCCGATGTAATACGCCGATGGATGGCAGCTCAGGTAGATCGTGGTGAAAATACACGTACTATGGGCAAGGAACTCAGCGCTCTGCGTAGTTTTTATAAGTACCTAAGGCGTGTAGGACGTATAGATTATAGTCCTGTGATAGGCATTCACAATCCAAAAGCGCAGAAGCCTTTACCCACTTTCTTAAAGGAAGCGGAGGTAAACAAACTCTTTGATCATACGATTTTTTCGGATGATTATTGCGGCCAACGTGCTCACGCAATTTTACTTACTTTTTACCATACAGGTATACGTATGTCAGAACTTATTGGTTTGAATGTGGAGGATTTGAATCTGAAGCAGCAAGAACTTAAGGTGACGGGTAAACGTAATAAACAGCGCGTGGTGCCATTTGGTGATGAATTAGCTGACTTTATGTCGGTTTATTTAGATAGTCGCAAAGATTTTTACGGAGACTCACAGGGACCTCTCTTCTTGAGTGTAAAAAAGAAGCGTATAGGTAAAAGTCAGGTTGGAGTGATTGTAAAAAAGTATCTGTCGCTTGTAACATCGCAACGTAAAAAGAGTCCGCACGTGTTGCGGCACACCTTTGCAACAGCAATGCTCAACAATGGTGCAAGTCTTGAGGCTATTCGAGAATTATTAGGGCATGAGAGCATAGCAACTACTGAGGTGTACACACATACCACGTTTGCTGACCTTAAAAAAGAATATCAACACGCCCATCCGAGGGCATAATACAACAAAAAAAGGAGGTTACTATGGAACTCAAGATTCAAGCTATCCACTTTGATGCAACTGAAAAGTTGAATGCTTTCATCAGCAAGAAGGCTGGTAAACTCGAAAAAACTTGTGATAACATAATTAAGGCTGAGTTTGTGCTTAAGGTTGTAAAACCTGAAACAGCTAAGAACAAGGAAACGGCACTCAATGTTTCCCTTCCTGGCATCGATTTGCATGCTGAAAAGGTGTGCGATACTTTTGAAGAGGGTGTTGACCTTTGTGTTGACTCTCTACTCCGCCAAATTGAAAAATATAAAGAACGTCAAGCTAAATAATAAGCTAAGTGTATCATATCTGTGTTATGAGAGTTTGTTATGGGCATAACAAGATCCTTATATGATACAATAAGTAACCCGTTGGCGGAATTTTTGGTTAACGGGTTAACAGGTTGACAGGTTAACAAGTAAGTATGCTTTACATTACCTATTGTGTTAAATTCTGAATGGTGAAAAGCTTAATAAGTTGGCAACTTACCTGTTAACCCGTTAACTTGTTAACTTGTTTACTAATTCCGCCAACGTGTATAAGTAATATAGTCAGAGCATCTTTTTTTAGCTGAAATAGTATTATGCTACTATCAACCTGTGTGTTGTCAGATTGTGATGACGCATATGTAAGTATCGCTTTAACGCTATTGAAGCTATTTGAATAGGTAAGAGGGCTAAGGATAATGTTCTTGGCCCTCTTATGTTGCATTATAACCTCACCTCTTGATTTTTTTGCACTAAAAACGCATAAAATACAGGCAAAAGTTTGGTAATATAGTTTTTTATTGTACCTTTGCACTCGCAAAAGCAAAAACGACACAACTTAATAACATGGTGTGTTAGTTCAGCTGGTTAGAATACATGCCTGTCACGCATGGGGTCACGGGTTCGAGTCCCGTACACACCGCTGATGTTTTTTAAAAGTTGAAGTTTTAGTTTTTGCAATATGGTGTGTTAGTTCAGCTGGTTAGAATACATGCCTGTCACGCATGGGGTCACGGGTTCGAGTCCCGTACACACCGCTGAAAAAAAGAGTTATCAAAGCTATGCTTCGATGACTCTTTTTTACGTTTTTACTGGTGAAATTATTTGTTTGATGCGACTGTTATTTCTGCAAGGTAGTCGTAGTGTTCTCCATCGGCAATTTTGGCAGCTTTTAGTCCACACAAGGCAGCTGTATGGCTAAGTGTGTCAAAGTCGACATACAACCAGTCAAAGCTCTTGCCAACGCAATCACCATATGACATTTTAAAATCTACTTCACCATAGTAACCATCAGATGGATCCCAATCGAAATTACCATCTTCATCTTCGTAGATGTAGCGTAAATCGGAAGAGTCTGCTAATATTTTGCCTCCAGCAGAAAGCAGATTCTTACAGCGATTAAGTAGATGGGGTAGGTTGTTGAGGTTGCCAGCCAATCCAAGTCCGTTCATGAGCATAATGATTGTATCAAAATTACTGCCAAAGTTATCTGTGTACAAGTCAGCGCATAACGCGTTCTTTGCTCCGAGCATAGAACGTACTTGGGTAGATAGTTCAGATATGTCAATTGATGTAACTTTTATATTTCTTCGCTCTAAGGCAAGTGTGTGGCAGCCAGCACCAGCTCCAATATCAAGAACACTTCCTTTACATAGGTCAATTGCCATCCGTTCTAATTTTGGCATATCTTTCTCGGTGCGAAATAGGTTGGGCACGGGCATTTCGTCATCTTCAAACAGAGTGGATTGTACGATTAATGGGTACTGTGCACTTCCATGGCGGACAAAGTCGTAAATAGCTTTACCCATTGGGTCTTGATTGTAGTGTAGCTTCATAATGTTGCAAAGTTAGTGTTTATCAGTATTTCATCCGACTAAATTAGACTATATGTTGTGATGGCTTGGAAAGATGGTGCTGTTCTATAATATGTGTAATACACTTCTTTTTTTTAGAATCTGTTCGTTATGTAGGTGTAGAGAGTGTGTATCTTTTTAAATATACCAAAATGTTAGTTTGAAGGGTATTAGAAGCGTGTTCGAATGGTGCTTTTGTGAGAAAAATCAATTTTTCTTGAAAAAAAACAGAGAAATGTTTGGTGGGTAGGAAATAATGCCTAACTTTGCACCCGTTTCCGAGAGACATCAACAACAATCGAAGTTGTAAGGGTGTTGAAATGGAGATAAGGGCAAATACCAGAGTGGCCAAATGGGGCAGACTGTAAATCTGCTGGCTTACGCCTTCGGTGGTTCGAATCCATCTTTGCCCACAACCTTATTGGGGACTGCGGAAGTAGCTCAGTTGATAGAGCACTAGCCTTCCAAGCTGGGGGTCGCGGGTTTGAGCCCCGTTTTCCGCTCAATGTTGAAATGCTGTAATAGCTCAGTGGTAGAGCACTTCCTTGGTAAGGAAGAGGTCCTGAGTTCAACTCTCAGTTACAGCTCTACTTCAAGCGGAAGTGAGAAGTAGAAAACGTGGAGACAATATATTAATTAATTGATTATTCATTTATATAAATAAAAAGAAAAAGCTATGGCTAAAGAAGAATTCGTGCGTACCAAACCGCATGTAAACATTGGTACAATTGGTCATGTTGACCATGGTAAGACTACTCTTACTGCAGCTATCTCTAAGGTGTTGAATGAGAAGCTCGGTACATCTGAGGCAGTTAAGTCATTCGATCAGATTGATAATGCTCCTGAGGAGAAAGAGCGTGGTATCACTATCAACTCTGCTCACATCGAGTATGAGACAGCAAAGCGTCACTATGCACACGTTGACTGTCCTGGACACGCTGACTATGTAAAGAACATGGTTACTGGTGCTGCTCAGATGGATGGTGCTATCTTGGTTTGTGCTGCTACTGATGGTCCTATGCCACAGACACGTGAGCACGTACTTCTTGCACGTCAGGTAAACGTTCCTCGCTTGGTTGTTTTCTTGAACAAGTGCGATATGGTTGACGATGAGGAGATGCTTGAGCTCGTTGAGATGGAGCTTCATGAGATCCTTGAGCAGTATGGTTACGAGGAGGATACTCCAATCGTTCGTGGTTCTGCTCTCGGTGCTTTGAACGGCGTTGAAAAGTGGGTTAAGTCTGTAGAGACTTTGATGGACACTGTTGACGAGTGGATTCAGGAGCCTGAGCGTGAGGTTGATAAGCCTTTCTTGATGCCTGTTGAGGACGTATTCTCAATCACTGGTCGTGGTACTGTTGCTACTGGTCGTGTTGAAACTGGTGTTGTTAAGGTTGGTGACGAAGTTCAGATCCTTGGTCTTGGTGAAGATAAGAAGTCAGTTGTAACTGGCGTTGAGATGTTCCGTAAGATTCTTGACGAAGGTGAAGCTGGTGATAACGTTGGTCTTCTCCTCCGTGGTATCGATAAGTCTGAAATCAAGCGTGGTATGGTTATCACTCACCCGGGTGTTATCACTCCGCACAAGAAGTTCAAGGCTTCTATCTACGTATTGAAGAAGGAAGAAGGTGGCCGTCACACTCCATTCGGTAACAAGTATCGTCCTCAGTTCTACCTCCGTACCATGGACTGCACGGGTGAAATTCATCTCCCCGAAGGCACTGAAATGGTAATGCCTGGTGATAACGTAGAAATCTCTGTAGAACTTATCTACGCTGTTGCAATCAACGTAGGTCTCCGCTTCGCTATCCGTGAAGGTGGTCGTACAGTAGGTTCTGGTCAGATTACTGAAATCCTTGACTAATATTTAGATAAGGATAAACTAAATATATAGGTGCTTGCTCAAATGTGAGCAAGCCCTATTATACGGGAATAGCTCAGTTGGTAGAGCACTGGTCTCCAAAACCAGGTGTCGGGAGTTCGAGCCTCTCTTCCCGTGCTAATAGATACATATATGTTCCAGAAAGTAATTGCATATTGCAAAGATTCATACGACGAATTATCTCATAAGACCACGTGGCCTACGAGAAAGGAGTTGACTCACAGCGCGATAGTTGTGTTAACAGCTTCCATCATCATAGCTCTCGTGGTGTATCTCATGGATACGGTTTTTGAGTCAGTCATGCAACTTATCTATCCTCAAATTTAATTCGATATGGCACAGGCAGAAATGGCATGGTACGTTTTGCGTGCTGTAAGCGGAAAGGAAATGAAGGTTAAGGAGTACATTGATGCTGAAATTAAAAATGGTCGCCTTGGCGGCCATGTTTCGCAGGTACTCATTCCAACCGAGAAGGTGAAAGCTCTTCGTGGTAACAAACAGGTTATTAAAGAAAGGCTATATCTTCCCGGCTATGTTCTTGTAGAGGCACGATTAGTTGGTGAAACCGTTCACGAGTTGCGTAACACTCCTAATGTGTTAGGTTTTCTCGGTGGAATGGATAGCCCCACTCCTCTTCGTGAAAGTGAGGTGAATCGTATTCTCGGTAAGGTTGACGAACTTGAGAATGAACCTCAAGAAATCGAAATTCCTTATGTCGTAGGCGAAAGCGTTAAGGTTACTGATGGCCCATTCAGTGGCTTCTCTGGTACAATCGAAAAGATTGATGAAGAGAAGAAAAAGGTGACTGTCATCGTTAAGGTGTTTGGTCGCAGCACTGGGCTTGACCTTGGTTTTATGCAGGTAGAAAAGGAGTAATCTTTAATGGGCAATGTTACGTGCCCTAGAGTTTGTTCCACGTCACATTTTAATTATCAATAAACAACAATGGCTAAAGAAGTTGCTGGATTAATCAAATTACAGATTAAGGGCGGCGCTGCAAATCCATCTCCTCCCGTAGGTCCTGCTTTAGGTTCTAAGGGTATCAACATCATGGATTTCTGCAAGCAGTTCAACGCCAGAACTCAGGACAAGGCTGGCAAGGTATTGCCTGTTGTCATTACTTACTTTAATGACAAGTCTTTCTCTTTCGTAGTAAAGACTCCTCCTGTAGCAATTCAATTGCTGGAAGCAGCCAAAAAGAAGAGCGGTTCTGCAGCTCCTAACCGTACCAAGATCGCTGAGATTACTTGGGACCAGGTTAAGGCAATCGCAGAAGATAAGATGCCCGACTTAAACTGCTTCACAGTTGAAAGTGCAATGCGTATGGTAGCTGGTACTGCCCGCAGCATGGGTATCACAGTAAAGGGTGACTTCCCTGGTGAATAATTTAAACTTCAAATTTGAACAATGAGTAAACTGACAAAGAATCAGAAGTTAGTCGCTGACAAAGTTGAAGCAGGGAAGGCTTATTCGTTGAAAGAAGCTGCATCTTTGGTAAAGGAAATTACTACTACCAAGTTTGATGCTTCTATCGATATTGACGTACGTTTGGGCGTAGACCCTCGTAAGGCTAACCAGATGGTTCGTGGCGTTGTTTCGCTTCCGAATGGTACTGGTAAGACTGTACGTGTTCTCTGCCTCTGTACGCCTGATGCTGAAGCTGCTGCTAAAGAAGCTGGCGCTGACTACGTAGGTCTCGATGAATATATCGAGAAAATTAAGGGTGGCTGGACTGATGTTGATGTAATCATCACTATGCCTGCTATCATGGGTAAAATTGGTGCTCTGGGTCGTGTGCTCGGTCCTCGTGGCTTGATGCCTAACCCAAAGAGTGGTACTGTAACAATGGATGTTGCCAAGGCTATCCGCGAGGTTAAGCAGGGTAAGATTGACTTTAAGGTTGATAAGAGTGGTATTGTTCACACTTCAATCGGTAAGGCTTCTTTTACTCCCGAGCAGATTTTTGGTAATGCCAAGGAATTCATGGCTACCATCATCAAGTTGAAGCCCGCAAGTGCCAAGGGTACTTATGTTAAGAGTATTTATCTTTCATCTACCATGAGTAAGGGTATCAAGATTGATCCTAAATCTGTAGAAGAAATCTAAACTGAATTACAATCATGAAGAAGGAAGATAAAGCTATTATCATCGAGAAGCTCGGTGAACAACTTAAAGAATATGCACACTTCTACCTCGTTGATGTTACGGGTATGAATGCTGAAGCTACTTCAGCTCTCCGTCGTAAGGCTTTTGGTGCTGGCATCAAAATGGTAGTTGTTAAGAATACTCTTTTGCACAAAGCTTTTGAAGCATCTGACGTAGATTTTTCTGCGCTCTATGATTGCTTGAAAGGTACTACTGCAGTATTCTTCTGCGAGACTGCTAATGTTCCTGCTAAACTTATCAAAGAGGTTGGCAAGGAAGGTATCCCTGGTTTGAAGGGTGCTTACGCTGAGGAAGGTTTCTATGTTGGTGCAGATCAACTCGAAACTCTCTGCGCTATCAAGAGCAAGAACGAGGTTATCGCCGAGGTTGTTGCTTTGCTGCAGTCACCTGCCAAGAATGTTATTTCTGCTCTTTCAGGTGCAGGACAAACTATTCATGGTGTGCTTAAGACTTTGGGCGAACGCCCAGAATAAAATCCCGGCGTAATTTAATTGCTTGGCTGGGTAACCCCAATTAATTAAGAAAATAAACAAAAAAATACATTTAAGAAAATGGCAGATATCAAAGCTATCGCTGAAGAATTGGTAAATTTGACAGTGAAGGAAGTAAACGAGTTGGCAACTATCCTGAAGGACGAGTATGGAATTGAACCCGCTGCTGCAGCTGTTGCTGTTGCTGCCGGTCCTGCAGCTGGTGGTGCTGCTGCTGAAGAGAAGACTTCTTTCGACGTTGTTCTCAAGAGCGCAGGTGCTGCTAAGCTCCAAGTTGTTAAGGCTGTTAAGGAACACTGCGGTCTTGGCTTGAAGGAAGCTAAGGATCTCGTTGACGGCGCTCCCTCAAAGGTTAAGGAAGGCGTTGCCAAGGAAGAGGCTGAAGCACTCAAGAAGGCTCTCGAAGAGGCTGGTGCTGAGGTAGAACTCGCTTAATAAGAAATTTCCCTTTAAGGGTTATGGTTATGAATCTTCTGGTAGAGGGTTCATAACCTTTTTGTGTCTATACCTTTCGTGTATTGGCACATTTAGGCTCATAGGTTTATGAGGCTAAGGGGTGGTTGGTGAATGGCCTGGTGGGTTAAAAAGTTTTTCTTTGGCCCTTGCTATTGTTACTGATCTTTTTAACCCTCTAACCCTTTAACCTTCCAACCTTTTTTTACTCATAAATTTTTCTTTCACCCCAACATTTTCGACGAATGTCTTCGACCGTAATAAATAACCGTGTAAACTTTGCGTCCGTCAAGAATCCGATGCCTTATCCTGACTTTCTTGACGTTCAGTTAAAGTCTTTCAAAGATTTCTTGCAGCTCGATACTCCGAGTGAATTGCGTAAGAACGATGGTTTGTACAAAGTTTTTGCTGAGAATTTCCCTATTGCTGATACTCGCAATAACTTTGTATTGGAGTTCATTGACTATTACATTGATGAACCTCGTTATAGCATTAAGGAGTGTCTTGAGCGTGGACTTACTTATAGTGTACCTCTTAAGGCTAAGCTGAAACTTTATTGTACTGACCCTGATCATGAGGATTTTGACACGGTAGTTCAAGATGTTTTCTTGGGCTCTATCCCTTATATGTCTGACAATGGCACCTTTATTATTAATGGTGCTGAACGTGTAGTCGTGTCTCAGTTGCACCGTTCTCCTGGTGTGTTCTTTGGTTCGAGCGTACACGCTAATGGTACTCAGCTCTATTCGGCTCGTATCATTCCTTTTAAGGGTTCATGGATAGAGTTTGCTACTGACATCAACAATGTGATGTATGCTTACATCGATCGTAAGAAAAAGTTGCCTGTTACAACTTTGTTGCGTGCTATCGGTTTTGAAAGCGATAAGGACATCCTTCAGATTTTTAATTTGGCTGAGGAATACAAGGTTAATAAGACGAACTTAAAGAAACTTATCGGTCGTAAATTGGCTGCTCGTGTTATTTCATCTACATTGGAGGATTCTGTTGACCCAGATACTGGTGAAGTAATGTCAATTGAGCGTAATGTTGTGCTTTGTGAGCGTCAAGAGGAAATTACTCCTGAAAAGGCTGACATTATTCTTGAATCGGGTGAACAGACTATTTTAGTACACCCTGAGCAAGCTTCGGCAACGGACTATTCTATCATTTTCAATACATTGCAGAAGGACCCTTCAGGTTCAGAGCAAGAAGCTGTTAATTACATTTATCGCCAATTGCGTAATGCTGACCCTGCTGATGATGCTTCAGCTCGAGAGGTTATCAATAATCTCTTCTTCTCGGAGAAGCGTTATGACTTGGGTGAGGTTGGTCGCTATCGTATCAACAAAAAGTTGAACCTTAGCACTGATATGGATGTGCGTGTATTGACGCGTGAGGATATCATCGAAATTATCAAGTACTTAGTTGAGTTGATAAACTCTAAGGCTACGGTTGATGATATTGACCACTTGAGTAATCGTCGTGTACGTACGGTTGGTGAGCAACTTTCTAACCAATTCGCAATTGGTTTGGCTCGTATGAGCCGTACCATTCGTGAGCGTATGAACGTTCGTGACAATGAAGTGTTTACTCCTACTGATTTGATTAATGCTAAAACTATTTCAAGTGTAATCAACTCTTTCTTTGGAACGAATGCTTTGTCACAGTTCATGGATCAAACGAACCCATTGGCTGAGGTTACACACAAGCGTCGTTTGTCAGCACTTGGTCCTGGTGGTTTGTCACGTGAGCGTGCTGGTTTTGAGGTTCGTGATGTGCACTATACGCACTATGGTCGTCTTTGTCCTATTGAGTCGCCTGAAGGTCCGAACATTGGTCTTATCTCTTCACTTTGTGTGTATGCCAAGATTGATGATCTCGGGTTTATTGAAACGCCCTATCGTAAGGTTGAGAATTCGAAGGTTGACCTTGATAATGATGACATCGTTTATTTATCAGCTGAAGAAGAGGAAGGAAAGATTATAGGTCAAGGTAATGCACCTTTGAATGACGATGGTTCATTTATCCGCGATAAAGTAAAATGTCGCCAAGATGCAGATTATCCTGTTGTTCCGCCATCACAAGTTGAACTGATGGATGTATCGCCCCAACAGATTGCTTCAATCGCAGCTTCGCTTATTCCTTTCTTGGAACATGATGATGCTCACCGTGCATTGATGGGATCTAACATGATGCGCCAGGCTGTACCCCTTATTCGTAGTGAAGCTCCTATTGTTGGTACGGGTATTGAAAAACAAGTGTGTGAGAATTCACGTACGATGATTACTGCTGAGGGTGAAGGTGTTATTGAATTTGTTGATGCTAAGACCATTCGCATTGCTTACGATCGTACTGAGGACGAGGAGTTTGTAAGTTTTGACTCTAATGTCAAGGAGTATGACATTCCTAAGTTCCGCCGTACGAACCAAAATATGACCATTGACCTTCGTCCTATTTGCAAAAAGGGACAGCGTTTACACAAAGGTGATATCTTGACCGAGGGTTATGCTACTGAAAATGGTGAATTAGCATTAGGTCGAAACCTTTTGGTAGCTTACATGCCTTGGAAGGGTTACAATTATGAGGATGCCATTGTATTGAACGAACGTATGGTGCGTGATGATGTTTTGACATCAGTTCATGTTGATGAATACTCTTTGGAGGTTCGTGAAACCAAACGTGGTATGGAAGAGTTCACCAATGACATACCTAATGTAAGTGAGGATGCTACTAAGGATCTTGATGAAACTGGTATCATTCGTGTGGGTGCTCGTGTGGCTCCTGGTGACATCTTGATAGGTAAAATTACTCCAAAGGGTGAGAGTGATCCTACTCCTGAAGAGAAGTTATTACGTGCCATCTTTGGTGACAAGGCGGGTGATGTGAAGGATGCTTCGTTGAAGGCCAATCCATCATTAGCTGGTGTTGTAATCAATAAGCGCCTCTTTAAGCGTGAACAAAAAACACGTAGCGCAAAGGCAGCAGACAAAGTTACTTTACAGAAACTTGATGATGACTTCCAAAAAGATGCTGATGAATTGAAGGAGACAATGATAAACAAACTCCTCTCTCTCATTAGCGATAAGGAATCGCAAGGTGTGAAGGACAATGTGGGCTCTGAGGTTATAGCTAAGGGCACAAAGTTCAATTTGTCTGTTCTTAATTCGCTCGATTATACTTCGGTTGAATTGCATGATTGGACTGACGATGCTCATGCCAACAAGCTCATTCGTCAGTTGGTTATCAATTATTTGAAGAAGTTCAACCAACTTGATGCTATTCTTAAACGCAAGAAGTTCTCTATTACTATTGGTGATGATTTACCCTCGGGTATCATTCAACAGGCCAAGGTTTACATTGCTAAAAAGCGTAAGATTGGTGTAGGTGATAAGATGGCAGGTCGCCACGGTAATAAGGGTATTGTTTCAAAGATTGTGCGTCAGGAAGATATGCCGTTCTTGGCTGATGGTACTCCAGTAGATATCGTTTTAAATCCGTTGGGTGTGCCTTCACGTATGAACATTGGTCAGATATTCGAGGCCGTGCTTGGTGCTGCAGGTCGCAAGTTAGGTGTTAAGTTTGCAACGCCTATCTTTGATGGTGCAAAACTTGAGGACCTTTGCGAATGGACCGATAAGGCTGGTTTACCACGTTATTGTTCAACGCAGCTATATGATGGTGCAACAGGTGAGGCTTTTGACCAGAAGGCAACGGTAGGTGTTACTTACATGTTGAAACTTGGCCATATGGTTGAGGATAAGATGCATGCTCGTTCAATTGGTCCGTACTCACTCATTACGCAGCAACCTCTTGGTGGTAAAGCTCAATTTGGTGGTCAGCGTTTTGGTGAGATGGAGGTTTGGGCCATTGAGGCATTTGGTGCTTCACATGTGCTCCAGGAAATTCTTACCATCAAGTCAGATGATGTTACAGGTCGTGCCAAAGCTTATGAGGCAATTGTCAAGGGTGATCCTATGCCTACACCAGGCATACCTGAGTCGCTCAATGTATTGCTCCATGAACTCCGCGGCTTAGGCTTGAGCATCACGCTCGACTAAACGTTAGTTTATAAGTTTAATGAGTTTGTGAGAATGAAAGTTTGAGTGACTTTTGATTTTCATTTGCATCAAAACGTAAAGTTGGGTGCATGTAGAAAGGCAAAACGAGTCAGCTTTGATATCTCTCAACTTATTAAACTCATATAACTCATTAAACCCAATAAACTCACAACATTTCCATTCTCAATCATTCCTATAAAAATGGCATTTAAAAGAGATAACAAGATAAAGAATAACTTTACGAAGATTACCATTGGTTTAGCTTCACCTGAAGAAATCATGGCAAATTCGTATGGTGAGGTACTGAAGCCAGAAACAATCAACTATCGTACCTATAAGCCTGAGCGTGATGGTTTGTTCTGCGAGCGCATTTTTGGTCCAACTAAGGACTATGAATGCCATTGTGGTAAGTATAAGCGCATTCGCTACAAAGGCATTGTATGTGATCGATGTGGTGTTGAGGTAACAGAGAAGAAGGTGCGTCGTGAACGTGCTGGACACATTCAGTTGGTTGTGCCAGTGGCTCACATTTGGTACTTCCGTTCTCTTCCTAATAAGATGGGTTATTTGTTGGGCATTCCGACAAAGAAACTTGACTCTATTATTTACTACGAACGTTATGTAGTTATTCAGCCAGGTCCTTTGGCTGATGATGTTGCAGTAAACGATCTTTTAACTGAAGATGAGTACCTTGAGTTGTTGCAAAAACTTCCTAAGGAAAATCAATATCTTGAAGATACTGACCCTAACAAGTTTATCGCAAAGATGGGTGCAGAGGCTGTTTATGACCTTTTGAAGCGCATTGACCTTGATAGCCTCTCATATGAGTTACGTGATCGTGCCAATTCAGATTCTTCAATGCAGCGTAAGAATGAAGCATTGAAGCGTTTGCAGGTTGTTGAGTCATTCCGTGCAAGTCGTGATCGCAATAAGCCAGAGTGGATGATTATGAAGGTTATTCCTGTCACTCCTCCTGATTTACGTCCGCTTGTACCATTGGATGGTGGTCGTTTCGCTACATCCGACTTGAATGACCTTTACCGTCGTGTACTTATTCGTAACAATCGTTTGAAGCGTCTGCTTGAGATTAAAGCTCCTGAAGTAATTTTGCGTAATGAAAAGCGTATGTTGCAGGAGTCGGTTGATAGTCTGTTCGACAATTCGCGCAAATCATCAGCAGTAAAGAGCGATAGTAATCGTCCTCTTAAGTCACTTTCTGACTCTTTGAAAGGTAAAGCAGGTCGTTTCCGTCAGAACTTGCTCGGTAAGCGTGTTGACTATTCAGCTCGTTCGGTAATTGTTGTAGGTCCTGAATTGAAAATGGGCGAGTGCGGTTTGCCAAAACTCATGGCTGCTGAACTTTATAAGCCCTTTATCATTCGTAAGCTCATTGAGCGTGGCATAGTTAAGACAGTAAAGAGTGCTAAGAAGATTGTTGACAGACGTGAACCTGTTGTATTCGACATTCTTGAACACGTAATGAAGGGACACCCCGTGTTGCTTAACCGTGCTCCTACTCTTCACCGACTCGGTATCCAAGCTTTCCAACCTAAGATGATTGAAGGCAAGGCTATCCAGCTCCACCCATTGGCTTGTACAGCATTCAATGCCGACTTCGATGGTGACCAAATGGCCGTACACCTTCCTTTGAGCAATGAGGCTGTGCTTGAGGCACAAATGTTAATGCTTCAAAGCCACAACATTTTGAATCCTGCCAATGGTGCTCCTATTACAGTGCCTTCGCAAGATATGGTGTTAGGTTTGTATTATATTACAAAACTACGTCCAGGTTCAAAGGGGGCGGGTCTTACTTTCTACGGACCAGAAGAAGCTCTTATTGCTTATAACGAAAAGCGTGTTGATGTGCATGCTCCAGTTAAGGTGTTAGTTGATGATATTGACGAACGTGGTGCCAAAATTAAGCACATTGTTGAAACATCAGTTGGCCGTGTAATAGTTAATGGAGTAATTCCTGATGAATGTGGCTTTATTAACTGTGTTGTAGCCAAGAAGTCATTGCGTGACATCATTTCAAAGGTAATTAAAACCGTTGGTATGGCACGTGCATGTGACTTCCTTGATGGTATCAAGAACTTGGGTTATCGCAAGGCATATGAAGGTGGTTTGTCATTCAACTTAGGTGATATTATTATTCCTGACGAGAAGGCTGAAATCGTTAAACGTGGTAACGATGAAGTAGAGCAGATTACCATGAACTATAACATGGGTTTCATCACCGACAACGAACGTTATAATCAGGTAATTGATACTTGGACACACGTAAACACCGACATTAAGAAAACATTGATGAAGCAGATGACTGAAGCTGATCAAGGTTTCAATGCTGTGTTCATGATGCTTGACTCAGGTGCCCGTGGTTCTGCTGATCAGATTGCTCAGTTGGCTGGTATGCGTGGTTTGATGGCTAAGCCTCAAAAGGCAGGTGCCGAAGGTGCTCAGATTATTGAAAATCCTATCCTTTCAAACTTTAAGGAAGGTATGTCAGTGCTTGAGTACTTTATCTCAACTCACGGTGCTCGTAAGGGTTTGGCTGATACCGCTTTGAAGACAGCCGATGCTGGTTATTTGACTCGTCGTTTGGTGGATGTTTCGCACGATGTCATTATCAATGAAGAAGACTGTGGAACGCTTCGTGGCCTTGTATGTACAGCCCTTAAGGATGGTGATGAAGTTATTTCTTCACTTTCAGAGCGTATCTTAGGTCGTGTTTCAGTGCATGATATTATACATCCTACAACAGGTAAACTTATTGTTGCAGCAGGTGAAGAAATCACCGAGCCTATTGCAGCTGAGATTGAGGCATCACCTATTGAAAGTGTTGAAATTCGTTCAGTGCTTACTTGTGAGAGCAAGCATGGTGTCTGCATGAAGTGCTATGGTCGTAATTTGGCTACCAGTCGTATGGTACAAAAGGGTGAGGCCGTAGGTGTCATTGCTGCGCAATCAATTGGTGAGCCTGGTACACAGTTGACACTTCGTACCTTCCACGCTGGTGGTATTGCTTCAAATGCTGCTGCCAACGCAACCATTAAGGCAAAGGCTGACTGCCGCGTAGAGTTTGATGAACTCCGTACGGTTGATGCACATGATGAAGAAGGCAATGCATGTAAGGTAGTAGTAGGTCGTTTGGCTGAAGTTCGTTTTGTTGATGAAAACACAGGCATTGTTCTTTCAAATCAAAACGTACCTTATGGTTCACTCCTCTTTGTTGGGGAAGGCCAACACGTTGACAAAGACACAGTGATTGCTAAGTGGGATCCTTTCAATGCCGTTATTGTAACCGAAACTGCTGGTCGCGTTCAGTTTGAGAATGTAACCGAAGGTATCAGTTATCGTGTTGAAGAGGATGAGGCAACAGGTTTGCGTGAGCGCATTGTTATAGAGTCAAAGGACAAGAGCCATGTGCCCAACTGTAACATCATAGGTGAAGATGGAGAAATCATCCGTACCTATAGCTTCCCTATCAATGGTCACATTGTAGTTGAAGATGGTCAAGAGTTGAAGGCTGGTGATATCCTTGTAAAGATACCTCGCGTTGTAGGTAAGGCTGGTGATATCACGGGTGGTCTGCCTCGTGTAACAGAATTGTTTGAGGCACGTAATCCGAGCAATCCTGCTGTTGTTAGCGAAATTGATGGTGAAATCAGCATGGGTAACGTTAAGCGTGGCCACCGCGAAATCATTGTAACTTCAAAGCTTGGCGAAGTGAAGAAGTATCTTGTTCCCTTGTCAAAGCAAATATTGGTACAAGAGAACGACTTCGTACGTGCTGGAACTCCATTGTCTGATGGTTCAATCACTCCTGGTGACATTCTTGCCATCAAGGGTCCAACGGCAGTACAAGAGTACATTGTCAACGAAGTGCAAGATGTATATCGTTTGCAAGGTGTGAAGATCAACGATAAGCACTTTGAGGTAATCGTGCGTCAGATGATGCGTAAGGTTCAGATTAACGAGCCTGGTGATACCCGATTCCTTGAACAACAAATTGTTGATAAACTTGACTTTGCTGAAGAGAACGACCGCATTTGGGGCAAGAAGGTTGTAGTGGATGCTGGTGATAGTGAAAACATGAAGAAGGGTATGATCGTTACAGCCCGTAAACTTCGTGATGAGAACTCACAGTTGAAGCGTCGTGACTTAAAACTCGTCAAGGTACGTGATGCCATGGCAGCCACATCAACTCAGATTCTTCAAGGTATCACGCGTGCTGCATTGCAGACTAAGAGCTTTATGTCGGCAGCATCCTTCCAGGAAACTACCAAGGTGCTCAATGAAGCTGCAATTAGCGGTAAGACCGATTATTTGGAAGGTATGAAGGAGAACGTAATATGCGGTCACCTTATTCCTGCAGGTACTGGTTTGCGTGAGTTTAGCAAAATCGTTGTAGCTGACAAAGAAGAGTACGAAAAAGCTCAGGCTGAGAAGAATAACTCTGTCGACTAATTGAATAGACTAATTAATAATTAAAAAGAATCCCGTTTGCATGTAACGATCAATGTTAAATGCAAGCGGGATTCTTTTTTATGCGAGTTTAAGTAGTGAATAGGTTTCAACTTCAATAACGAGGTGAAATCCCCAGTCAATCACCCCCACAACTCCCGATCCTACCGATTCAACTTCAATAACGAGGTGAAATCCCCAGTCAATGCTGTTATAAAAAACGAACGAAAAAAAACGTGATGTTTATGATTTTTCAAGCATAAACATCACGATTCCTTTATGTGTATTTATCTGTTAGCTCAAGCCAACGATTTCGCCATTAACATAGTCAATATGGTTAGCTTGTGGCGTTTTAGGCAATCCAGGCATGCGCAGAATGTCACCAGCAATGGCCACAATCATTTCAGCACCAGCGTTTAGCACAACATCCTTAATCAGAATGTTGAAGCCACTTACAGCGCCATATTGTTTAGCATCAGCTGAAAATGAAAATTGAGTCTTGGCAATGCACACTGGGAAGTGAGCCATATTGTGTTCCTCAGCCAGTTTGATGCGCTTCAAAGCAGGTTTAGCAAAAGTCACACTGGCTGCACCATAAATGGTTTTAGCCACCTTCTCAATTTTTGTTTTAATAGAGTCATTGTCATCGTACGTAAAGTGCAAAGGCTTTTGTGACGGATGCTGCTCAATGGTGTCAACTACTAATTGAGCCATTTCTTTAGCACCATTACCACCTTCAGCATAGGCATTGTTAATGACAAAGGGTACGCCCAGAGTTTGTTCACAATGTTCACGTAGCAAAGCCATTTCTGCATCCGTGTCTGAGGCGAAACGATTAAATACCACAACAACGCTCTGTCCAAAACCTTGCAAGTTATGCACATGTCGATCAAGGTTAGCCAATCCCTGTCGCAATCCCTCCTCGTTAGGTTCTTTAATTTTGTCAAGTTCTACACCCCCATGCATTTTCAGTCCCTGTGCGGTAGCCACAATCACCGTTAAGTCAGGTTCAAGTCCGCTTTTACGGCACAATATGTTATAGAACTTTTCAGCTCCCAAGTCAGCACCGAATCCAGCCTCAGTAATAGTGTAATCAGCATGACTCAGCGACATACGTGTAGCAACCAAAGAGTTACAACCATGAGCAATGTTAGCAAATGGGCCACCATGCACAATGGCAGGCGTGTTTTCAGTAGTTTGTACCAAGTTAGGTTGAATAGCATCCTTGAGCAGTACCATGATAGCACCAGCTACGCCCAAATCTTTAACCGTAAAAGGTTTTCCCTCGTAGGTATAGCCCAGCAAAATGTTTTCAATGCGGCGGCGCAAATCATCCTCGTTTTGAGCCAGGCAGAGAATCGCCATTAATTCAGAAGCAGGAGTAATGTCGAAACCCGCTTGTTGTGTAATGCCATTTGTAGCGGGGCCCAGTCCGGTAACAATAGAACGCAGTGAGCGATCGTTCACGTCAAGCACACGTCGCCAAAGAATCTCTTTAAGTCCGAACCCTTCACTTTGGTGTTGATACAAATAATTGTCGAGCAATGCAGCAATCATGTTGTGCGCTGAAGTGATAGCGTGAAAGTCGCCCGTAAAGTGCAAGTTAATGCGTTCCATCGGAAGCACTTGAGCGTAGCCACCGCCAGCAGCACCCCCCTTCATACCAAAGCAAGGACCGAGTGAAGGTTCGCGTAAAGCCACGCAAGCCTTTTTGCCAATAGCGTTAAGTCCTAAGGCCAAACCGATGCTCACTGTTGTTTTGCCAATACCAGCGCGGGTAGCTGTAATAGCAGTAACAAGAATGAGTTTACCTTTCTTCTTGTCATCAATGAGTGAGAGCGGAAGTTTAGCAATGTGTTTGCCGTAATGTTCAATAGCTTCAGGGTCGATGCCCAATTGTTGAGCTACCTCATCAATGCGTTTAAGCTGAGTGCTGTGCGCAATTTCGATATCTGTCATCATTCGCTTATGTGTGGAAATAGTTAGTATTTTAATAATATATAGGCAACTCTTGAAAAGTAATCGGTAAGTAAGTTTCAGAATCAGAAGGTTTACCCAAAAAGCATCATCAACGCTGAAGACAAACCGTTATTTGCAGAATTGCTATCAAAAAATGTAAAGTCCACCTTAAACTGAGCATACTCCTTTTAAACGAAGGGTGGACTAAAGGTTAAAAGAAGAGGAGTATGCCCCTTTCAACACCACAAAATTACTGCAAAAAGGCAGACTGACAAAGTAAAGATAGCAATAAAAATGTGTAATAACAACGCAGGTCTATCAAATGTCAACTCAAGCAAACAATTCAGCGGAAGACGAGAGATATGTGTCCATCATCGTCTTCCGCTGGAAAAAACGTTCATCTACTTAAAAATGCCATTTCACGTCCAAGCCCATAGTGCGAGGTTGTGCGTATTGAGCAAAGCGATTGTTCATGCTATCAAAGGCAAAGGTAGCATAATGCGTACCCGTAAGGTTACAAGCCCAAAGGCTGAGGCTCACCCCATGAGTAAAATTAGCATCAAGGTGCATACCTAAAGTAGCATAAAAGTTCTGGCTAAAGGTGTTCGCTTCATTCCACATAATGTTGCCAGCTCCCTTAACGTCAGCCCCTAAAGTAAAACTCTCAAAGCATTTATTATCACGCACAGGTTGTGTAAAGTCAACTGAAGCACTCAACGTGTGTTGCGGAACAAAAGGCACGCGGTTACCCGTGTAGTCAACCTTAAGACCATTCGATGAGCCCAAGTCATAATTTGTAAAAGTAGCCTTAGTAAAGCCATAGTTAGCAGCAAGGTTCAATTGGTCATTGAGCAATAGTGATCGCAGTCCAACTTCAACACCCGCACTACGGCTTCGCCCAGCATTCACCATCACACGTCCCATGCCACTTTCAGCAAAACGTGCTATTTGCTGGTCACGCGTCTTCATGTAGAAAGCCGAAAGGTCCAGTTGCAGCATCTTGTCGGCCAAGTTATGATGCAAGCCCAGCTCATAGCTCCATGTATATTCAGGTTTGTAATACAGCGTTGATAGTGAAGGAACGTCAGGGGTGTATTGATCAAGAATGCCCGTCATGCCAGCAATAGCTTTATCTTTGCTTGCCTGTGGCATGTGCGGAATGCTATTAATCATGTCAGTGCTATACTGTTTCACTCCCAACATCATTTGGCGTTGTAGCAAAGTACGTGACAAGTCAGAGTATGACTGAATGTTATATCCCCCCGAGCGATAGCCCTTAGCCACACTCACGTAAATGTTACCCAAGTCACGAGGCAACGTATAATTCAGCGCAAGTTTAGGCAACACCTGCCAGTTGTCATGCTTCAACTCGCCATTCATAGTAGGGTCAGCAGCCAAATCCGTGTTAAACTGCATAGTAGGCCCCATGCTCATGCCAAAGTGATAAGGCACACCATCAGCACCAGCCCCCGAGGCCAATGACAATTCACGATGGTCATAATCCACACGCAAACCAATCGTAGCACTCAGTCCACCCACCAATTGCACCGTACTTTGATGGAATAGAGCTGCGTTAACCGAAGGTGTTTTAAGCGAGGCATTGAACGGAATTTCACTCCCCGTAAAGTACAAATCTATGTGAGGTCGTGTAGGCATATGGCTTGCCAATTCATTGTTAAGATACTGCACCCCATCAGCATAAAACGTTACGGGACAATCCGTGTTAAGGTGTTGATACATAGCAAAGGCTCCAGTAGTCCATGTCCATCGGCGGTTAGTGCTTGGCGACTTCAGTGCCACCTCCTCCGACACCGTGCTCATGTGTTGTTGTTGGCACAGTGAGAAAACATCACTTTTCGTAAAGTCCTGATCCATAAACAGCCTATCGTCAAAGTGTTGAAAAGCCGTAATACTAGTTAGCGTCACTCGTGGCAAGCGGTGTTCAACGTTCAGCCCCGTGTTCAATAAGCTACGGCGATAGCGGCTGGGGCGATTTTGGCTGAGTTCACCCATTTCAGACTTATCAGTAGCAGTTTTAAATCCATCGTCAAACAAGCTTGTAGTTCCTAACAAGTAATAAGGACAAGCCTTTTCATCACTATACTCATATGAAGCCGTCCAGTCAAGTTTCACCACGTTCGTAGGTCTCCACGACCACCTCAAGCGTCCACCGCCAGCCTCACTGGCATCTTGATTTTTGTTCGTAAACGTATTTTTAAAGTAACCATCACGTCCCTCGTAATATCCCCCAATGCTCAGTCCCATTTTATCGGTAGGGTGCAGATAAGTAGTAAAAGCCGCATGGCGTGACATTGTAGCGTGCTTTTTAGCAGCAGTGCCAATGCCCGCACTGATGTCTGTACCTTGGTGAGTAATAGGGTCCGCCGTAAAAATGCGTGTAAGTCCGCCCATAGTGTTGCGTCCATAAAGCGTACCTTGTGGGCCACGCAGCACATCTACACGGTCCACATTTTGAAACCTAAAGTCGTAAGCCGATTTATCAACATAAGGCACATTGTCCACATACAAACCCACAGCAGGAGTATTAATACGCGACCCAATACCACGAATGTAGCAAGCCGAAGTAAGGCGGCTACCATAGTCAGGCATAAAAAAGTTAGGAGCGAGTGCCGTGAGCTGCTTCATGTCCGTAACCTTGCGGTTTTGTAAAGCCATGCCGTCAAATAGTGAAACACTAACGGGTTGTTGGCGTAATTGTCGTGTTTCCTTAGGTTGGGCCACCACAACAGCCGTTTCAATGTCAAAGTTACGTAAAGTATCAGCCGTTGTGGGTAGGGTAGGGCAGATGAGTGATAGTAAAGTGAGCATAAAGCTTAGTTAATCGTAGTTATTTTTATATTTACGGCTGCAAAGTTACGTCGCTCAGCCATAGTGCACAATCCCTATAAATGTGGAAAAAAAAGTACTTGAGTCTTCACTGTTTTTCGTACTTTTGCACATCTATTTGTTGTGCCCTCCCACCACCACCTAACACCACTTGTGCAAGTAAGCATACCCAGTAGCCTATATGAAGTTGTTCAAAATAATTTTCACATAGCAACACCTACTTTTCTCATCACAAACATTACAAACAAAATTATGAAGCACCCCCTCAGTTTACTCCTTATATATATATTATTGTCCCTACCCACAATGGCACAAGTGCGTGTCGACTCATTAGTCTTTGCCAATGATAGTACCATAAGCGTCACCCCCAGGCATAAGGGTGAACTCCGTGCAACGATAGATGCGTTAGCCTTTTTTCGCGACAATGAGTACAATAGCAAAGATGTACTCAAGGGTTACACCTTGCCAGGCATGTGGCTCATGCCTACACTAAGCTATCAGCCCCTCAGCAACCTACGCATTGAGGCAGGCGCCCACATGTTACACTATTGGGGCGCCAATGCTTACCCCAAATCCAATTACACCAATTTGGCTCGTTTCGATGCGCAGAGCACCACTAAAGCCTTTCATTGCACCCCCGTGTTCAGAGCCAATTTACAGTTAAACCATCACGTCAATGTAGTGTTAGGCACACTCTATGGCAAGTCAACTCATCAGCTGTGCGAGCCACTCTATAATAGCGAGATGAACATCAGTGCCGATCCTGAAACGGGTTTGCAAGTGTTGTGGCAAAATACATGGCTACGTTTTGACTCATGGGTAAATTGGCAAGACTTTATATTTAAGGACGACGACACACAAGAGCGTTTCACCTTTGGCCTTTCAGCACGATTCTTGCCATCGCGCCATGCGGCACGTACGCAATGGTACTTGCCCCTACAGCTACTCATGCAACATACGGGGGGCGAAATAAACACCACAGCCACCGATCGCCAAATCAAAACATGGCTCAATGCAGCAACGGGTGCAGGTATAAATGTGCCATTAGCCACCCGTTTGCCCGTAGAGTTAGGTGGTGAAGTTATAGCCACCTATTATAGTCAGCAAAAGGGTGATGTACTCCCCTTTAATAAAGGTTACGGCATCATGGCCAAGGCACAAGCCCGCGTGTGGCACTTTGGCCTAACCATGGGCTATTGGCAAGCCCACCAATTTATTAGCATATTCGGTAGTCCACTATTTGGTGCCATGAGTCAAAGCACCGATGGACTCACCTTCGACAATCCACGTATGGCGTTTGCACGTATTGAGTTTGCACAGACCTTAGGTCATGGCTTTTCGTGGGGCATACAGTTTGACTACGACCAACATTGGCAAAAGCGCATTGTCAACATAAAGAATGGCACACAGTCACGTCCATCCTCCACCTCCGACATAGCCGCGGGCATTTATTTGCGCATGACGCCCAGTTTCTTAATAAAAAAGTTTGGAGCAAAAAAATAGATTCCACACCCACCTATAGTTAAGGGGTGTTCTACAAATTAGTACGAGCTAATTTATAGAACACCCCTTAATACATTTGAATAGTAGTCAGTGTTTAAAACCATTTAAACACCGATTTTTCCACGTCCCATTAATTTTGGTCATAAGCATGCTTCGGGTAGTCAACGGTGTAATGCAATCCGCGGCTCTCTTTACGTTCCAAAGCCTGACGTGTAATGAGGTAGCCCACATTAATCATGTTGCGCAACTCGCAAATGTCGCGTGTAGCCTTCACCTTTTTGTAGAGCTCCTCAGTTTCTTCATAAAGCAAGTCAAGTCTTGTCCAAGCACGTTTCAGTCTGAGGTCAGAACGCACAATGCCCACATAGGCCGACATCACCTGTTCCACTTCCTTCACATCCTGTGCAATCAGCACCTTCTCTTCATTCGTCAGCGTACCCTTATCATTCCATTCAGGCACACGTTCGTTAAAGTCATACTTGTCAACATTTTCAATAGAGTGCTTAGCAGCAGCATCGGCATAAACCACAGCCTCAATAAGCGAGTTGCTGGCCAGGCGGTTACCACCATGCAAGCCCGTGCATGAGCATTCGCCCACAGCATACAGTCGGTTAATTGAAGAACAAGCATTCAAGTCCACCTTAATGCCGCCACACAAATAGTGAGCACATGGCACAACGGGAATGTACTGCTTAGTAATGTCAATGCCAATTGAAAGACATTTTTGGTAAATGTTAGGGAAGTGATGTTTCGTTTCTTCAGGGTCCTTGTGCGTAACATCCAAGCACACGTGGTCAAGGCCGTGAATCTTCATTTCCTTATCAATAGCTCGAGCCACAATGTCGCGTGGAGCCAACGACAATCGTTTGTCATACTTTTGCATAAACTCCTCGCCGTTAGGCAAGCGCAGTATGCCACCATAGCCACGCATAGCCTCAGTAATGAGGTAAGCAGGATGCTTTTCGCGAGGGTTGTAAAGAGCCGTTGGGTGGAACTGAATAAACTCCATGCCCTCAACCGTAGCCTTAGCACGATAAGCCATAGCAATGCCATCGCCTGTAGCAATTTCGGGGTTAGTGGTAGTGGCATAAACGGCACCACAACCACCCGTACAAAGCACCGTAACACGCGACAAGAAAGTGTCTATCTTTTGCGTGTCAGGGTCAAGCACATAAGCACCATAACACTCAATGTCAGGTGTGCGGCGTGTCACCTCAATGCCCAAGTGGTGTTGTGTTATAATTTCAACCGCAAAGTGGTTTTCAAGCACCGTAATATTAGGATGATGGCGAACAGCCTCAATCAGTCCACGTTGAATTTCAAAGCCCGTGTCATCAGCATGGTGCAAGATGCGGAATTCAGAGTGCCCACCTTCGCGGTGAAGGTCAAAGGTGCCATCCTCTTTTTTATCAAAATTTACACCCCACTTTACCAAGCGTTCAATGCCTGCGGGAGCGTTTTTCACAACTTGTTCTACGGCACGAGGATCAGATATATAGTCACCTGCAATCATCGTGTCCTTAATGTGCTTCTCAAAGTTATCAATTTTCAAATTGGTAACTGAGGCCACACCGCCTTGTGCTTTAGCAGTGTTAGCCTCTTCAATTGATGTTTTGCACACGAGGGCCACCTTTCCTTTGCCCGAGGCGGCCACCTGGAGGGCGTAACTCATTCCGGCAACGCCAGAACCAATTACCAAGAAATCGAATTTGCGTATCATCAGTATGTGTGTCGCTAATTTGCCCGCGAATTTACAAAATGTTCATTGAAAATGAAAGGCAACTAAACATAAATGCTTACTTTTGCAATATTAAGCTGGAAAATAAAATCTACTTCATGCTAAGTAGGTATTCAAAATGAGTGGATATGAATGGGTGCAGTATTTCGTTTATAAACATAGGTTGAAGAGGAAATGTAGCGGGCTACGTGACCGATGAAATCTATGTTTCTGGGCGAAGGAATGCGCCAAGACATATTGACTAAATTTGAATAGGGTTATATTAACTAATTTTGAGGACCTACTTATTCATAATAGTCACATAAAGTGTTTGAAAAGTAAAAAAGAAACGATTTTTACCGACACGTTCTGTAGCAATAATAGCCCATTATGCGTCTATTTAAATGAAATAGCCCAGCCTTTACCACGAACCTCTGTTTACTTACATGTTCAAACATGGCACATTAAAGTTGAGGCTCACCCAAACACTCGTATCACAAACACGAGTTGTAGCAATTAGTATTAAAAAGTAGGTGTTCTAAATTATTTTAGAATATTAAAATCAGAATTTTTAGAACAACCCTTTTATTTATATTATTGATAGATATTATTTTCATATTGAAAGCACATCCTCGGGCGCAGATGCTTCCTTCAATGTGAACACCTAATTAATAAAATACACAAACATAACTAAATAACACAATGAACAAAATCAAAGCACTCTTGCTATTGCTTGTGACGCTTGTCATGCTCCCTGCAATGGCTCAACAAATGCCCACATTGCCTGTTGACAAGGCTGTGCGCATTGGCAAGTTGCCCAACGGATTGACCTATTACATCCGTCACAACAATTTGCCCGAAAATCGTGCCAACTTTTACATTGCCCAAAAGGTAGGCGCAGTACAGGAGGAAGAGAGCCAACGTGGTTTGGCCCACTTCCTTGAACACATGTGTTTCAACGGCACCGATCACTTTCCCGACAATGCACTCATAAAGTTTTGTGAGCGCATAGGTGTAAAGTTTGGTCAAAACCTCAATGCCTACACCTCAACTGATGAAACGGTGTACAACATTGACGATGTACCCGTAACCGATTCAAACGTTGACTCATGCTTGCTTATACTGCACGACTGGGCTGATGGCTTAACGCTCGACCCTAAAGAAATTGACAAAGAACGTGGTGTAATTCATGAAGAGTGGCGTATGCGTTCAAGTGCATCACAACGCATCTTCGAACGTAATTTAGCAGCCCTCTATCCCAATTCACGTTATGGCCATCGTTTCCCCATTGGCCTAATGAGCGTGGTCGACAACTTCAAGCCACAAGAGCTACGTGCCTATTACGAAAAGTGGTATCGTCCTGACTTGCAAGGCATCATTATCGTAGGCGACATTGATGTTGACAAGGTAGAAGCTAAAATTAAGGAAATCTTCTCACCCATCAAGATGCCCGCCAATGCTGCTAAGTATGAGCATTACCCCGTACCCGACACCAACGAACCTATCTACCTCATCGACAAAGACAAGGAACAAAGCCAAGCAGTAGTGCAAATTGCGTTTAAGCACGACCCCCTTGTACCAGATGAATACAAAAACACGGTAGCCTATTTGTCAGTAGACTACGTCAAAACACTTGCTTGCAGTGCCTTTAATGCTCGCCTCGACGAGGTGGCGCAAAAGCCCGACTGCCCATTCATAGCAGCCTATGTGAGCGATGACAACTACATCATTTCAAAAACGAAAGATGCGTTCAACATTGTTATATTACCCAAACCCGGACACGACAAAGAGGCCATTGAGGCAGTAATGAAAGAGGTGAAACGTGTTGACGAATTTGGTTTTACTGGCACCGAAATCAATCGCGCCAGCGAGAATTTCTTGAGCGGTCTTGAAACCATCTATAACAATCGCGACAAGCAAAAGAATAGCTTCTTTGTGCCGCAGTATGTACGTCACTTCCTCGAAAACGACCCCATCCCCTCAATTGAAGACGAATACAACACTTACAAAATGATGGCGCAGCAAATGGCTCAAATGCAAATGACTGCTCCTGCTTCGTCTGAACTCTTCAAATCGCTCACAGCACGCACCGACACCAACTTTGTTTGTTTGGCCATGTATCCTGAAAAGGAGGGCGTAGCCATTCCTACTGTCGACCAATTCAAAAATGCTATAGCCAATGCCAAGGCTGCCAAGGTAGAGGCTTATGTTGACAACGTTAAGAGCGACCCATTGGTTCCTGTGCTTCCTAAGAAGGGTAAAATTGTGAAAGAAACCAAGAGCGACTTTGGTTACACTTGCTGGACCTTGGCTAATGGTGCACGCGTGTTCTTTAAAAAGACTGACTTTAACGATTCTGAAGTTGATTTCATCGCAAGTAGCTTTGGTGGCGAAAATGCCGTTATTGCTAAGGACCCCATCAACACCAAGTTGTTTGCAAGCGTAATGAACTCAACTGGTTTGGGCAACTTTACCAACACTGAGTTGCAAAAGAAACTTGCTGGAAAGCAAGTTAGCTGCAATGCCATGCTCGATCGCAACACCGAAACCCTTTCGGGTACATCTACACCTAAGGACTTGCGTACACTCTTCGAACTCATCTACCTTCGTTTCCAAACACCCGCTAACGATGTTGATGGTTACAACAACAACTTAAACTTTTATCGCACATCACTTGAAAATGCCGAAAAGCAACCCATGAAGGCATTCTCTGATTCACTCACCAGCACCATCTATGGTCACAACCCTTTGCGTGCTTCGCTCAAGTTGAAAGACCTTGACAAGGCCAATTATGAAACCATCAAGAAACTCTACACTGAACGTTACAACTCAGCAGGCGACTTCGACTTCTTCTTCACTGGTGCATTTAATGTTGACTCACTCCGTGCATTCACCGAGCAGTACATTGCACCGCTCAAGGGTATAAAGAAACGTGAACAGTGCGCTAACTTGAAAATAGAGCCAGTTAAGGGTGTTGTTAACAACCACTTCTATCGTCAAATGGAAACACCCCAGGCCATTGTCGTACAGGTGTGGAATGGTACAAACCCCTATTCAATGAAGGAGGCTGCCGTAATCAATGCCTTAGGCGAAGTGCTTACACAGCGTTATCTTAAGAGCATTCGCGAGGATGCAGGCATTGCCTACAGTGTTGGCTCCGATGGTAGTGCCAGCTATGAGCGCACCGATCGTTACACACTTATCACACAGTGTCCTGTTAAGCCAGCCAAACTTGACTCTGCATTGTTGCTCATGAAGCAAGGCATTGATGATATTGCTAAGAATGGTGTAACTGCCGATGAACTCGAAAAAGTCGTAGCATTTGAGTTGAAGGACTATGCTGATAGTCAAAAGAAAAACGGATATTGGCTCAACCTCATTACTGAAAAGGTAATTTGGAACAAGGACCTCTACACCAACTATGAGGCTACGCTCAAGAGCGTCACCTCAAAGGATATTCAAGACTTTGTCAACAACGTATTGCTCAAGCAGAACAACTGCATCACCGTGTCAATGCGTCCAACTGACATGACCGAAAAGGATGGTGTGAAATAATCACATAATATATGAGTTGACGGAATTAGTTAACAAGTAAGTTTGTCTAATCATTTTTACTTTAACACACTTATGTAAAAAGTATTGCATACTTACCCGTTACCCCGTAATTCCGCCAATGGGTTTTAAAAGATAACTAAAGAACTCCCGCACATGCCGAGTGATGGCAAGTGTGGGAGTTCTTTTGCTTTGTGTTAAGTAAAGGCTCACAGTAGCGCATAGTAATCATGTAACCATCCGAACTAAGCCGACTTTATTCCCCCTCCAATAATCCATATCTTTGT